>JRYH01001091.1_pt1 | contig 30644 bp, 31 predicted proteins | sample 235351 | NCBI WGS metagenome assembly JRYH01 (sample SAMN03074221, study PRJNA261480) | activated sludge metagenome | biome: Wastewater Treatment Plant; feature: Wastewater; material: Activated sludge; isolation source: activated biomass of a wastewater treatment plant treating wastewater... ...
CCACCAGGCCGACGCCCTTGCCTGAGCGCGTGGGCGCAAAGCAGAGGACGTGCTCGGCGCCATCGTGGCGAAGATAGTCCCGGTCCACACGGCCGAGGACGACGCCATCCGGTCCGAGCATGCCGGCTCGCTCGATCTCCAGATGCTCGGCCCATCGTGCTGAGCCGAAGGTGTGCACGTCCTTCGTCTCGCGTGCGCGCCAGATCGACATGAACACGGCAGCGGCAATGGCGAGAAGGCCACCAAACGCAGCGATCAAGCCACCTTCAATGAATATGTCGGGGGCATACGCGTCGTAGGCGTACCACCACCACAGCAGAGCCGGCGGCGGATACACGGAAAGGCTTCCGAACTCGAACCATGGTGCGCCGAGCTGCGGTTGAAAGCCAAGCCGCCATGCCGTCCACTGGGTCGCCGCCCAGACAGCTACCAGCACGATCGAGAGAACGACGAGGATCTGTCCCCATTGAACTCGTGTGGCAGACACGACGAGCTGTCTCCTTGAATCCGAGGGCCCACAAGCAAAGAAAGACACGTTTCATCGGGGCGGCAACGGCCGGCCAACCGCGGATCGCGGCCTGTCGAAGCGCATCGTAAAAATACTTGTCCTGTGCGATCGCCGCTCCTGGGGCGAGGTGCACCGCTTTGGCTGTCGCACACTTCTTTCGGTGGAGCTCAGACGGAAATTAAGGGGACACAGATCCGCGCGACATGAAATGACTAGTATACTAGGTAGCAGTATTTTAGGTGACCGGCGATTTCTGCCCCATGGGACTGAGGGGCCGAGTCGCGAAGAATCTGCGCCGTTTGAGGCACAAGCGATCCATGTCGCAGGAGGAGCTTGCCCATCGTGCTCGCATCAACCGCAACTACGTGGGAATGCTCGAGCGCGAGCAGTACGCAGCCTCGATCGATATGCTGGAGAAGTTGGCCCGCGGACTGGGCGTCGATCCTATCGAGTTGCTGCGCCCAGACGATTGAGGCGGACGGGCGCCACGGTATCGTTTGCCCCGGGCATCTTCTGCTCTGTCTCTTCGCGCCTTGATTTGCTTCTTCCGCCCCCTTTGCGGCAACGAACAGGTCCCACTCACAAGCCAAGCCCCCGTTTGCGCCCGAACGACCAGTTGATACCGCCATCTGCGCGGGCAACACCGGAAACATGCTGTCCGATGTGCTTCTCGATCGCGGGTGTCCAGGGCACGAGCTTGAAGCCGAGCCCGTCGTCGATCATCGCGAAGCGGCCGGAGGCAAGCGTGACACGCTCCCGATAGGTGCCGGCAACAAAGTCTCCGGCTCCGGGCGTCTGGAACGGCATGGCCTTTTCGCTGGCGAGCTTCTGGCCGACGGCGTCGAGCTCCCGCTGCCTCAGCGTGGCGAGCAGATCGCGGGTGAAGACGGTGCGCTCGCCCTGGCGCTGCGCCAACCCCTCGGACAGCAGATGGCGGGTGCGGGCTTCCATAGCCCGCCGGACCTCGAGGCCAAAGCCGCCGCCGAGCTCAACTGGATCGCGGGCGACGAGTTGACGGTCGAGCCACGTGGCGCCGTCGGCAGTGACTTGTGCTTCGACCGAAAGATCCGAGCGAACGGCCAAGGCCACACGGCGCTGCCCGTTGGAGTCGTCGAATGACCGGAGCTCGACGATCGAGCCTGGTGCGCTGTCGCCAGCCGCGTCGAGATTTGCGAGGCGGATGTGGTGCGTGTGGCCATCAAGACCGTCGACGACAGCGAATGCTGTCTCGCGCAGCTCGTCGTCGAGGCCGCGCTCCACGAGCCGTCCGATGACGGCCTCGCCATGCGTCTCGCCAGCGAGCGCGTAGTCGGTGAGGCTGCGCGCGATGCCACGCTCGGTCAGCGCGCGGTGCATGCGCTTGATGATGTCGCCGCGCTCGCCGAGCGCCCGCAGGGTGGCTTCGGCCTCCTCGGCGACGACCCACTGGCCGGAACCGATGGCGTCGGCGAGACCGAGACGCTCGAGATGTCGGAGCCGCCCGACCTTCAGCGCCAGGTAGTCATCAGGTTTCTGGTCCGGCGCCGGCGCCAAGTCAATGACGCCGGCGCGGCCGGCATCGCGGACGAGCTGGCGGTCGAGCTCCGTCCATCGCTCGGCCTCGATCTGGCGCTCGAGAGTACGGCGGATGTCGCGATCGGTACGCGGTCCGAGCTCCAGCGTGATGAGATCACGCGCGCGGTTGCGCATGCCGTCCTTGATGTAATCGCGGGCGACGACGAGATCCCGGCCGTCGTCAGCCCGGCCACGCAGGAGGACATGGATGTGGGGGTGCTCGGTGTTCCAGTGATCGACGGCGATCCAATCAAGCCGTGAGCCGAGATCCTTCTCGACCTGGGCCATCAGCTCACGCGTGAAGGTTCTGAGGTCCGACATCTCGACGGCATCGTCCGGCGAGACGATGAACCGGAAGTGATGCCGGTCGTCCGCGCACCGCTCGGCGAAGCCCTTTACATCGGCGTCTTCAGTCTCGCGAGCAAACATGCGCGCGTCCGCGCCGTCACGTGCGACGCCATCGCGGCGCAGGTAGTGGACATGGGCGGACAGGGGCGCGGCGCGTGCGGTATGGCGTACGACGCGGGTCTTAATGACGGCTCCCCGCGAGCGGCCGGTGATAAGCCGGTTAGCACACACGCTGGCGACGCGTCCTCTGCCGAAACGCGATCCGCGGCCCGATGTGATCCTGCCGCTCGGGGACACCCGGCCGCCCGCCTTCTGCGCGGCGGCGAGGGCCTGGGCCACGAAGGGACGCGCCCGCTGGGTCTTGCTCGTGCGGATGCGGCCGGGCCGGATGCGGATGTCGTCGTCGCTGCTCATGGCGGCGCTCGCCGCGATGTGCGAATGGCACGGGCGTCGCGCGAGAATTTGCGTGTGCGCACCTCGCGGCGCAGCCGCGCGAGGTGCTCACGATTGAGAAAAACCGAACCAAAACAACCGACCGGCCAAGCCGCGATGCGCGGCCTTTTATCCCGCCATCCCTCGGTCGAGACTCCCGCAGTCCCGCAGTACCCCGCAAGTCTTGCGATGCGTTGCGCTGCAGGCCTCTTGCTTGCGTTGATCATCGCTGTGCGGCGTCCGGTTGGCTGCGGCGGGCAAACAGGTCTCTGGATGCCGGCGTCAGCATCGCGGAAGCGCCGCGTGTCGGCGTCCCGGACGACTTCTCGGCAAGCGGTATCGTGTCGTCCGATTGGCTTTTCTCGCGCGCGACAAAGAGCGGCGCATCGGTCCATTCGACGTCCGTGGCGCTCGCGAAAGCCGGCGCGACCTCGTCGTGCTTGCCGATCGCCGCGACCACCTTTGCGAAGAACGCGACGGTGTCTGCGGGCAGCGCAAAGTCGGTCGCGAGATGTTCCTCGAAGCGCTCAGGTCCCGCGTGATACGCGGTCATTGCGGCGCGCAAACTTCCGTAACGCTCGGACAGCTCGCGCAGGTAGGCGGCGCCGGCCATGATGTTGTCCCGCGGCTGAAACGGATCGTCGCCAAGGCCATGACGCTCGCGCAGGCCGCGCCACGTCTCAGGCATGAGCTGCATGAGACCGATCGCGCCGCGCGCGGAGAGGACGCGCGGATCACCCACATCCGCAACGTCGATGACCGTGCGTATCCACGTCTCTGGTATCGCAAACCGCTGCGCGGCGTCGGTGATGTCGGTGCTCCACAGATCAGACGACGGGACTGGCGCGATAGTGCCCACCACACGGGAGTGCTGCGATGGCGGACCGGCCACGGCGGCGGGCGTCTGCGCGATCAAAGCGCATGCTATGCCTACTGCGATCGTCCAGCGTCCGGCCACGCCAGATCCCCGGCCACGAAGCGCAGGCAGCGTGCCAGCGGGCTCGCTGCGGTCGAGAGCAAGGCTCCGCCGGCGTCTAGCGGTTTGCGGACGGGTTTCGTCGGCGGCGCAGTCGCGCTTCCGCAAACCTGGCCGCCACCCTTGACCTTCACTCCGCGCGCCGGCCGCCGCGAGGGCGATCGGGTCGAGGGGATTGATCGGCGCTCGGTCGATCAAGGGAATTGCACTTCCTGGTCCGCTGTTCTGACGGCGACGCATGGGTCTCACGCCTGCTCCTCGCGCTTCCCGCGACGGGTCCAGAGAAGGTTCCAGACGTTCTTCTTTGAATCGGCCTCGAACAAGCGGGCGCGGATCGGCTCGATGAACACGGGATCGTCAATTGTGACCGACAGATAAGCGCCGGCGCGATCACCGGTACGGTCCCAGGCTGCGCCGACCTCCAGGCCGTCCAAGAAGACGCGGTGGTTTGGCGCGTTCTCGACATCCGAGCTCTCGGCCGGCCGGATGGCGAGCTCGATGTCGACGGTGAGCGTGCGCAATCGCCCGACGAAACCATCGTCTTTGCGCGTGAAGGTGCCAATTTGAGCCATCGTGACTTCCTTTCAGGGCTGGAGAATGCAAGCCGTCATGGCTCGCGATCGACCGCAGCGCGGGTTGCGTCCACGGCCAGCGAAGGAGCGGGCGCGGTCCAGATCGGGACCGCGCGTCCGGTGATAGCCAAGACGGGAAGTGGCCCGATGTAGCGGCCGTCGAAGCTGTCGGGCGCGTCCCTGTTCATGACGAATACCTCGTCATCGTCGAGCGTTCGGCATCCCTGCCACCTGGGCAATGGACGGCCGCGGCTATCGTGCGCATGGGCCACGCCGCGCATCGCGCCATCGACCGTAATCAGCGCTCCAACGCGGCACACGGTTGCGCCTGCGCGCGCCATCAGGCGCTTGATGAGCGGCAGTCCACGCGGCAGGTAGCCGCGTTCGGCGAGAAACCGGGCGAGTTCGTCCGTGGGGGTGACGACGACGAGCGCGCCCGCCTTGGGGTCTCGCGGTGCGAGCACCCGATACAATCCAACGGGTACGCTGGCCGACGCATTCCAGATGAGACGGACGCGGGGCTGATGCCAGAGCGGAAAGACGACCAGCGTGGCACCTGCGAGCATGGCCACGAGTGTGCGGTGGCGGGCGCGCATCACAGTCAGCTCCGCCGCTTGAGCCAGGCGCGATGCTGGTCGCGGGAATAGACCCGGAACGGCTCATTGACAGAGATGCGATGGTTCAGGTGGCGCCAGTGCTCGGGCGCGATCTCCGCTGGATCGAGGTCGAGCATCTCGATGGCGTCGATCGCTGCCAGCACGCGCTGGACCTGCGGCCAGCCGCTGATGCGCAGCAGGATGTCGCCGCCTGGGCGCACAAACGGCAGGGTCTGGTATGCTTCGCCGTCGGGCACAGCCCGCACGATGTCGATCCGCGAGATGACCGTGCCGTGCTCGTTAGCGGCCCACCGCACATAGCAGAAAATGCTACCGGAATCGAATCCGACGACACGCCGATACCGATCGAGGATATGTGTTTCGACGATATGTCCGAAACGGATGCGGTGCTCGATGCGCTTCTCGCGCCATGTCAGATCTACCAGCGTGCGATGGGATTCGACGCCGTTTAAACGCGCCCGGCTCATGCGTCGTCCCCTTTGGGATCGGCGCTCTTGGAGGGCGTCGGTTGTTGTGGCGCGTGGGCTGGTTCGGTGAGGTCGGATGTTGATCGGCGTGTCGATGCCTCGACCCAGGCATAGAGTTCGGCGACGTCGTAGACCACGCGTCCGCCGAGCTTGTGATAGACTGGCCCGGTGCCGCCGCAGCGGTGCTTTTCGAGCGTTCGGGGTGACAGATCGAGAAGGCGCGCAGCCTCCGGTGTTCGCACGAACCGCGGCCAATGATTGGCGGTCTTGTCCTGCATTGCGGACCTCCGTCGCGCCCGCCGCAAATGCGGCGGATCACGTGCGACGGTGGCGAAGGACCGGCGGTTGGGCGGAGTGACAGAAGTCGAGGGGGCGCCATTCTGTCCCCCCCTGCGGGGAGCGTTATCGCAGCGCGAGGATCAGCGTGAGCGAAAGAGATGAACGGGCAGCGGTGCGTTCTGAAGCAGGCGCAGATAGTCGCCGTTGACCATCGCACGCGCTGCGGCGAGCAAGCGATTTACGCGCCGGCGCTCGGCGGCGTTCTTCCAGTCGATGGCGCGCATGGTCAGAACGCTGTTGTTGAGGAGGACGCTGGCCAACTGACGTCGCGACGCACCGGCCTCGGTCGCGTCCCACGCGCGCAACATCAGGACGCATCTGTGGCGCTGATAAGCAGAGAGCTGTTGGTAGCGCGGGGGTGGCCCAGTCGCCTTCCCATGCAACCAGCGATAAAACCGCTGCATGCTTTGGACGCGTTGCGGGAAGTGCTCGTCGATGGGAACGTAGAACGCCGCAGTGAACGATCCATCGCGCTGTTGCAGCCAGATTCGGTGATCGCCGACAGCATCGGTGACAACGGCGTGAAGGCCTCCGTTCACCACTTCTCCGGCGCCGCGCAGCGCTCCGGGATCAAGCGCGAGGCCACCGTCGAAGCCCGGCGGAGCGGGACCAACGATGACGGTAGCGGCGTATAAGTCCGGCCGCCAGAGCGGCCGGGCAAAGGCGGCGGATAGTGCGGGATCGGCCGGGAAAGGTAAGACCCCAGCGTGCGGCGAGACGCGCGACGACCTCTTCCTCGTCAGCTCGCGTTGATGTAATGCGTGCGATAGCGCGTTTATAGTCCGACTTATACTCGGCATTGCGGCGAAGAAATTCAAACGTGAGTTCAGCGCGGTCGAGTCGCTGGAACTGCCTACAATACTCGGGCGATTTCCACGTCGGCGGTGACCTCATCTGGCGATCCTCTCCGCACCGTCAGTGCTTTCGGTGGATCAACCATTTTGCGAGAATCACTGCACAGCAACGTCAATAATCAGTCGGCGCACCTGATCGAAACGCGCTCAACCAATTGTGTGTGTACGGCGATGAATAAGTATTCGTTCAGCGGTGGGAACGCCTCACTGCGCGCGAGACTGAAGCAGGAATTTGTATCCGACTTCACTCATCCAACGCGCACGCGAAAGATGGGCCTCATGTACGCGTCTGGCGCGGTCCGGATCGGCTTCCACGTCGAGTGCGAAAACGATGCGGACGACATCGCGCCAATTGGCGCCGGCCTCTGCGGCATCAAGCAAACGAAGATAAGTGACGAGATGGCGCTCGTCGTAAGCATTGACCCGGAGGGTCAAGGGCGGGCTGTCCTCAAAAGCGAGATAGCTCATACCGCAATCCAAACGGCGTCGCCGGCAGCGTGCAAGGTTTTTCCCTTAACTGGCATAATATAATATCGGAAGGTTCGTGTGCTGAAACGCGACGTAACACGAGGCGTCAGGCTTCATCTTCTGTACTCTCTGCGACCAATCCTGAAACATGTCCCCAACTATTCGTGGCATGGAGCAGCGGAATGCATTCACATGTGTTCGAGTTCGCGCCACGTCGTCACGGCCTAGACTGGATTCCCTCGTGCGCCGCTCCCGTCTGAGCACAGGACTCCCTAGAGCTTATGCAGAACGGGTTGCCGAACACCCAATATACTATAGCCTAATATACTAGGTATTTTGCGGATGGGTAGGCCCAGCTTTCTTTTATCCAAGGATACACGAGGCGTTTCCGCCCTCTCGGAGATCGGATCGTGCGCTCACTCGTCGAGCGCAAACAGACACGCCATGCTTCGATAAGTGCTTCGTTACAACAGGTCCGGCCTGCTTGTCGGCGCGGGGGGAAAACGNNCGCCGACGCAATATTGATGCAGAGGGCCAGTCATGCGGCCGCTCTGGCCGAGCCTGCGAGACGCGCGCTCGCGGTGCGATGATGAATCGGGCTTAGCTCCATGCCGAGGAAATCGCGCCCACTATCGCGCGCCGCGACCAGGGTCGACCCGGACCCGCAGAACGGATCTAGCACCAGGCCACCGGACTTGCAGAACGCATCAACAAGTGGGGCCAGTGCCGCCACGGGCTTCTGTGTTGGATGCAATCGATTTCCTGTACAGGCGAAGTCAATGACATCGGAGATCGGCCGCGCCGGCGGGGTCACGTCGCCCTTCGCCAGCAGATACGCCTGCTCATGCTCGTAGCGCAGAAAGCGTGTTGCGGACGCATACCGCTTCCGGAACACGATATGCCCCACGATACGGAAGCCAGCGGCGCGCCACGCGCCAACGAAGAGATCAACCTTGTTCCAGCCATAGAAGCTCACGCAAAGGCTGCCTGGCTTGAGAACGCGATGCATTTGACGAAAAGCGGGTTTGAGCCAGCGCGCGTTGTCGTCGTTAGCAACGGTCCTGCCCTGGCGGTCGCGATAGCGGGTGACGTAGGGCGGATCGGTGAGGATGAAATCCACCGCATTGCGCTCCATGCGGCGCATCAGCTCGATGCAGTCGCCATGCAAAACAGCGTTGCGCTGCTCAATAGGACTCTCCGGCACGATGCCGGTCATGAAAGCGGTCATTGGCTTCACTCCCTTCCTTAAATGCCGAAGGCATGTCCCGCGGCATGCCTTCCGGGGGCGCGTGAGCGCGCGGGAGTGATGGGGGCGATTGCCGGCGCGCGGGGCCGGGCTGCCCAGGGGAGCGGAGCGAATGACAAAGCGTGACGGAATGACAGCGATGGTCTGCTCTGCGAACGGGCGGACCTGCTCTGCAACAGGCGGTGATCGCGGGGAAGCGAGGGGAAAGTCTCCTCGCTTCCCTGTCCCCATTGGCAAGGCACGGCCGCAGCCGGTCACGGACATGCGCGCGCAGCGCACCTCACGAGGTTTGGAGACTTCCTTCGCGGATCGCGGCACACCGCGATCTGCGGCGGTGGCGGACACGAAAGCAGCACGAAGCCCCGCTTTCGGCGGGGCTTCGCTTGGACTGGTGTTAGTCGGCCGAGCGGCGGGACCATATGAGAGCGAACTCGCCCTGGGTCTCGGTCTCGACCAAGCTCGCGTAGATCGGAGCTGCGAAGCTCGGATCGTCGAGCTTGACGGAATGGTAGTCGCGGCCTTCGCGTGAGGTCTTCTTCCAAGACGCGCCGAACTCGGTGGAGCTGGCAAAAACGCGGAAGTCGGGACCTCTCTCGTTGTCCCCTTCCACGGGGACAAATTCGACCGCCTTGACGTTGAGGGCGAGGGTCTTGATGGAGCCCTTGAAGCCCTTGTCGGTGGCGGTGAACGTGCCGATCGTAGCCATTGCGTACTTTCCTTCTGTTCATCGGGCCGCGCCCATCGCGACCTCGATGAGGGTCGTGCGACCGGGGACGATCGACCTGCACCCCTTGGGGCCGAAACATCGAGAAGGACAGGGGCCGACGGCTTTTTTGCTTCGCGCTGCAAAGCCGGCTCCGGCCGGCGGTGGAAAAAAGTTGGCGGGACCTGTTGCAGGATAGCGAGCGAGGCGGCGGGCACCGCCGCTGATCCTCGGTCAGACCCAACCCAATCGAGGGCCGCGCAGCGCGGCCAACAAGATGCAGAAGGATGCTGGGTACGACATGGCGGCCGCGATCGGCTCGAGTTCACCGCCCTAACCGCACGGGCGGCTCCGGCATATGAAGATCCATCTCCCGACCGTCACCGCGAAGGCGAACAGCCAGAATCGACCCGTCGGGCGACAACGTGGGGACCGGTGGTTATCCACTTCGTCCCACCGTCGGTGGTTTGGAATTCTTCTCGCGCGTGGTGCGTAAGTCGCGCTCCTTCCGTCACAAGCGCCGCGGAGCCGGCTCTGCCGTCGAGCATCTGCGCGGTCGAGACTGAAGGCACGGGCGTCTTGCCGCCCTCCTGCCGCCGCGTCTCGGCGCGACATCAAGCCCAGCGTGCCGCATCGAAAGAGGTGGCGACGTGCGCCGTGTCCGCCACCGATCCCGCTCGTCCATTCACTTGCGGCATATGATCGTCACCCGGGCACGGTGACGCGCGTAGCGCGGCACCGCGGGCGGAGACCGACCAGGGCTCCGTCGCGCGCATCTGCACTTGGCGCGCGATAGAGCATGGTCCTCTCTTCAGGGAGGAGCCGCCCAAAAGCCACTACGATCTCGGACAGAATAGTCTACGCTAAAAGGCAAAGCAGTATCCGACTCCACTCGGACACGGGAGGCATCAGCACCGGATAAGTCTGCAATCGACACAAAGCCGAGTTTGCGGGCATTGAGAAGACGCAGCATTGCGCCGGTCTGTGGCGATTGGCTTGGGTCGCTCTTCGTTAGCAAGCGGACATGAGCCGCTCATATCAGTCAAGAGTCGACTCTTCACGTTTAGAACTCGTCAAAGTGGGAGATTCTGCTGCAATTCCTCAGAATCTGCCCGTCCTTCCAGCGAAAGCAAAAAGCGCTTCGTCTCGAGGCCGCCGGCAAATCCGGTCAATGCTCCGTCGCCGCCGATTGCGCGATGGCAAGGCACGATGATTGAGATCGGGTTACGGCCGTTTGCGGCGCCGACTGCGCGCGCCCCGTTCGCGACGCCGATCTGTTTGGCAATGTCGAACTTCGTGCGCGCGCCGGCGAAGTATTCGCCAAGCTGCGTTTCCGCCTCACGTAACACGGGATGAGCCGGATCGGATGTCAATTCGCCCAGTATCACGCGCGTTGGACTGTCACCCGGCCACAGAAGCGCGACGAGACCGCGAGGACTTGCCACCAACTTCAGTGTGCCCACGGGAGAGGGCACGAGATTATAGGCGTCACTCATCGTGGCACCCGCCAGAGATACCACGACGCGACAGTACGGTAAGGCGACCATGCTGAGGACAGGTCACGCAGCTCTCGAGGTTTTGGCTTGTCGGAGAGCCGTTTGAGACGTCGATAACCGTCACGGACACCGAAATCGTCGGCTGGCAGGATGTCGGCTCGCTCGAGCGAATACATCAACAACATCTCGACAGTCCAACGCCCGATACCCTTGATCGACGTGAGGCATTCGATGAGATCTTCATCCGCCATGTGTTTGGCCTGTCGACCGCCTGGCACAAGTCCGGACGTCGCCCCCCGCGCGATGTCTTGCACGGTCGCGGTCTTGGTCCGCGAGAACCCGCAGGCACGAAATGTTTCATCGTCGATCAACAGAAGATCATTTGGCGTCGGGAAAGCGCCGCCCGCCGCCGCACACAAGCGGGCGATAATGGCGTCTCCAGCTTTCGCCGTCAGCTGCTGATAGGCAACAGCGCGGATCAAGGCTTCGTACGGTTCGCGCGCCGCCTTCGGCTCATGCGTGCATGGTCCGATTGCGTCGATGACCTGTGCCCAATCATCGTCTATATTTCGCAGAAAGAGCGTTGCGTCGGCATAGCGTTCTGGTCGGTTGCGAACTGCCACGGATCTGCCTCACCAGACTTTGCGGAAGGTGAGGTTGATGCGGCAATTGCCGGTCGCGGAATGGACGCCATCCTTCAAGGTGTCAACGCCGTGAAAGGCTAGCCGCGAGACTCCTCCCCACACGGCGACATCGCCGTGATGAAGCATGATGCGCTGCGTCTTGTCGGTCCGCTCGAGGCCACCGAACAGGAACTTGGCCGGAAGGCCGAGCGATACCGAGACGATAGGAGCACGGAAGTCGCGCTCATTCTTGTCCTGATGCAACGTGAGGCGGGCGCCGGGCACATACCGATTGACAAGGCAGGCATCGGGCTTGAACCCATCAAATCCCGCCGCGCGTGCAGCACGCTGCGCAAGCGCGAGAAACGGCGCTGGCATCGCTGGCCACGGAGTTCCGGTAATCGGATCCAGCCGGTCGTAGCGATACCCCCTGCGATCGGAAACCCAACCCGCTTCGCCACAGTTTGTCATGGCGACCGACATAGTCTGGCCCCCCGGCGTCACGAAGTGGCGAAGGGGTGCCGCCAATGTCATCGTGTGAAAAGCTTCAAGTACCGCCTGGACGTCTTCAAGCGCAAAGCCGCGCAGAAGAACGGCGCCTGGCGCGATGTCGAGCCGTGTCGCGGGCGAGTCGCTGGCGCCAAAGAGGTCGCGTGTCGCGTTGAAATCCGTCATGAGGTACTGACGAGCTTGAAGTCCGCCACGGTTTGCTCGCGGGACAACAGGGCCCGCTTTCGCTTATATCCCCACCGATAGCCGGACAACGAGCCATCTTTCTTCACCACACGGTGGCAGGGGATGAGGATGGCGATGGTGTTTGCCGCAATGGCGGCAGTCACGTCGCGCGCGTCGCGGGGCGTCCCGATCTCGGCCGCGATCGCTCCGTAAGTGCTCGTCCGTCCGGCCGGAATGCGGCGTAGGATGTCCCAGACGCGCTTCTCGTAGTCCGTTCCGCGAATGTCCAGCGAAAGACCCGGATCGCGCTCAGGATGATCGACGACGGAGGCAAGCTTGCCGATGATCTCCGCGAGATTGGCCGCGTCCGCCGTGACTGTTGCGTCGGGAAAGCGCAACCGCAGGGTGTTCTCCAAATCTTCGCGTGCTTCGCCGAACTCGAAAGCGACCAGGCCGCGATCGGACACGGCGGCGAGGAATTCGCCGAGCGAACTCCTGCCCCAGCCATATAGAATGCGCTCGGGCATGTACCCTCCCGCTGCTCCTTGTTCTGTCACCGGCTCAGGTCGCGTCATGAAAAATGATGCCGACCGTATGACGGCGTCCGGCTCGGATTTCGCTGACGCCGTGGCGTAGATTGACACGGTAGGTGCCGCGTGCGCCCCGAACAGGTCGATGATGCACGGCGAACACCACGGCGTCGCCCTGCCGCAGCGGCACCACGGCAGCGCGCGATTGCATACGCGGACGCTGCTCGGTGAGCACGAACTCACCGCCCTCGAAATCGCGGCCCGGCTCCGACAGCAGGATCGCGACCTGAAGAGGAAAGACGTGCTCGCCGTAGAGGTCCTGGTGCAAGCAGTTGTAATCACCGGCGACGTACTGCAGCAGAAGCGGCGTCGGCCGCGTCTGGCCGGCGTCGTGGCACCGCTTGAGGAAGGCCGCATGAGACTTGGGATACTGGACGTCGATGCCCATTTCCATGTTCCAACGGTTCGCGATGCGGGCCAGATCGGGATAGAGCGAGCCTCGAAGTGCGCCGATGGGATTGGGAAGCGGATAAGCGAAATATTTGTACTCGCCCTTGCCGAAGCCGTGCCGCGCCATGACGATACGGCTGCGGAAGCGGTTGTCCTCAGGGTATATCGCCGCGACGACTTCACACGCCTCCGGCGATAGCAGCCTCGGCATGACAGCGAAGCCCTTGGCGTCGAGGCTCTCCTCGACCGCTTGCCAATCGACGGAACTCTGCGTTGCTGTTTCCGGCTTTTTCATTGTGGCTGCATGGCTCATGCTTCGGCCTCGGTGCCGGCTTCGCGATCGAGAAGCTTGCGCTTGCGTTCGACGCCCCACCGGTAGCCCGAGAGCGATCCGTCGTTCCGCACCACGCGATGACAAGGAATGGCGACCGCGATCTTGTTCGCCGCACAGGCGGCCGCGACCGCGCGAACCGCTTTCGGCATGCCGATCTTTTCGGCGATCTCGCTGTAGGTCGCCGTCGTGCCGACGGGGATTTCACGCAGGGCCCGCCAGACGCGATGCTGGAAGGCCGTGCCGCGCACATCGAGAGGGAGATCGAGGCCGACCTCCGGCGCTTCAACCAGACCGACCACCTTGGCCATGACATCCTCGAAGGCGCGGTCACCGCCGATCAGGTTGGCGTTCGGAAAGCGATCCTCGAGATCATGGACGAGCGTTTCCGGATCATCGCCGAACAGGATGGCCGCGATGCCCTTGTCGCTGGCGGCAACCAGGATGGAGCCCAGCGAGCACTCGCCGACGGCGAAGCGCAAGTCGGCATGGGTGCCACCCGATCGGAAATCGCGCGGCGTCATACCGAGCACGTCATCGGAATTGGCATAAAAGCGGCCGCTGGAATTGAACCCGGCCTCGTGGATGGCTTCGGTCACGGATCTGCTTCTTTCGAGAGTCTCGCGCACGCGTTTCTGCCGGTGCGCAACGGTGTAGGCCTTGGGCGTGACGCCAGCGATGGCCTTGAATATGCGGTGGAAGTGAAACGTGCTGAGGCCCATCGCGCGTGCCAGCTCGTCGAGTTTCGGCGGCTCCTCCGCCTCCTCGATCAGCCGGCATGCCTCGGCCACCTTCTCCGCATAGCGATCGTGGAGCGACGGCTCAGTGGGTTTGCAGCGCTTGCACGGGCGGAACCCGGCCTTCTCGGCATCCGCGCAGGACGCGTGAAACGCGACGTTCTCGCGATTGGCGAGCCGCGCAGCGCACGACGGACGGCAATAGACGCCCGTCGTGGCGACGGAATAGTAGAACTTGCCGTCATAGTCGCGGTCGCGTGTGCGGACGGCGTTCCAATATTCGATATCCGGGTCTGCCGGCGAGGGCCGCGGGCGCGGCTGAGTTTTCTTTTTTACTTCGGGGACAGAGATCATCCGACGTTCTTTCTTCATGTGGTGTTGCCCAAACAAATAGGTTGTGATCCCTGTCCCCGCACTCCGATCCTTGCTTTCAAACTCAGTTTCGAACCGCAAAGGCTACATGTCGAGAACAACCCGATAGCGTGCCTTGCCATCGAGCAGATGCTTGACGGCATCGTTCACGCGGGCAATCGGAAAATGCTTGGTCTGCGGCGAGATGTTATGGCGCGCTGCAAACTCCAGCATTTGCGCCGTTGTAAGCGGCGAACCGTTAGGCGAGCCGGAAACGGTCTGCTGCGTCATGATGATATCGAACGGATCTATGGGAACAGGCTCCAGGACGGCTCCCACGAAGTGAAGCCGTCCCTTGGGCCGCAACGTTGCGAGCATGGCCTTCCAGTCGAGCGGTACGTTGACGGTCACGAGCAACAGATCGAGAGTGCCGGCAATCTTCCGGATGTCATCGGCATTGCGCGAATTCACGATGCGGTGCGCGCCGAACCCGCGCGCCTCATCGGCTTTCGAAGCCGTGGAGGTGAAAGCCGTCACCTCGCAACCTCACGCCTTGGCAAATTGCAGCGCGAGATGTCCAAGGCCGCCGATGCCGACGGCTCCAACGCGATGTATGGGCTTGATGTCGAACACCTTGAGCGGCGTAAACACCGTAACACCGCCGCAGAGCAATGGGCCCGCATTGGCAGGATCGAGACCATCGGGAATCGGCACCGCCCAAGGCCATTGCGCCCGCACGCGATCGGCGAAGCCGCCGAAATGCCCGACGATGGTCGGCACGTTCTGGGCGCAAAGATTGCCTTCACCGTTCTGGCACTGGGCACAATGCATGCAGCTGCCTGAGCCCCAGCCGACGCCAACGCGTTGCCCGATCGTGAGACCCTTTGCATTGCTTCCGAGTGCAACGACCTTGCCGATGACCTCGTGCCCCGGAATGACGGGATAGCTCGAAATACCCCACTCGTTGTTCATGACCGACACGTCGGAGTGGCAAAGCCCGCAAGCTTCCACCGCGATCTCGACGTCGTCCGGTGCCAGAAGGCCGGGATCATAGCTCAATGGCTCGAGCGGCTGGTTTGGGCCCTTGGTGGCCCAGGCGTTGATCTGCATTGCTGTCCCCTTGAAGGCAGGTTGTTTAAGAGTGCGGCGTTTCCTTGCAGGTGCCGATCCGCCGTCCCGTCTGACGCTCCGTCATGGTCATGTTCTTGCCGCCCATCTTCATGTCGAAGGCACCGACGAAGCGATTTGGCCAAAGCTGGAACTTCGCCCACGCGACCGCCTGGTTGTGGCCTTCGCAGATAAGATCGAAGCTCAATTCGTCACCCGATTGTGTGACGTTCGACGACGGGCAACGCGCTAGAGGATTGTTCTCGCTCAGAACGACAATGCCGTGCGTGCCTCCATTCGTGATGCACACCTTGGCTGTCCGCTGCGCACCCATGTCCTCGAGATGAGGAAGCTCGAGGCGCATTTCGACCTCATATTCGCCGGGTTCAAGAACGGTGTCGCCCGCGCGCGTCGGCCCGGGCACGGCGATCAGCGCCAATAGAATCAGAAGACGCACGTGAATTCCTCCCTGTTGCTGCTTGTCCGACGATCACGTTGACCACGGTGCCGACGCTAGTGCGCCCCGTTTCTTGCTTTTGAATTCGGTACCCCGTTTTCTGGATTTGAAAGCAAGGAACGGGGTGCTGGGCCGCTAAAGACGCTCTATCGCTGCAGAAAATCGCAACACTGGAGCATCCAATGTCCGAGCGGAACTTCGTCAAAACCCCATCTGGAACAATCGCCTACCAGGAACAAGGTGCGGGGCCGGTCGCCCTTTTCGTGCATGGCGTAATCGTGAATTCACACCTTTGGCGCCATCAGCTCGCGGGGCTGTCGGCCGTGCGCCGCTGTATTGCCGTCGATCTGATGGGTCACGGCGCGACAAGCATTGCGGCGGATCAGGATGTTTCGTTCGAGGCGCAGGCGCGGATGCTCGCCGAGGTCATGGACGCCCTTGATCTCGACAAAGTCGATCTCGTCGCCAACGACAGCGGCACCGGCATTGCGCAGATCTTCACCGCCAATCATCCGGAGCGCCTGCGCAGTCTGGTGCTGACCAATGGCGATGTGCACGACAACTGGCCGCCCAAAGACTTCTCAGGCTTCTTGAGCATGGTAGCCGCCGGTGGATTGGAGGACACGCTTCGCGGGATGGCTGAGGACAAAGCCCGCTTTCGTGGTCCAGATGGTCTAGGCGGCGCCTACGAGCAGCCTGAGAAGGTGTCCGACGAGACGATAGACGTTTACCTGCAGCCGCTTCTGACGGACCCCGCACGGCTGCACGACCTCGAACGCTTCATTCTCGCTTTCGACAACCGGCAGACCGTTGGGCTCGTCGACAAGCTCAAGAAGCTCGATGTGCCGACGCTCGTCGTGTGGGGCACTGGTGACATCTTTTTCGGCGTCGAGTGGTCCCGCTGGCTGGAGCAAACCATTCCCGGCGTCAAACAGCGCCTGGAGCTCGAAGGAGGACGTCTCTTTCTGCCGGAAGAACGTGCAGCGGAGGTCAATGCTGCAGTTCTGAGTTTCTGGAAACAGCACGCGCCGCTGAGCGGCGGCTAGCCCGCTAAGGAGCGTCGAATGAAATGCAGAAATACTCTTCCGCTTGGAACATCGCCCATGGGCGTGTTTGCGCGCATCATGATCATATTGGGAGGATTTGTTTTAATGACGACACCAACCCTATCCGCGGAAACTGTCCCGGCCGATCTCGATCTCGTCCTGGTTGCTCCAGAGCACACCACGGTGCTTGCGGAAAACGACCGCGTGCGCGTGCTCAAATTCACGGCCAAGGCGGGCGACCGCATCCCGCGCCATGCCCATCCCAGCATGGTGGTCTATGTCCTGAAGAAAGGGCTGCGCCGCTTCACCAACGAGGACGGCAAGACCGTGGATAGCGATCCGCAGGTAGGCGACGTCATCCTCCGCGACCCGATCGTCCACACCGAGGAGGTGATGGAGGACTTCGAAGCGATCCTTGTCGAGATCAAGAAGTAAGCAATGGCCGGACGGCGCAAGCATGGCAGCCGCAGACGTAGTGAGGAGCCTTTGAAAAAGGCAGACGACAGCAAAGCTACGGTCTTGAGGGCGCTGGATGACCTCGTGGGCACTGGCCTCGCAAGCTGGTCCGTGTCCGCTTGCGGCGAGCGTCGGCTCCGGCTTGCGAATGGCGACGAGTTCCAGCTCGAAGCAACATGCGTGAGACGTTTGCGATGAACCGGCTGTCTCGGCGCGATGTCATGTTGGGCGCCGGCGCCTTTGCGCTTGCTACCTTGCCCGCAGTCGCGGCGCAGGGAAAAACGTTGCTGGTCACCCACCCATTCTTCGCCTTGCATGATCCCGGCCCCTTTATTGTGGAGCGGCCCGCGCGGCTGCGCGCCATTGCCCAAGCGCTGGCGGCGCCCGCCTTCGATGGGCTCGTGCGCCAGGAGGTTCCGTCCCGGTCCGACGTGGAGGAGGCAATCCTGCGCGCGCATGCCCCGGCGCATTTCAAGATGATGCAAGACATTGCTGCCGACACCGCGCATCTGCCACATGCCATCGATGGCGACACCATCGTGTCCGCAGGGACTTGGCAGGCGGCGACGAATGCGATTGCCGCGGGGCTGCACGCGGTCGATTGCGTGATTGAAGGCCGCGACGGGATCCGCAATGCGTTCTGCCCAGTACGGCCGCCGGGACATCACGCCGAAGCTTCCCGCGCTATGGGTTTTTGCTTTTTTTCCAACGTCGCCATCGCCGCATTCTATGCGCGGACGCGTTACGGCGCAGAACGCATCGCCGTCGTGGATTTCGATGTCCATCACGGCAATGATACGCAGAAAATTTTCTGGGAGGATCGGAACCTCTTCTATGGCTCGATCCACGAGATGCCCCTTTTCCCGGGAACCGGGGCAGCAGCCGAAACCGGGGTCGGAAATATCTTCAATGCTCCGCTCGCGGCAGGAGATGGCAGTGCGCAATTTCGTTCCGCAGTGAGCACGCGCATTTTGCCGGCGCTGGAGTCATTCAAGCCGTAACTAATTTTTATATCGGCCGGGTTCGATGCACACGAAGGCGATCCACTCGGGCATCTACGACTCGACGACGCAGATTTTACCTGGGTGACCGAGGAGCTCGTAAGCGTAGCAGCACGACATTGCTCGGGCCGTGTCGTGTCGATGCTGGAGGGCGGATATGATCTCGGTTCATTGTCACGATCGGTCTGTGCGCACGTTCGCGCATTAATGCAGACCTGACGTTCACAATCGCCTTTTTCATTTCGAAAGCAAGAAACGGATCGTGACTGGCTTGGGACCATGGTGGGCTTCCGTGCGAGATGCATTGAGGAGGATAAGAAACGATGGATCGATCAATTTCCCGCCGCGACTTTGGTGGTTTGCTCACCGGCGCCGCATCCACAGCCATCCTATCGGCCGTGCTTCCGGCTCCGGCGGTCTGGGCGCAGGGGCGTTCATCATCAGCCAGTGATCTCGCCAGCAACCTGCAAGGCATCGCCGGAGAAGTGATCGTCGACGAGGCATCACGCGCGGCTTACGCTGATGACTACGGTCGTATTGTTCACAAGATTCCCGACGCCGTGCTCGTGCCGCGAGATTCCGGCGACCTCGTCAAATTGGTTCAATACGCCAACAAGAGCAAAACCAAGATTGGCATCCGCGGCATGGGCCACTCCATGCTCGGTCAGGCGCAGATCGACAGGGGCGTCTTGGTCGATATGGCGGCGCTCGATTCAATCAGTATCCTCGACAACGACAGGGTGGAAGTCGGCGCCGGTTCAACCTGGGGCCCGGTCATGAGCGAAACGGCGGCGAATAAACGCACATTGCCGGTGATCAATGACACGTTCCTGTCCGTTGGCGGTTCGCTGAGCACCGCAGGCTTCGGCCCGACGACCTGGAACAAGGGTCTGATGGTCGACAATACCCTTGAGCTGGAAGTGGTGACCGGTGCGGGAGAGCTCGTGCGATGCTCGGAGACCACCAACCAGGACCTGTTCCTGGCCGTCCTGTCGGGATTGGGGCAGTGCGCTATCATCACTCGCGCCGTGATGAAGCAGGTCGCCGCGCCGACGCACGTTCTTTACATTAAGATCTTCTACGATGATGACGCGATCCGCGCCGCGCACGATCTTGCGTTCCTGGCGAGGGACGGCCGCTTCAACCACCTCGACCTCCGCAGCCGCACGTACCCGTTTGGCGGGCTCGAATACTATATCGAGGGCGGTGTCTTTTACGACGCTCCGAACGAGCCAAAACTCGATGACCTCAAAAAGGGGCTGAGCGCGAGTTCATTCGAACCCAAGACATGGACATATGAGGAATACTATCGACGTGCCGAGTCTTGCTACAGCTGCGTTCCTGCTCCGAAACCCTCTCTCTATCTGACGGTTCCTGCTTCGAAGTTCGATGTGTTCGTGAAGAACACGCTGAGTGATCCGAGCACTTCGGCCTATATCGCGCCGTGGTTCTCGATCTGGCGGCGGGATGCGCAGTCACGGCCGCTTGCGCGCGTCGCAGACGAGGATTTCATCTACCGCACGCAGTTCAACCGGGTCTTGCCGAACTCGGCCGATGTCAAGGCATTCCTCGCTCTCAACCGCGCGCTCTACGAGAAAGTTCGGGACCTTGGCGGAACGCGACTGACGACGAGTGCCATACCGTTCGAGCCCAAGGACTGGGAGCGTCACTACGGAGCTGCATGGCCTGCTTTCAAGGCGACGAAGGAAAAATACGACCCGGGCAATGTTCTCGGCTCCTCGGTGAACGTGTTCGGCAAGGGTTAGGCGATGTCGTCGTGGATCGAAGCGACGCCGCAGGGATTACGAGACCTGGCGTTTGACAACCTGGCGGCCGCGCCAGACGGACCAGTGCTTCTGGCGCGGTTGGCTAAGGCGTCAGCCGTCATCCGTGCGCAGTTTCCGGCGACAATGGATCTGCCCTACGGTTCCGCTCCCCGCGCGCGGATCGATCTGCTGCCGGGGCGAGTTGATATGCCGTGCCTCGTCTATTTCCACGGCGGATACTGGCAGATGAACAGCCGTGAAATGTTCACGGCGCTTGCCGAAGGCGTTCGTGCGCACGGCTGGTCTGCGGCATTCGTCGGATACACCCTCGCCCCCGAGGCGAGCCTTACGGCCATTGTCCGAGAAATCGGCGTTGCAATCGATTGGCTCAATGAGCGGAGCGCCGCCTCTGGCGTCCATGGTCCACTCGTCGCCGCAGGCTCGTCGGCGGGAGGGTTGCTAGCGGCGCTCGCTCTCGAGCATCAGGTGGTCATCGGAGGTATGGCCATGTCGGGTATCTTCGAACTTGCTCCGCTGCGCGACACCTTCCTCAACGTCAAACTCAAGCTGACGGACGAGGAGATTTCAGATTTGTCTCCAATTCGCAGGCCGGTCGTGGCCAAGCCATTTGCGCTGGCGATTGGCTCCGCCGAATTACCGGCCGTCGCCGCCAACACTTACGCATTTCACGCTCTGCGCCGGTTCGGTGGCCGCTGTGACCCGTTGGTCGAGGTGCCGGGCGCCAATCATTTCAGCATTCTCGAAGAGCTACGTGATCCGCAAAGTGCGCTCGTGCATGAGCTGCTCGCCGTTTCCAACAAAGTGGAGACCACACCATGACTGTATCGACTCGATTCAGCGCGTGCGCCTTGGCCTGCCTGTACCCCCTGATTTGTCAGGCCGGAACACTGCGCGACGGCCTGTATGAGGTTGCGGTATCTCTCGACATGGGCGCACTCGAAGACCTCAACGCGCGAAAAACCGCGCACGTCTGCGTCAAAACCAGTTCGACCGATGGCGCTCATGGGCTCTTTCTTTTGTCAGGGCTTCAACAGCTCGAGCGTTGTCCCGTGAAGAATGTGTTCGAGACTTCCGCCAAGCTCTCATTCGACATCATCTGCGACGGTATCGATGCGGGAAGAGCGTCCGCGACCTACGCGCTCGAGCCCGATGCATTCGAGGGCAGATTCTCAATTCGCATGGGCGGCAAGAACATGACTATGAGCGAGGCTCAGTCAGGCAAGCGCCTAGGGGAATGTCCGTCGGCGTCTACGGAATGAATTCAAAAGCAATAAACGGATCGTGGCGCTGGCGGCCCGGTGGGATAGGTGTCGCGTACGAGCCCACATACATGGAGGAACTTATGAAATTCCGCGCTTTCGTCCTGTCCGGTTTGGCACTTGCGATCACCGCTGGCACCGCAGGTGCCGTCGAGGTCAAGAAGTCCCTTCCGGTCAAGGGAGACCCCGCAGCCATCTGGAAAGTGGCGAGCGAATTCTGCTCGATTCAGGACTGGCATCCCGATTTCTCGGGCTGCACGCAATCGATGAAGGATGGCGTCGTGTGGCGCGTCCTGACCCTCAAGGAGGGCGGCGGCAAGGTGCACGAGAAGCTCACCGGCGTTGACGACCTCAGCTACACGTATTCGATCACCGAGGCGCCGCTTCCTCTCAAAGACCACACCGGAAAAATTTGGGTCGAGAAAGGCGCAAAAGATGGCGAGAGTCTACTTCGTTGGGAAGTCTCGTTCGGCGTGAACGGCGACGAGGCGAAGACAAAGGAAGTCACGCAGGCCATCGACGGCCTTCTCGAAAACGGTCTCGCCAACATCAAGGCCGTGGCTGCCCAACAAGCAAACTGCAAGTAATATTTGAGGGCGGATGCGATGATCGCATCCGCCCTCTCTGTCTATGGAGTGGTAAGGTGTTCAAGCTGTATTATTGGCCCGGATACTTGCACACTCGCCGACCAGATCGCGCTCGAGTGGCTAGGCCTTTCCTATACGCTGATCAAGGTCAGCGAGGAGCTGCGCAATTCCGAGGCCTACGCAAAACTCAATCCATCGCGCACTGTACCCGTCCTCGTAACCGACGACGGTTGGGTCTTGAGCCAGAACGTCGCCATCCTCAATTTTCTAGCTCAGAGTCATCCGGATGCGCATCTCGACGGCGACGGTTCCGCCAAAGGCCGTGCCATCGTCAATCGTTGGCTCGCCTACATTGCCGCCGACGTCCACAAGGCGTTCTCACCCCTATTGCATCCCGAGCGGATCATTGGTGACGAGGCGTCGAAGGACGCGATCTTGGCGCAGGCTCGCGCGACATTGCGAACGCACTTCGGCATCCTGAATCATCAACTCAAAGCAAATACCTGGATCGCGGGTCCCAATCTCTCAATTGCCGATCCATATCTGTTCGTCGTGCTGAGGTGGGCACATGCGGTCAAGGTCGATCTCAGCAGTTACGATGCGATCGCTTCCTATTATCGCCGCCTGCGTGACGATGAGGGCGTGAGAACCGCGCTGTCACGCGAGAAGTCCGGCATTTGAGCAATTGGACCAACTCTACGATTGATCACAACAACGGCCCCGGAATGCTCCTGGGGCCGTCGTCGTTTGTCGGTCGCTTGCGTTAGGCCGCGCTGCGCGTCGGCCAGTTGCCGTCTTGAACAAGGCCGAGCTGCTGAAGTGCCGTAAGAGCGCCTTCCTCGCCGATCTCCTCGACAATCTTGCCATCGACAATCTTGAACACCGTCGTGCCGGTAAACTTCATTTTGCGGCCCGACTTGGCCGGCAAGGCACCAATCGGAAGATCCTTGAAGGCGGGTCCCGTGTGTGTTCCGCCGCCATCCCAACGGCCGACGACGTAATCGCCCTCGGCAATGAGGCCGCCAACGCCCCAGAAGTTGAGATCTGGGAAAGCCTCGCGGAACTCTGCCATCATCTTCTTCACGGCGTCGCGGCCCCGGATCGGTCCGTGCATCGGGTAGTGCACGAGCACGTTGGGCGCGGCAAGCTTGTCAACGGCGCTGAGATCGACCGGGTTGCCCCAGAATTTCTTGAACCACTCCTCAACGATGGCCTTGTTCTCGGATTCCTTAGTCATATTCATCTCCTTCATTGGTGGAATAGAACCCGACGCTAGGAGATGTTCGGAGCTTGGACACTCCGTTTGTTGCCTTCAAATCGAAAGACGAGAGGGTTCTATTCCGAGCCGAAAGAGGATCACGCTGAGACCTCTGAATTGGCAGTCAGCGCGGTGTTCAGCTGCTACTTGCACATTCAAAGATCGAATGCGTGTGACTTACCTAGGCAAAGGAGATCGAAATCTAGGACTGCTTCACATCCAAAACCGGCCCTAGTTGGCGGATATCAACGAGGGCGCCGACACAGATGGCCGACTTCTGCTTCTGGGACGCTGCGGCGGTGTTGATGCCGTCGCAATGCCGAGAAAGCGGATCTCGCAGAGTTTACCCTCGGCCCCTTTAGCGCACGTAATACGCCTGACCGGAAATCAGCCGAAAGCGGCCGTCGAGAGCCTGGTCCGCCGGATCTGCGGTGACTACCAGCTGGCATTTTCGAGCGGCGCATCACGAGCGCGGTCGACATCGGGCATGCGGCTTCTGGAAGTTCATGATAAGCGGCTGCAACTTGGTGGGGTCAATCCAGTTCTCATGTCCCTCCAAGAGCAGGCTCGGACGCACATGAACGCCGGTAATGCGGACTTCGAACGCCGAGATCAGCCCTGCGACTTCAGAGAACCAAGTCAAGCTAGCCCTCTATCCGGCGAGGTTGTGCACAAGGTCGTGTTAGGGGTTGCTCCATGAACATAGGCAGAACAGAATAGAGCGTGTCCGCAGCTGATTCAGATCTTCCATCTGTTGCGCCTCCTTCCGCAACCGGCAATGCTGGTGGCGTTTTTGAAGGGAGCGTAGGCGCGTTTTACCTGGTGTCTCTTCTCTCAGGCGGCGAACCTAGAGGATTGCCGGGCGCGGTTTGCAAGGCCGTCAGGTTTCAGCAAGCCGTCGCTGACCATCCATTGGACGATCTCGTTATCGACGCGATCAACTTTGACGGCACACCAGCAACGCTCGAACTACAGGCAAAGCGATCGTTAGATTTCACGGCATCGGACACCGAGTATGGTGATGTGGTGCATCGCCTGTGGGCCGCATCGCAGAAGTCGGAATTCCAGACCACCAGGTATGAGCTCGCGGTTGCGATTGCGCGCACTTCCACCAGGATAGAGCGCGAGTATCAGGAAGTCCTTCATTGGGCGCGGCAACTGCCTGACGCTCAGACGTTCATCGCGAATATTGAGCGGGAGGGCTTTTCCTCACGGGGTAAGCGTGACTTTGTTGCCGCCTTTCTCGTAAAGCTCCAACAGGTCGGAGCGGCGAGCGATGACGAGACGGTTTGGCGACTGCTTCGCCGCTTCCAGGTTCTGGTATTCGACTTCGAGAGTATTGGTTCGGACTATCTGCATCGAGCGCGGGAAGGGTGTCGTTTACTGCTGCCCGTCGAGGAGCCGGCGTCTGCCAGTCATCTCTGGTCGGTCCTTTGCGCCGAGGCAATGGCGAAGGCGACAGCAGCGGGTACGTTTGACCGACCTGGACTCGCAAAAGTCTTAAGCCAAAAACATGGAATCAAACTTGCGACGGCTTCCGATTATCGCAAGGCGTTGTCGTGGCTGAAATCTGCCGCGTCCTACACTCTGGACGGAATACGTACCAGCATCGGTGGGGCAACGCTCCAACGGAGCGATGTTCTTGAGCAGGCACTTTCGGCACTGGACGAAGCGCGAGTTCTGCGAATTGAAGGCGCACCTGGCGTTGGCAAGTCAGCCGTCCTGAAGGAATTGGCGAGTCAAATCGCGGCAGAAAGCTCGATACTTGTCGTAGACCCGGCACGCATCGTTCCCGGTGGTTGGCCTCAAATGGCCCACACGATGGGGTGTCAGAATTCGCGCGAAGACTTCTTTAATGAAGTAGGCCGCAGCGGCGGAGCAGTTCTGTTCATCGACAACATTGACCAAATCGAAGACCCGCAGCAATGGGCGACGGTCACCGATCTGTTGGTCGGGGTCGCGAGAAATAAAGGCTGGAGAGCGGTCGTTACCGGACCGAGCGACTCCACCTCGTGGATCGAGCGGCTACCGGCAGAGGTTCGGCAGGCCAGCTTGGCAAAGCTGATGGTTCGCGAGCTTAGCGACAATGAGGCATCGGAGTTATCACGGGCCAATCCTCAGCTCTCCTTGCTTCTCGACGCTGGTCATCCGGCGAAGAAGGTGGCGCGAAACCTGTTCTACCTGTCTCGCATGATCGACATTGGCGTGGGAACAGAAAGCTCGCAGCAGCCGATAGCGAGCGAAACGGACCTGGCCCACCACTGGTGGCGTTTTGGAGGCGGCCGGACTGAAGCTGGAAAGCTAACGCGATTAAAGGTGCTTCGTGCGATAGCTTCGCAGACAATCGCTGATCCAACGCGCCTCACTTTCAAGACCGATGAATTCGAATCCTCAACAATCGAAGAGCTCCTTCGATTGGACAGTTTGCGAGAGGACAGACCGGGGGCGACAGTCGCTTTTCGCCACGACGTTTTGCGGGATTGGGCGATCGGCTTTCTGTTTCTTGAGGAGCCAGGCTCTATCGCGGCGCTGCCGATAGACCTTCAAATTCCAGCAAGCCTGGCGCGCGGCTTGGAAATGGCTGCTCGATTGGCGGTCGAACAGGATGCGTCAGGCAATCAATGGATCGAGTTGTTGGCCGCCGTTAGCCGCAAAGGCGCTCACGGAAGCTGGCGACGACCGATACTGCTGGCCCTAACGCGTGCAGAAGCGTCTCTTGTTTTGCTTGATAAGCTAGAACCCAAGCTTCTTGAGAATGACGGCCAGTTGCTGGCAGAGATTATCAAGCTCACAATCGCCGTCGATTCAGAGGCGCTGACCCAATTCCTTGCTCGCAGCCAGATGAGTATCCCAATCCCATCGGGTCTCGAAGACTTCACGGTCCCCAAGGGTCTGAGTTGGTTGTGGCTGATCCTATATCTGATCGCACGGTTTGACAAGATGCCGTTCGCTCTGATCCCGGATATGGCGACCTTGTTCCGCAACTGGCTGATCGGAACCGGCACTCAATTGTTGCCCATCAATTCTAGGATCGTCGAGATTCTTTTTGGCTGGACGAACCGCGCTGATCGGGCACTTCGGCCGGTCATGGTGCGACACATTTCTGAGCTCGAAGATCCAGACTTTCATTTTCCTCACATGCGAGCGGTGCGAGACGACATCCGCATGACGGCCTTCGCGTTCTCTCACCTCAATCCGGCGGCAGCACAAAGTTATATAGCCGGGCTTGATGCGGATGATATTCGGCATCACGGACTTCATGACATTATCTGTGCCCAGGGAATAGCTAAGTCCGCACCCAGAGAGCTTGCTGATCTCACCCTTGCGGGCCTCATCGAAGAAGAAGACCCCGAGGACAGGTACGGGAGCTATCGCAGCAGTCGCGATCGGTTTGGTCCGTTCGGCGCTCTTGAAGTGCAGTTTTCTCCAGCTTCGCCTGGGCAGGGACCATTCTTCGAGCTGCTCGACCATTCTAGCGCCGATGGTCTCCGTGTTGTTCGGGGTGTCGTCGAACACGCGACGGCTTGGCGACGGGAACTCTATAGGGAAGATAGAGCAAGCTTCCCATCGCTCACTATAGCGTTTGCCGGCACGCCCTGGACATTTCACGGCGACATGACCGTTTACACATGGCCGCGGATTTCGGTACCATCATCCATCACCTCATCGGCGCTCATGGCTCTCGAAGCCTGGGGGCATAAACAAATCGAAGGTGGCCGGCCGTTCGAAGATGTCTTGTGGGACGTACTCGGTCCAGACGGTGGTAGCGTTGCACTTCTGTCCGTAGCGGTCGATCTTGCCCTGTCCCATTGGGATGTCGCCAAAGATGCAGTGTGGCCGTTCCTTGCTTCTCCAGAACTTCTGAGGAAGGACTGGGTGAGACACATTCGCGATATTAGCGGCGTGGATAACGACCTGCTGTTTCAGCAAGAGGCGTCAACATGGCGCGTGAAAAAAGCTGATCTGGAACATCGTGTGTCTAGGCGTCTGGCGCTCATGGAGGGTTTCATAAGGTACGTTCTTGAACCCGATGGCCGAATTCTGACCCAACTAAAGCCGGTGCTTCAGGAAGCCGTCGAACAGAACGCAAAGCTGCCCGCGGATGGCGACCCAATCGATGGACTCCAGGCGATAGGCAAACGTGCGCTGCGAATGTGCGCGCGAGAGAATTGGGCCGAGAAGAAGGTGGTCGACCAAAATGGGCGAGAGATAGACGCGTACCAATATCAACCCGATGCGGACGAGCTTAGGGAACGCAACGCCAAAGATGCCGAGGTCGTCGCCGAGATTCAAGACACAAACGTTAAGGCGACGATCCAGCTAGCGTTCGCTGATCCCGCGAAGTCTTCTGCGGATATTGTCGCGCAGGCTATTGCATGGGCCAAAGAACAGCCGGCAGAGCCTACGGAAGAGAGTGACGATGAAGAGAGCGACTTTGAACGCGGCTGGCGCAAGCGTTCTATCGTTATGGCCGCGGCAATTGCAGCACGAGACTATCGGGGCGCAGATCAGAAAGAAGTCTTAGATTGGGCGGCATCAGTCTTGTATGCGGCGGCGACCAGGGCGAAAGATGGGTTTCGCGCTGGTCCATCGATACAATTCGACGAGCAGGCGATCGCCGCTGTTGGCCTTATTGACCTATACCAGCGAACGCGCGACAGGGCTGACCTTGAACGCATTTTCCGGCTTGCTGCCGCTCGTACACCTGCGGTGCAGAATGCAATTGGCGAAGGGATAGCCAAGCTTTCAGGGATCAATGATCGTCTCGCTCGGTCTCTTACTCGCATAGTGATGGAAGCTGTTATCCGGCCGCACTGGGCCTACGAAGACGATGAAACCGAGGAACTGGAGAAGGCTTACGAAGTCCGGGTAGCCAACAGGATTGCTATCGAACTCGCGTGGCTTGGAAGCTCTGCCGATGAGCCAGAGTGGCCGGTCCTTCCCGACTGGCTATCTCGTCCACGACGGTCGATACGCATAGGCGCCGCCAGAACATCGGATGCTCTGAATGATGACGATGTGGGCGTGCCGGAATTCTACGTCGACGAGCACACCCTGGGCGCATGGTTTAGCCATCTCATTCCGCTGACTTTCAATGGCGCGCCGGAATGGCTGGGGAATCTTGCAAGGCAGCTCATGAAGTGGACCGCTGCTGCGAACGGACCGCAAGGTCGAGACACAGGCGATCGCGATGGAAGGCCGGATACCTGGAATCCGCACTTCATGGACTTTGTTGGCATTCTCAGTGTCGCGCTTCCACATGATCAGGTTGCGCAGTCCTTCCTGACACCGATGCTTGGATTGCCAGACAATTCATTCTGCGATTTAGCTGGACCCTTTCTCCGGGGCTTTGATCGAGCGACGGTCGCGACGAACACTCTCAAGTCGGACAACCCGCGTGCTATTAGGGCTCCTCTTATAGAGCGAGTTCGCCGAAGCCGAGCCTTCCGCAGGTTATCGGAAGAAAAATCTAACTCGGCGGAGACCCACATTGGCGACACTCTGAATGCGCTCTTTTACCAGCCATCTCGTTTTGCCAACTTCGGTAGACCCCATGTTCCCGACGATTGGACCGGACTTGCCGACACATTGCCGGCACTTGCCGATCTGGTCGCGGCTGCTCCGGCGTCGGGATACGTCGCAACATTGTTCCTCAACCTGATACAGAGATTTCCTGATCCTACCTTCATTCGCCCAGTGCTGGTTGCATTTGGAGCATGGCGGGATGCGTACGGTATCGACGCAAATTTCTGGTCCGAAAATGAAGCGGGTCGTCGCATCTGCGCTTGGCTTAAATCAGCGCTTTCCAAGGATTCTTCTAGTCTACAAGACGCGGAAATTCGTCATGAGCTTAGTAAATCGCTCGATACCGTAATTCGCTCGGGGGTTGCTCAGGCGCGCGATCTTGAAGAATTCATCCGACAGATGACTTCGGGTGGAACGGGATAACCGGTATGGGAATTCGACGGGGCTTGCGACGTGGTTTCAAAGAATGAATTTCAGCGCACCATCCGCACGGGCGAACTGAACCTATCGACATGGGAACTTGTTCGCAACTGGTGCAGCCACGCCCGTCTGGATAAGTTTGGGGGCATAGGCTTCATCGAGGCACAGACAGGGCTGCCCATTGGGCATCACAGCATCAAGTGTGAGCACGCAGGTGCAGCCGGTGTAGCCACGTGGGACTTGAGAGACGCGGCTCTAGACTTCCATGATCGCAATTGCGTTGATTGCAAACTGCGTAAGCCGCAGGGGTTCCCGAACCTGTCGACGCTCGTTAGGGAGCGAGATGACAAGCGTGCCGTGCAAATCAAGATGCAGGCACTTGAACAAGCCAAGCAGGCTGACGCGCTGAAATCGCGTAAGGCACAACGATCCAATCTGCGTGACTCGCTCGGACCCGTCGCAGGTGCGATCCTTGATCATATCGACGAGTTTGACGAGCATCGGACACGTGAGCATTCTGAGCGCATTCGTGAAAGTGCCCGTCTCGCACCGGAACACTTCGAGCCGCAGCTCACCGAATACGTCCTTGAGCTGGCTGAGAGAGAGGATTGGTTTGCGGACATCGCATTGACCGTTCTCAAGAACACGCTCGCGGACCGGAAACGTGTTGCACGACTTGCGCTGGTCTCAATAGCGAATTCCTCTGCGATTCAGAGTGCATCGCAGGCGCTACTCGATAATTTGGTCGACATCGACGCGAGCGGCATTGTGCGCGCGCTGCCGTCAATCATAGAATTGGCACGTCCCCACGAGGACGTCCTGCGGTTTTCCGCTCGCGCAGCAGAAGAGCCTGCGCTTTTGCAAGCTCTCTGGCAGCATTACCGCAAGCAGGTGGAGGAAGGCCTGCATGATCTGTTCACATCGCGGAACATCTATCATGTTGATTCAGCGGCTCGTGGTGTTCTCGCGATCTCAGAGAAGCACGGCGATGTCTTCAAACCCTTCGTTCGCTCTATGGTCGCGAAGTTCTCTCGTGCGCGCTTCCTATTAGACGACTTTGACGATGATGACCTGTATGGATCGCGCACTCTCCATAGCCTACTGAAAGCATGTTCTGCTGCGTTCAACGCTTCCCCTCGGGATGTCGATGCAGTCCTTCAAGACATGATCCAGGGCTCCGATAGGCAATCGCGGGAGCGATGCTATGAAATCTATCGATTGGCCCTGAATGGGCCGGATCGTGAAAGGGAAACAGTTCCCGCAGATTCGGAGAGCCATCGGCTTGCGTTTCAGCGGATTCTTTGGGCTGCCACTTCGGAAGAAGGCGATGGGGTGCTCAACACAGCGCATGACATTCTACGAGGACGACCTCGCGAGCTGGAGGCCATTGCACGATCAGAGTTCGACAGCCTATTGGGGGCGCTACTGATCTGGGACGATCGGTGATGTGACCCCCGCAATTT
>JRYH01000754.1_pt1 | contig 30568 bp, 23 predicted proteins | sample 235351 | NCBI WGS metagenome assembly JRYH01 (sample SAMN03074221, study PRJNA261480) | activated sludge metagenome | biome: Wastewater Treatment Plant; feature: Wastewater; material: Activated sludge; isolation source: activated biomass of a wastewater treatment plant treating wastewater... ...
ACTTTCTGATCGAGCGCCGGATCGAGCTTGCGCGCCTTATGCACAGCCGCGACATCACAGGGCTTGCCGATAAAAACCGACGGCGCCGCTTCGCGAACGACCATATCGAGCCCGTCGCAGGGGCTCGCCGGGGCATAGCGGGACCCCGTCCGCGTTGTGGCCTCGGCGCGGGTTCTGCTCATCACCGTCTCGTTGAGATAAGGATATTTCTCGCTTGCGGCGGTGTGCAGAATGCCGGCGAAGCCTTTCTTCTCGACACCAAAAAGCGCGAGCATCGTCGCCGCCCCGCCGCTCGAACCGCCCCGCCGGATCGTCTCGTCGCTCGCAAAGCCTTCCCAGACATCGAGTACAGGGCCCCAGCCATCGGCGAGCTCCGTCTTCAGGTCCGGCATATCCGCGGGATAGTCATGCGTCAGATTGATACCGGGGCAGGATTTCAGGGCAAGGCCGGTCTCGGGCGGGGCATCGTCGCGCACGAAAGGTCGGAGGCCCAGCTCCATCGCCTGCGCCATCTCAAACCGCTCCGGCTCCATAAAAGCGCACGCCCCGCAGCCCGTGCAAAGCTGACGCGTGGTGACGTCGGTAATTTTAGTGATGCCTCTGGTCACAACTACTGTTCCTATAAAACGCTTTACTCCTGCATGTCAGACCCTAAACGAACTAACTTCAAAATTTCTTAAGGCCGCAAAGAGCTTTTCAGCTAAAATCCCTGTCTGACCCACATTGGGAAACAAAATTATCGATGTACCGATGCTTGCTTTGCCCAACGTATCAGATCTTTAGAGAGAAAAAGACAAATAACCAGCGCCATCAGAGAGTAAGCAATTCCGATTCCTATCTCAAATACCGGGTTTGTTCCTTTGGCAAATTGCATTGACAAAAGCAGCGCCCCCACAACCAGGCCAATCGAAACAACAAGCATGACGGAGAGGGATGAGACGCTCATGCCGACAGATTTTCGGATTAGATAAATAAAGAAAATCGTCGCCATCAGCTCTCCCAGAACACCGCTCAAAATAATTCCGGTGACGCCCCAGTTATACCAGACAGCCAGCAGAGATAGCGGAAGAGCAATGCTTCTGATTAAATTGGTGTACATAGGTTGCTTTGTTTTACCCCATGCAATCGCAATAGTTGTCGGTCCGGCCTTGACCATTCTTATTCCCTGCATTAGCGCAAGCCAAGGAATGAAATGGGCGCCCTCGTGGTATTTTTCTCCGAAAAGTACGACTGACAACGCTGGGCCCGCAAGTCCCAGTCCGGTTATGATCAAGACGCCGATCGTTAGAAACGCTTTTGTAGTAACAACGGCACTATTGCTGAGCTCCTGAGGATCTTGCTGATATTTCGCAATCATTGGCGTCAACAGATTCTGTGAGGCGCTCATCAACACCATTGTTGGAAACAGGGTGAGCATAAATGCTGCGCTAAACCAGCCGAGATCTTCCATACTATAAGCAATACCAACGATGCTGCGGTCCGCTTGGAAAATGCCGAACATCAGAAGACCATTCAGCATTAAGGGCCATCCAAACGAGAAGATCCTCCTAAGATAGACCTTATCAAAGGCTACTGAAAAACGGCGTTCTGCGAAAATGTAGGACAGAATGACGGTACAGACCGCCTGGATTGTGATTACCCACAACATGACGCGATAATCTTTTAAGTAAAGCGCCAACGGTATCGCACAAATAAGCACGATAATCTGGGAAACATTATCAATCAAAACCAACGGGGCAAATCGCATGTTACGTTGGAATCTGGCGGAATCCATATGGACAAAGCCAGAAATCAACGGCAAGACAGCAAGCCATTGAAAAGCCCAAACAATTTCCGGCAAATCAAAAAGATTCGCAACCGGGCTAGCTACCACATATAAAATTAGTGCGAGAACGATACCCCGCAAAATATTGAATGCATGGGCTGTCGCCTGCAATCGGGGGTCATTACCGTCGGTTGCCTGAACTATCAGGCGGTCTACGCCAAGCCCCGTTGACATCTGTATTAACGTCATCGTGATCGAGAAGGTTGCGGCAATTCCATAATCTTCAACACTAATTAATCGCGTGATGATAATATTTCGGCCGAAAGTACATAGTCCGCCGATGATGCTTCCGAATGAAAGGATCATTCCTCCTTTTATGAAACTATGTATCCGCAATTGCCGGGGCTTTCAGTGTTTCAGTTTTTCAAACGGGAAAAATGCGCAATTTTTCTGGTAATTACTTGAAGCTGGTCATCAACAAGGGCATTTATCGACGGAAGAATATTCGTCAACCGTTCTGCTGTCGCTTGACGTTGTAGAAAAGAGGTCTTAAGCCCGTCGATTATCGCGCGGGCGTCCAGAGTTCGCGGGTCATAGACCTCCTTCGCCTGACCGCACGTCTCAAATACACCCTTTGTCTTGTCGCTATAAGCGATCGCCGCCGTCGGTACACCGCGCGACAGGGCGGCAATGGTCGAATGCATACGTGTTCCGCAAAACCAATCCATGTTGGAGATCAGCCATTTCACCTGGTTCTGATCGAGCGTATTGGGAGAAACAAATACACGTTGAGAATGTTCCTCCGGCAGATAAGCCGCTGTCTTTATACAGGCAGCAAAATCTGATTCAATATACTGGCTATCGCTCATGACATGCGGGATAAGCACCAGTTTAGCGTCAGTTTCCCGCATCAACCAGTTGCTGAAACCATGGATGATTTCCCGGTAATTCGCCTTGAAGCCATATTGTGAATAAGCCGCCTGCGGATTATTATAGATCAAACCGCTAACATTTAGGCCAACAATTGGGGCCTCGTTCTGTCGTTCGGAAATCAGGCGGGCGAGGACGGGACCGATTAGATCGTCCGCTTTGCGAGTGCCGAGCGCAAAGGCGAAATCGACGCCGCTCCTGTGCTTTTCTGGATCAAAATGCGGCCCCAGCATCGACTTCAGGATATCGAAGCTGTTCGGATCACGCGCCCAGGCCATATCGGCGCCCTGCACCGCGCGATTGGCAACGGCGCTGAATTTCGGATCGGCATAGGGACCATATGTCTGCGGCAGCAGGATCAGCGGAATTTTCCGCTTGAGTGCGATCAGTTTTGGCCGAACGACGCTCAAGAAGCGCTTTGCACCATAAATGTCGCTGAAGCTGTCGCCGCCGGAGATATCAAGAATGACATCGAAGCGGTCGATATCGCGGATCACGGAGTTAAAGGCCGCCCCGAGCGCGCCAAGCCGCGACAGGGCCGAGATCGTCACCAGATTTTCATGCAGGTAATAGCGGTGACCGGCCCGGATACCGATATGCTCGACGTCGATATGAACGCCTTCGGAGAAGTGGTGGGTTTGTGTCCGCTTGCCGAGCTCGTTGTCGAAAACGGAAAAACGCGCGCCGGGAATAAACCGCGTGATCCCCTCAACGGTCGAGGCGAAAAGCGCGGACACCCCCATATTGGAGGTATCCGGCGCCGCGCCGAAGAGGCCAATCCTGATTGCAGATCCTGTGTCCGACATTACTCGTTTCCTGCCATACATTCACTCTACGCTTTAATCCGGTACATATGCCGGAAGAACAGTAAATAATTCCTGAGCAAATTCCGTAAGCCTGACGTCCGCGGCGGCGGCAGGCGTCGCGGCATCGACCGGCATCGTCAGACGGATCAGGGCTCCGTCCGTCCGGTCTGACGACAGCGCGCCCCACAAAAGGTTGATCTTCGCCGCATATTCATTGGCTATATACTTTCCGCGTTGCTTGAACCAGTAATAAACGAGAAGCCTGTTCTCCCCATGCGTTACCAGGACGCGGTTTGCGGGAACCGCCTTATCGCCGTTCATCAGCGTGATTTCGGACAGCTCCTCGATCTCCCATCCGCCGGAGGGAATGCAGACCCGCGGGGAATGCGGCGTACTACCGGCCGATTGCTGATCGTAATACGCAATGAACAGCGTGACCGGTGGCGCGCTGCCCTCCCGATAATGGCCGAGGAAATAGTCGCTCATGTTGAGGATCGTCTGCTCAACGCCGGGCAGAACATCTTCTTCAGCGATCATGTCGTCGATCTTGAGGGGAAAGCTGTTGAACGCGCGCCGCGCCGGGATTTCGGGCTCGATCGCGCGGATCAGCAGCACGGCCGCGATAAGAGCTGCCAGAAAGAGGACAGCACCTATAACGGGACCGGGACGGAGCGAGCGGACGCCTTGATCGCTCTGCGGTGCGGCGACGCGCAGTACGCCACCGCCCAACGTCGATCTCTCGGCCCGGCTCAGCGTGAGATAGCAGATACCGAGCATCACCATGAAGGAGACGAGGAAGAAGACCCAACCTTCGAACAAATGGAAAAATCCGTCCGAGACCGCGGTCCCCGACCATTCGGCAATGGCGCCGGTGAGAAAGATGCGCACGCTGTTCATGATGACCGAGACAATGGCGGCGAGCACGACGAAGAGGGCGCGCTTCCAGAGCGGAATGTCGAATAACATTGCGAGCAGCACGCCAAGGCCGATCATCGGATAGAGATAGCGCAAACCTGCGCAAGCCTCGACCACCGCGAGCTTGAGCGTCCCAAGGTCAATGATATTGCCGTCCTGAAAGACGGAGAGGCCGACGAAGCGCATCATCCCGACGCTCATATCCGTTGACAGAAGCTGCAACCCATAGGTCAGATTGGCGTTCAGAAAGGCGGGCGGCGGCACGACAAACGGCAGCAGGATGAGCGAGGGCAGAACATAGCGGCCGTAAGTGATGCCGCCGAACACGACAAACAGGCCGAGGATCATCAGAAGCACGCTGATATGGCGGATATTCTCGATCCCCGCCTTGATGGCAAGCGCATAAAGCGCGCCGGCAACAACGCAGATGACCAGCCCGATCCAATTGCCGCGCTTATCCGGAAAGGCAAGCAGCGATCGCCGCGCCCACAGCAGATAGAGCGCGACGGCGAGCATCAGCGGCCCGTGATTGAACTCCTCGACATTTGTCCAGGCATGCCAAAGCAGCGCGCCGTCCGGGATATACAGCAGGAAAAGCGACAGCAACAGGACGGGCAACAGCATCCGCATCCACTCAATCCGTCGCAAGGTCACTTTCATCCCCCCGTTACCCGGTGTTTTCCGTACTCCCGGAGCAGACGCTCGGACGGTACCCATTTTCTGCGGGACCTAGTAATAATATGTTTTGGCGACTTCCGTCGACTTGTTCAACACAACACCAAGAAGGTTGCTGGACTGCAGCTGGCGCCGGCAATCCTTTACCTCGCTCGGTTTCGTCTCGCCGCTCGCGACAACCATCAGAACGCAATCCACCTGGGGCAGGAACGCGATGGCGTCGTCTGTCGACTTGAGAGGCGGAAGATCGAAGATGCAGATACGTTTGTCATAGCGATCCCGCAAATCCTCAACGAGAGCCTTCACCTTGCGCGACGTCAGAAGCTCGGTGGAGTTCTTCATCGGCCGGCGGTTCGGCAGCACGACAAAGCGCGGCACTCCCGGATTGACCATGACGTCTGTAAGCTCGATCTTGCCGTCGAGATAATCGGCGAGATCATTTTCGCGCGGCAGTCCGAGATAGGCGGCCACCTGCGGCCGGCGCAGATCGAAGTCGACGAGAAGAGCCGTATAGTCCGTCTGCTTGGCGATACTGAGCGCGAGGTTGATGGCAACAACCGTTTTGCCGCAGGCCGGCGTCGGAGAGGTAATGGCCAGTGTCCGCCAGCCATTGGCCTCCATCTTCGCCAGAATCTGCGTTCTCAGGATATCGAAGCTGATGGAATTCGGATCTTCGATGTCCATCGTGATGATCCGATGCTCTTCCAGATGCGCAGGGTCTAGCTCGACAATGCGCGTCTCCTTATAGACGATGGGGGCATCCACCGCATCGGTCTTCTTCAGGGCCTTTCTGGCAGTATGCTCACGATCGGAGAAGGCGCCGTCCTGCTTCTGGCGCGCCTTCGCGATTGCTTCCTTGATACGTTCCAAACGAACCCCCTTTAAAGTTTCAACAAGAGACGGTCAACCGAGACCCAGAGCTGGTAGAAGATCTCGTCCAGCGGCCGGTAGAAGAAGTGAATCAGCACCATGAGCACGGCGAACAGCACGACGGGCGCCAGCATATAGAGCATGATCTTGATCCGCTGGCGCGCTGACTCCGACTTGGTCTGAATATACGGAATGGAGACAATCGGCGGGTGCTTGAGAACGGCCTCAAGCTCCGACGCACTGTAAATCCGGCGATCCAGCATCTCGACCAGAAAGACACAGGCAACCCCGAGGGCAATGCCAAGGAACCCGCCGATCCCGAGTATCTTCTTGCGGTTCGGCGAATAGGGTTCGGTCGGGACGATCGGCGGCTCGAGCAGCACGAAGCGCTCGGCCTTTTTCTCTTCTTCGAGATTCTGGGAAAGCTGCGCCTGCGCCTGTTTCGATTCAAGTGAGGCCAGCTTGTCGAGCAGGTCCGCATGGGTCCGGTCGAGCACGCTCAGGCCGCGTTCAACCTGCGGGATTTCCAAAATGATCGCTTCGAGCTCAGCAATTTTCCGGGCAGTGGCGGCAATCTGGTTACGGGTCTCCTGGATCTTCGCCTCGGTTGCCGCGATCCGGATCTGCAGCCTCTCGACCACCGGGTTATAGGTATCGGTGCCGGATCCCCCCTGGGCGGCGGTTGCGCGGGCGCGGGCGGATTCCTCCTCGACCTGCTTTTCAAGCGCTTCAATCCGCTTTTTCAGGCCGATGATTGTCGGATGATTATCGGTGAGGCGCGTCGAGGCATCGAGAAGCTGATCTTTCAGCGTGGCAAGATTCCGCGCAAGCTCCGACTGTTCGCCCGCAAGGCCGGTCAGGCCGGAGCGCGCAGCGGTAAGTTCGATCTCAAGATAGCGTTTTTCCTCTTCGAGCGTGCGCAAGTCACGGCGCAGGTCCCGCGTATCGATCTCGGAGCGCTCAAGCATGCTCTGGCGCAGACCGAGATGCTCGGGCAGTGCATCCTTGTATTTCTGCTTGTAGGCGACGAGTTCGCTCTCAACCTGTGTCAGCTGGCGACGGACCTTGTCGGCTTCCTCCGACAGGAACGCTGTGGCTTCCGACGCGCGCTCGGTCCGGGTGCGGACGTTCTCGCTCAGGAACAGAGTCACGAGCTCATTTGCGACATCCGTTGCGATATGCGGATCGTGATGGTTGAACGCAACCGTGAAGGCGATGGTGGTATCGCCCCGGCGATTCTCGCTGAAGGACGAGGTAATGACATCGATCCCGATTTCATTCTGCATCTTCTCGACCAGATCGGAAACCGTCAGGATCTTTCTCTCGTCCCCATAGACGTTGTATTTATCAATGATCTTCAGCAGGTTTTCGCGCGTCATCACGCGCTGCTCGATCATCCGGATACGCTGGTCGGGATCCGTGGTGATAAGCGATTCCACGAGATCGGGGGAGATCTGCTGCGTCTCGACAAGCACGGTGCCCCAGGAGGCATATTTCGGCGGCAGCACCATGATCAACGCAATGCTCGCCGCGACCAGTAAAAAGAACGGAATCAGAAAAAACAGAAACCGCCGTTTGGCTGCCGAAATTATCCGCTCGATATTTATCGGCGAGGCTTCTTCCGGATTAAGAGTGTATTCCTGACTCATCTCGTCACTCAAATATGTTCAAATTCAATCAGCATTCGTAAAATATCGTCGGGCGCCACCGCGCCAGTATGGTTAATATTCTACATGCTTTTCCACTGATTAATACAGGTCAATGTGTTCTTCTTATGCTCAAAGGGTTAAAGAAACGTTGGTTCTGATATAAATAAGCAACAATATCCAAAATTTTCGGCTTTCCCGGCCTCTCTGTCCCGCTGTCGCCGGCCAACCTGAATACCCGCACTGGTCGCATAAATAGCCGGCGATAATCCCGTTTCAAGGCGCCGGTCTGTCAGTAGGCATTTTTATTTACGAAACCGACGAAAATTGTCATGAACAGAATCTGCAGATCGAAGAACAGGGACCAGTTTTCAACATAGTAGGTGTCATAATTGACGCGGGCTTCCATTTTTTTGAGCGTGTCCGTTTCGCCGCGAAAGCCCTTTACCTGCGCCCATCCGGTAATCCCCGGCTTGACCTTGTGGCGCGCGAAATAACCATCAATCAGCGCCGAATATTCCTCATTATGGTCAACCGCGTGCGGACGCGGGCCAACCAGGGACATGGTGCCGCCAACCACGTTGAACAGCTGCGGCAGCTCGTCAAGGCTGGTGCGGCGGATAAATTTCCCAACGCGGGTGATGCGCGGATCCTCCTTCGACGCCTGAACCGTCTTCTCCGGAATTTCGCCGTTATGATACATCGAACGGAATTTGTAAATTTCGAAAATCTTGTTGTTGTAGCCGTAGCGCTTCTGCTTGAAGAGGACCGGACCCTTGCTCTCCAGCTTGATCGCAATCGCGACGAGGATCAGGATCGGCGAGAACAGAAGAATGGCGAGGCTGCCAAGGATGCGGTCCTCCAGCGCCTTGATGATGATCTTGAAGCCGGAAAGCGGGGAATTCACCACCTCGATCATCGGCAGGCCGCCGAAATGGTTCGGCGAGGGCCGGTGCGGGAAGCGGAAGCCGACGAGATCGGAGACGAGATGCACATGCGCCGGCAGCTCGCGCAGGCGGCTGACGATTTCAAGCTGCCGCTCATCGGCGTTCCACGGCAGGGCGACAATGATGTCATCGACGTGATGTTCGCGGACAAAGCGGATCAGCGCCTCGAGATTGCCGCGCAGTGGATAGCCGCCAACGGTTGGTCCGACGCGGCCGATCCGATCATCGAAGATCCCGACGACCTTGTTGACGGATGGCTTTTCCCGGTCAAGCTGATGCAGCAGCTGCTCGGTCTGCTTGCCGCCGCCCAGCACGACAATTTTCCGCGTGCAGATGCCGCGTTCGGCCAGATAGTTGATAATGAAGAAGGCGATGATCCGGTAGAGAACAATGACGGCAAATGAAAAGAAGCCGAAGCTGTACATCCAGATACGCGAGTAATTGTCGGAAACCTTGAGCGAGAACGCCACCGCCAGCAGCAGCATGAAAGTCGTCAGGCAGACAATGGCGAGATTGGGCAGATTGGTCAGCGGCGCAAGCAGCGTCGAGAAAGAATAAATCCGCGCGTAGCGGCCGATGAAATGCAGAAAAATAGCGGCGAGGATTACTGCGTAAAGATAAGGCTCGTCGGCAAAGAGATTGCCGCCGATAACTACGTAATATGTGGCTATCCCGGCAACCACGAGCCAGAATACGTCAAGCATTCCGAAAATGCGCGACAGAACGCGCGAGGAAAGAGGATACCCGCTCCCCTGGTAGGAGGTATATTTCATGACGGTAGATTTATCTTCTAATCTGCTTTCCGATATTTTATTCACCGAAATTCTCCGACTTCAGGCATTCTGGCTTCCATACCCCAATTCCAACGTGAGAATATGCCGGTATAGCCTGTCCGGGTGATACCTTGAGAAAGGGCTACAAACCACAAATTGCTTGCGAATAAAATATAATGTTATCGTTAATTATTCCTGAAACTATGACTTTAACCGCAAATGTCCGTCCTAAAAAATAAAATTTATATCAGCTACCGGGCCGCGTTTGCCGCATGGGTACTGGGGATCATTGTCCTGACGGTGCTTTCCCTGCTTCCGCCGGGGAATGAGCCTGAATTTACCGGGCTGGTGAATGATAAGATTCGTCATTTCTCCGCCTATGCCATTCTTGCCCTGATAGCCTGTCATGCGGGACGAAACTGGCGCGAGCGCCTTATCTTATGCCTGATAAGCTTTATGGTAAGCGTTGCGATCGAATTTCTCCAGCCTTTTACAGGGCGCGACTTCGAAGTTCTGGATATTGTGGCAAATTTGTCGGGGATTGTCGCCGGAACGGGCGTCATGGCGCATCTTCTCCATCGCCGCGCCCGCCGGGAGACCGCGGCCGGCACCTGAAAGAGCCAGAGCTGCATCATATCCGGCGCGGCCGCCTGTCATGCTGCGGTCCGCAGCTCCCGCCCCGTGCGGGCCACCTCCGCCATGATCGCCTCCGTCGTCTCGAGCCGGCGGATGGCGAGGAAGAGGTCGTTGGCCGCAGGATAGGTCCGGCCGAGCAGCTTGATCCATTGTTTAAGCCGACCGGCTTCGCGGGGCGGCGCCTGCATCTCGCGGATCTTTCCCTGATAGATGCCGATAAGCTCGAGGATGTCCGGCCACTCGAACGCGGCGCCGGAGGCCGGCGTCTCCGCACAAATTTCACGGCCGAGCGAGGGGCGCGCGATCACTCCCCGCCCGACCATCACATCCGCGCAGCCGCTCACTTCCCGGCACTTTTCATAGTCGGCCCGCGTCCAGATCTCCCCGTTGGCGACAACCGGGATGCGCAGGCGTTCGCGGATCGGTCGCAGATATTCCCAATGCGCCGGCGGACGATATCCTTCGAGCTTGGTGCGGGCATGGACCGTGAGCTTTATAGCCCCGCCCGCCTCCGCCGCCAGCGCATTATCGAGCGCAAGCCCCTTATCGGTGAAGCCGAGCCGCATCTTCGCACTGACCGGCACCTCGCGCGGCACGGCGCCGCGAACGGCGGAGACGATCTCATACAGGCGCTCCGGCCATTGCAGCAGGGTGGCGCCGGCGTCATGCCGGTTGACGGTTTTTGCCGGACAGCCGAAATTGAGGTCAATCCCGGGGGCGCCGAGCTCCGCGGCAAAGGCTGCGTTCTCCGCCATAACGGATGCCTCCCCGCCCATGATCTGGACATGCACCGGCACGCCAGCCGACGTTTTGCCGCCCGTTCTAAGCTCGGGGCAGAGCTGGTAGAAGACGGACGCAGGATAGACATGCTGGCTGACCCGCACAAATTCACTGACGCAGAGATCAAAGCCGCCGATCTCCGTCAGCATATCGCGCATATAAACGTCGACGACCCCTTCCATCGGGGCGAGCGTGAGAGTTGCCACCATTTCTTCCCTTATTTTCCCGATCCGAGTTTAATGGTAGAATCGGGCCAACTCCAGATAATTGAAGATGGGGCAGTCATAGGGGCGGCCCGAAGCAAAAGGAAGCGGAAAATGACGGAATTACTGAACGGCCTGGTCGGCACGCATGGAAATGTCACGGACCTTCAGGAATTCACCGATGAAGACGCCGCTTTTGAACGCATCCGCGTTCTTTACAGGGAGAATGCCGACAAGGTGAAACGCCGGTTCGGCGCATTCGAGGGCGGCGACAAGACCAGCCCGGCGGAGCCCGGCTTCTATCCCTATCTCGGGCTGACCGTGGAGACGACGGATATCAGCCGCACGGGCAAGCGCGCCTACGGAAAGATTGACGCAGCGGGAACCTTCGGAACGACGCTGACGCAGCCGGAGTTGTTCGAAAGCTATCTGAAAGAGCAGATAAGGCTGATCCTCGGCAATCATCAGCGCCCCGTCTATGTCGGCCTCAGCGATCGGCCAATGCCGCTGCCGTTCGTTATCGAGACCGCGTCGGCGAGTGTCTCCGCCGACGATATGCCGGCGCTTCAGACCATCTTCACCATGCCCGATCTTGCCAATATCAACGACAATATTGCGAACGGCACCAATGTCTGGGTGGAGGGAACGCCGCGCCCGCTCGCGCTTTTCCCGGCCGAGCGGATCGATTTCTCGCTCGCCCGGCTCTATCACTACACCGGCACCCAGCCGATGCATTTCCAGCGCTTCATCCTGTTCACCAACTACCAGCGCTATGTCGACGAGTTCGTCGAATTCGGCAAGAAGCAGGTGTCGGAAGGAACGGAATACACCGCCTTTGTCGAGCCCGGCAATGTAGTAACGCCCAACCCGCGCCTTTCCCCCGCCCCGCCGAGCGGGACCGCACCCGCTCACCTGCCGCAGATGCCCGCCTACCATCTGGTGGCCGAAAAGCATATGGGGATCACGCTCGTCAATATCGGCGTCGGGCCGGCCAACGCCAAAACCATCACCGATCATATCGCAGTTCTGCGGCCGCATTGCTGGCTGATGGTCGGCCATTGCGGCGGCCTGCGTCACAGCCAGCGCCTTGGCGATTTCGTGCTCGCCCACGCCTATGTCCGCGCCGATCATGTGCTGGATGAGGATATTCCGCCCGAAGTTCCCCTCCCCGCCATTGCTGAAATCCAGGTCGCGCTGACGGCGGCGGTTGCGCGCACCACCGACAGCGGCGGGGTGAAGGAGTATTTGCGCACCGGCACCGTCTATACGACCGATGATCGCAACTGGGAGCTGCGCCACAAGGAGCTTGCGGTCCGCTTCAACCAGAGCCGCGCCATCGCCGTCGACATGGAAAGCGCCACGATCGCGGCAAACGGCTTTCGCTTCCGCGTTCCCTACGGCACGCTCCTCTGCGTCTCCGACAAGCCGGTGCATGGCGAAATCAAACTCGCCGGCATGGCCAACAAATTCTATCAGGATCGCACGTCCATGCATCTGCATATCGGCATCGATACGTTGCAGCAGCTTTGTCGCCAGGGCGTCGAAAGCCTGCATTCGCGCAAGCTCCGCAGCTTTGAGGAGCCGGCGTTTCGCTAGAGGTGCGGCGCCGGCCGCTCAGCCGCGGCGGTGCGAGGTGAGATGGGGGATCAGAATGCCGGCGAGATGCGCGCAAAGGGCCGGCGACAGGTCGTGCCCCATGCCCGCGACCAGCTCGAGCCGGGCGCCCGGGATCAGGCGGGCCGTGTCTTCCCCCGCCGCATAGGGCACAAGCGGATCGTCGAGCCCGTGGATGACGAGCGTCGGCGCTCCGATATGCGGCAGTTCGGAGACCCGCGGGTTGGATGCGAGCACCGCCGCATACTGGCGCATGTAACCGCTCGGGCAATAGCAGCGCCGGACGCAGGCGCGAATATGCGCCTCCAGCGCCGCACGGTCCCAGCGATAGCCGGGACTGCCGATCACGTCATTGACCTGCAGGCCGAAGGCGACCACGTCATCCTCATTCTGGCTGGCCGGCGCCGCCATCAGGACCGAGGTCGCCGCCGCCGTCGGCGGCGGCAGGTGGCGGTTACCGCTCGAGGACATGATCGACGTCAGGCTGTAGAGCTTTTCGGGGTAAAAAATCGCCGCCAGCTGCGCAATCATCCCGCCCATCGACATGCCGACGATATGCGCCCGCTCAATGCCGAGGCCCGCGAGCAGCCCGGCGACGTCGGCGGCCATATCGCTCAGATGATAAGGGACGCTCGGCGTCTGCTGCGTCTGCACCTGCTGCAGGATCCGGCCCATGTCCGGGAGGCCCAGCTGCTCCATCTTCTGGGAGAGGCCGATATCACGGTTGTCAAAGCGGACGACATAAAAGCCCTCGGCGGCAATCGCCTCGCAAAAGGCGACGGGCCAGTCGATCAGTTGAAACCCGAGCCCGGCAATCAGCACCACCGCCGGATCGGCGGCCGCGCCGAATGTTTCATATTCGAGGGAAATACCGTTAGAGATCAGCTTTGCCATCGTCCCCGCGCCCCTTCAGCGGATAAAAAAGCGGACCAGAAGGCCCGCTTTTGTCGAAATCATCCGATTTTTGCGTCAGGACGCGGACTTGATCCAGTCCTCGATCGCGCTTTTCGGAGAGGCCCCGACTTTCGTTGCGGCGATTTGCCCGTCCTTGAACAGAATCAGCGTCGGAATGCCGCGTACGCCGTATTTGGTCGGGGTCTGCGGGTTCTCGTCGATGTTGATCTTGGCGACCTTGAGCTGCCCCTTCATCTCAGTGGCAATCTGATCCAGCGCGGGAGCGATCTGCTTGCAGGGGCCGCACCATTCCGCCCAGAAATCAACCAGAACCAGGCCGGAACTGTCCAGAACATCTTCCTTGAAGGAAGAGTCGGTAACTTTGGTAGTGCTCATAATTATCCTCTTTCAGGCAAAAAATCTGAGCCTCCTGCGCACCCGAGGGAGAACTCTTTGGTCGTAAATGTACGTGTCACATATTGTAACGTCAAGTGAACATGATCACATTCTGTCCGCCGGCAAGACCATCAAATGCGGCCCTTCAGTCCATAAAAGCGCGCATTTTACGGCCTTATCGGGGTGCATTTCCTGCATTGCGCGGCGGTAATGCGCCATCTGCCTTATATATATGAGCGGCACATCGGCAATGTCCCGGGGCGAGGGGCGGTTCGTTTTGTAATCGATTATCAGAATCTCCCGCTCCCCGATCAGAAGCCGGTCGATCTGGCCGGTGACGACGCGGCCATCGAAGACGCCGCTGATCGGAACTTCGGCAAGACTTCCCGGCGCAAAAATTGGCGCGAAATCGGGATCATTGATGACTTTCAGCGTCTCGTTCAAAATCTCCGCCTGCTGCTCTGCATCGAGCGCATGGAGCGGTCGGGCGAGCCAGCGCCGGGCGACGGTTTCGCGGTCCTCCGCCCGCACCGAGGGCAGGGTTTCAAGCAGCCGATGGATCAGCAGGCCGCGATGAAAGCGCCGTCCGCCGTCATCGCCAAGCGGGGAGCTGCCGGGTGTATCATCCTCCTCGCGCGAGGGCGCAAGCGGCCGGGACGGGATGGGCTCATCCGGCGCCTTTTCCCCGATCCATGCCGGCAGTGGCACCACTATGGTATCAGATGTCACCCTTTCCGGTGCCGTTTCGGTCACCTTGCCGCTCGACCACCGCCGCGCGACCTCGCCCCAGGGAAGCTCGACCTCATCGACCCCCTCACCGAACGCCGGATCGATCAGATTATACCAGCAATCAGCCGGGGGCCTGGTCTTGCCCTCCCAGCCGCAGATATAAAGGCGGTCTTCCGCCCGCGTCAGCGCCACATAGAGCAGGCGCTTTCGCTCCTCAAGCGCGCGCTCTTTGGCAAGCTCGCGCGCGGCCCTGGTCGCGGGATCGTCATTTTCCTTTTTGACCGGCCAGAGCGGGAATGCAGGCGCGTCCTCTGTCCACAGCAGCGGATCGCTCGCGCTCGTCCCCTGACAGGTGTCGGGAAGGAACACGATTGGTGCCTGCAACCCCTTGGATCCATGCACCGTGAGGACGCGCACCTCATCCCGCCCCTGCTCCATATCTCGCTTGATCTCCGCGGCGCCCGCCTCGATCCAGTGCAGAAAGCCCTGCAGCGAGGTTGCTTCGGTCCGCTGATAGGCGAGCGCAAGAGAGAGAAATTCCTCGATCGGTTCCGCCGCCTCCGCGCCAAGCCGCCGGAGCAGCGCCCGCCGCCCGCCGAGGCGGCCCAGAATATCGGCAAAGAACTCGTAAACCGGCACATAATCGGCGCGCGCCAGCAATTCGGAGAGGAGTGCGCGCGCGGTATCGAACAGCGCAAGCCCCGGCCTGTTTTCACGAAGCGCCCGCCACAGGCTGTCTTTGCGGCCATAGGCAAGTTCGAAAAGCTGGTTGTCGTCGCAGCCGACAAACGGGCTTTTCAGCACGACCGCGAGGTTGAGATCGTCCTCCGGCAGCAGCACGAAGCGGGCGAGCGCCATCAGATCCATCACCGCAAGCTGATCGGTCAGCACCATCCGGTCGGTCCCGGCGACGGGAATGTCGGCGAGCTTCAGCGCCCGCACCATACTTGCGAAGAACCGGTTGCGCTTTTGCACGAGGATCATGATGTCGCGCGGCCGAACAGGCTCGCCCGTCGCGCTCAAAACCTCACCGCTGTCGAGCCAGAGCCGGATCTGGCTCGCGATCCGCCGCGCCAGTTCAGCGGGAGGATTGCTATCGGGCGCCTGCGTCATCGGCGCGTTCCACGGATCGGCGTCGGTGTCTTCAGGCGGCTTGACCGTCGGCCATATCTCGACGAGGCCAGCCGCCCCCATGCGCCGGACGAAATGTTTCACCTCATCGCCTGCGGAGGTGAGCCCGCGGCGCGCCTCAACGGGCGCAAAGACGTCATCGACAAGCCTGAGTACGCTCATCGCCGAGCGGAAAGAAAGGTCGAGCGGAACGTTCCGCCATTCCTTGCCGGCCGCAGTGGCCTTTTCTTCAAAGCGCCGGCGCATGATATCGAACGTCGCCGGATCGGCGCCCTGAAAGGAATAGATTGACTGCTTTTCGTCGCCGACGACAAAGAGCGTCCGCTCGCTGCGCGCCGCCCCCTCGCCTGCAAAAAACTCCTCCGCCAGGGCGGCGATAACCTGCCACTGCTCCGGGCTCGTATCCTGCGCCTCATCGACAAGGATATGCTCGATGCCGCCATCAAGCTTGAACATGACCCAGGGCGTTACGCCATCACCGATAAGCAGATCGCGGGTTTTCAGGATCAGATCGTCATAATCAAGCCGTCCGCGACGGGTCTTTTCCGCCTCGTAGCGCTCGATCAGCGCAAAGCCGAGCCGCAGCAGCGCCGAGGTGGAGGAGAACACCCGCACCTTGTTTATCTGTTCTTTAAGCGTGATAATCCGCTGGCGCTCTTCCTCGAGGATGTCGAGAATTGACGGCCAGGCTTCGACGACTTTTTTTGTGGCGAGCCGCGCGACAGGCTTTCCATCCTTGGTGAAATAGGCGGAGCAGTAGTCGTCCATCAGCTCCGCGCGCCGCTCCGGCTGGCCGAGCCACAGCGCTATCTTTTCCGCCCGCGCGATATCTCCGTCGCTCCCCATCAGCAGATACTCGACCGCCCGGCGGAGCGCGGCGCCGTTGATAACCGCCTCGCTGGAGGCGCGAGCGATCACATGCGCCTCCGTTTCCATCGGATCGATGCCGATCCGCTCGGCGAGGTGGAGGATCACCGAGTTGACACTGCCGAAACGCCGGCGCAGGGACAGGAAACGGCTGCGCTCGCTGCTGACAACCTTGAGGAGCTTTTCGACCTGCTGCTCGGCGGATTTTTCACCGATCAGGCGGAGCGCATCGCCAAGCGCCGCATTTTCCGGCCGCTGGCTCGCAAGCAATGTGTCATCACGGGCGATCTGCATGATCTCGGTGGCGGTGCGCTCATCCATAACTTCAAAATTGGGCGCAAGCCGCGCTTCGAGCGGAAACCGGCCGAGGACGGATTCGCAGAAGGAATGGATGGTCTGGATTTTGAGCCCGCCCGGCGCATCGAGGACGCGGGCGAACAGCCGGCGCGCCGCAATCCGCTGCGCCTCAAGGGGCGATGTGCCGAGGAGATCGGCAAGATTCTGATCGAGCGCGGCGTCCTCAAGGATCGACCATTCCCCAAGAACAGCGTTCAGCCGGTTCGACATTTCTGCGGCCCCGGCCTTGGTGAAGGTGATGCAGAGGATTTTTTCCGGCGGCGTTCCGGCCAGCATCAGGCGAAGGCAGCGTTCGACCAGCACCCGCGTCTTGCCGGATCCGGCCGATGCCGACACCCAGACGGAGCTTGCCGGATCCGCGGCCCGCTTTTGCCGGGCGATGCCCTCGGCGACAAGTGCGTTATGCGTCATTCTCCCGCCCCTTCATCCCCGCTCGACCATTCCTTGACCCGGGCGAGATGCTCGTAATCATTGAAGCGATACGGCAAATCCGGGCGCGGCTGGCTCAAATAAGGCGTCGCCTGGCGGTCATATTGTGCGACCAGGCGTTGCAGCCCTTCATAGGCGTCGCGCGCCAGATCCTCGGCCGGCGGGGCCTTTGCGCCGCCCGCTTTCGAGAACTCCCCGGCCGGATCACCGCCGGTCAGCTTGACATAGGCAAGCTCCGCGACCGGCGCGGGATCAACGCCCGGAAACCCGTGCCGCGCCAGCATCGCCGCCTCCAGCGCGAGCTGCGGCGAGACGCCGGTTGTCACCTCCTTCACCGACGGCGGACTGCCGGTCTTATAATCGAGAATGGAGAGAGCCTCACCCGAAAGGGCGCGGTCGATCCGGTCAGCCGTGCCGCTTAACGTGAAGCTCGCCTCGGGCGCCGGGATGGAAATCTCACCCTTGATCTCCGTCAGGAGCGGCTTGTAATACCGCCGCCGTTCCGTCTCGAAGCGGACAAACCAGGCCGCGACACGCTCAAAACGCGGCCACCAGAATGCCCAGACGGACGGGTAGCTTATTGCATCACCAAAGGCCTCGCGGCCAAAGTCGATCAGCCTCGCCACCGAATCGGACGGCAGCCGGTCGGGATATGTCTTTACGAACTTCTCAAGCGCAGCGTGAATAAAGCTGCCGCGATCGGCCATCGAGGGATCCATCGCAATCTCATCGAGCGGCGTCAGCTTCAAGATCTGCTCGGCGAAGATCGAGTAAGGATCCTTGATCCATTTTTCAATCCTCGTCACCGAGAGGCGGCGCGGGCGGGCGGACACCGGCGGCGTCGGACGTGGCGCCGGGACGGGCGCATACTCCTCCGGCTGGTCAAGCGCGCGCTGCCAGCTCGCGATCCGCGCGGCATCGGCGCTTTCAAGTTTCAGGCCGAACTTCGCGAGCAGCGTCTCAAGCCGGAGCAGCCAGCGCGAGGGAACGGTCGGGGTTCCATCAACTTTTCCGGCGCGCGTCAGGACCACCTCGCGCGCGCCGAAGGCCTGCTGAAAGTCGTGCGCGGAAAGGCCAATTTTCTGCTCCGGCAGGGGCAGTCCGAATTTCTGCCGCATCGGACGACTCATCCATGGATCGCTACCCGAATCCGGCGGCCAGCTCCCCTCATTGAGGCCGCCGAGGATGACGAGATCGGCGCGCCCGAGCCGCCCTTCAATCGGGCCCCATATGCGAAGGCGCGGATGCAGGCCAAAGGGCGGGCGCACCATCCGCCCGCGCATCAGCGTGTCGAGGAGCTCCGGCCAGGCTGCAGGGCTGAAATCCTCAAGCACGTCGGAGGCACGGAGAAGCTCGGCGAGGAATGTCGCCGCCGCCTCGCCGAAGCTGCCCCGCCAGAGCGCGGACTTCGCCTCGCCCTCGGGCATTGAGAGCGCCTCGGCAAAGCGGATGAAATCCTGCAGAAACTCACTGAACGCGACGTCTTTTTCGCCTGCACGCGCTTCAAGCGGCGCGGCGCACTGACGGAGGTCGTCGAACCAGCCCTGCAACGCATCGCTCGCGGCGGAGCCGGCGAGGGCGCGGGCAATCCCGTCAAATCCCGGCGCCGGGCGCGGTCCGCGAAGGACAGCCCGCTCCAGATCACGGACATGACGGCGGAAGACATCTGCCGCCACGCCGCGCGCCGCAAGCGGATGCTTCAGCGCGGCAAGCAGGGCGACCGGCTCCGCCTCGCTCTCGATCATCCGCGCGACCAGCCGCAGGAAGACACCGGGCGGCGACTGGTCAAGGCTCGTTCCGGCGCTATCGTCCACCTCCACCTGCCAGCGCCGCAGCTCGGCCCCGACGCGGCGCGACAGATCGCGGTCGGGCGTGATCAGAACGGCTGTTTTCTCAGGAACTTCCAGCGCTTCCCGCATCAGGAGGGCAATCGACTGCGCCTCGCTTTGCGCATCCGGAGAGTTGAGAAGCCAGACCCCGGCAAGGGCATCCGCGGCCGGCGGAGCCGCCTCCTGCCATTCATCCGTGGTCTCGGCCGGGCGCAAGGCTTCGGAAAGAAAGGCCATCCGGCCGGCGCTTGAGGAAAGGGCCTCTGTATCCGTGAGATCGACGACATCGGCGCGCGTTATCCCGATCCGTTCCAGCAGCAGGGAAAGACCATGCTGGGCATGGGTCGGATCCTGCCGGACGGCCTGCCAGCCTTTGTCATCCATATGCCGATCGAGACCGGGGAGGACAATCGCGCCATTTTCCATCAAAGCCACCGTTTGCAGCAGATCCGCCGTCGCCGGGATCGATCCGGTCGAGCCGACCGCATAGACCGCGCCCGCGGGCGGCCTCTCCTGCCAGTGCCGGACTTGCGCGCGCAGCAGCAGATCGCGGCGGAACGCCGGGTCAATCGCGCCTTCCGCCGCAAGAATGGCGGGCCAGTGAACGCTCAATATCTCGAGAAACTGCAACGTGATCTGCCAGTGCGCGGCATATTCCGACGGAACGAGATGTTCAAGGTCCTTCAGGTCCAGCCCCTCGGTATGGACCTGATCGAGAAGGCGCGCGAGCGCCGCCGCGAGGCTTGCTGCCTCGGCAACGCCCATACCGCCTTCCGCCCGCGCCTGAATGAGACGGCTGAGAAGGAGCTGTCGGCGCAAGGGATCGATAGCGGGCGGCAGCGACAGCAGCGCTTCGCCAAGGTCGCCCGCGCCGATATCGCTCTCAAGCAACAACTCGTCTTCCTCGACATCCCCGATGGGGCGCATCCGCGGCAGGATCAGGGGCTTTCCGTCTGTCTCACGCAGGAACGCCTCCTGCAGCGCGCGCGCCGCGCGCCGCGTCGTGGTGAGGATGGTAACCGCGCTGAGATCCGGCCCCGCAGCGTCGTGACGGCGCAAAATCTCCCGCGCCAGCACATCAACGAAGCTGTACTCCGGCGGAATGTTGAATACCGTCGCTTTTTCTGCCTTGCCCGCCATTATCCCCCGTCAATCCTCCGAGTTGCTTCGCGCACCGCGTCGGGCGTTCCGACATGCAGCCACGCGCCGTCATGGACAAGACCGTATAGCCGCCCCCCGGCAAGCGCCCTGTCATAGATCACATTAAGGGAAAAGGCGCCCGCGGGCACCCGATCGAAAAGCGACGGGCGCAAAAGCTGCACGCCGGTAAAGAGGTACGGCGCCGCCTCCCCCGCTGCGCGGCGGCGAAGCCGGCCGTTTTCGTCAAGGTGAAAGTCGCCCGCCCCTGCGTAACCTACGGCGGTCGCGACCGGGTGCAGCAGGAGAAGCGCATCCATCTCGGCGTCGTTCCAGCGGCTGTGCATCCGGCGGAGCGCGGAGTTTGAGGGATCGCGGACAATCACATCCGAATTCATGACGAAAAAGGGATCGGGACCGAGGAGCGGCAGCGCCTTCTGCACCCCGCCGCCGGTTTCAAGGAGCGCCGCCGTTTCATCGGAAACGGAAATATCGAAACCCGTCATCTGATCGAGATAGGCGGAGATCTGATCACCAAGGTGATGCCGGTTCACCACCACCCGCCGGATGTGCGCGGCGCGAAGCAGATCGAAGCAATAATCGATGAGCGCACGCCCGGCGACCTTTACGAGCGGCTTCGGCGTCACATCGGTGATCGGGCGAAGCCGCATACCGAGCCCGGCCGCGAGGATCATCGCGCGCATCCTGTCGAGCGGCGGCAGGGCCGTCATGATTTCCCCTCCCCGATGGTAAGGCGCAGCCAGTTATCGAGCGCGGCGAGACCCGAGTGGGCAAGATTGGCGCCAAGATAGCCCTGCATGCGCGGGATCATCCCGAGATACCGCGTCTTGCCCTGCTCCCGGGCAAGGCGGATAAATATCCCCATGATCCTGAGCGCCCGATGCGCCCCGAGAATGGCATAGGAGAGCCGGAACTCCTGCTCCGGCAGGCCGGTCGCATCGAGATAGCGATAGATCATCTCCTCGGCCAGCGCATCATCGACCTGCCGGCGCGCGTCCTGCAGCAGTGAGGCGAGATCATAGGCGGGCGGGCCTTTGAGGGCATCCTGAAAATCGAGCAGGCCGAGCGCCTGCACCCCCTCCCGGTCTTTCAGATAGAGCAGGTTTTCCGAGTGGAAGTCGCGAAGCAGCATCACCTCGGGCCCGACACGAAGGCGCGGCAACAGATTGCGCCAGATATCCTCGTAAAAAATCCGCGCTGTGCTGCCAAGCGGCGCGCCAAGTTTCTCGGGCACGTAATAATCGAGAAACATTTCGTTCTGCGCCATGATATAGGCATCGGAAAACTCGGGCAGAAAATCAGGCGGCGGCATCTTTCCGAGATCAACCAGAAAATCAACGGCGAGGCGATAGAGCGCCGCTTCCGGCGCGCCTTTTTCCATCAGCCGCGCGAAAATATCATCGCCCAGATCCTCAAGCAGGAGGAGGCCGCTCTTTCGATCCTCGGCGAGGATCGCGGGCGCGCTGTAGCCGCGGAGGCGGAGAGCGACGGCGATATCGGCAAAAATCCCGACATCTTCAGGCGGCGGCGCATCCATCAGGATGAGGGGGCCGCTTTCCGTCCAGAGCCGCGCATACCATCGCGACGACGCATCGCCCGCGAGCGGCGTGATATCGGCGTCCGCATATCCCGCCGTGCGGAGAAACGGGAGGATCAGCTCATTGCGCACCGAGCATCTCCTCAAGCAGCAGCAGGCGTCGCCGCCACCGGCTGTCCCCGGCGAGGACGAAAAGACGCGCCTCCCCGCCCCCCTCGCCCGCAAGAGTGATGGTAATGCGCAAGTGATCCGGCGGGAGATAGCGACCGAGCCGGTCCGGCCATTCGATCAGCGATACGCCATTATCGAACGCCTCGTCTATGTCGAGTTCAAGCGCGTCATCGGGGCTTTCGAGACGATAAAGATCATAATGGTAGAGCGTGAAATCGGCAAAATCATAGACCAGCAGCAGATTGAATGTCGGGCTTGGCACGTCGATATCCTGCCCGGCCAGCGCCTGTATGAGCGCCCGGACAAATGCCGTCTTACCCGCACCCAGCGTTCCGTCCAGCGCAATCACATCGCCGGGCTGCAACAATCCGGCAAGCGCCGCCGCAAGTCGCGAGGTATCGGCGAGAGAGGCGCCACGAAAGCGATATATTTCCGGATCTGTCATGGCGCGTCAGGAATTTCCCGCCCTCGCCTGCACGGCGACGGCAATGGAGCGCGGCAGGTGACAGGAAACCGTAGTGCCGACATTCTCTTTCGAGGCCAGCTCCACATGTCCGCCATGCAGCTCGATGAAGCTTTTGACCAGCGAGAGGCCAAGGCCCGCACCGGCATTCTGCCGCGTCGTGTTGCCCTTCGTGAAGCGTTTGAAAATATGCTCAATCTGGTCCTCGGCAATGCCCTTGCCATTATCGCGCACGCTGATGACGAAGCTTTCCGGCGTCTTGCGCGCCGAAAGGGTGATTTCGCCCTTGGCCGGCGTGAATTTGATCGCATTGCTGAAGAGGTTGAAGACGACCTGCTTGATCCGCCGCTCATCGACCTCAAGCAAGCCGATGTCAGGATCGATGTCGGTGCGGATGTCAAGATAGCGGTTCTTCGCCCGCTCCTGTACCATCGCAACGACATTCTGAAGCGCAAGCGCGATATCGACAGGCTGCCGCTCCAGCTCCATCTTGCCGGCCTGGATATTCGCCATATCGAGAATATCGTTGATGAGCAGCAGAAGATGGCCGGAACTGTCGAGAATTCCCTTGCCATACTCCGCCTGCTTGTCGTTGAGCGGGCCGAAAAATTCCTTCACCAGAATTTCGGCAAAGCCGATGATGGTGTTGAGCGGCGTGCGCAGCTCGTGGCTGACGCTCGCGACAAACTCCGTCTTCATCCGATCCGCCGCCTCCAGCGCTTCGTTGCGCTCACGCAAGGCCCGCTGCGCGCGGAGTTCATGCGTCACGTCGATGTAGGTGAAAAGGACGTTCCCATCCGGCAGCGGGACGCGGTTGTAGTCGATGATGGTGTCGCCGATATATTCCAGCCGCCCGCTCGTCGCATCGCGGCGCGTGACGTTGGCGATAAACTTCTCGCGCACCTCCGCCGGCCAGATGCGGCCCGTTTTCTCCTGATGATATTCAATAATCTGCGAGATATGGAGCTCGCCGCGCAAAAACTCCTCCTCCAGCCCCCACATGTTGCAATAGGCGGCATTGAAGAGCTTTAGCCGCCCGTCCGCGCCGAACACCGCGACCCCTTCATAGAGATTGTCGAGCGTCGCACGCTGCACGGCAATCTGGGTGTTGCGCGCGCGCTCCAGCACCACCTTGTCGGTCACATCCTCGAAAAGGAATAAGAGGCCGCCGAAGGGATGCGGCGTGATCAGCGTGCGCAACACCGTTTCGTCGGGAAGCTGGACCAGCTCCTCCCGCGTCTCGATGACATTGGTGAAGAGGGCCCGGCGCTTTTCCTTATAGGCGGCGAAATCCGCCTGCTCCGGCAGGCGGCGAAGCTCGCGCTGCATATCCAGCACTTCGCTCAAGCTCGGCTTGCCATAGAGAAACTCATCATTGATCCGCCACAGCTTCACATAAGCCTGATTGAAAAATTCAAGCCGCTGGTCGGGGCCGTAGATCGCGATTGCCGTCGCGATATTCTCCAGCACATCGGCATGGCCGTCGATATGGCGTTTCAGCTCATCGGCAAGTTCCGCCTCGGCCGTCGTGTCGAGGGCGAAACCGGCAAGCTCGTTGTCGAATTCGAGCGGCGTTTCAATAACGGTGAAACTCCGCCGGTCGCCGTCAACGATATAGCGCCGCGTCTCGCTCTGGGTGAGGCCGGTGACGCGCGCCCGCGTCGCCAGCTTGCGGGCCTGATCGGGATCGCGGCTGGAGGCGAGCTCCGGCACCTGCGCCATCCCGTCTTCAAATTCGACGACCTCGCGATACTTGCGGTTCTGCCAGATGATCTTCGAGCTCTGGTCCCGCCGCCAGACCGGAATGGGGGCGGCATCCAGAAGCTCGATAAAGCTGTCGCGTTCAGCGCGCGCAGTCGCGAGGGAGGATTTGAGGGCGATGATATCGCTGCCGAGCCTGTCGCGCTCCGCATTCAGCGTCTCGATCGTCATTTCCAGCGACTGCAGCCGCTCCGCGTCGCGATCGCTCTGGCTGAGCAGGGAAAGTGCTTTCTTGCGCATCACATAGACGGCCATCAGCAAGCCGATAACGGCCAGTGTCAGCAGCCACAAGAAAACCAATTGTGTGGAAGTAAATTGTTCTATCATCCCCGCCGGCACATGAATTTCACTCTATCGCCCACCATTATGGCGCTGGCTTTTATGAATATGCCACCCCCCTGGTACGCATAACGCGCCAAAGAATAGAAAAAAAATGGCCGGAGGGATAGCCCCGCCAGCCATTTCTGTTATTTGGAGCGTGTCGGGCCCCGCCGCCTAGTAGCGATAATGGTCCGGTTTGAACGGGCCGGCCTGCGGAACGCCGATATAGTCAGCCTGCTTCTCGCTGAGTTCGGTCAGCTTCACACCGAGTTTGCCAAGATGCAGGCGGGCAACCTTTTCGTCGAGATGCTTGGGCAGCACATAGACCTCATTCTTGTACTCGGCATGGCGCTCCCAAAGCTCGATCTGCGCCAGCACCTGATTGGTGAAGGAGGCGCTCATCACGAAGCTCGGGTGGCCCGTCGCGCAGCCGAGATTGACCAGCCGTCCTTCGGCGAGCACGATCAGCCGCTTGCCGTCGGGGAATTCGACCTCATCGACCTGCGGCTTGACATTGTGCCAAGGGTAGTTGCGGAGCGCACCGATCTGGATCTCCGAGTCGAAATGCCCGATATTGCAGACAATCGCGCGATCCTTCATCTCCCGCATGTGATCGATGGTGATGACGTCGATATTGCCGGTCGTCGTGACGAAAATATCGGCGAATTTCGTCACGTCATCAAGATGCACGACCTCATAGCCTTCCATCGCCGCCTGCAGGGCGCAGATCGGGTCGATCTCCGTCACCAGAACGCGCGCGCCCTGGCTGCGAAGCGAGGCCGCGGAGCCCTTGCCGACGTCGCCGTAGCCGCACACGACAGCAACCTTGCCCGCGATCATCACGTCGGTGGCGCGCTTGATGCCATCCACGAGGCTTTCCCGGCAGCCATAGAGATTGTCGAATTTCGATTTGGTGACCGAGTCATTGACGTTGATCGCCGGAACTTTCAGCTTGCCAACCTTCGCCATCTCGTAGAGGCGATGAACGCCGGTGGTGGTCTCCTCGGAAATGCCGCGAACGTCCTTCATGAGACCGGGATAGCTGTCATGCATGACCTGCGTAAGATCGCCGCCGTCATCGAGAATGAGGTTCGGGCGCCAGCCGTTCGGCCCCTCGATCGTCTGGATGATGCACCAGAGCGCTTCTTCCTCCGTCTGTCCCTTCCAGGCGAATACCGGAACGCCCGTCGCGGCGATGGCAGCGGCGGCCTGATCCTGCGTCGAGAAGATATTGCACGAGGACCAGCGCACTTCCGCGCCGAGCGCGGTCAGCGTCTCGATCAGAACCGCCGTCTGGATCGTCATATGCAGGCAACCGGCGATTCGCGCCCCTTTCAGCGGCTTGGCATTGCCAAACTCTTCGCGCAAGGCCATCAGTCCCGGCATTTCCGTTTCGGCAATGGCGATTTCCTTGCGTCCCCAGTCGGCCAGCGACATGTCCGCAACCTTAAAATCCTCAAGTTTTGTCATATTAAATCTTTCGCTTTTACTATGAATTTAGCGGAACGCCCGGCCTGACGGGCGGATCATGGTTATTGGGGATGTATAGCAATCCCGCGAGCTCTAATCAATAGGCATATAAAGAAATCCTTATATCATTATAAGAATTTCCTCCAGCGGAAATCGCGTGATCGCAGTCACTCTTCGCCGAACTTGTTTTCGACAAGCTCGGTAAGCGCGGCGAGCGCTTTGCGGGCGTCCGGCCCCGACGCCGAGACCGAAATGGTCGATCCCGTCGCCGCCGCCAACATCATCAGGCCCATGATCGAGATCCCGGAGACCTCATTCTCGCCTTTCGTCACCACAACCTCAGCGTCAAACTGTTCGACGCATTTGACGAACTTGGCGGCCGCACGGGCATGCAATCCTCTGGCGTTCCGAATGACAAGATCACGTTTCAAGGGCAGAATTCTCTTAGAGGGGAATGTCGCCGCATATCGGCATCAGGATTTGCTGGCCAGCAGGTGGGATGCCACGTTGATATATTTGCGGCCGGACTCTTGCGCGGCGGCAACGGCGCTTTGCATGTCGTCATCGCCGCGAACACTCGCCAGCTTGATCAGCATCGGCAGGTTGATCCCGGCAATCACCTCGACATTCGCCTTCTCCATCACCGAGATGGCAAGGTTGGACGGCGTGCCGCCGAACATGTCGGTGAGCAGGATCACCCCTGACCCGGTTTCGACCTCCTCAATGGCATTCAGGATATCCTGGCGCCGCTGCTCCATATCATCGTCCGGTCCGATGGAGATGGCGCGCACCTGCGTCTGTGGTCCGACCACATGTTCGGTCGCATTGACGAATTCCTCCGCCAATCGCCCGTGGGTTACCAGCACCATTCCAATCATATCGCCCCCGTTATCAGTTGAATGGTATTTAATTATAGTGCGTTACTGTCTCTCGCGCCCGGCAGGTCGCGATGAACGCGATTTGCAAAATAGCCGGAATTTGCAACGAGGTCATGGATTTTCTCCGCGACCCATACCGAACGATGCCGCCCGCCGGTGCAGCCAAAGGCGATGGTCAGATACGACTTGCCTTCGTCGACATAGCGGGGCAACAGAAAGGTGATCAGCCCTTCAATGCGCGCCATGAATTCGTCATAGGCCGGATCGGCGGCAACGAATGCGCCGACATCGGGATCCTGCCCCGTCAGGGCGCGCAGATCATCCTTGTAATGCGGATTTTGCAGGAAGCGCACATCGAACATCAGGTCGGCTTCGCGCGGGATCCCTTTTGCGTAGGAGAAGCTCATCACCGTAACGCTCAGCCGCGACGCCGGTTGCAGGCTGAAATATCCCGTCAGGATGCGCTTCAACTCGGGCTGCGACAGATAGCTGCTGTCGATGCGGACATCCGCCGCCTCTTTCAGACCGGCGAGCCGCTCAATCTCCAGCCGGATGCCGTCGGCCACCGGCCGGTCCGCCGCGAGCGGATGTTTGCGGCGCGTTTCCGTAAAGCGCCGCTGCAGGATCGCTTCATCACAATCGAGGAAGAGAAGCCGCACCCTGTTGGTCCCGCGCGCGCGGAGTTCGCCGATAATCTCCAGCACCTGTTCCGTCGAGAAGCCGCGGGTGCGCAGGTCAATTCCGATGGCAAGATTGTCGCCCGCACCCCGTCCCGCCTCCTCCACCATGCGGGTCAGCAGGAACAGCGGGATATTGTCCGCGACCTCCCAGCCCATATCCTCGAACTGATGCAGCGCCGTGCTCTTTCCGGCGCCGGACAGGCCTGAAACAATGACGAGCTGATTTAAAGATCCCGACGCCGAATTCATGTCACTCATATCCCGTCAGCAACGGATCCTGCCGAAGCGCCAGCCGCACGATCGCCGGCGCCGACGCCATGAACGGATCGATCAGGCGCCGCGGCACCCCGGCTTCCGCGAACATCACTATATCGGGCTCCGGCACGCGGTCAATGCTCGCATAGGGCACCAGATCAAAGACGAGCGCGAGCGGAATATCGGAAATCGCGTCAAGCTGCATCAGCCCAAGGCCGCGAACTTCGATCTTGCCGAATATCGCCGGCGGAGACGACAGAAACGCGACGTCGCCGCGCACGTGGATCTCGGTGTAGTCATCCGCAATAAGCCGGGCGCCGCCATCGATCAAGCGCAGCGCGAGATCGGACTTCCCCGCCCCGGAAGGTCCGCGCAAAAGGACGCCCCGGCCGTCAATTTCGACGGAGCTTGCATGACATCGTATCATGCGCAGAACCTACGCCAGCGCCTCTACTTTGGCAACTTGATTAGGAAGATGGCGCCTCTCTTCACACCGTTGTCATCGAGGCGGTTGCTGGCCGTGATCGTCCCGCCATGCGCCTCGACGATCAGGCGGGAGATGCTGAGCCCGAGCCCGGAATGCCGGCCGAAATCCTCTGACTTCGGCCGTTCGGTATAAAAGCGGCTGAAAATGGCGTCGAGCTTGTTTTCCGGAATGCCGGGCCCGTCATCCTCGACCGAGAGCTCCGCCCCGGCCGGAGCCGGCCGCAGGCGAATTGTCACCTGGCCATGTTCGGGCGAGAAGGAAATCGCGTTGTCGATAAGGTTGCGCAGCACCTGCCCGAGGCGGCCCGGCAACCCGTTGACGATGACAGGCTGCTCGCCGCGGATAAAGTTGAAGGAGATCGAGGAGAACATCTGTGTTGTCCGATATCCATCAAGCACGCTCTCGACCAGCTTGCCAAGATCGACCGGCTCCCCTTCCGAGCGGGAGAGCTCCGCATCGATCCGGCTTGCCGCGGAGATGTCCGTGATCAGACGATCGAGCCGCTGCACGTCGCTTGCCAGCACGACCCGCAGGCGCTCGCGCGTCTCCTCATCCTTCACCCGCTCGAACGCCTGTACCGCCGTGCTGAGCGAGGTGAGCGGGTTTTTGAGCTCATGGGCGACATCTGCGGCGAACGCCTCGATCGCATCAAGCCGGTCATAAAGCGCCGATGTCATCGCCCGGAGCGACGTCGAGAGATCGCCAATTTCGTCTTTACGCTCCGAAAAGTCGGGAATGACGATACGCCGCCCGATACCGCGGCGCACCTTGTCCGCCGCTTCCGCCAGCATATGAATGGGCGCGGCAATGGTGCGCGCAAGGAAAAGTGACAGCAACAGCGTGATGACCAGCGTCACCGCAAAGACAATCAGCGTCGTGACCTGCGCCGAACGCACCGCCGCGTCGATGCTGCTGCCATTTTCGGTCAGCAGCAACCCGCCGAGAATATGTTTGAAACCCTGTACCGGCACCGAGACGGACAGCATCAGCTCCCCCTTCTGCGTCTGGCGCGTCATGCGCGCATTGTCGCCGTTAATGGCGATACCGACTTCCTGGAAATCGGCGCCGCTCGGAATAGGGTTGGTCGGGAACAGCGGATAGTCGTAATTGTCGGGGAAGAGCGCTTCCCAGCCGTCATAAAGCTCCTCGAAAAAGACCCGGATCGGGCTTTTCACTTCCGGCGGCGGCAACTCCTCGGAGACGATATTGCGGCCCGCCGAAATCAGCCGCCGGCTGTCCGCAATCAGCACACCCTCGCGATCAAACAGCAGCGCCGGCGTATTGGTAATGATCGAGAGGCGCCGCAGAACGCGTTTGATCTGGGTGGAATCAAGGGTCAGCGACTGCACCTGCCCGTCGATGGAGACTTCCTGCAACGCCGCCTCGCCGAGCGCGCCCGCGATCATCCGCCCGTTCGTCGTCAGCGACTGGAAACGGGCTTCGATCAGACCGTCGCGGAACTGGTCAAGGTAAAGGATCGCCCCGGCAAGAAAGACAACGGAAAACAGATTGATCGCCATGATCCGGCGACCGAGCGAAGAAAACGGCCCGCGCCGGATCTTCTGCTCTTTCTGCTTTTCCCGTCTTTGCGCCTTCCTAGCAGGAACGGATTTACCGATATAAGGCTTGGCGTCTGCGTTCATAACGTCCCAGCGGCTACGGGGTTATTTTTCCTTGAAGCGATACCCGACGCCATACAGGGTCTCGATAGCGGAAAATTCGGGATCAACCGACTTAATCTTCTTGCGCAACCGCTTGATATGGCTGTCGATGGTTCGATCATCGACATAAATATTGTCGTCATACGCCGCGTCCATCAGCTGATCGCGGCTTTTTACGTGACCCGGCCGGAGCGCGAGGGCATGCAGCAGCATGAACTCGGTCACCGTCAGGGTCACCTCCTTGGCATCCCAGAAGCAGGCATGCCGGATACTGTCAAGCTTCAGCTTACCGCGGACGAGGATATCCTCCTCCGCCTCGCCGTTGCTTTCCTTGACCGCGCTGTGGCGGCGCAAGACCGTGCGGATACGCTCGACCAGCAGCCTCTGCGAAAAGGGTTTGCGGATGTAATCATCGGCTCCCATTTTCAGTCCTAAGAATTCGTCGATCTCGTCATCCTTTGAGGTCAGGAAGATAACCGGCAGGCCGCTCACGCGTCGCAGCCGGTTCAACAGCTCCATCCCATCCATTCGCGG
>JRYH01002438.1_pt1 | contig 30520 bp, 56 predicted proteins | sample 235351 | NCBI WGS metagenome assembly JRYH01 (sample SAMN03074221, study PRJNA261480) | activated sludge metagenome | biome: Wastewater Treatment Plant; feature: Wastewater; material: Activated sludge; isolation source: activated biomass of a wastewater treatment plant treating wastewater... ...
CGGGCCGAGCGCCCGGCATCCGCTGCCTCCTGACATCCCAAACGCTCCATGGCCGCACAGGGAGGCCATGCTGCTCGCGCAGCTCCTCCGCCACCCCTGGCTCGTCGAGGCGCACGCTGAGGAGATTTCCGAGATGCCACTCTGGAGTCCGGAGCTTGCAAACCTCCGCGACGCCATTTTGTCGACAACGACCGTCGAGCCAGAGATCGGCGCCGATCGGCTGAGCGAGACGCTGCGCGCCGCCGGCCACCACCATGCGGTGGATCGCCTCGAGAACAAGATTGCCGATGCGCAAGAATCCGAACGCATGACAACCGAGGCGGATTGGCTGGCAGATCTCGCCTGCCATCGCAGGGCGAGCAGCCTTAAGCAGGAGCTGCGGGAGGCGCAACAAGACTGGGTAACCCACGGGACGGATGCAGCGTTTGAACGCATCAAGACCGCCAAGCATGCAATCGATGCTCATCACCGTGAGGGCCAAAAAACATAGCGTTTTCAGCGATTTAATGTTGCTATTTCAGCAATTCTTGCTATGATCAGAGTACAAATTAACTCCACTCAGGAATTACGAAATGACCCGCGAAATTCTGATCGGCAAACTGAAAGAAGCGAGCGCAATCATCGACAGTCTTGACTTCGGACCTTCGGGCGAGATCGACGCTGAGATGTTCTTGTTTCCGGCATACGACGCCATCGCGCTCTGCCGCGGCCAGCTGGAAGCCAACGAAGAAGCGGGGATCGAGTGATGGCCCACCAATCCAACGTCAAGGACGTGGTGCACGGCACCTACCGGAACCGCATCATCAAAACCGTGCTGAACGCGGCCTTGGCTGAAAAGCACGATGCGACCATCTCGGCATGCCGCCGGCTGCTGATGGCGAACATCCGCGGATGGCGGCGTCACCATCAACCGAAGGACTGGGCGTTCGTCCAGGAAATGTTCATTCATCTGACCGTTCGGATTTAGGAGGCGACCATGATCGGAGCCGACGAAGCCACGCTCTGCAACGCTTACGGCTGCGTCATCATCGTCCGCAGGGGCCCAAATCGCGACGAGCAGGTGCGCGCCTATGCGCTCCGCTGCGAGGAGCTGGGGGTCGACATGACGCTCTCCGCCGACGAGATACGCGACATCGTCTGGAAGTCCGAGCAATAGGAAGATCCCATGAACCAGGACGAGATCACCCAGCGCGTTGGCATCCTGATCCGCGACGGCCGCGAGTTCTTCTACGCGCGCTTCGGACGCTGCCTGCTCGGCAGCTACGACCGCAGCGTCGTGGTCGATGCACTCCGTATGCACGAGCCCAAGCTTGCCGACTGGGACAAGCTCCCCCTCGAAGACATCCACTTCAACTGAGGAAGCCATGCAATCCTTCGCAAAACGCAACGACGGACTGAAGTTCGACAACGAGCTCTATTGGCGCCGCCGCTCTAACGCCGGCTTCGAGAACACGCTCGTTCTCCTCCGCTGGGCCGGCATACAACGGCGCGACGCCGTTGGGACGCGCCCGAGCAGACTCCGCGATGAGTACATGCGCAACGCGCGTGACACCGTCATCGCCGCTCGAGCCCGCCCGTTCACGCGCAATATCCCGTGAGGCAGGCCGTGAAGATCCATGCCGCCGCCCTCGCCCTCGGCATTGCGCTCGGCGCCTCGGCGTCCTGGCAGATCGCCCAGGAGCTGCACCGGCCGACCGACTTCCCGGCCTCCTACACCTCTCAGGACCGCCGCGATCTTTCGAGCCTCGTGCGCGCTGTGCGCGTGGAGGCGAAGAAGGATCCGCAGTTCCGCAAGCCACGCTGAGGCACCAATGTCCTACGTCGTTTTTAGGAAACAGGCTCGCAAGTCCGCCAAGGGCGCGATCTTCGCACCTGGCCGCAACACCGAAACCGGCAAGTATCTGATCTTCAAGCTCTGCGAGAATTATGACCGACGCGTGCGCGGCGGCATCCGCAAGACTTGGCGCTACGTCGCCAAGGACCTGTCGCTCGAAGAGGCCAAGACACTGTTCGCAAAGCGGCTCGGCCAAAAAGGAGGCGCCTGATGTTCCACGGAATGTCTCGATCCGACTGGAAGCTTGTCTCCACGTCAGACAAGATCGCGCTGATCGCTGACTGGATCATTGGCGCCATCCTGAGCGTGCAACTCCTGCGCTCATGTCTCAATGCCGATGCGATCCTCATCGCGGCCTATGCACTAGCACTGGCCGCCTGGGCGCTCTCTGCCCGTAAAGCCCGCCAAGATGCAGTCCGAGAAGGCCGCGCGCGCTATGCCGCTCGGCTCTTCAAGAGGCTTCAGGCATGAAGCGCCACCAGCCCTTCAACCCCAATCCACGCCGGCGGAAGTCCCCCGATATCTCCGTCGGCGCCAGCCGCATTAATCACGCGATCGTCCAGGTCCAAGCGCCCGGGGTGATGGTGACCGTCCACTCACACCAGGTGGACGCTCTCGGTCACCCGATGACCACGGTCGAGATCGTTGCGGAGGGCGACGCCTTCCCGCAGCGGGGAAAACCTTGGTGGATCGAAGCCGAGCACGGCAACCGCCGGCAGAAGGCCCGCATCATTCAGAGAGAGAAGCTATGAAGCAGCTCGAGGACAGAGCCCGCATCAAGATCTTTCACCGCCCGACCGGCCGTTATCTATACGGCACGCTCGCGACCTTGCGCGGCACATTCGCCGAGAGTGAGTTCTGCCAGGACAAGTACCGAACCTATGAGCATTTTGTCGAAGAGCAGTTTCGACGCGGTCAGCCCGCAGAGGTGTGGGGCAATCAAGATCCGAGCGTGATCATCTCGAGCCCGGTGATCAGAGAGAAGCTCGCTCAGAAACGCGCAGAGTGCCTTGAGATCGTGGACGGCGAGACAGTCATCGTCGACGGCGAGCAATGGACTGTGCGCATTACCGGGAACTTCTCGGATTTCGTTCACTTTTTCAGAAAAGAGTTCGAAAAAACAGCCGCTTAGATTGTCTTCTTCATTGCTATTTTAGCAATATTTGATATGATCAGAGCACAGAAACTGGTCCTCCACGGAGCAAGGCAATGAAGACCTTCACCACTAAAGAAGAAGCAACTGCTGACGCCTTCTTGGAGCTTGGCGGAGGGGTCGATGGCGAAAATTTTGAGGTCTTCGCCAATGCAGACGGCTCGTTCTCGTGGACTGAGGAAGTCGAAGGCCCCTTCGACGACTTCAACTGGGTCGGCAGCCGGCACCACTACTGACCGTGAAGCGAGGATGCAATGAGCGCAACAGGCAACAACTACCCCCTCGGTCTCCAAATCACCGATGCGCTTATCCGCGAGTTCGGCCGCACCGAAAGCGAGATCAACTACGCCCTCGAACGCCGGCAGATGACCGACACCGAGCGCCAATTGATCCTGTTCCGGCAACGCCAGCTCAATGCGGCGTGGGAAGCGTTCCAGGCAGCGGGAGTGATCGACCAGCCATGAACAAGAAGCGCAGCAAGGAAATCGCCTCTATCGCCTCGAAGCTATCGGATCTCAAAGACGATCTCGAATCTCTCCGCGACGAAGAGCAGGACGCATTCGACAACATGCCGGAGAGCCTGCAGGGCAGCGAGAGAGGCCAAGCCGCCGAGGACGCGCTGCAGAACCTCGACGATGCGATCTCGCAACTCGAGGAGACGCTGAACAGCTTGGAAGGATGCACGTCGCCATGAAGACTTTCACCGTAGAGCTCTGGCGCACCCGTCGCGTCTACCAGGAGGCGACAGTCGCAATTACCGAGGCAGAGCTGACGGAACGGCTCGGCGAGGACCTGTCCGTCTACAGCGAGAACGATCTCAAGGGCGCGGCCTACGACATCGCCGGGGACAAAGCTGAGTGGCGCACCGAAGAGAGCGAGATCATGGACGGCTGGGTGCGGACCATGACCCAGAACGCGGAGACCAGCAATGCCTAGCTTCCGCGTCATCTGGGAAATCGACGTCACCGCTGACGACCACGAAGAGGCCGCCCGTCTCGCATGGGACATCATGCGTCGCCAGGCCTCCATCTCCAACTGTTTCGACGTCCTCGAGAACGGCGACGCGGAACCTGTGCGCGTGGACCTATTCGAAATCGACGCAAAGAGAGAGGCGGAACGGAATGGCACAGCTTAAGTCACCGAACGGAACTCGTATCACCGGCAGGGCCGATACGGTGCTCGCCACTGCCGGAATCATCGGCGTCTCCCGAGATGCTAACGGCAACATCGAGTTCGACTTCTCGGGCGACACTGAAGTGCACTGGGACACTCAGGAGACCACGACTAACGAAGCCGGCCAGCCCATGGTCACCGATGAGTACGGCGACGAGTTCCCGGTGAGTGAATGCACCGTCGTCGACGACGACTACGACTTCGGCGCCGAGGAGGGCGAAGCGTGATCGAGCCATCTTGCGGAGGACCGTTCTCGGTCTACCAGTTCTTCCACGACGGTAGCCATGAGCGGCTGCTCACCACGGATGATCCAAACGCTGCCGTCGAGAAGGCCAGGGACTATGTGTTCCGCCCAGCCGCGAAAATCGGCTTCATCAAGCGCGTGATCATCACCGATCGCGACGACTTCACCCTGTTCGACTGGAAGCATGGCGAAGGCGTGGTGTTCCCGCCTGTCGAGAAAGGAAACCGGCAATGACCTTGGATGTCACCGTAAAGATCCCCGCGCAGCGCATCGCGGACCTCATGTGTAGCGCTGCCGAGTGCAATGACATGACCGCGTCTTGGTGTTGGGGACTGCGCCTCGCTGGCGTGCTCGAAGGCAAGGAGCACGATCTGAGAACCCACGACGGCCACCCCTGGTACTGCAATTCGGCCCTCTACGAGCGCGACGACTTCGTCATGACCGTGTTCGAGATCGAGGACGAGAGCGAGGATATTGACCTCGATCCCGGCACCGGCCTGCCAAACTCGAACGTGAATCGCCGCATCGTCAATGCTGCGAGCTTGGCCAAGGGCTTTTCACTCATGGCCACGCAGTACCCCTGGCACCTCAGCGACATCATGCAGGAGAACGAAGACGCAGTGACCGCGGACGTGTTCCTGCAGCTCATCTCGCTCGGCGACATCGTTTACGGCTGACTTTATCATTGCTGTTTTAGCAATATTGGAGGGAAAATGTCTCATTTCACAGTTCTGGTCATCACGGACCAGGAGCCGAAGACTGATGTTTTGGAAAAGGCGCTCCTGCCCTTCCATGAGTTCGAGTGCACTGGTCACGAGGCCTTCATCGAGGAGATCGACGAGACCGAGGAAGCCCGCGAGGAGTTCGAGGCCGCCACGGTCACACGTTTGCGCGCACCAGATGGCTCGCTGCACGAACCTTACGACGATGAGTTCTATCGCGATCCAACTCCAGAGGAGAGCGAGAAGGTCGGCACCAGCGGGATCGGCGTCAGCGGCGGCCTCTCCTACGCCTCCAAAGACTGGGGCGACGGCCGGGGCTATCGGGCAAAGGTCAAATTCGTTCCCGATGGTTACGAAGAGATCGAGCTGCCAAGAAAGAGCGTCGAAGACTTCGCCGCCTTCGTCGAGCACTATAACGGCAAGGCCCCTGTCCCCTTCGGCCAGACCCCAGACCTCACCGGCAAGCATAAGTACGGCTACGCCCTCCTCGACGCGGAGGGGAGCATCGTGAAGGTCGTCAACCGGACAAACCCGAACGCCCAGTGGGACTGGTACGTGCTCGGCGGCCGCTGGCAGGGCCTGCTTCTTCCAAAGAAGGCCAATGGCGGCACGCACACCGGCCGACCTGGTCTCATGGACTGGACATCGGGTGTCGGCGGTGTCGATGCCTGCCGCAAAGGCGATCTCGACATCGAGGCGATGAAGAACAACGCCGTCAACCAGCGTCGCGACATTTGGCAGGACACAATCACCAAGGCACGCGAGGTCGGCATCACCCTGCCTGAGAACGAGCTCGACGAAAAGCGCCGAGCCTATTTCAAGCGCCGCGGGGAAGAGATCGAGGCCTGGAAGAGCACCACTCCCCGACCCGACCGCCGCGAGCACTTTGAGAGCTTCATGGGCGACCTGCTCATCTTCCGCAACGCATTCGACGACTGCTTCGGTCCGCAGCTCTGCGAAGAGGATACCCCGATCCAAGAGTGGATCGACACCGCTCCCCCACTCACAACCTTCGCCGTTCTGAAGGACGGCCAGTGGTTCCAGAAGGGCGAAATGGGCTGGTGGGGCGTCGTCCACGAAAAGAAGGAAGAGAGCCGCTGGGAAAGCGAGTTCCAGAATCTGCTCAACGACACACCCGACGATCATTGGTTCGCAGTCGTCGACTGCCATATCTGAGCTCAGCGCGCGGCGGTCACTCGCCGCGCTTCATCCCAATTGGATTTCAACGATGCAGAGCAACGAAGCACGTTACTGGGCCGACATGACGGCCGCATCGAACCTCGAGATCTGCCAGGAAGCGAAGTGCGAATTGATCAGGTGCGATCGTCGCGGGACTTGGCGGTGGCGTCACGGCATGCGTTCGAGCGCTGATCAGTATTGCAAGACCTTCGAGACGAAAGACGAAGCCGCTGCCGATTTCGTGCAGTCGCGCGAGTTCCATAACTGGCTGCGATCTCGCGGCGTATGCATCTAGGGGCTCCCAATGACCGAAGCAACTCTCCCATCCCGTACCCCAGAACAATCGGCCACGCCGCCCAGGCCTCGCCACAGCGAGCACGACGTCATATCCGCGGTGGCAACTTCGATGCTCCCTGAGATCATCGAATGGCTCGGCGACGATTACCAGGAGGACATGAAAGCCGATATTGAAGAGCACCTGATCGAAGCCATGAAGGACAATCCAGGTCTCGACGGCTACGACATCGCGAAACACCTCGACAATCGGTTCATGTGGGAATGTAACGCCGAACTCGTCAGCATCCTCGATAGCGCCCTGAGCCATGCCTCAACCGCGCACAGCGAACGCATCAAGGAATGGGTGAAAGCGAACAACATTCGCCCAAAGCTCGGGGTGGGCCAGAAAATCTCGTCCTCCATGTTCCGCGGCGAAGGGACGATCACAGCGATCATGGAAGATCGTGCCTGCTACGTCGTGCAGAACGAGGAGTTCCGGTCGACGCACCAAAACCAGCCCCCGACCAGCGGCCTCCTCGTCCCCTACGAACAGGCCAAGCAAATCTGAATGCACGGAGCGCTTTTTGCGCATGTCCACGCTGTCACTCGCCGGGCTTATTCACGAGGAGAGTTGTAATGCCAATAATCGCAGACCCAACCGCCTACCTGCCCGATCAGGTTTTCAATATCGACCTTTCGAAGATTATGTGGCGCGCAACAGGTTCATACCTTGGCGAAGACGCCCACAGCCGTAGCAGGCTCACCGCCACGCTGCGCATTGGCGAAGCCGATCACCACCTGGATGCTATCCAGGTCACCGAGATCGACGGCACGCAGTGCGGTGCCACCGGCGCCGAGGAGGAAATTGCCGACCTCGATATGTTCTGCGGAGGCGGCGACGGAGCGTTCGAGACCGTCTCGATCGAAGGCCGCAAGTACGTGATCTTCATGACACCGTTTCGAACATAGAGGAGAAGACGATCATGTACGAAATAGGCGCGATCGTTGCCGCCATGCTCGCGGCTTGGGCGATCGGGGAACTCGTCATCATACCGCTCATTCGCGCGATCATCGAATGGTCTCTCGACTAGCGAAAACCCAGTATTTGCGGGCCTTTTTCATTGCTATTTTAGCAATAGACGATAGAGTATTTCCATAACAGAAACTATCAACAGGGGTGGCGTCCCAACATTAAGAGGGACGTGAAAATGGATCTGACATGCTGCACATCTCAACAGCTGATCGAGTGCCTAGCGGGGTGGAGCGCAGCTCGCAGCAACGAGCCATTCGATGCAAGCGCGAGCAGACATTGGCAGGAAGGCTACCGCCTATTCCAACTGCAAAATGGCGAAGTGAGCTTGCCCGGCTCGGCCTGCGGACCGACTTCGCTGATTGGCTCTCAGACCTGATCAACATCTCACGTCGTCATACCTGCGATCTCCATCAGGCAATCATAGCTTGTCGGCCAGTCTGCGATGGCACCCAAACCTTTTTCCTCGACAACGTGGCTTACATTTCCGCTGGGAATGCATCCCTTGGCGATGCTTTCCACGGATGGATCGCGTCGGCACTGAAGGAAATTGGAACCTCGCACACGGGAGCCTGAGCATGGCTACAATCGAGTTCAAAGCCTACCAGATCCACGAGGTTCACAAGTTCCGGAGCGAGGTGACTGGCGAGGAAGCCGTGACCGTATCGTTCAGCTTCGGAATCGGGAGGCCAGCTCCGTTTGAAACCGAGCGCATACAGGCCAAAAGCCTCAAAGAGATCATCCCGGCATTCGACGCTTACGTGGAACGCGCCAAGGAGACCGGGCTGCAGCTCCAGCTCCGGGCTCGGGTCAGTAGTGGGCGCTCGCCAGCCGGCTTCGAGAAGGCACGCAAGAACAACGAGCTCATCCGCAACGTGAATATCTGAGGCTCGACGATGTCCGCGCAGGCATTCTCCATAGATCTTTCGAACCTGACCGAGGATGAAGCGATGGCTCTCGCCCAACTTTGCAAGCGGTTCGGCTTCAGCCACGCCGAGGAGCTCGCCAACTCCTGCGACGGAGGTCGCGAGCAGGAACACATGATCTCCGCAGTCGCGAAGCTTCGACGCGCTCTTGCGGAGGAAGGTTTCGCGCCGCGCTAAGCGGCGAACGAGTGTCGACACCGGCGGACCGGGAGACAAAGGCACGAAGCGCTGCAGGCTATGTAATGGCGGCGTGAGAAGCGCCTAGGGGCAACGACCAAGAGGCCGGTACGCCCCTTTTGGAAAGCTCTCCCGGAGGAGAACACACACAGGAGGCGACCATGTAGATCGAGCCATCACCAGCAGGGGTAAACGCCAGGAACGCCGCTGGACTGGGACTAGGCGCGACAGCCGGGAGAGACCGGCAATGAATTCGCCCGATGGGCGTCCGAGGTGGATACACGCCGGACTGCACCGAGCCGACCACACAAACGGGGTGCGTGCAGTACGGAACGTCAACGTGGGCAGCCAAAGCCAAGTGGGCGTGACAGTCGGGAGAGACCGGCATCGATTTCAGAGGCCACCATACCGCATCAAAGTGAGGGATGATGACGACACCTGAGAACATGGACGAAACCGAGCTGATTGCCTTTCGGGGTATCGGCGCCGCCGTCTCCCTGGCCCATGCGACGGCTTCGAACGCCGGCTGGTATAAGGATCCGGCGACAGGGCTCCCGGTAAACCGCAACTTCGGTGAGGTGATCGCCCTCATGCAGTCCGAGCTCTCCGAAGCCCTTGAGGCCGATCGTAAGAGCCTTCCAGATGACAAGCTCCCTCACCGTCCCGGCCAGGAAGTCGAGTTCGCCGACACGTTCATCCGCATCGGCGACACATCGTATGCCCGCGACGAAAATCTACCCGCGGCCTTCATCGAGATCCTCCGCCTCTTGCAGCGCTTCTCACTCACTGAGTTGCGCTTCGCACTCACTGTCTTCCGGTTGTGTGAGGCAAGCGGCGAGTTCGATTTCGATCTCGAAGGCGCGATCATCGAGAAGAACCGCTTCAACAAGAAGCGCGCCGACCACAAGCTCGAAAACCGCGCCGCCGGCGGCAAGCGGTACTGAGGAGACAAACGATGCTCGCACGCCTGTTTGACGGATCCGCCTACATCCACCGCGCCTTCCACGCTATGCCCGCAATGGAGCGCCCCTCCGACGGACATCCCGTTGGCGCGATCAATGGGTTTTGCCGGACGCTCCTCAAGCTTACCTCTCCATCCTATCGAGCCGCGCCAGCCCGCTTCACCGCCGTCATCTTCGACGCCACGCGCGACAACTGGCGAAACAGTACCTATCCAGAGTACAAGGCGCATCGTCCGCCGATGGATGACGCCCTTCGCGCTCAGATGCCGCTCATGCGCGAAGCCGCCCGCGCGTTCGGTCTATCGGCTATCGAGGCTGCCGGCTACGAGGCGGACGACATCCTCGCCACGTACGCTCGCCTCTTCACCGAGGAGGGTATCGACGTAGAGATCGTCACCGGAGACAAAGATCTCACCCAGCTCATGCGGCCGCCGATGGACGGTCTCGGCGGCGTGACGGTCCATGACCCATTCGCCGACGAAAACCGCGGAAGGATCTTGGAAGTCGAGGACGTCATCAAGAAGTTCGGCGTTGGACCGTCTCTCGTGCGAGACAGTCTCGCACTGCAAGGCGACGCAACCGACAACGTGCCGGGCGTCCCAGGCGTCGGCGTCAAGACCGCTGCGAAGCTCTTGCATGCCTATGGTTCGCTCGAAGGGGTACTTGCGAACGCAGAGAACGCCTCAACCCCGAAGCTGCGTGCGACCCTTACCGATCCTGCGAACCAGGAGCTTGCTCGGATCTCCTACAAGATCGTGGGCCTCGAGGAGAATGTGCCTCTGACGCTACTCGAGCCGCCATCTGAGCTCGAATACTACGCTCCTGACATGGCCGAAGTTCGTGAGTTCTTCGAGCGCATGGAGTTCCCCGCGCTCGTTGACCGCGTGAAGGAGCTGGCAGCGTGAGCATTAAGGCGCTCAAGCCTCACCCCATACCATTCGTGCAGTGCTGCGCCAGGGTCAGTCCCCCGGCGCACACGCCGAACTGGCGGCGAGCACGCTACGCGCTGATGAAACCGAACATGAACCCGGACAACTGCATGCGCGCCGCCGTCTACGAAATCGACGACGAGATGTATTGCGGCGTCCACGCGGCACAGACCGCACTCAAGCGATGGATCAAAGGACAGCTAATAGAGGCACCATGAACAACAGCAAACGCTACCGCGAGTGCATGGCCGAGATCATTGGCGTCCTCAAGAAGTACGACATGGCCGGCGCTGTCACCGTCGTCGACCAGAACCGCTGCATGTTCAAGTACCACTTCCCTACCTGGGCAGCGATCGTAGTCAACCCGAAAGAGATACGGATCCGCGCCCTCCGAAAGGACTTCCCGACCGCCGAGGCGCATCACCGCGCCCTCGAGATGTCGGCTCACATCGTCATGCAGATGCGCGACGTCGCCACCAACACCTTTGCCATGATGGAGCACCTCGGCGAGATCCTGCGCAAGAAGGTCGGCATGGAGCACACTCCTGGCGCCGACTTTGATCCGGAGCTGGAAAACTGATGACGCCTTCTTCCCTCCCTCCTGAGCAGCAGAAGCTGCAAAGCTTTGATTCCCTGAAAAACATAGCGTTTTCATTGGCTTAATCATTGCTATTTCAGCAATTTTTGCTATGATCAGAGTACGGCAATTCCTCACTCAGATCTAGGACAGTAAGCCATGAGCAACATCGAAGCCCTTTCTGCCTGCGTCACCAAGCTCAGCCCCGGCGATCAGGCGTTCGCGGCATCGCTGCTCAGCCAGAGCAAGCGCCGGCCACTCTCTCCCAAACAGCTCTATTGGGTCGACGAACTCGTCGACCGCGCTTCGCGCCCCGAGCCCGAGAAGAAGGCCGTCGGAGATATGGAGGGCGTCATCGCGCTCTTCGATCGAGCTGCAAAGAAGCTCGCCTTCCCGGCGATCGTGCTCTCGATCGAGGGCGTTGGCGAAGTGCGCATCAACGTCGCCGGTGAGCGTGCGCGCGTCCCCGGCTCTCTCAACGTGATCCGCTTCAGCGATCGCGAGTGGCTCGGCCGCGTGCACCGCGACGGCCAATTCGAGCGCTCCAGAAAGCACGAGGCAACCGACGAGCTGATCGCCGGCCTTAAGGCCTTCTCCCAGGATCCAGCCGGCGTGGCGGCCGCCCACGGGCTTCTCACGGGGCGCTGCTGCTTCTGCAATACCGGCCTCACCGACGCACGTTCGACCGCAGCCGGCTTCGGACCAACCTGCGCGAAGAATTACGGGCTCTACGAGGAGTGGAAGAAAGCCTCCCAGAACCACTGATCCTCACATCCCAAACTCACCCGACACAGGAGCCAGCGATGGGCCTCAAGCGCATTCCTCTCTCAGACATCATCCCCAATCCGGACCAGCCGCGGAAGATGTTTGATCCTAAGGCTCTGGCGGAGCTCGCGGCCAATATCGCCGAGAACGGTCTGATGCAGCCGATCACGGTCCGGCCCATGGGCAACGGCAAGTACATCATCGTCGCCGGCGAACGCCGCTGGCGCGCTCACTGCATCCTGGCCGACCGCGGCAAGCTCGAGCGGGACTCGATCCTCTGCCATGTCCGCCGAATGGACGACGACCAGATGCGCATCGAGGCCATCATCGAGAACCTGATGCGAACCGACATCACGCCGCTCGAGGAGGCAAACGCCTTCCAAGCCGCTCTTGATCATGCCGGCTGCACGGTCGAGCAACTCGCACGCAAGCTCGGCATCACCCAGCCGCGCAGGATCCGGGAGCGCCTGCACCTCCTTCGATTGCAGCCGGAGATCCAAAGACTTCTCGCCTCAGATCAGATCAGCCCTTCCGCTGCATACGAAGTGGCGCGCCTCGAGCCACACCAGCAGACGAATATGGTGCGGCGTATCGCAATGGGGCTCGTCAACATCAACGCCATCCGGGCAGCGGTCGACACCATCGTCGATGGGGCCACGCAGAACGACATCTTCGGCGGCTCATCCGCCGTCAGCGATGCCGACGTTGCAACTCTCAACCGCATGGAGCGGAAGATCGAGCAGGTCGAGCAGTTGCTCGCTCAGGGTTGGAAAGACGGCGAATGCATCGCCGCTTCCAAGGTCTCACCAGATCGCACGGAGCTCATGGCCGACAAGATCACCCATATGATCAAGGCTCTGAGGACGATGGAAAAGTCTCTCCGGGAAACGTCGATCCAAGTCGAACTGATACTGGACGCCACAAAAGTCGCCTGAAATGGAAAGCGCCATGGCGAGGGGATCACCATGGCGCTCAATTCTACCGGGGAATAAATGGAGCGGGCGTCAGTATCGCAACTGCCAATTCGGGAGGGTATCCCAAATTGCCGCTTGGCACCCGCAGCAGGAGAATCATTCTGTGTTTCGCTTCGTGTGTCCAGAGGAAAAGCACAGCAGATAGCGAGATCGCATAAGCCACTTAGGAAGGTACGATCCGCGCTTCCACGAGTTGCCGGAAAGCCACAAAGAAGAGGACGGAAATCGAATGAGCGAAACGCGGATTATCACTTCGAGCTGGTTTGTTAGGTTGCCATTGGATTACGTCCGAATTTCCATTGCTCGATCCGCACCGCGCGGCCAATCCGGGTATTTGGTTTACCGGAAATTGGCACCTGGCTCATGGTTCCGGTCGGTCTCTACGACGGAATATCGAAAGCGCTATTTTAGCGAAATCCTTGGGCGGCTTAACCCGGATCAAGTCCGAGAAGAGATCACGGCAATGGCGGCTGGCAGGACAGCGGCGCTTCTGTGCTGGGAACCACCGCAGCCTGGGCCGGAGTGGTGCCATCGCGGCTTCGTAAGCCAATGGCTGCATGAGGCCCTTGGCCTCGAGATCCTGGAGTACGGCCAGGAAATGCACGGGTTCGGCCTGAGCCATCCCAAGATCCCTGACGAATACCGCGTTCGGAAGACAGCCCCGGCGCCAGATCGCTCAGCCGAAATCTTACCGCATGTCGGCAAGATCTTCCGATCAGGGAAAGTCGCTTTCCAGGTAAAAGGCGCAAGCGAGGACTTCCCCGATCAGGCCGTCGTAACGGACGGCAAGCGAGAGATCATCATCACGGTAGAAACGCTGCTCGCCAAACTCAAAGCCTGACCGTCTCAGAATAGAAACAGCTGGCCCTCATCGCCCGGCACACCATGTGATCGGTCATGGAGACGGTCTCTCACTTTGTTGAGACCGTCTTCATGACGATCCATGGTGGCCCACTTACCTGGCGCGAGAAGCTCGTAAGAGACCGTCTTCCCATGCCACCGAAGCATCAGGTTAGATGCCAGAGCTCGCGCCATCGGCGGATAGTCCTCCGGACGCAAATAGAAGACCGTCGACGCTCGCAGAGCCTGACGATCAATGATGTGCTTGTGCGGGTCGCTGAACTCATCCCAGCGCTCATCCAAGATCAACGATAGCCGATCGAACACCGCGTCTGGGATCAACGTCTCGCCACGGTGTTCATAGAGGTATCCTGCCGCGAGCCATAGCCTGAACATCAAGGCCGGGCGCAGCCGCTCCACCTCCTCGACGTCCTGAAATGTCCCATCCAAGAGGGTCTTCATCCAGAGCTCCTGCCCGGCGCGGGCTAGACCCGCGCCGCATCCGCGCTGGCGTTGCCGTAAATCACTGGCGCGCGTTGTAGCCGTCATGACTCGCGAAGACGCGCGGCAACGGGAAGTCATCCGTCCCGGTCGACAACTCAGCGAGACGGTCCGCGGCCGCCGCTTGGCGCTGCCCGAGATCAGAGATGATGTTCGCGATCTCCAGGTAGCGGTCAGCCTCACGCTGCGCAGCGTGTGCGAGATTGGTCTGATCGTAGGCGTTGGCCTTCATCTGACGAGATAGTGCCTCAATCTGTCCGATCAGCGGGTCTTCATACGAGCTCATTGATTTCTCTCCTATAGGTGACTGTCTGTCTGTGGCATCAGAACGGGATCTCGTCGCTGAAGCTGCCATTGCCGCCACGATCACCGTTGTCATCGTCGCGGCGCCCGCGTTCCGGGGGGGCATCTTCATCACGAGGCGATGGGCTTTCTCGCCGACCGTTTCCGGCCTTGCCGAGCAGCTTCATCGTCTCGACAATGATGTCGGTGTACCAGCGCTTCACGCCGGCCTCGTCGGTGTGCTCGCGATATTCAACCCTGCCCAGGATAAAGAGCTGCGAGCCCTTGCTCACGTATTGCTCGACCACAGGCGCGAGCTTTTCGTTCCACACGACGCAGTTATGCCATTGGGTCCGTTCCTTCGTTTCGCCGGTGTCCCGGTCGCGCCACTTCTCCGAGGTGGCTAGTCGGATGGTGGCGACCTTTCGGCCGCTCTGGGTCACCCGGATTTCCGGGTTAGCTCCCACATTCCCGATTAGTTGCACACTGTTGAACATCCCTCGATAACCCCCGGTGTTTCATGTGAAATTTGGCTACGCCAACCTAAATTTTTGGTCGTAAGCATCTACAGTCGTTGCTGTTTCAGCAACGACACATGCATGCTTTATTGCGCCCCAGCAGGGTTGATCCGCGGCTGCGGCGGCCTGGCCTCTGACGCTTTCTCAGCTCTGCCGAGACGCTCCATTCTCGCCGACTGGATTTCATCGTGCGCTTCCCGCAAAACACGCTGTGCCTGCTCGTCGAGACCGTCCCACTCAAGGTACAGTTCGGCGAGGCGCCACAGCGTCGCCTTGGTAAGTCCAAGGGCGGCCGAGCGACAGAGGGCCCGATCGGTGTAGTTAGTCGCCTGCTGGCCGATCTCTTCCAACGTGAAAGCCCGCCCCATCGTCTCGGAACGAACCTCAAGCACTGCCGCTCCGCAGATCGTTTGGAACTGCGGCCCCAGCTTCCGCCAGACATAGTAGAACCGCGCGTAAGCTGCCCGCTGCGCCTCGGTGATATGAGATGACCGAGGCGTCGAGGCGCCGCCCGACATCACCTCGTAGCGAGCAGTGATGTTCATTGCCGTGGCGAGCTCGGCGTCGCGCACGAAGCGCTGAAAGATCACGCGCTCGGCGGCGGTGAAGTGAACCCCGAACACGTCGAGTGTTCCCCTAACCTTGTGCGGCTTGTCCGGGCTCTTCGGACGGCGAATGCCATGACCCTGGGCCGCCATCTCTGCGCGGCGCTTCGTCGGCCCGGTCGTGGACGTATCCTGCGCCGCCTTGCGGTCAATCTCGTCCACCACCTTCCGGACCCGGCCAAGCTTCACCTTGAGTGCGTCACCGAAGATCTTCGACACGGTGTCGACCAGAGTTTGCTTGACCGACGGCTCGAGCTCGCCGGTGGGGTGAAGCCCAATCTCCGGCACGCCTTCCGGGCCAATCCGCGGCCTACTGGCATCTCGGCGGGGCACCTGGGCAGTTACGAACTGGCCAGTAATAACCTCACCCACGCGCTCAACCAGCGCCGCAGATCCCGGCCCTAGCTGCTGCGCGCGCCGCACGGCCTTTGGGGAGGCGACCAACTTTCTCCGATCTTCAGACATGGGTTCCTTTGCCGTAGCGTTCGACGAGGTTGAGTTTCTTGAGCACGGACTGAGGCACGAGGCAGTCGGGATCGCCGGGCGGCGGGCCGAGGTACTCGACCGGCCATACGCCGTTCGCCCACCGCCGGACGAACTCCTCCCAGCCGTCTTCGCTGGCACGACGCGCCGCATCCTCCTGGCCCCGCCACCAGAAAGGTTTCGGCGGGGCGCTGTCAGGTTTTCCAGACTTGGTTTTCGGCTCATGGCGCGGCTCATTCGCCTTTTCGATCAGGCGGGCGAGGACATCGCCCATGCCCGAGCGATCGGACAGCAAGCCTTCGATGGTGAGCCGGTACGGCGTGCCGCCGTCACGCGGCTGGACCCGGCCCATCAGGAAATCATCCGTGAGCACTTGCGTCAGCGCGATCCCGAATTTCTCGATGCCGCCGATCTCGACAAGGCGCTTGGCCATCCGCTTGCGGCGCGCCGGCGATTGGATCTCAACCCGACCGAAGCCGTGCTGCGTGGCGAAGGCGTTCCACAGGTCGAACGCTGCCGACACGATGCGCTCGCTCTCCGCCGAGCGGCCACTGCCCTTCGCCGAAGGCTGCGCGGGATCTTCCCCCTCGGGGGGATAATCATCCGAAGGGGGATTAGGGGGTTTTTCTCTTTCTACTTCTTCTTCTCTTTCTTCTTCTAATTCTAGTCGCGCACCCCCGTGCGCACACGTAGAAGAGGGTTCGGCCAAGCCCCCCTGAATAGAAACACTGTTTTCATTAGCAAATCCCGAAATTTCACGATCGAGATCAGCGTGACTCGTCTCCGGCTCGTCGTTGGTTCGCAGTTGGTTCGTCGCTGACTCAGTGCTGACTCGTGCACGGGCCGGCGACGAACCGACCTTGTCACGCGCTGCTTTCGCTCTCGATTTAGCTGCGGCTCGATCAGCTTGCATCTTCGAAGCGGCCTCGGCGGAAAGAGCACGTTGCGCCTCGCGCGCCTCCAACTCACGCGTTGCGCGCTCGTCGTAGATACCCTTCTCGTCACGTATCAGACGCATTGCCTTGGTGAGCTCCTCGACGATCACGCGCGCCTTGCGCGTCGATATATGCATCTGGTGGGCGAGCCACGAGAGATCGCCATCGGCCGGCAATGGACCGCCTTCGATGTACTGAAGCGCGATCGCGTCCATGTACGCGCCGCGCTGCTCAAGCGTGAGCCGGCGCGTCGAGCGGATGTAATCGACAGGATAAAACTTGAACCAGAGGTCAGGGCGCTTCGCCATATCTAGCCCTCCCGCCTGAGATCGGTGAAGCGCGTGAAGTCAGGATTGAAGTGCGAACGGACTGTGCCAGTCTGCCCATTGCGCTGCTTGGCGATAATGAGCTCGGCTATGTTCTTCTGTCCCTCTTCGCGCCACTTCTGCTCCCAGTCAGCACGGCCGTATGGACCGGATGGCTCCGGGTTAGCCTTCAGCCAGTAATATTCCTCGCGATAGAGGAATATGACGACGTCAGCGTCCTGCTCGATCGTTCCGCTATCGCGAAGGTCCGAAAGGTTCGGCCGTTTGTCCTCACGGCTCTCGACGCCGCGCGACAGCTGCGAAAGCGCGATGATCGGAATCTCGAGTTCCTTGGCCAGCGATTTGAGGCCTCCGGATATCTCGCCGATCTCCTGCACACGGTTCTCACCACGCCGCCGTGTGCCCGTCATGAGCTGAAGATAGTCGACCAGAGCCAAGCCGATGCCTTGCTGCCGCTTGAGCCGGCGCAAGCGCATCCCGAGCTTCGCAATCGAAATGCCGCCAGTCGGGTCGATATACAGCGGCGTCGCGCGAATGAGCTCCTCTTTCTCGATGATAGTGGCGCGCTCAACCTCGGAGAAGGAGCCTGCGAGTATCTGGTTGGCTTTGACCCCGCTTTCATCCGCCAGGATGCGCCGCGTCAGCTCCTCATCGCTCATCTCGAGGCTGTAAAAGCCTACAGGAGCGCCCCTACGGGCCGTCCAGTCCTGGCGGCCATCATCACCCTCAACATCCTGGCCTTTGGCCTTCCTGAGGCGCGTGGCGGCCCTGTATGCGATATTCATCGCCAAGGCGGTCTTGCCCATGCTTGGACGTGCAGCGATCACGATCAGCTGCCCTGGCTGCAGACCGCCACCGAGCTTGCTATCGAGATCCATGAGGCCGGTGGATAGCCCGCTATCGCGACCGCCGGTCTTCTGCGCCTCGATAGCCTGCTTCACGACAGCTGACAGCGAGTTCTCGAACGTCACCGTCACCGCGTCGGTCTTGGCGTTGGAGATAGTGTAAAGATCTTCCTCGGCTTTCTCGATCAGCCCGATAGGCGTCGTTTCGATCGGCATGTCGTAAGAGATGTCGACGAGCTCCCGCCCAGTCGAGATGAGCGCGCGCCTCAGAGCGAGATCGTAGATGGTCTGCGCATAGCTCTTCACCGCATGCAACGGCGCCCCGGCAACGGCGAGTTGGCCGAGATACTCCGCGCCGGAGACACCAGATCGAACAGTCACGTTTTCGAAATAGGGCTTCAGCGTTACGGGCGTCGCTTTGAGCCCGGCGCGCAGCATCTCTTCGATATGAGCGTAGATCGCGCCATGAACCGGCTGGAAGAAATGCTCTGGCGTCAGCAGATCGCTCACCACGTCGTAGGCCGCGTCGTCCATGAAAATTGAACCGAGCAATACCTGCTCTGCGGTGGTGTTGTGCGGCAACGGGCGTCGCCCATGTGGATCTGAGCCGCCATCGCTGTTGACATCGTGAGAGGAGTTTTGTTTCATAAGTCTCTATCCAATTGGTCACCACATCTCGAAACCCCCGCCCTGGTCCGGCGGGGGTTTTGTCCTTTCACGCTGCTTTCGCCATACTCGACGGTTCCTGAGCCGGTCGAAGCGCATAGCAAACGCGTCCCCGATGCACGGCCTTCGCGATCTCAATCTCACCGCAAATCGTCCCGAGATCCTTCTGGGACATTGCGCATTTTGGGACGTGGTCGCGGGCCCACAGCGCATAATGCTGGTGGAACGTATCCGCCGTGATGCCGTCGCGAGTACTCGATGGGACCATCGTCTCAGCAACGAAACGCTTTACGGCGCGCACGCGGCGCTCACGATCCAAGCTTCGAAACTCCTGCCGGCTCGTCGACCTGCGCACTCGCTCGGGACGATTGAGCGCCTGTAAATCGGGAATGAGGTCCAACTGATCGCTGGTGACCGTCTCGCCGGGCGCGTGGCCGGAGCCGGTCTCGACAGTAGCGGGCGCGACCGTCTTGCCGTCTTGGGCAGAGACGGTCTTTGTCGAAGCATCTTCGATGACCATCGCTTCGGCGGCCGGCGCCGTCTCACCTAACTGGCTCGTGCCAGCATGCATGGGGACAGGTCGGCTGGGCCACATGCCAGCCGCTACACCGAAGCCGAGCATCTTGCCGACCACAAGGAGAAGTGCGAGGGCGAGTTGATTGGCGAAGATGTAGTCGTCGATCGTCCAGCCGAGCTTCTTAGCCAGCATCTCAGCCTCCGGATCACCCATGACGTGCTCGACCGTCGAATGCTGAACTGTCACGGTTTCCAGGCTTGCTGCGTTGATCTCTGCGCGCAGGTCCCGCCGTTCACGACTATTTCGAGGCGCCTCTTTGTACTGGTCCCGGAGCCAGGACAGATGCCGCTCTTGGCGCCCCAACGCACTCTGGTTCATGGCCTCGGCCGCCTGCCGTTTGGCCTCCTCGTTCGCCTCGATCACGAGCGCCTTCTCAACGCGCTCCTGCATGCCAAAGGCAAGCGAGTTCTTGACCGAGAAGCCGGCAAAGCCGAGGAGCACGACGCCCATGAGCAATCCACTCAGAATGGCGCGTACCGTTCCCATCGCGATCAATGCAAACGTCACTGAGGCAAGCACACAGACCATTACGTCAACGGCAAGCGTGCTCGAGGGCTGGACAATGCTGCCCAGCCAAGTGCTCGCGCTAGCCTTACCAGCTGAGAAGTTCATGGCCGCGGTGTTGCCCAAACACCAAACGCCGACAAGGCCGGCCAAGACGCAAAGCGAATAGCGACCCCAAGGCCGCGGACTCTCTCGTGCCGAAGAAGACATGAAACCTCCTTAGTCTGCAGATTCGAGTTGCTTGCTTGGGGTTGCCTCAGTCTCGCTGCCGGTATTTCGGCGCGATCGCGCAGGCTGATACGCCCGACGCAGATGTTCCTCACAATAATAAGCGCCGACGATCTTGCGCTCGCCGCAGTAGCGAAACTCCGGTGTCCCCGGCTCGCCCAAGGGCCATCGGCAGCAAAGGTCCGTCAGCGTGTGGATTGTCTTTCTGCCGGGCTTATGCTTGAGCGGCGCCGCCGCGGGGCCGTCAATGGCCGAGGACTCCGGCAAGCGCGGGCGAGAACGACGCTCGACCATCTGGATGCCCCGCGCGCGCAATCGAGCAACCTTGGTACCCACGCTCTGGCGTGTCCGGCCCAAGGCAGCCGCGATCACGGCGGCGGTCTCTCCGAGCTTATTCCAGCGATATACGAGTTCAGCCGTATGCTCATCCGACCAATCGGGGTCGCGCATGCGTTTGCTCCGTCCTTGGCGACGCTCAGCACAAACGCACAACACTCAAAGGCGACCGGCTTGGCCGCTATGCAGCATCTTTGTCTGCAGAAGCAGACGGCGCCTCGTAAAACTCCGAGCGCGCCAGCTCGATGCGATGTTCGTTCGCCCACGCGAGCAAGGTGTCGTGGTACTCGCGCGGGATCCAGCCATCACGTCCCTCGTGCTCTTTCGGGTACATGAACCGATAGACGATCGACGGGTTGACTCTCAGAACCTTGTTCGCGACAAAATTTGCCCCGCCAAGCTTGGCGAGGATGGATGCCGCGGGATCGAGACGTGGGACGGTGTGTTTGGAACTCATAGCTGTGAACTATTGCTGTTTCAGCAATAACAAGTCAAGCTGAACGTTGACTCTAGCATCGTTCGTTGCTGAAATGGCAATGGAAAGCTTGAGTGTGGGAGGGTACACCGGATCTTACCTGAAAAAGGGGGATTCGATGTATCGGGAATGGCTTACAAAGGGGCTCATGAAGCCAGGCAAGTCGCAAGTCGGCCTGGCGCGGGCAACGGGGATCTCGCCATCGGTGATCAACCGCATGGTCAATGGCTCTCGACCAATTCGCGACCACGAGATCATTAAGATCTCGAAGTACATCGAAGAGGCGCCTCCATCGAGCACTCGGCCACAGACGCTGCACACGAACTTTGAATTAGTGCCTGTCGTCGGGGTGGCGCAGGACGGGGCTTGGAGGGATTCAATGGGGGCGCCACTACGCGCGATGCTCTCGGAGCTGCCCGCTCCGCCGAGCAAGGAGTATCCAGGTAAGAGACAAGCCGTGCAATTGGCGGTGCCGCTCGATCCCGGATCAAACGTTTCTCTCCAATTCCTATTCTTCGTGCCGGCTGAGTACTTGAATCGCCCTATTCTGGAAGGCGACACGGTCTATGCTGAGATCAGACAAGCTAACTTCATTCAACACACGGCTCTTCGCGTCATGGGCGATGGGCGCAATCGGAAATTTGCATCGATCTCTGATCCCAAGGTCCAGTGGAAGAGCAAGGACGTGACCGTGCTCGGTCTAGTGACCGGCACGCACATCGAATACGGTATCTGATGTCTCCAGGAGCAGAAAAATGCTCCTGGTTATGATTATTTTCTTGCTATTTTAGCAATGGACTGTCATACTATCATGGTCAGGACAAGCCGGTCCCCCAGTAAAAGTTAGTAAATATCAAAGTGTTGGCGCTCTTTCGCCAGGTGATCCGGCGCGTCCGCAGGCTTTCTGTTTTAGCAATTCGGGGCCGATTATGCAGACCGCGAAGCCGCAGGCAGACAATCTCGCCGACATGACCATCGAGCAACTGCTCGCCTACCGACGCGCTCTCCTGAGCGAGATCCTGAAGGCGCCGTATCGAGAACCGAGCCGCCTCTACGCTCTCGCATCCATGGAATTGCGGCGCCGCGGCGCCCGCTGACGCCATGCCATTACCTAGCCTCCTGGAGCCCCCCATGACCGAACAGAGCGCAGCCGCGCAGCATGAACATGACGAATACGCTTGGTACGAGGATGCCATTGCCGGCAAGAACCCCGTCATTCACGATGGAAAGCCACAGCTCGGATGGTTCAAGACCCGTCGCAATAAGAACGATCTCTGGCTGCCGACGATAATCTACCGCGAGCAAGAGACAGGCAAGATCGTCGCTTTTCGCGGCTTCTCGTCAGACGCTCCCAAGGTCCTTCCCGAGCACCTCTACCAAGCTGTTGACGTGAAGCAGATCTGGCCATGGGCCGGCGAGAACTGGGTTCGCTGGGAGGACTTCGACACCGCTTATCGTACCGGCGAGTGGCCGGGCAGCGCGCCAGCGCTCGGTCACAACAAGGAGCCCGAGGGATACGCAGCTCTTAAAGAGGCGATCCTCGAGCAAGTTTCCGAAGCCAACGGCTGGCTGAAGAAGTCTGGTCCGCTCACCACGAAAGAGCAAGGCGACAAGGCTCGAGACTGGCAGGCACGCATCGACAAGCTCCGCCTCGCTGCGGACAAAGCGTTCCGTGTCGAGAAGGATCCGATCAACAAGCTAGCGGACGAGTGCGACGAGCGATGGTCTTTCCGCAAAAAGGCCGTTTCTGCGGCCGGAGCCCTCAAAAAGGCATGGGAAGCCGTCGCCAGACGGCTTGAGGAAGAGCAGCAGGCCAAAATCAAGGCCGAGCTCGAAGCCGGCAAGCCTGTCGAGGAGTTGAAGCCCGTCGAGAAAGTCGTGATGGGCGGCACGTCCACAGGCGGTGGGAGATCCCTGCGGTCGGTTCAAGTCTGCGTAATCAAGGATATCGACAAGGTCATTGAGTACCTGAAGACGACGCCGGCCATGCGTGAATGGCTCGATGAGCACGTCAAGCGCCTGCACCGGGCCGGCGTCGAAGTTCCTGGCACCGCCGTCGAAACGCAAAAGGTGGCGTAATGGGTGCGCATACCGAAGACGCCAACGGCGCTGCTCCGGCAACTCCTGCAGCGATCATCCATCCGCCCGCCCGCGAAGTTCGCGTCGTTCATGACGTCATCCCGGTCCTCGACACCGGACGCTTCGAGCACATGCAGCGGATCGCGCATGCCATGGCTACGATGTCGGTCTGTCCCGATGCTCTCTGCATGACGAAGAATAACGCGGGCGATCTCGTACCGCTCCCAAAGGAAGTTGTGGTCGCCAACTGCTTCATGGTCGTCAACCAGGCCGTGCGATGGAACATGGATCCTTTCGCCGTCGCACAGGCGGTGTCGATCATCCACGGCAAGCTTTGCTACGAGGGCAAGCTCATTCATGCCGTGATTGAAGCCAAGCTCGGCATCCGCCTGAAGTATGATTTCGACGACGGCGCGGGCAACAAACTCGGCGTTATAGTGTCCGGCCACTTCCACGATGAAGACGAGCCGCGCACGATCGAAGGCAAGGTTGAGGATTGGCACACCGGCTCCAAGGGCCCCTGGGCTAACCTTGCCGCATGGCCGCGCCAGCTCCGCTACCGCGGCGCGCGAGAATGGGCTCGCGCACATGCGCCCGGCGTGATCCTCGGAGTTTACTCAGACGACGAGATGGAGGACCTGCGCGAGGAGCGACGCATGCGGGACATCACTCCACCGCGCGCCGCTATGACGCCTCCCCCCCCTCCTGCCCAGTTGGCGCCGCCTCCACCGCCACCGCAGTTTGCACCGCCGGCGCGCGCCGCGGATACCGCCGTATCTGAGACGGTCGAGGCCGATCCAGCCCCACAATCGGGGCCACCGGTTCCGCCGCCACGCTTGCGAGCTATCTCAGCGAAATCGACGGGCACGATTAGTGATCCCGAAACCGCTGCTGTAGCGGGGCCTCGAAAGAGAAGCACAGCAGCCGGTAAGCCGTCGCGGGCGAGAAGGGCACCTGCGACGTCATCCTCTCCGCCGCCTCCGTTGGCCAAGCCGACTGGCGGCGGGGAGGGCCCTACGAGGATCAACCCGCCAAAGTACCTCGAGAAGCTCGAGCACGACATCACGAGCTGCGAGCGCATGGATCAAGTGCAGGCCCTCTGGGATCGTCACGAAGCGCTGATGAAGGCCAACCCAGGCGCCCTGACCGAAAAGCAGATCAACGCCGCCCTCGGCTTTTACTTCGATGCTCAGCAGGTACTCGGTGACTGAAATACTGACATCGGACGACATGCTTGCGCAGGATCCGACGCCGTTTGCAGAGTATCTCGCTGCCCACGGCGCCGAGATCTTGGCCACGACCAACCCGTACGAGATCTTGCGGTATCGCATGGACGATTGCGGGCTCGTCATCATCCACAAGAACGGCAAGGGCGCACTGTCGAGCATGCCGGCCGTAGCCTGGAGCCATTACCAGGACTTCAAGAAAAATCGCGCGCCATCCCGGACAAAGCGTCCGAGCGGCGCGTCGCTCGAGAGCATCCGGCGCCGCCTGATCGATCGCGACGGGGATCGTTGCTGTTACTGCAGCTGCCCGCTGAATAACGATATGACCCTCGAGCACTGGCTGCCCGTTCGAGATGGCGGGAACAACTGCTTTGCCAACATCGCCCTCGCTCATTCCGCCTGCAACCGGGCAGCTGACAGCCTGCCGATCATGCAGAAGATCATTCTGCGGGACGTACTGACTTCGACTGCCAGAAACATCGGCGCCCGTCTCGACGACGACACGACGCTCGCCATTGCTACCTCGGTAAAGGAGGGCCTAGCGCAATGCTAGAGGTCCAATGCCGCGCGGTCGAAACAGACGAGGTCCCAGCATGGGCAAGCGTGGTTCTCGTGCCGAACTCGACGTTCGATGCGCGGCTGTTCGCCGAGAAGATGAAGCGCGGAATCAAGTTACTGGCGAAGATCAGCAACCCGCGCAGCATGCGCCAACACAACAAATTCTTCGCGCGCCTCAACCGGGCGTTCGAGATGCAGGAGCGGTTCACGAACCAGGAGCGCTTCCGCGCCTACCTGATCTGCCGCGCCGGCCACGCCGATGTATTTGAAGCGCCGTCTCAGACATTCGATGGCGCGCTGTTCGCCTGGATAGCTCAGAAGGCGAGCCATGTGTTCTTCGAGGAGATGGAGGACGGCGCCGGCGTACGCGTCTACACGCCCCACTCGATGAAGCTCGAGAAGATGGAAAACGCTGCGTTCAAGGATCTTTTCGAGCGCGCGATGGACATCTTGCAAAACGAGTTCGGGATCGACGTCGAGCAGCTGGACGAGGATTTCGCATGACCCAGCGCCGGCCTCCTATACCGCAGCACGTCAAGGATCTTGTCTGGGACCGCGAGAACGGCATCTGCCAGGAATGCGGTGAGCCCGTCGAGGAACGTGAACACGCTGAGTACGATCATCGGCCGGCGCTTTCTGCTCGCCAGAACCGGCAGGAGTTCCCGCGCTCGAGCCCTCGCCATTACGTCCCCAACGCGCACGATCCGCAGTGGTTGCGGCTGCTGCACGGTAAGAAGTCCGGCCTCCCGTGCCACAACAAGGCAACGTTTGGGGATGGGGTTTACCGCGGCGATGTGAGCAACGCCGCCAAATCCAAGCGGATCCACAAGAAGTGGGGCGCTCCCAAAGAGAGAACGACTTCGCACGGCTATGCGCTCCTGAAAAAAGCAGACAAGCCCAGCGAGAGCGTTCGGCCGAAGGCCAAGATCAGGTCCCGCGGTTTCCCGCAAAAATCTCGAAAGCTTCGCGGGCGCCAGTCTCAAGATCGTCCGGGAGGCAGAGCATGACCGCGATGGTCGAGATCTGGCGGCCAGTCACCGATACCTCTTCCCAACGACAGGTGATGGCAGTCATCCGCGGCGTCCCCGGCCTGGGCGCAAAGTACATCGTCGCGGCATCGATGACGGACCTCGACACGAAGGTCGCAGAGTACCTGCGGGATCTCGAGATCGCAGAGACGAAGAAGGCCACGGCGCCGATACGGCGCATGGCGAGCACGTGGCGTAACGGGTGGAGAAAGCTGAGAGAGGGCAGCCATGCTGATCGTAGAGATCAAGAAGTTCGATCCGGAAACCGGTGTGCAGGTCATCCACTACCTGGAGCTGGAGATCAAATCCGGTGACGACACGATCCAAGACGTCACCGTGCGCCACATCCACAGCGAGGGCCGCAATCGCACCCGTCCAAGCGACACCGTAGTTCGCCACCATCGCCCGCAGGAAGGTGCGCTCTCGCTGGTGAAGCGGGCGCTTTCTGAGCTCTTGGCGAAGCCTCTCGCACGCGACAAGGCATTGGCGTAGCGGGGGCTGGCCGATGGAAGTGACGTTCGTTTTCTGGCGCCATCATCAGCGCGTCCAGCGCTTAGCCGTGAATTAAGGAGGGTCAATTGAGCAAGGGTAATGGCTTCGACGCGCGGCTGAGCCGACACGTTGATGAGCTCGTGAAGCTCGAGGAGCAGCGCCTCGAACTCGCCGAGATCGTCAAAGAGCGAAAGGCGATTATCAAGGGTGACGGCTACGAGGTGAAGATCGTCACTCAACTCGTCAAGGAGCGCTTCCGGTCTAAGGAGGACATCGAGCGCGAGCGCGCGATATTCGACCTCTACCGCGCCTCGATCGGAGGTCTCGACGGAACGCCGATGGGCGACTACGCCCGGCGCGAGCTCGACAAGGCGATGCGCAAGCACCAAGGCAAGCCCGAAGAGCCGACACCTGAGGAGCGCGAAGCCGAAGAGCAGGAGGCTCTCAAGGAAGCCGCCAACCTTCCGCCCGAGGAAACGATTGGGCAGGCGCGCGAGCGCGGCGTCCAGGCGGCAAAGGACGGCAAGGTGCTCTCGGCCAATCCATATGGCCCGAATGATCCGCGCCGCGCCGCTTGGGACGAAGGATGGTGCCAGGGCGCGGGACGGACCGGCATGGAAATCCCTGAGAACCTTCAGCGCAAAAAGAAAAAGAAGAAGGACGGTGACGGCGATGGAGCCGGCGCCGGGAACAACGAAGCTCAAGATCGCGAGGCAGCATGAGCAGATACCGCAAAGAGTACAGCAAGGGCAACGACGAGGCGAATGCCGCTCTGAGCGCGCTTCGCGAGTTCGCCGACATCATGGAGCCGAAGGACGCGATCCAGCCCATCCTCCATCCGAACGTGCAGAAGGCGATCTTCGAGTGGATGCTCGAGATCGACAACGCCGACCTCCTCAAATCGGTCGGGATGGAGCCCCGTCGGACATGCCTCCTCTATGGCCCGCCCGGCACCGGCAAGACCACACTTGCGCATGCGCTTGCTGCGCGCCTCAAGAAGCCGCTGGTTGCAATCGCCAGCGAAAAGCTGGTTAGCGCTTATCTCGGCGAAACTGGCCGCAAGATCGGCATGCTTTTCGACCTCATGCGCGAGGTGGAAAATCACGCGCTTATCTTATTCGACGAGTTCGACGCAATCGCAACAAAACGCGGCGAGGACCACGGCGGTGGCGCCCAGAACGAGATGAATCGCGCTGTGACTGTGATCCTGCGCCGCCTGGAGCAGTTCCGCGGCATCGCGATCGCCGCGACCAACACCGACAAGTCGATCGACGCTGCGATCTGGCGCCGGTTCGGTTTGCAGATCGAAGTATCGTTCCCGCGCGAGGACGAGCGGTTCGCGATCATCAAGCGTTACGCAGACCCGTTCGAACTCGAGGATGAAGACGTCGACATCCTAGTCGAGCTGACAAGGGATTGCAGCCCTAGCCTTCTGCGCCAATTGGTCGAGGGCATGAAGCGCACGCTGGTCTTGTCGGAAAAAGCGCAGCGCGATGTCTCGAGCCCCGTGAAAGTCTTCCAGCAGATCGTGTCGTCGATCAGCCCGCCCGCGGAAATGAAGACGCCGCCTCTGTGGGAGGGGAGCTATGCGTGCGAACCTCTAGCCAAAATGAAGTGGCCGCCGATGCGTAGGAAGCCGTCGGACAGCGGGGATGGGGATAGGGAGGCTGCGTGAAAACGATCGCACAGCTCATCGAGAGCGACAGCATCGAGGACAGCTGCGCCGACCTCCTAGAGTCGGACGACCCGAATATCCGTGCTTTCGCCGAGCTCCTTATCCAGGTGATGCCCATCGTGGACCGCTGGTGTCGGGAGCGCATTAGCCTCGGGACGACGATCGGGATGCAGATCGATCAAGCCGCGGCCGTGGCGACGAGTGTCGCCACAACGATGATCGCGAACTGGGTCCCACGTCATGCTTTTCGGCTGGCGCTACTCGACCTGCGATCGGAGATCAACTCTCGCCTAGACGAGGCTGACATCCTCGCTAGGCAAGCCTCCAACTGAAGGGCGCAGGCATGACCGCGATTCCAAAAATTGGGGATCTCATGACCAGGCAAGGGACTGGCATAGAGTGGACACACCGTCCTGGGACGAAGGGAGAGACCTGGAACCCGATCGTAGGGTGCTCCCTCGCATCTCCGGGCTGCACGAACTGCTACGCCATGGATACGGCGGGACGGCGTCTCAATCGACCCGGCGGACCGGCACAATATCAGGGCACGACGAAGGAGGTAAACGGAAGCCACGTTTGGAACGGCGTCGTGCGCTTTGCCGAGCACAAGATCATCGAGCCGTTGAAGTGGACGAAGCCTCGCACCGTGTTCGTGAACTCCATGGGCGACCTGTTCCACGAGAATGTGCCTGACGCGTGGATCGATCGCGTGTTTGCAATTATGGCGCTCTGCCCGCACCACACGTTTATCGTCCTGACAAAGCGCGCCGCTGGCATGCAAGTGTATTGCGCGAACCCGCGAACACCTGTCCGGATTGCTAGGGTGATCCTCGACATGGCGGCGGCTGGCACGGTCAAAGGCTCAGATGCGCTGCGCCCGCTCCGCGACCGGCTATTAGAAAGCGATCCTGAAGCGGTCTTTTGGCCTCTTACGAATGTGTGGAAAGGCGTCTCTTGCGAGGATCAGCGTCGCGCCGACGAGCGCATTTCGGACCTGCTCGCGACGCCGGCGGCAGTGCGGTTCGTGTCAGCGGAGCCGCTTCTGGGGCCGATAGAGTTTGATTGCCCGTGGCCGCCAGGGTGGCAACGACCAATCGACGACGTTTCTGATGGTGTCGACGCTCTCCGTTATGCTGGCGAACAGGGGCGGCCGTTGGACTGGGTCATCGTCGGCGGCGAGAGCGGCACAGCCGCGCGCCCGATGCATCCAGACTGGGTGCGATCAATCCGCGATCAGTGCGCGGGCGCCGGAGTACCGTTCTTCTTCAAGCAGTGGGGCGCATTTGTTCCGATAGCGTCCGTTGGCGCTGGTGGCGTAGCCGTCGCGGCAGCGACCCCAGATCATCACGTGTGGGCTGACACCACTGTCTCTCGGCGCACGGACAAGAAAGCTGCCGGGCGTCTGCTTGACGGACGCGAACACACCGAATGGCCGAAAGGGTTCGCCGATGCCTAAGTTCGTCAGCAACATTGTCGAGATCGAGGCTCATCGCATTGGCATTGACCCGTGGCCAGAAGCTGCCTGGGAGGCGGTAACCCGCAACGAGATTATCCTTCACAACTGCGGGGACCCGAACGGCTACGTCATCGTCAAAACTCTCGAAGGCGACATGCGGGGCCACCATGGAGACTGGTTGATCCGCGGCACCGAGGGCGAGTTCTATCCATGTAAGCCATCCGTGTTCGCGGCGAAGTACGTGCTTTGCGATGCGCCGTCACGAGACATCTCGATCGTCATCGACGAGATCACTGTGCCGGACGGATGGCAGGACATCAGCACGGCGCCGAGGGATGGGACGCCGATCCTTGCTGCCGACAAGGGCCCATTTTCTTACGTCGTAGAGTGGAGTTCCTACCTTTGCATATGGATCGGTGCAGATAGGCATGCTTGGGAGCCGACGCACTGGCAACCTCTGCCTGCCCTTCCCGGAACCGCAGCCCCAAAGCCTCCGCCAGACACCCTATCCTCTGCCGTAGAGGAAGAGCGGGCTCGTGTGATCGAGAAATGCGCGCAGCTAGCTGAGACACCCCACGAGGACGACGACGGAATTGACCTTCAGGTCAAGCGCCGCATCGCAGCTTCCATCAGGACTCTCGCTCACGGAGATTCCAATGACCGATAAGACAGACGGCGGGCCGGCGCTTCCTGTGGAGAAGATCATCTCGCTTGGCGGTGGCGCAACTCGAACGGAGCGCTCTGGCGGCATGTCGCTCCGCGATTGGTTCGCCACCGCGGCTTTGACCACGGGGCAACTGTTCGATGCTCGCGACCTTGGGGCCGTTCCTGACACCACCAAGTTCAGCACCGAGGCGGCTCGCATAGCTGGCTGCGCCTACGCCATTGCCGACGCCATGCTTGCCGCCCGCAAGGGACTGGACCGCGCCACCCCTGTCTCTGCTGGCGATCAGAAGGACGGAGG
>JRYH01000054.1_pt1 | contig 30295 bp, 21 predicted proteins | sample 235351 | NCBI WGS metagenome assembly JRYH01 (sample SAMN03074221, study PRJNA261480) | activated sludge metagenome | biome: Wastewater Treatment Plant; feature: Wastewater; material: Activated sludge; isolation source: activated biomass of a wastewater treatment plant treating wastewater... ...
CAACTTCGTCCACCGTGGGCGCATCCGGACGGCGACCGGCGATGAAGTCGTCGACCGGGCCGGCGGTGTCGTCCGGCTGCGGGCGGCCCGCCTTGACGGCCAGGATCGCCCGCTGGTGCTCGGGCTTCAAGTATTGCCACGTGATCGCGTCTGGCGCCTTGACGCCGGCGGCGCGCAGCATCACGCGCCGCGCGAAGTGCGTGATCGTCTTGTCCCACCAGACTTCCGGATCGGCGCCTGGTTCCAGAATGTCCTCGATCGCCGGCAGATCGGGCTCGGCATCCCGAAGGTTCTNNCTGGCGAGATCGCGGAACGAATCGATCCCGCCGTCGAACACATCCTGGAAGAAATCGGTGAAGCTGTCCTGGATGCCTTCCAAGGCATTCTCGAACGGCTTGCGGAGGATCTCGGCCTCCCGCTCGGCCATCCGCTCGCGCTCGCGCTGCGCCTTCTCGGCGATCTCCTGCTCGCGGCGGGCCTCGGCCTCCTTCCAGAACGCCGTCATGGCAGGGATCGAGGACAGCTCCCGGCGCCGCGCGGCGGCCGCGGCGGCCTCGCCCGGCATCTCCTTGAGGAACGCATCACGGCCGACGTGCGGGATGCCGTCGGTCCAGACGGTCACCTTGCGCAGCGCGTCGTAGAGCTCGCTGAAGAACTTGCGCTCGTCGCCCTCCGGGTACGGCGTGCCCCGGTGCGTCTTGCCGGTGACCATGCCCTCGCCGACCCACGCCGGGTTGACGAGGTAGGAGTTGACGCCGGCCAGGTTGTCCAGCGCCCAGGCTTCCGCGGCCCGCGCGATCAGCTCGTGCTCGTTGCCCCAGTAGTCCTTGCCCAGCGCGTCGGCGTTGGCCTTGTACCGGGTGGCCAGCTGGTTGCTGTCCTCCATCCGTTCCATGCCGCGCACGGCCGACCGGACCTTCGAGAGCTTCTTTCCGTAGTTGCCGCGCCAGATCAGCTGCCCACGCAGGAACTTGAGCGCGTAGTCCTCGACCAGCTTGACGGTGTGCTGCTGCTGGCTGAGCGCCAGCACGAACCGGCCGCGCGCACCGGTGCGGTTCCAGTCCGAGAAATGGTCGTAGGCGTGCATCCACTCGTGGAACACGGTGCCGTCGCCACGGGTGTTGGTCAGGTTGATGACCGGCACCGAGCCGTTCGGGCCCGGGTGCGCCGGCTGGAAGTGCGCAGCGAACTTGCCGTGCCCGAGCGCGCCGATAGTGAAGTGCAGCCGGCCGCCGAACCCGACGTTCTTCGGGTCCATCTTCCAGAACGTCGCCAGATCCATGAAGGCGTCGTAGGCGTAGTTCAGGTGGTCCTGGCGCTGCTCGGCGGTCACGTACTCGCCGAACCCCACGTCGGCGAACCCGAAGGTGTCCTTCACTTCGTCCGGGGTGACGTTGCGCCCGCCGCGGTAGTCCGGCAGGCCGGCCCGGTCCACCCGGTCCAGCCGCGGCGGCACCAGGGCGTCCTTGCGGGCGTTGCGCTGGTCCAGCGCGGCGTCGTTCTCCTTCTCCCGCAGAGCCTCCGACCAACCCGACTCGTAACGGAACAGCCGGAAGTTCTCTCGCTTCTTCCGCTGGATCACGCCGCTGAAGATGCGATCGCCCGTCTCGGTGAACTCGACACGCCAGCTCGAGGTGTGATGTGCGGTGTCAGGCTTGATGAAGCGCTCGGAGTGGCGCCGCATCGCTTCTTCCAGTGGCAGACCCTCGTAGGTTGAAAGCAGATCGCGCACCAGCTCGAGGTAGTCCTCGGCCTTGTTGCGCAGCCATTCGGCCCGGAACGCAGGATCAGTCTCCCATCGCTCTCTCTTGCCCTCGCCGTCCGTCATCTCCGTCGGGTAGCGACGGCCGTCGAGCACGTACTCCAGATTGGACCCTCTGCGGCCCCAGTTCTGGGTGCCCCACCAACTCCGGCCGCCGCCGTTGTTGTCGTAGTCGAGGAACTCGGCGAACGTCTTGGTGATGTCGCGCAGCTCGGTGAAGTAGTGCCGCAGGCCCGGCGAGACGCCCTCCTTCACCAGCGGGGCGAACAGGTCGGCGCGGTTGGTCGCGGCCTGGATCTGCTTCCAGACCTTCTGCACGTCCGACTCGCCGGCCTTCATCTTGGCCCGCATCGCGTCCCAGTAGCGGCGCAGGTCGACCCCGGTGTTCTCCAGCTTGCGGGTGAAGGGCTTGCCCTCGTAGTAGGCCAGGCCCTCGTCGGTCTTGATCCAGCGCTTCGCCGCCTCGTAGCCGTGCTGGCGCACGTTGAGGAACTGGCCCGACAGGGTGGACTTGGTTTTCCCGGCCAGCGCGTGCAGGAAGCCGGCGCGGTACTCGATCGACATGATCGGGTGCCCGGCCTCGATGCCGTCGGCCTTCATGGCCTCGGTGATCGCGGACTCGAGCACCACCGGGTCGCGGTGCTTATTCTTCTCGGCCTGCTTGTGCGCAGCCTTGGCGAGCCGCTGCAAGTCCTTCACGAACTTGTCGCTCGCCGCCGGGAAGCGGTTCGGCGCGCGCATGAACTCGGCGAACCGGGCTGCGTCCATCGTGGCGGCGGCCTGCTGGACCTCCTGCTCGCCCAGGTAGCCCCGGAACAGCTCGCGCTCCTGCTCGGCGCGCTCGGCCGCCGCCTTGCGCTCGCGGGCCTTCTTCTCGTCGGCGGTTTCCCGGCGGGCCGGCGTCAGCTCGGCGAAGTCGTGCTTCGGATCGGCCGCGGCCTTCTCCATCAGCTTGTCGAACCGGGCCTCCATGTCGGCGGCCAGGCTCGGCGGCAGCTGGCGATCGCCCAGCCCCAGCACGCGCCGGGCCATCGTGTTCAGCGCGGCGGCCAGGTTCTCGTGATTGGCGTCGAGCGCCCGGCCGGCCAGCGCGCGCAGCTTCTTGCCCGCCTCGGCGCGCTTGTCATCGTCCGTCTGGGCCTTGTCCTGCTTGGTCGGTTCGGCAGGCTTGGCGGACTTGACCGGCATCGAGCCCAGCGGGTACAGCTCGCCCGACCCGGCGAACGAGCTGATGGAGCCCTTCGGGTCGTCCATGATGATCCAGCCGCCATCGCCCGGTGCGCGCGCCGTCACGGTCACTTCCCGCGGCATGTATCCCGACAGGCTCCGGATCGCCTCGTTGCCCGTGTGGAAGATGTACCGGCCGCCCGGCTTGATCGTGGCCGGATCGACGGGCTTCGGCGCGTCAGCGTCCTTGAGCTTGTCGTTGAGCTGCTGCAGCGGCGTCTTGGGCGGCTCGGCCTTTCCGTAGTTGGCTTGCCCCAGGAACGTGTTCAGCCGCTTGCGCTGCGCGCCGATCCCACCGCGCCCGCCGCCCTCGCCCTCGGTCGTGGCCGCGACGATCGAAACGCCGTCGTCCAGCAACCCCTGAGCCTGCGCCGCGTTCACGATCGCGTTGAACACCCGCCGGTACTGATCCGAGCCCACGATGAGCACGTTCGACCAGATCCGCTCGTTGTCGCGCGCGAGCAGCTGGGCGAGCGCCGTGGCGCTCTGGATCGCCTCATCGGCCTTCTCCGGGGTCAGCTTCTCGTTGTAGCTGGCCGCTTGGTGCGTGGCCGGCTTGAATCCGAGCTTGCCTGAGAAGGCGAACACGTTCTCGCGCGGGATCGCGCCCAGGTTCGTGCGCAGCGACGCCCACAGCGGGCCGGCGTACAGGTCGATGAGCGGCACCTTGCCGTCGACCTTGGCCTTGGTGTCCGAGCAGGCCATCAGCACCAACGTGTCGGCGGGGATGCCCTGCTGCAGCTCGGTCGCGTTCACCGGATCCGCTGTCGCTCCGGTGTCGGGTGCCGCAGTTGCGGTGTCGGCGTCCGCAGTTGCGGCGGCGCCGAACCTTGCTGACGGGCTGTGCAGCACACGCACGACCTTCTGGCTGGTGTTGGCGGCCGTGCCGCTGCCGCCCCAGCGCGTCACCAGCACGACCTGCGCCCGATCGCCCTCCAGCGCCTCCATCACCGCGTTGAAGGTGTCTGTGCTGACCTTGCGCGTTCCCTGGCCGCCGTCGCGAATCTCGTCGATCGAGCCGTCGGCGTCCATGCGGAACGACCCGCTCATGCCAGGGACGGTGATGTTGACCGGCAGGATGCCCTGGCCGGGTTCCACCATCCCGCCCGCCAGACGCCGCAGCGCGGCGATCAGCTCGCCTGCGCTTTCGGCCAGGCGCGGCTTGCCGCCCTCTTTCTTCCCGGATTCACCCTTGAGCGCCTTGTTCACCCGCTTCTTGAGCGAGTCGTCCGGGCGCTTGAGGTCGGCGATGTCGCGATAGCCCACCATGCCGTCGTCGAACAGCATCAGCGCGCGCGACCACGGGGCCCTGCCCCTGGTCGGCGAGGTCAGGATCAGATCGCGGATCGGGGCGGGCTCCTTCTGGCCGCGAATCTTGGCCAGGTCGCCGACTTTCCAGCCGCCCAGCTCGTCGAACTTGATGGTGCCGGCCTCGATCCTGGCGCCCTTGAACGTGAGCCCGTCAGGCGTTTTCCCGGCCTTCAGCAGCTCCGCGAGCCGCGCCTCGTCCTTCTTGCGCTGCTTCTCGGCCCACTTCCTGTCGCGCTCGGTCCGCTGGTCGGCGGTCAGGTCGGCATCGTCGTCGGCATCGGTGTCGTCGTCGAGGTCAGCGTCGTCATCGGACTGGGTTTCGTCGGTTTCGTCGGGGCGGGTGGCGGCCTCCTTCTTCGCCAGCGGCTTCTTCGTGTCGCCCTCGCGCACCCAGGACCGGAACTCGTCGGCGGTCATTTCGGTGACCCCGGCGAAGCCATTCCAGTTGCGGTCGTAGTTGGCCTTGTAGGCGCTCACCGCCTCGTCGGCACTTCCGTAGCCGATCATGGCCTTGTGCTCGTCGAACTTGCCCGTCTTGGGGTCGTTCTGGTCGATCACGTAGACCGGGCCGGCGTGCGCCTCGGGCGTTCCGGACTTCACGAACACGTCCACCTGGTCGCCGTCGGCGCCCTCGGTGCGCTTCACGTAGCCGTAGTGGTCCTGCATCGTGCGCGACCACGCCTTGCCGTCGGCGTCGACGCCGCTGCGCTCGGAGCCGGCCGGGTTCTCGATCGAGATGTCGAGCGGGCCGATCCGCACGTGCCCCTTCTTGTAGTTGCCGGCCTGCTTCTGCGCGTCGGTCGGCTCGGGCCGGTCGTTCTGCGGGCTGGTCGCTGCCTCGTGGGCCTTGTCGTCCAGGCCCAGCCCCTCGCCTTCGCCCTGCGTGGCCGTGCCCGTGGCGTCGGCCTGCTGAGCGGCCCGCCCGATGATCCGGTCGGCCAGCTCGAGCGCCTCGCGCCGGCTGCCCAGATCGCGACCCAGGAACTCGGGCACGCCGCTGGCCGGGCGCCGCACCAGGTCGAACTTGCCGTCGGCCTTGCGCTGGATGATCTGGAAGGTCTGCCCGTCCTTGGTCGCCACCTGGCGCGTCAGGGATTCGCCGTCGAACGGCGCGCTCAGCTGCCAGCCTTCCGGCACCGGGTCGTCGTCCTGCAGCACCGGATCGGGCTTGCCGCGCACCACGAACCCGCCCTCGACCTGCACGACCTCGCCGCCGCTGGCCTCGGCCTCCGCTTCGGCGGTCGAGCGCAGCATGAACGGCAGGCCGAATCGCGAGACGCGATCGGTCGGCTGCTGCCGGCCTGCATCGAAGGTCGCGCCGCCACCGCCACCGCCACCGCCCGCATCACCGGGGCCAGCACCACCCGGGCCGGCGGGCGCGGTCGGGCCGCCCAGCGCCGGGAAGCCGAGATCGCCCTGCTCGCCGGGCTGGCGGGCCTGCGTCGTTGCCGGCAGGTCGTCCACAACTTCCCAGTCGGCCGGCTGCGCGCGCTCGCGCGTGGCCAGCCCGGCACCGGGGCCGCTCGGACCACCTGGCCCGCCGGCTTCCTCGGCCGGAATGTCGCGCTCGCCCGGCTTTTCCGGGTTCGGGCTCACCAGGCCGGCAACGGCGCCTGTTGCGCTGCCACCCAGAAAGCCTAGCGCCGCATTGCCGAACGAATCCTCAGTCACGGATCGGTCCATCCCGGCGCCGATGTTGATGCCTCGATTCGTCTGGATGCCTTCGCCAACCTCTTGGATCGTCTCCTCGGTTCCCGAGATCACCCCAAGGCCGGCCGCGCGTGCTGCGCGCGAGGACAATCCGCCAACGACCGCCGCCGGGCGCGAGAGCAGCGCGCTCGTCGCTGCACCGCCGACGGCCGACACGGGCTTGGTCATCTCGTGTGCCCATTCCTCGGCCTCACGCGAAACTTGCAGGCGAGCAGCGGTAGGACTCATGCCCTGCTCTCGCAGCGTGCGATAGCGCGAGGACTCGACCTCGAGCTGCTCGTCGGTCATGCCCGCAATCGTCTTGCGTGCCTCGGCCGCCGCGGCGCCGCCGCCCTGCGCGCCGCTTGCCCATAGTGCCGAAAGGGTGCCCGCAGCCGGACTGACCCGGCCGATGATGACCGAGATCAGAACCGGCGCCATGCTCCCGAATACGTTCGCTGCCTGCATTGCCAGACCGCGCAGCGAAGGATCGTCACCGAAGCTGATCTCCGACCATTTCGACGGATCGAGAAAGTCGCCCGTCGGCGTGGTGGACTCCATCGCCTGCCGTGCCTGGGGAGATACCGTTTCCTTGATCGCCTCGCCTCGCCGCTCGATCTCGGTAGCCTGTTCGTCCAGGCGGTTGGCCTGTCCACGCTCCGGCTTCGGGAGAATCCCGATCGCGCGGGCTATCCGAACGATCGGGAATGCACGCGCCGCATCGCGAAGCGGATCCTTCATGTCCTCGCCGACCGACCTGACCATATTGCCGGCCATCTCTGTCGCCGAGCCGCCGAACTGTTTAGCAACGTCTCGGACTGGCGAATCCTCGCCCGGCGGCGTCTCGGCCGCCGGCATGGCCAGCGGATCGCCAAGCATGTCCTGCGTGACGAGCCCCCGGCCGGCGTCCGGGCCCATGCCCGGCAGGTCGTAGTTGCCGCGGCGCGGCTTCGTCTCGGGCAGCTTGCGGGTGAGATCGAGCGACAGATCTTCCGGCTTGAAAATGTCGGCCATGTCGGGTCAGCCCTGGGCAATGGTTCCGGTGACTTCGCGCGTGCCGATGCCGCTCGGCGCGCTCGCCATGCGCGACGTGACCTGGCGCACGTACTCCAGCGTGCTCGGCGCCTTCGGGTTCTTCGGGTCGCGCAGGTTCTTGATCGTGCCGTCGGCGGCGATCGCCTTCGGCCCCGAGTAGTAGGCCGCCGCGATCTTGCGCGGGTCGCCCGCGTACTGCTGGTGCAGCTGCTTGATGAGTGCGATGCCGGCGGCGGTGGTGTGCGCCGGGTTGCCGTGCTCCCAGTCCGAAGGGATCAGGCCATCGCGCTTCAAGCCCTCGAAGGTGTCCTTGGTGACCTGCATCGGCCCGCGCGCGCCGGCGTAGTTGGCCTTGCTGGTGTTCGCCCGGCCGCTGCCCGACTCCTGCTCGAAGATCGACAGCGCCAGGCTGGTGGTCTTGTCGTCCAGGCCGAACGAGCGCGCGACGTTGGCCAGCTGCGCGGGGTTGGCGGCGGCGGCACCCGGAGCCGGCTGGCCGGTCCCGGCGCCCGGCTCGCGCGGCATCCCCGGCTGCGGGCCGGCCCCGCCCCGGAAGCGCTGCGCGCCGTAGGGGTCCAGCAGGTACTTGCGGCCCTCGTAGACCACGCCCGGCACAGGCGGGCCGCCGTCGCGCGGGTTGAACTGCACGGGCTTGAGGTCGCCGGTGCTCATCTTGTAGGCAATGTCGGCAGCGATCGCCGGGCTCATGCCGCTCCAGTTGTCGGTCCCGTAGTTCGCCGCGATCAGGTTGGCCGCCACGCTTTGCTGGCGCTGGACGCTGGCCTGTGCGTCCGCACTCATCCCGGCCAACGAGTCCGCGTTGTGCAGCCGGAACAGGTGCGAGGCCACTTCCTTCTGCATCGTGGCCACGACTTTCGGGATGCCCTGGCCGCCGGCCGGGCCCGCCGCGCCCATCGAGGCACCGGACAGGAACCCCTCGTCGTTGTAGAGCACGGGCACCTTGTTGCCGTACTCGTCCTCGCGGGTCGTCGCCTTGACCGAGCTCGGCGCCGTGAAGCTGCCGCCGCCCACCGTGTCGACCAGCGTCTCGCCCTGGCCGACCTTCTGCATGCGGTTCTTCTCGCGCTCCTTGCGGATCTCGAGCGCCGCCTTGTGCGCTTCCTCGGCCATCCGCGCTTCGAGCGCGCGCTGCGCGGCCGGGTCCGCGATGAACTTGAGGTAGCGCTGCATGTCGGCAGCCGCCACCGGCTTGCTGAAATCCTTGCCGTCCGGACCCACGCCGTCGAGCACGTAGCCCTCGCCGGCCTGCCGGATGTTCTTGAGCTGGAACCCGGCCTGCACGTAGTTGTTGATGAACGGGACATAGGCGTTCACGTCCCCGGTCATTTCGGCCTGCTGGCGGGCGCGCTCGAAGGCCGCGCCGCGCGCAGCCTCGCGGATCTTGGCGCCCTGCACCATGATCGGCAGCGCAAGATCCGGGCGGTTCTTGCTCATGAGGTACTGGACCTGCGCCTGGTAGCTGCGGTTCATCGAGTCCAGGTCGTCGAAGGTGCGGGCCTTGGGCATTCCGGGCGCCTGGCCTGCTGACTGCGGCGCTGCGGGCACCGGGGCGGCGGGCTGTGGCGGCCGGCCTTGTGGCTCTGCCGGGATTGTGCCGGCGCGCCCAGGCCCCATGTTCGACTCCATTCCGAGTGCCGGGCGGGCTTGCGCAGGGGCGCCGTCAGCAGGTGCGGCCGCGCTCGGGCGGGCGGTCATCGGTGGGACTTCGTTGACCGACGCGCCGGCGGGCTCGTTCCACTTCCCGGGCGCTGCCATCGGCATGTCGGCCGGCGTGACCTCGATGCCGCGCTGCGCGGGCTCCGGAGCGCTCGCTGCGCTCATCGGGATCTGCCCATCGTCCACGACGCCGGCGGCGGCCGGCTGCTCGCCGGCCTGCATCCGGGCTTCTTCGAGCAGCTTGCGGTCCGACTCGCGGCGGTTGTATTCCTCGCGCTCGCGCTTGTCCAGCTCGTCCTGGCGCTTCTTGCCCTCGCGGCGCATGCGCGACTGTTCGCCAACCTGATACCCGGCCAGCAGGCCGCTTCCGAAGTTCGCCATGGTCAGATCCTCAAGGGTTGCAGGCTCATCAGGCTCGGATCGTCGTAGTCAACGTCCTCGTCCTCGATGCCTCGGGCCTTGCGTTTGGTGAGCTTGGCCACCTTCTTGTCGAGCGCCCGGATCGAGGCGTGCATTGCGCCCATGTAGCTGATCGGGTCGATCACCTTGCCGCCCGGGGCGACCTCGTTGCCCATCGTGGCGTTCACGTCCTGCGCCATCGCGCCGACGTGCCGCTCGCCATCGCCCTGGCCTTCCTCGTAGGTCCACTCCTTGACCGGCGTCATGCGCATGGCCTCGAGCGCTTCCTCGTCGTCGACGCCCTCCACGTCCTTCTTCTTCGTCTCGTCGGACAGCATCCCGAGACCCAGACCGATCATCGAGCCCATGCTGTTCGCGCTGCTCGCCGCGTTCTGGCTCTGCTGGCCGAACAGGCCGAGCCCGATGTTGGCCGAGGCGGTGTTCGCGCCCACCGCCCCGCCGTACATCTGGGCTGCGGGCTGCACCGCGGCGCCAGCCTGCGCGGTCTGCGAGCCGATCGTGTTGCTGGCGGCCTGGTTGCCCTGCAGCGCAGCGGCGTTCTGCGCGATGCTCGTGCCGACCTGGTTGCGCCCGAACTGCGCCGCGGACTGGCGCATCGCGATGCCCTGGATCTTGGTGTCGTTGCGCTCCTTGTTGATCGCGCCCGCCTTGGCCAGTGCCAGCGTGTTCGTGTCCTCGATGCCGCCCTGCACGCCGCGCCCGGAGTCGGCCGACACGCCCATGGCGGCCATGCGCCTGGCGTTCTGGTCGCGCGCCGCGTCGAACTGCGTCTGCACCGTGCCGGCGGCCAGCGCCTCGCGCCGCCCGATTTCCTCGGGCGAGTCGTAGTTCATCGCGTCGGCGGCGAACTGGCGCTCGATCGGCCGGAAGATCTGGTCGTAGTCGGCCCACTGCGCGTCGGAGCGCTGCGCGCTGGACTCGGCGAGATCCGCGTTGGCGTTGATGAGCCGCTCGTAGACGGGCTGGTAACGCTGGATCAGCGTCTTGCCGTAATCCCACTGCTCGCGGGCGATGTCGGCCATTTCCCGGCCGATCTCCGCGTTCGACTCGGCCGCGCGCCCGATCGCCGGGTCCGGGTCCGGCGCGTCGAACAGGTCGATGTTGCACACCCCGGGCTTTACGCCCAGGTGCGCGTCGAAGTCATCCGCGTTGCGGAACCGATTCGCTCGCATCTTCACGGCGATGCTCCCTCAAGTAGTGTTCCCAGGTGTCGCGCTGCGCCATCAGCCGGGCTCGCCGCGCGTGGGCGGCGGCGTACTCGGCACCGCCGATCAGCGCCATGGACACGATCAGCACGTCGGCCAGCTGGTAGCGCAGCGCGTGCGCGATGCGAAGCTCCTCGAGCGAGCCCGAGGCCTCCATGTCGTTGGCCGCACGCCAGTTCAGGATCGAGGCGGCCAGAAGCGGCGCCAGCGTGGCGCGATGCTTCTGATAAAAGGGATTTCCGGGAATCTCGATCATCGCGAGCCACATCGCCCGGTGCAGATCCGCAGGCGCCACGGGCTTGTCCGCGTCGATGAGATCGTCGTAGACGTGTGACAAGAACGCGATGGCCGTCACCAGATTGAACGCATCGCGATCGCCGGCAAGAAGCTGAAGGAGCGCCCCCTCCGAGTACGACTCCCAGGGCGGGTTGTCAGCTTTCATTTGCCCCGGCCTGTTCCACGTTCACCCCGGCCACCAGCTCGGTGCTCGGCGCGGAGAGTTCTTCGACCACGCGCTTGAACCCGTCGTCGATCACCGCATGCAGGCCGATCGCCAGCTCGGGGGTCAGACGGTTGCCGATGTTGGCGTTGATCGCGTCAGCGATGCGCTGGCGCACCGCCGGGAGGACTTTCGACATGGTGCTCGCCCTGCTGGAATGGGGCGAGCATAGGCGCGCAGGCGTTCCGGATACGGGTCAATCGCGCAGCTGCGGCGGCGTCTGGCGGCGCTTGACTTCGGCCAGGTAGGCGACGAAACAGTGCTCGGGCTCCCAGAAGAAGATCGCGTCGATCACGCGCCGCATGATGCGCCAGCGCAGCTTGTGCTGCTGCCGGTAGGCGCGCGAGCTGGTCGTCTCGTCGGGATAGCCGCCGGTGAGCGTGTTCAGCAGTTGCGTGAGCGCAATGAAGTTGTGGATCAGGTACCGCATCATGGCCACCCCGTCTCATAGTCGATCGCATCGAGCTCGGCCTGGTCCACCGCGGCGGTGACCAGCGCATCGAGCGCCCAGGACTTCTCGTAGATCGCCTGACCGCGCGCGCCCATCTCGGCGGCCAGCAGGTTCAGATCGGCCAGCGTCAGGCTGTGCGCGGCGTTGTTGCGGTCGCGCCAGCTGATCGTCGTGGCGCTCGTGGCCAGGCCCGCGGCGATCGCGCCGGACAGCGACACCAGCCGGTCGGCCAGGTTCGCCTTGTCGAACGCGATCGAGTACGGAATGCCCGCCGAGCTGGTCGCGGTCGCGGCGAACGCCACGTTGCGCCGGGCCTTGATCCGTTCCCATGCCGCTGCCCGCAGCTCGGCCAGCCCCGGGGCCGGCGGCCACGTCTGGCAGGCCCAGGCGGTCCCGTCCCAGAACGGTACCTGCCCGGCCGCGCAGGTCGGCGGTGCAACGTCGGTGAGATCCGCGCGCTCGGCCGGCGTGTTGCCGGGGCTGGCGAGCAGCTCGGCGATCAGGCGCCCGGTCACCGGGTCGAATGCGTAGGTGGTGCTCATGCCCGATACAGCCCCCAAACCACGCTCGTCACCTTGAACGTGGCCGCCAAAATGCTCGCGTGCACGTCCGTCAGGTAGAAGTCGAGCTTGATGAACACCCGGTTGTTGTTCGCGGCGCCAGGCGGCGCGACGCCCTTGTAGGCGTCGGTGCCCCACATCGGCGTGGCCACGATCTTGAAGTTGCCGACTTTCGTGCCGTTCGACACGCCATCATTCGAGATCGTGCCGCCCGCGTAGTAGGCGCGCGCCTGGTAGAGCTCGGTGATGTCGTAGCTCGAGGCCCACGAAGCCGGGTCGTTGTACCCGGTGTCGATGAACCTCGTGCCCATGAAGTACCAATTGGCCATGGCTCAAGGTCCGCTCTGCCATCGTTGGGCGGCTGGCTGCTCAGGTTCACGCTCGGCTCCGTTCCGGCCGCGAACGAATAGGTGCCGCTGGCGAGCTTCTGACCGCCCGAGATCACGCCCCGGGCGAAGAACCCCGTGCCGTCGGTTTTCAGCTCCAGCGGGTAGTGCGAGCCGGCATAGGGCCCGTAGTAGGTGAAGGTGCCCGCGCGCAGGAAGATCCCGCCGGCCGCGGCGTTCATGTTGATGACGTTCGACGAGACGACGCTGCCGTAGATGTAGCCGCCGTTCAGCGTGGTCGTGTTCAGCGTCGTGCTGTTGATCGTGCCGCCGGTGATGACCGGCGACGAGATCGTGGCGCCCGCGGTGATCGAGTTGGCGGCGATGTTGCCGCGCGCGGTGAGGTTGCTGAACTCGGCGGTGCCGTCGGCGTTGATCCGAAAGCCCACGGTGCCCGGATCGTAGTTGGCGCTCTGGATGTACTGGCCCACCGCCAGCGAGCCGGCGATGAGCTTGCCCACGCTCAGAGTCTCGATGCGCGCGTCGTCCACCGCCAGCAGGTCGATCTTGGCGCGCGTCACCACCGCGTCGGCGAGCGCTGCATTGGCCGCCGTGATCGAGCCGGCCGTCATATGGTCGGCGACGATGGTGCCCGCGGCAATGTCGCCCGTGCCGACCTGGCCGGTCGTGACTTCGGTGCCGGCCACCGCGTTGAACGGGCCCGGCTTGCCGGCGGCGCTCACGTGGCGCACCCAGTAGTAATAGGTGAGCCCGCCCGCGCCAACGATGTCGGCGTAGATGAAGGATTGCGTCTCGCCGATGTTGACCGCGACCGCCAGGTTGTCGGTGTCGGCGCGCCAGACCTCGGTGTGCCCGAAGTAGCTGAACGTGGGTTCGTCCCAGTCCAGAATGATCGTCATGGCCGCGCCGGCGCCGTTCAGGCCGGTCGGCGCGGGCGGCACCCGCGGGTCGAGCGAGGGGTCGGTCGGCACCGGCACCGGATCCGGCGTCGAGCCGCCCCCCGCGCCCGTGCCGGGCAAGACGCTGCCGCCGGGCTCCTGCAGCTTGGCGAACCCGTAGGTCACCAGATCGCCCCACGTCACCGCGCGCTCGGCGAGCGGCGATCGGGCGCCGAAGCGGCGGCGCAGCCACTCGTCGACCTGGGCGAGCGCGTTGCTCGCGGCCGGATTCTCGCGAAACTGGATGCGGTCGATCCCCGGGTAGGCCTTCGTGGCCACCCCGGTGCGCGTCAAGTAGCGCGGATCGGTCATGCCGGGTGCCGAAGATCGAAGATCGAGCTGGCCAGATCGACCTGCGTCACCGCGTAGGCGCCGCTGATCTCCCACCAGATCGCGCGGAATCGGTCATCGCCCGACAGGGTGAAGGGCTGGCCGTCGGCCACCGTCACCGTGTCCACCAGCACCCCGTCGCCCCACAGCTTGAAGGTCACCGGGTAGGTGTCGGCGATCACCTTGGCCGCGCCGATGGCCTGCGGGCGCGGCAGGCGCAGCTCCTTGCTTTTCCACGCCTGGGTGAGCGCCGTCACCCCGGCGTCCCACTTGTAGAGCTGATTGTCGGCCGGCAGCGTCACGAACAACTCGTCGCGGCGCGGATCGGCATAGGCCGCCGTCACGTACTGATCGGTGCGGGTGAGCTGGGCGATCGCGCCGTTCTCGGCGAACTCGAAGATGATCCCGCCCTTGACCGTGCCGGTGTCGTACCAGACGTAGTAGCGGTTGTCGTGCACGACCGCGTGCATGGACTCGGGCTTGAGCGCCTGCCACTGCTCGCGGGTGAAGTGCTGCGACGAGATCACGATGAGCGGGCCGGCGCTGGCCACCAGCACCAGGCCGTCCGGGCTCGCGTAGAGCACGCCGAAGGGCATGGCCCGGATCGAGCGCTTGGCCACGCAGGGCTGGTAGCCGGCCAGATCGACGATCGCCTGATTGAGCGGATCCTGGCCGGTGGCGAGGAAGGTGCGCCCCTTGGTGCAGATCACGACCGACTGGCCCATGATCGCGCCGCCCACCACCACGTCGCCGATCGGGTCGCGGTAGGCCGCCGGCCAGCCGGAGGGGCGGTTGGCCTCGGAGCGCAGGATCGCGTGCGCGGTGAACCCGACCAGGAACTTGTTCGGGTGCAGCATGATCCCGAACATATCGTCGGGCGGGGCGATCATCGAGGGCGATTCGACCGACTCGCCCAGCGTGTTGAAGTCGATCGTGCCGGTCGTCGTGGCCAGGCCGACGGCGATCTCCTTCCAGAAGCGCAGCGCGGTGTTGCCGGTCGCGTCCGTCTGCGAGACGTAGACGCGCTTGTAGGGCACGTTGTAGTCGCCCGCCGGCGCCCCGTCCATCAGGCCGACCTCGAGCGTCTGGCCCGCGTAGTAGTCGATCGGGTCGGAGACTTCGGAGATCGGGCCCGGCTCGTTCCAGCTGTTCACGAACTGATAGGCCACCACGATGTTCACCGGGTCGCCCGCCGCCGGCCCGCTCACCAGCACCGATGGCTTGGTCGCCGGCGCGGGCAGCCCGAGCCGGTAGGCCGCCGAAGGCAGCAGCGTTCCGGCGGTCGCCATCGTCGAGTCGGTCGACTTCGGCACGCCGTCGCCGGTGAAGAACACGCGCTCCTGTGTGTCGTTGGCCAGCGGCCCCGGGCACACGTCCACGTCGGTGAGCCAGTGAAACCAGTGCTGAACGTCCGAGTCGAGGTTGCGCCCGTAGCGGTAGAGCGTTTTCTTGACCCCGGTCTTGCCGAGCGCCAACACGAAGGCCGGCGCCTTGACGGGCGTCAGCCCGCCGGTCCAGAGCTTGGTGTTCTGCGCGAGCTGCGCATTGCCGTCGGGCAACAGGTGCGGCTCGAGCCTCGGGATCTCGCCGAGCATCGCGCGCCAGGTCAGGTGCATGGTCAGTCGTCCTTGTCGGTCACCGCGCGGATGTACTCCTGCGCGCCCTGCAGCCGAGCCTCGCAGTCCGCGTGCGCCACGCGAGCATCGCGAACGGCCTGCGCGGCGGCTTCAACGCTCACCCTCCCCTGCCCGGTCAGCGCCGGCCACGCCGGGCAGCTCACCATCACCCACGGCGGCGGTGCCGGCAGCTCCGGACGCACGAGGTAGGGCGTTCCATAACAGCCTCCAATCAGCAGGAAGGCTGCGGCAATCAGCATCAGCTTCAACGCGGATCTCCTTGACGATCGTGCGCACGCGCTCGGGCCGGGCGCGCAGCGCCTCGATCTCGACGTGCAGCCGGTCCACCCTGCGGGCCTGGTCGAGCGCCTCGGCCTGCGCAGCGGCGTTCAGCGCCGCCTTCTCCGCGCGGCAGTCCTCGCGCGCGGCGTTCGCGCCGGCCAGGTAGGCGGCGCCAGCCAGCGCCCCCACTGCCACCGCCGCGCCGCCGAGCAGGTACAGGTTCATCGCTGCACCGTCTCGGCCAGGCCGGCCGCAATGGCGATCGCCGCCTCGCGCTGGCAGCCCGGATCGGTCAGGATGTGCCGCTCGCGCTCGTTGGACAGGAACGCCAGCTCGACCAGGATCGACGGGCGCTCGTACCGCAGGATGGCCAAGTCCTGCCGGTGCTTCGCCCCGCGGTTCCGCGTCCCGAGAGCGCCGGCCACGCGGCGACAGACGGCCCCGGCGACCCACTCATACCCGGCATGCAGGACTTCGGTGCCATGGGCCTGGGGCGATTCCGCGGCGTTGCAATGGATGGACACGATGCAGTCCGCGCCGGCTGTCCGGAGCTTGCCGACNNCGCGTCAGGCACTCGTCGCGCAAGTGGTGCGCCACGGCCAGCGCCACGTCGGCCTCGCGGATGCCCGCGTAGACTGCGCCGGGGTCGAACTGGCCCCATGCTGCGATTCGCCATGCCGTGACCCGGGTCGATGCCCACCACCATCGTCATGTCACAGCCTCCGATCCCGGTCGTCGCCGCCGGTCGGCGCAACGCCGATGCGGCTCAGGAACAGGTCGGAGACGACCTGGAAGAACTTGTTGCCCGACCACCCGCATATCAGGCTCGCGAAGATGGCCAGCGGCTCTGACCAGGATGACTCGATCGCCCAGAGGTAGGCGGCAAGGCCGGCCGACTGCGCCGCGAACATATGCCCCAGGGCGTTGGGGATGCGCAGCTTGGTCGGGTCGGCCTTGACCTCGTGAAAGAAGCTCGTGACGCCGCCCAGCGCGGCGGCCAGCGCCGTCAGCGTGAAGTGCCAGGCGCTCATGGCCACGGCGATGCGCACCTTTTCCGCGCCCCAGGCGTCGGGCGGGAGGATCTGTGCGATCACGAACAGCCACCAGCGCACCGAGTAAGTCACGAACGCGACGGCGCCAACGGCCATCAGGATGTGGGCCTTCCAGTGCTCGCAGGCGTGGAAGTCGCGGATCACTTGAATCGGGGTTCGCACGTCGCAGCCTCCTGCTGGGGTGTGCTCCGTCCCGACACGCTCAGCCGGCTGGCCTCGTCATGCCCCGGGCGGTCGCGTTGGTGGATCCGGTCGCCTTGCCCTGCGTCTCGCCGCCCACGCGCATCGTGAACAGCTGCAGGTAGTGGCCGGACATCTGCCCAGCGTCGGGCGAGGTATCGGCCTGCTTCGCGAAGGCGCGATGCAGGCAGTAGTTGATGAGCGCCCAGGCCAGATCGCCCTCGGCGGTGAGCGCGGGCGATGTGCCCGCCAGGTCGTCCGTGTCGAGCTGCTCGGGCGGCTTGGCGTAGCTCAGCTTGATCTTGGTGCCGGCCTTGGCCGGCGGGTAGACCTCGTACACCTTGGGTTCGGTGTCGCGGTACAGCACGTGCACGATCTCGTCGGACTCGGCCTGCGAGCGCCAGCGTGGTCGCGCACGGGCGAGCAGCTGGCCGTCCACGGTCGTGATCTCGCGCTGCGATACCGCCGTGACGTTGTGCACCGGCCGGAACAGCACGTCCGATCCGTTCGGAAGCGTCTGCACGGACCCGGCCACCAGCGTCACTTCCTCGGTCGTCTCGTAGACCTCGGGCTTGATCGAGTACAGCGCCATCCGGCCATCGACCAGATAATCGACCAGCTCCGCGTCCGACCAGTAGCGTTTGCTCGCGTCCTGCAGCTGCGCGCGGACCTCGGTCACGACCTCGAGGACGGTCATCGTGGTCATCAGCTCAGCTCGTCGGCGGCCACCCGGTGCCGCGGTTTGGAATGCCCGGCCACGCCCCGGTCGGCCAGCTCGCTCATGCGCTGCTCGAACCAGCCGCGGTAGGACGCGGCCCGCTCGGGCTGCGCGTAGGGGGCGCCGGAGTGCGTGTGCAGCGCACCGATCGCCCCGTACCCGATCTCCTTGGCGTACAGCTCATAGAGCCAGTCCACGCAGGCGATCGCGTTGCGCCGCGGCTGGAAGGCGACCTCGATCGTCAGCTCGGCCGCCATGTCGGTGGTCACGTAGGGCACCAGGCGCACCACGCCGGGGCGCAGCGCGTGCCAGAACTTGACCTCGTAGGTCGTGGCGACCGACTCGCCGGCCCAGCCGTCCGGATACAGGGCTTCGAGCTCGCGCTTGGTCTTGGGCACGATCCGGCCGTAGGTCGACCAGACGTTGATGATCGAGCCCGGGAACACGTTCGGATCCTCGTCCGGCACCGCCGTCTCGGGATAGGCGGCCTCGATGTCCACGCCGGCCACGATCCGGGCGTCGATCCGGGTCTTGGCGCAGAACTCGATGGCCGCCTCGCGCACCGCGTCGATCATCGTGGGCAGGGGCGCCCCGTTGACCTCGGTCGCGATGATGTTCTCCCAGGCTTCGAACGGCGTGGCCATCGGTCGTCAGGCCGCGCGCTGGCGCCCGGAGTTCTGCAGCGACACGATGCGCTTGCGCATGTCGCCGACCTTCATCGCCGGGTCCAGCGTCTCGCCGAACTGGGTGCGCGCCAGCTCGATGAGCTGCGGCTTGGCGAGGTTCTGCACCGGCGGCATGAGCGGGGGCTCGACCTGCGGCTCGGGCCGATTCACGGGCGTGAGCGCGGGGGCTGCGGCGACCTGCTCGCCGTCCTCGGTGGCCCAGACATCGGTATGGCGCAGCAGCATGAGCGCCTGCGCGATCGGCACCGGATGGACTTCACCCGGGCGCCAGGTCAGGCCCGTTCCCGCCACGGAGTCGTGGCACAGCGCCTTCTTGCCGATGTACTGGATGTTGAGGGTTTCCATTGCGGCTCCTTCTCGGAAGTGGCGAGCGGCCACCGCGGCCGCCCGCCGGCGCTCGGCGCTTACTTGACGCCGACCACCTTGCCCTTGAGGATCACGTCGAAGCGCGGCGTGTTGGTGAGCGCGGCGCCGAGCACCGTCGCGACCAGCTTCACCGGCTTCTCGAACGTGATCGGCAGCGCAGCCGAGAAGGCCGAGCCGGCCGCCGTGGCCACGTCCTGACCGTCGATGAAGTAGTCACCGACCGCGGCGGGCGTGCTGCCGTCCATGGGCTCGTAGCCCACGTCCAGCGTCACGCCGGTGCCGCCATCCTCGAAGATGAGCCGCGCGAAATCGACCTGCACGCCCGCCGGGATGACCCCGAGGTAGAGCTTGTCGTTCTGCGCCGCCGCCTTGGCGATCGAGTAGTTCTCGGCCCACGCATTGCCGGCTTCGGCCATGTAGAGGGGCTTCGCGTTGTAGTCCGGGGCGTAGATGTCCGCCATGTCCGTTCTCCTGATTCAGAGGGTGTTTGGCTGGCGAGGCGCCCGAAGGCACCCCGCCCGGCGATCAGACCGGCGCCTGGGCCGCCACGTCGACCGTCACGACCCCGTGATCGGTCGGCTCGCGGTTGCCGTTGGCGTCCATGTAGTCGAAGCGCAGCTTCGTCTTGCCGGTCATCATGTCGCCCATGACTTCCAGTGCACGCTCGAAGTTGTAGCGCCGCTCCTTCCAGTTGGTGAAGGTGCCGTTGTCGCCGTTCGACCCGTAGACGTGCGCCATGGCCTGACCGCCCAGCAGCAGGCAGCGATCGACGGTGTAGCCGGCACTGAGGCCCGCGTTCACCGTGATGTTCGTCTCGGTGGCGGTGAGCCGGTTCGCGACCTCCACGCCCTTGACCACGGCACCCGGGTTGAACCGCACGTTGCGCTCCATCCGCTTGACGAGGATGTTGCCCCACATGCCGGCTTCGCCCTTGAACAGCGGGTGCTTGGAGCCGTAGCTGCCGCGGTTCCAGGCGTTCTGCAGGAACGTGCGCCAGTTGTTCGTGGTGCTCGTGCTGGTGTTGATCGAGTTCCAGGCCCGGTGCGAGACGAACATGACGTACAGCGGCTCGTCCTCGGCCGCCGGGTCATCCTCGATCTTGATGGGCTGGAGCTTGAACTGTTCCTCGGCCAGCATGGTCGAGAGAATGTCCAGGTGATCGAGCTTGAGCGTGTCGGTCGAGGCGATCGAGGCCAGGTTCGTCGGGCCGCGCAGCAGGATCGACCCGTCGGCCACGAAGTGCCGGTTGTACGACGGCGCCAGCAGCGTGTTGGTCATGATGTCCGCGAAGTCCGGGTCGGACATCAGCGGCAGCACCCAGTCGTGGCCGGTGTCGTCGCCGCGCGCGCCGGCCAGGTGCACGAGCGTCATCTGGTCGTTGAGCTTGGCGAAGTAGTTCACCAGCTGGGCCAGCGCGATGCGGCGCAGGTTGTGCTTGGTGCGCTTCTGCGCCATCTTGCCGCCAGCGTCGATCACCTTGGTCAGCAGGTCGATGCGGACCTCCTGGGTGGAGCTGGTCAGCCGCTCGCCGCGGCCCTCGGCCTGCCGGTCGCCCACGATCGGCTTGCCGCCGGCCGTGTGAAACAGGTCGACCGTGATCCGGTCGCCGGCGCCTTTGGACAGGTCCGTGACGCGAACGATCGGGTAATCCGGCGAGGTCTGGTTGCGGATCTTGGCCTCGGCGTCGGACTGCTTCGGCGCCGCGCCGGTCATGCGGTTGGTGAAGGTGTTCTTGCGCTGCGTCTGAGCGAACAGCGCGGCGTTGAATACCTTGACGGCGAGTGCGTCGCCGCTCGAGACTTGGGTGCCCGACATTGCGAGACTCCTTTACAGGGGTAGCTTCGCCAGTAGCGTCTCGATCTGTCCGGGGTCCATGTCCATGAACCGCTGCTGAAGGTCGGCCGCACTCAACGAGGCGACCGCATCGGCTTCGGAGCGGGCGGGCAATCCACCACCGGGCAAATCGGATAGCGTGTTCGGGGCGGGCGTGCCGCTCGCTTTCGCGATGGCCGCCGCTGCCGCTGCACTCACCCCTCGGCCTGCCTGGCTGGCGTTTCCAGGCACTTCGATCGGGCCGTGCGCGGCCTCGTACATGGCGACGGACTTCTCGAACCGCTTCTCCAGGGTCAGGCCCTTGAACTGCGGGTTCTGGCGCACCCAGTCGTCGACTTCGACGATCGCGTTGAACACTTCGGGCTTCTCGGCCCGCGTGTAGACCAGCTTCGGGTTGTTCCCGATCGCTTCCTCGACGCGCTCCTGCATCCGGCGCTGCTGCTCGGCCTGGCGCTCGGCGCGCTCCTGCTCCGCGGTCTGCCGGCTCGTCTGGACTTCGCCCTGCAGGGTGTTCACCCGCTCGATGAGCCGGTCGAACACCGCCGCAAGGTCGGGCGCCTCGTCGCGGATCGCCTCGAGCTGCTCCGGGCTGATGATCTCGTCGGCGCTGCGCTGCTCACCCTGCGGGGTGCCTTGCGCGGCCGTCGAGGCAGCCTGTTGCAGTTCGGCGAGCTGGCGTTCCAGCGCCTCGCGCGCGCCCCGCTCCTGATCGGCCAGCTGCTGCGCGGCTTGCGCGGCTTGCTGGGCCTCACGGGCCCGGTTGCGCTCGGTTTCCAGTACGGAGTACGGGATCTGGTGCTTTCCGTCGCGTGTCAGCACCGTCGCGCTCGATGGTTCGCCCTCGCCCGGGTCTGCCTGCTGGCCTTGCGGCTCGCCGGCCTCGCCCGCGTCATCGCCCGCCGGCTCGCCGTCGTCGGCTGCCTGCGGATCGGTGTCGGGTTCCTCGCCACCCAGCTCGGCCATCATGGCCTGCAGGTCTTGCTCGGAAACGGACAGGGGGTTGCGCTCGATCGCTTCGATGTCGGTACTCACCACACGCTCCTAGTTCTCGGATAGGTCCGGGTTTGGATTGCCGTTTGTCCCAGCGGCCGGGCGAAAGAGGACCGCGCAGCGCTCGCGCGCCGCGTGGTTGCCTTGCTTGATTGCTGTGCGGTCCTCATGCGCCCGGACTCTATGGGCGCAAGCGTTCCGAATGCGGGTCAGGAATCGGCGTCGTCGTTTTTCTTCTTCTCGCCGACCTTCTTGCCGATCTCGCCGACGCGATCGCTCATCTCGGCTTGCAGCGCGTCGATGCGCTGGTTGATCTTGTCCTCGGCCTTCTTCGCCTCGGCGGCGATCTCGGCCGCGCGCACCGTGGCCTCGGCCCGGATGCGCTCGCGCTCGGTTTCCTCGCGTGCCTCGGCCTCGCGCGCCTCGGCGTCGGCCTGCAGCTTCATCCTGTTGTCAGCCGCCTTGATCTTCTCGTCCTGCAACTGGCGCGTGAGCTGCTGCATCTGGCTTTCGTAGTCGCCGCGCACCCGGTCCAGCTCGCCGTTGGCCGCGGCCTTGCCCTGCTCGTCCATGCCAGAGCGGGAAATGTCGGTGCGGATCTTGTCGGTTTCGGCCCACAGCTTCGCGGCCTTGGCCTGCATTTCGTCCAGCTCGGCGTCGAACTTCTTGGCCAGCTGCTCGGCCTCGGCCATGGCCTGCTTCTCGGCGCGCTCCTTGGCCGCCTGGCCCTCGGGGCTCTTGTCGTCCAGCGCAATGCCCATCTTCTCGCGCAGCAGCTTGGCGATCTCGCGCCGCTTGGGCAGGTCGGACGCCTCGATGATGAACGGCACCATGATCTGCTGGGCGTCGGGCGACAGGCTCTTGGCGACCTCGGTGAGCAGCGTGAACTGCTGCTGGCGGTAGCTCGGGCTGTTCGGCACGTCGGCCAGCTGCACCTTGACCGAGGCGTTGGAGACGCTGTTCTCCACGATCTCGGCGCCCGTGCCCGGGTCTTTCGCCCGCCGGTTGATGTAGACCTGGCGCTTGGTCACGCCCGTGTCGACGGTCACTTCCTCGGAAATGTCCGCGTTGTCCTCGCGCACCAGCTCGAGCAGCGCCTCGCCGACCGCGCGCCGCGCCGTCATGTAGTTGCCGTTGAGCTCGGCGAGCGTGGTCGTGCCCTGGTCGATCAGCTGCTTGATCGCGCTGGCGGCCGTCGCCTGGCTCACATTGCCCATCAGCGGGGCGTAGATGCCGCTCACCATGGGCATCGCGTTCACCGCATCCAGCATGGCCCGGTGCTGCGCGTCGGCGAGCTGCTGGTTCTCGTCCACCTGGAGGGCGCCGTTGAGGTTGCGCCGGTTCGGGTTGAGCACGATGTAGGCATCGGCCCGTGCGATCTCCCGGGTCAGGTCCGAGTGGGTGTTGAACTCGACGGCCGGCGCGTCGGCGTCGATCGTGGTGCGCCGGCTCGACAGCAGCCACATCATCTTGGCCAGGCGCGCGTTGATCTCGTCCTGCACGCTCACCATGGACCGGATGAGCCCGTAGGGCACGCCGGTCAGATCCTCGCGGTAGCCCCAGAACGGGATGTACGGAAAGCGCCGCCGCTTGCTGCCGAAGTCCGCGACCCGGTGCGGGCCCACGAAGTAGGCGCAGCGCAGCTTGTCGTAGACCGCTTCCACCGGCTCGACGACGCCGGCCGTCACGATCGCCAAGTGCTGCGGGTTGGCCTGGTTGAACTCGACGGTTCGGCCGCGCGGCAGCTTGAGGATCCAGCCGCGGTGATAGACCCGATACCAGACCTCGTAGATGCACACGCGCCCGCGCGCGCTGTCGCGCCACTCCATCTCCGAGATCGACGTGCTGCGCTCTTGCTCGAGGCTGCGCACCAGGCTCGTGGTGTCGAGGTCGCTGACGCGGGCGACTTCCTCCCATCCCACCCAGTTCTCTGCCGCGAAGCGGATCAGCTGCGAGTGCGCCGGGAAGTAGGCCGCGGCCACGTCCACGTCGAACCAGCGCTTTCGCATGACGAAACGGGCATCCGACCAATCCGGCTTGCGCGAGCGCGGATCCCAGTACAGCTCGCGCCGGTGGATCGGCTCGACCCGGTACGGGTAGCAGAAGGGATTGCTGGACCGGCTGACCTCGACCGCGGCGAACCCGGCCTTGACCTGGCCGGCGTGGGCGTCGGAGATTGCGTTGTCGGCGCGCGTCTCGCGCTCGGCCTCGACCAGCTTGACCGACAGCGCCTCGGCCACATCCTGCTCGTCGTCGTAGTCGCTCACCACCTTCCAGTCGGTGCGCGTGCGCTCCTCCAGGCCGAGCACGGCGTCGATCGTGGGCTTGATGATGTTGCGGATGAGCGGGCCCAGCCCCTTTTCCTCGAGCTTGTGGATCGTCTCGGGGTCGAGCTGGTTGCTGTCGTAGTAGTCGCAGTCGCGGTCCGCGTCGGTGCGCCAGGTCGGCTCCCAGCGCAGATCCTCGAGGAAATGCTCCAGGGTGCGCAGCGGCATCCCGTTCTCGGGCTCGGCGAAGTCGCGCCCGCCCTGGGCAAAGCGATGGTCGTCCGGATTGACGAGGCGGCTGGACTGGATCGGTTCGTAGTAGCGCTGCTGCATCATGCTCTCCAGCTGCTTCGATGACGGGTGAAGCCGCCCGGCTCAGCGGCGCCCAGCGGCTTGAAGCCTTGGGCGCCCTGCCGCAGCGCATCGGCCGCGTGCGAGGCCCAGTTGTGCAAGGGGTGGTTCTTCCAGCGGCCCAGCTTCTCGTCCCACTCGTAGCGGTACGAGTCGAGCGCCTTGATCCCGGCGGCGCAGTTGGTCCGGTCGATCCAGCAGCTCGGCAGGAACTCGCGGGTCTTGTTCAGCCCGTCCTTGATCTCGCGGATCCGGTCCACCACGACGAACTGGCCCGGCAGCAGCCGGCGCAGGATGTCGGCCGTCGTCTCGACGTTCTCGCCCATCAGGCGGTTGTCGGCGTCGTGGGGCAGGTAGTGCGTGCCCATCGTGTAGCCGTGGCTGCGGATCTCGTTCACGTAGTACGACAGACCCTCGCCGGCATCCTCGAAGTAGCGGATGAGCCGGTTCTGCATGCCGACGCGCTGGTGGAACCACAGCGACATGGCATCGCCCAGGCCCAGATCCCAGAAGGTGTTCACCGGCAGCGACGGATCCCATGGCACGTCGGTGATCTGGCCGTGCCGGCGCATCAGCTCGAGCTCGCGCGCGTAGATCACGCCGTCGATGGCGACCTCGAAGGCTTCTTCGCAGTTGTGCACCACGATCCCGCCGGCTACGAACTCATGTGTGTCGGTCGTGATGTCGAAGGTGGGCGCCACGCCGGCCGGTACGATGCTGCGCACCGTGTCTATACCGTCGATCCGCAAGCGCCTGGCGCGATAGCCGTCGGCCACATCCTTACGGATCATCGCGCGAGCCTGTTTGCGGGCTGAGACGAAACCAATCGCCTCGGAAAAGTGCGCCGCCTCCGCAGTTCGCAGCGTGAGCTCCCATCCTTCGTAGGTGTAGCCGGCGCTGTTGTGTTTGTCGTGACGCGCGCGCCGGCAGGTAATGCCGAAGCGCAGCAAAAGCAGTTGAACGTCACGCGCGAAATCGGCGTACTTCGTGAAGAACTTCACCCCTGTTCCATCGCGCTGGGCAAACCCATCCGCTTCAAATAGTCCCCGCAAGAAGGCGCGCACCACCGGGGTCGGCGACCGCTTGATGAAGTCTGGTACGTGGACCTTTCGCATCATGCCGCCTGAGCCGTTCTCGCGAAGCAGCCCGAGCGCGCTGAACATTGACTTGAGGCGCACATTCGCGACCCGAATTTCTACGCCACCGGCGTTCGACCCGATCGCCCGCGAGCCGGGCTCGCATCCGAAGTGCTGCCGGATGAGCGTTTTCACGCGATCAATCACGTCAACGTCCTCGGCGGTGCAGACGACGGAGAGCACATCCCGCCCCAGTGAACCATCGCCCATGAAGAAGCCCACGAACTCGGCGAAATCCTCATCGATCGCGATTCGAGACTCGATGCAGGGCAACGGATGCCATGTGACAATCTGTGGCGACCCTCCGCCAGCGCCAAGTCCGAGCAGAACCGGATCGCCTGGCTTGAGATATTGGGCCTCGACGAACCCGTTCTGCGTCTTGATGCGGTGATCGGCAGTACAGGTCAGTTCGTAGCCAAGATCCGTTGTCAGTGTGAATACCGGCTTCTCGCCTTGATCGAAGAAGCGCGTGACCGTGGCGCCATCGACCGGCACATCCTTCATCTGCGTGATGCCAGCGGGCGAGAATACTGGTTCGGTACCGGCGATGCAGTAGGACGGGTGCTCCCGCTTCATGTCGCCCTTGAGCTTGGCCTCGGTCCTGACGTACCAGGCTTTCTGCTCAGGCGCGAGCCGGATGCCGTGATCCTTCTCCAGCCGGACGAAATACTTCGCCATCTCGTCATCGATGACCACGCCGGTCGGGTCGATCGCGTTGGCCTTCTTCTCCCACCACGGGAAGAAGTGCAGCCGGAAGTCGAGGACGGTTTCCTGGCGCCCTTCCTTCTGCGCGGCAAGTGCGTCCCGCACGTACTCGTAGAAGTAGCCCTCCTGGCCCTCGGCCGTGCTCTCCACGAACAGGAACTGCCCGGCCTTGAGCGTCGGGAATGACCCGGTGACGATCTCCTTGGCCTTGTCGGGGAACTTGGAGCAGATCTTCCCGAACTCGCTGATGTGCAGGAATTGCAGCGTGCCCGAGCGCATCGACGTGCCCACGCCGATCGACGACCCGTTGGCGAACACGAGCTCGCTCATCGTCGACGAGGCGAGTGGCACCTTCTCGCGCAGCGCCTCGGGCAGCTTCTCGTAGGGCGTCTTGATCTTGTTGCGGAAGATCTTGTTGGCGTCGTCCAGGTTGTGCGCGATGACGCCGGCCGAGAAGTTGGCGTTGAAAAGGCACTGATCGAGCGCCATCAGCGCGATGATCGTGGTGTTGTGAGAGACGAATCCCTCGGCGACGTAAGTGCCAGTCGAGGTTTGCAGGTCAATCATGTCCTGCTCGCCGATCGCTTCGATGCTCGTGATCGTCGCCCAGCCGATGTCGCCGTTTCGCTTGCCCGGTAGCTCCCGGCCCTCCCAGAAGCGCCGGCCGATGAAGCGCACCGGGCGTGTCTGGCCGATCAGCCGGAAGATCTCGTCCATGCGGGTGAACACCAACTTTGGAACCGGCGCGCGCCCGTGCTTCGACGGTCTGGCCGGACCATCTCCTTCGGTCCTCGCGAGGTAGCCACGCGCTTGCGCGTAACTGACCAGCCGATCCCAGACCGGGCCTGGCCGCTGGCTCACGTTTACCGAGGCGCCGTTGCGGGTCGGCAGTGCCATGGAGCCCTCGCCGTCGAGCATCCCGCCAAACCAGCCGTCCTCGGCGTTCGGCTCGCTCCATGGACGTGTCACCCAGCGCACTTTCGTGCCGACCTTGAGCCTGCCGACGACGGCATTGCCCTGCCCGCTCAGGCTGCGCCACTCGGCAAGGTCGCCACCCTTCTTGGACAGCCATGGATGCCGGTCGGTGCACACGACCTCGCGACCATCATCGAAGGTGATCCGATAGGCCATTCGGTGCACGTGCGCCACTGCATTGACCGTCGCGGTGCGCATCCTGCGCGACTTTCCACGACCGCCCGGCGGGAACTCGTCGACCGCGACGACCTCTTGGCCCGGCTGCAGATCGGCGATCTTGACCCAGCGCAGATCAGCGGTCAGCACGCGCGTCTCGGGCGAAACACAGAAGCCGAGCTGGCGCGCTTTAAGGATGATGTTCCAGGTCCAGAGGTTGTCGACGAAATGCCTCTGCTCCTGGTTAAGCCGAAAAGGCACGAGGTTGCCCTCGTCATCGACGATCGAATAGAGGTGGTCGAGCCGCCACAGCGGGCTCTCCCAGTCCTCAACGACGAACAGGGAGTCGCGAGCCGCGCTCATGGAGCATCTGCACCAGCTCGGCCAGCGGGTCGGCCTTCTGGCGGTTGTCCTTCTCGAACAGGCCCAGGTGCTTCATCAGCTTCTCGGCCGCGCTGTTCTTGTCCCAGAACTTGACCTTGGTCGTTCGCACCTTGGTCTGGGCGTTCGTCTCGACCTCGTAGCTGGCCACGGCCGCCGCGGTGGCGTCGTCCAGCTTGTGCAGCGGCAGGGGCACGCCCCGCGAGTCGACCAGCTTGCGCGGGTCGGCGAACACGATCGCCGCGACCTGGCGCACCACGTCCTTGGCCTCGATGCCGGCTTCCTCGCGGATCTTGGCTTGCTCGGCCTTGATGAGCGCGGCCACCTTGGGGTTCTTCAAGACTTCGTAGCCGCGCCGCTCGTAGGGCGCGCTGTAGCCGGCGCGCTTGGCCGCCTGCGAGGCGTTCAGATCCTTCAGGTATTCCTGAACGAAACGCGCCTGCTTCTCGGTGATCCCGTCGGTGTTGAGCGTTCTGGACATAGGTGCGGCCGGGGCTGTTCCCGCCGCACTCTAGGGATGCTGTCGTTCCGGATGCGGGTCAGCGCTTGCCGTAGGGGGTGACGACCCGCGTGGTGATCGGCGCAAGCGCCGCCGCGCCGGTGGCCGACACGAGGATCAGCATGTCGCCTTCCACGTTCACGTCGGCCTCGCTGGGCATGTAGACGTAGGTGCCCGGGATCTGGGTTTCGGTCACCACGCCGGTGGCGGCTTGCGGCGCGCCGCCGTTGCGCGACAGGGCCACGGTGGGCACCACGGCCGACAGCGGATCGCCGGTCGTCGCGTCGGTGAGCTGGAACACGATGGCGCGGGTGGTGTCCTTGCGGGGAATCTCGATCATGTCGGCAAGTCCGGTGGATCGCGCCAGCGGCGCCCCGGCCACGTTGACCGTGACCGAAAGCGGCGCGCTGAGCGTGGCGTTGCCCGCGGCGTCGTAGGCGCGCGCGGTGAAGGCGAAGGTGCCGTTGTCGGCGCTCGAGGCGACGGTAAGCGTGCGCTGGAAAGGCGCGGCGGTGAGCGGCTGGCCGATCTGCGCGCCGTCCCGGTAGAACCTGACCTCGGCCACGCCGATGTTGTCGGTCGCGTTGGCCGTGAGCAGGATCGAGCCGGGCTCGGTGACGGAGAGCGCCGACGCGGTGACCGATACCGCCGGCGCTTCCTCGTCGACCGCCACGACCGTGAGCGTGGCCTCGCCGAAGATGCTCGGGGCCTGCACGGACGTGGCCCGGACGGTGGGCGTGCCGGCTCCGGCTGGCGTGTAGAGGCCGGCACCGTTGATCGAGCCCGGCCCGGCGACCACCGACCAGATGACATCCTGGCTCGGCGTGGGCGATCCGGCCACGACCGCGCTGAACTGCTGCGTCTGGTTGCTGGCGATCGAGGCGCCCGCCGGCGTGACCGTGACGCTGGTGACACCGGAGGCGACCTCGAGCACCGAGATCGTGAAGGCTTGCGTCGTGAACAGACCGCCCGCGTCGGTGAACCGCGCCGTGATCGCGTGGCTCTGCGCGGTGCCGTAGTCGAGCAGCGAGCCGTCAGCGACCACCAGGTTGGCCGTCGTGGCGCCGGTGGCGACGATCGCGAAGCGCCCGCCGGCGTCGTCATCGAGCGAGAAGGTGCCCGTGTCGTCGGCGTCGGGGTCGGTTCGGGTGAGCGAGCCCACGATCGTGCCGTTGGCCGCGCCCTCGATGATCGAGCTGGCCGACAGCGCGATGCCGGTGGGCGCCTCGTTCACGTTCGTGACCGTGATCGTGAACGCCTTGTCGAAGGTGAGCCCGTCGGCGTCGGTCGCTCGGACCGTGATCGAATGGCTGCTCGCCGCTTCGCGGTTCAGCAGCGACCCGTTGGCTACCACCAGGTTCGAGCCGCTGATCCCGAAGCGCCCGCCCGCGTCTGCAGTCAGGCTGAACGTGTGGCCGCTGGGCTGGTCCGGATCGACGGCGGCCAGCGCCCCGATGACCGTACCGTTGGCCGAGTTCTCCGCGACGGACGACGCCGAGAGCGTGATGTCGGTGGGCGCCTCGGTTCCGGCGCGCACGGTGATGACCGCGGCGTTGCTCACCACGCCGTCGAAGGTGATCGTGATGTTGGCGGTGCCCGCCGCGCCGCTCGTCGCCCGGACCGTGGCCTGGCCGGAGGCGTCGGTCGGCGCCAGCTGCGCGGCCGTGGCCACGCCGGTGGCGTTGCTGCCGGTCGTTCCGGTCAGGTTCGGGATCGGGTCGCCATTGTTGTCCTCGACCGTGGCGATCATGTCGGTCGTCGCGCCACCAGCCGCGATCTCGGCCGTCGCCGGCACCAGCGTGACTGTCGTGACCACGGGCGCCGTGCCGCCCGAACCCTCGTTCGGCACCAGGATGGAAAGCAGCTGGTCGTCGAAGCCGGCCGCGTTGGTCGCGCGCACCGTGAACTCGTAGAGCCCCGGCGTGGCCAGGGCAGGCCCGGTGATCTGCCGCGTGGTCGAATTCAGCGTCAGCTCGGGCGGCAGCGAGCCGGACTGGATCGTGCAGGTGATCGGGGCCGTGCCGGTGACCTGGATCGTCTGGTTGTAGACCGCGCCGACCGTGCCGGCGGGCAGCGCGGTGGTCGTGATCTCGGGCGCGACCGGCGTCTCGACGCGCGTCGTCACCGCGACGTTGGCGAACCCGTCACGGGTGGTCAGCGCGACGTTCGACATGGCCTCATTCCTCGATGATCGTGCCAGTGGCCACGACGACGCTGCCGGCCTCAGCACCACTGCCCAGGGCCGAGCCGGATGCCGCGAGGCCCTTGAAGATCGCCCGCACGCTGGTCCCGGCCGCCAATGCTGATGCGCCCACGTCGGCCGCGTTCACCTTGATGACCGCCTGCCCGGCCTCGAGCGTGGCCTCGGCTGCGATGCCGGTGGCAAACCCGAGCTTCGCGCCCGTCAGAGCGCCGCCCGTCGGCGCCTCGTTGACCTCGATCGTGATGCCGGTCGCCGAGGCAAAGTCGGGATGCACGAGGAACTTGGCCTTCTTGGTCGTGACCGCCGTAACGGTCAGCGCCACGGTATCCGTCTCGCTCGAGTCGGCCGCGTTCGTGATGGTGATGTTCGCCGTGCCGACGCTCACGCCCGTGGCATCGAAGGTCAGGTCGCTATCGGCCTCGGTGAGCGACTGCGGGGTGGGCACCGT
>JRYH01000211.1_pt1 | contig 30267 bp, 27 predicted proteins | sample 235351 | NCBI WGS metagenome assembly JRYH01 (sample SAMN03074221, study PRJNA261480) | activated sludge metagenome | biome: Wastewater Treatment Plant; feature: Wastewater; material: Activated sludge; isolation source: activated biomass of a wastewater treatment plant treating wastewater... ...
GCATGCCCTCGACGACATCGAGCTCGGTCTCGAGGCTCTTGCTTTCCTCGACCGTGATCACGCCCTCGTTGCCGACCTTCTTCATGGCCTCGGCGATCTTGGAGCCGATCTCGATATCGCCGTTGGCGGAGATGGTGCCGACCTGGGCGATCTCGTCGTTGGAGGTGACCTTCTTCGCCTTGGTCTTGAGCTCGTCAACGACGGCCTGAACCGCCTGATCGATGCCACGCTTGAGATCCATCGGGTTGGCGCCGGCCGCGACCGACTTCGCGCCTTCGCGCACGATGGCCTGGGCGAGCACGGTGGCCGTGGTGGTGCCGTCACCGGCGAGGTCCGCCGTCTTCGAAGCCACCTCGCGCAGCATCTGCGCGCCCATGTTCTCGAACTTGTCCTCGAGCTCGATCTCCTTGGCGACGGTCACGCCGTCCTTGGTGATGCGCGGAGCGCCGAAGCTCTTCTCGATGACGACGTTGCGGCCCTTGGGGCCGAGCGTCACCTTGACCGCGTTGGCGAGGATGTCGACGCCGCGGATCATCCGCTCGCGCGCGTCCTGCGAGAATTTTACGTCCTTAGCTGCCATGTGATGCAACTCCGTTGAAAACTTTGAGAAATAATTCTATCAGGCCGCGGCCTTGGCCGACGCGTTGCCCTCGAGGATACCGAGGATGTCGCTCTCCTTCATGATCAGGAGATCGTCGCCGTCGATCTTGACTTCGGTGCCAGACCACTTTCCGAACAGGACGCGGTCACCGGCCTTCACCTCGAGGGGAACGATCTTGCCCTGCTCGTCGCGAGCGCCGGGGCCGACGGCGACAACCTCGCCCTGCTGGGGCTTTTCCTTAGCCGTGTCGGGAATGATGATGCCGCCAGCGGTCTTGGTGTCCTCTTCGACGCGCTTGACGACAACGCGGTCATGCAAGGGACGGAACTTCATGGGCTACCCTCATGATGCATATGGTTGATCATGTTAAGAAATTTAATCCGATAGAGGGGCTGCGCCGCGCTCTTCGGACAGTCTGCGACCCGTCTTCGCGACCTCGAACGACGGAGACGCAGCGCCTATATGAGAAAGGGTGCTAGCACTGTCAAGGGTGGAGTGCCAGATAGCGGCGCCCGCGGGCGGCATCGTGAGCGCGCCAAGCGCTCGACGGCTCGCTGTGGAGGTAAGGCTTTCTCGCTTAAAAGACTCATACGGCGCCCAAGCCCGGTCCTGGACCGACATAGCTCCGGACACCTTTTCAATCCCCTTCAATCCCCACCCACCGTTCAGCGGGATCGCTTTGCTTATGATCCCCACAGTCGGGGAGGCGTTTTGGCATTAACGTTCCTGCCCTACGAAAGCTGCTTTACAGATTCAACCGTGCACGGCGTTTCGAGGAGCAAACGGGCCAAATAACAAGTGCGCCGCCAGATTGGCGGCGCACTGAATGCGGCAGATTTTCGCAGGGAAGCGATTGCGTTCACTCGGGTCAGAACCGTGCGAGAAACGCGCTCCAGGTCTTCGTTTGAGAGGCTCTTTCACACTCTTGATACGCGGCCTCCTAACGAGGCGGGCAAACAAGACTGCTCGTATCGAGAACGATCGAGCTCTCGTGCGATGATCTAAAAATTCACCCCTTACGCAGCGCAGTTCCGGGTTAATTCTCGCGTTCTTTTATGATCCCGAAGCCGGTCCCGCAACTGGCACGCTCCGCGAACTTCAAAATCGGGACACTAGACAGCGAAATCCGTGATTTTCGCACCCTTGCTCAGCTTGGCAACGAGCCAATTTGGCTTGCGGCCACGGCCAGTCCAGGTCTCTGCCCGATTGTCGGGGTTCATGTATTTCACGGTCACAGACTTGCCGCGCCCACGCTGGCCAAACAGCTCGCCAACCGAAAACCCGGCCGTCTCGGCGAGGGTCGTGATTTTTTGCTTTATCTCGGACCGCTCACGCTCTTTGGCTGCATTCAAAGCCTTCTGTGCACGAGCAATGATATCCGAAAGCTCCTTAACCGACATCTTGTCGTAATTGATAGCGGCCATTCCGTACTCCATTGGTGGGTATCTGGTCGGGATAGGATGTCGGGGACGAGGCATTGCCCCTTCAATTCTCAACGCATCAAAGCACCCAGAATTGATGAAAGTCTTCTTCACCCCTTGATATGTTCACAAACTTTCATGGATTCTGGCAGTGCCAAGCGATCCGCAACCAACGGCCGCGGATTCACCAGGTCAATAAAATCTTTTAGAAGGTTTCGTCAAGGCCGAGAAAATAATCTCGGCCTTTATTCACTTCGCAATGCATCAATCGGATTGAGGCGAGCCGCCCGGCGGGCCGGAAACAATCCGAAACAGATACCAGTTGCAGCCGCAGCAGCAAGGGCGCCGCCGAGAACCGACGGAGAGACCAAAACTGGCCAATTTGCCGCAAAAGCGATGATTGCAGACGCGGACACGCCTGCGGCAATGCCGATCAATCCGCCAAGAAGACAAAGAGAAACAGCTTCGACCAGAAACTGCAGCATTATATCGCGCCTGCGGGCGCCAACCGCCATTCTGAGCCCAATCTCACGCGTGCGCTCCGTCACCGAGACCAGCATGATGTTCATAATTCCGATCCCGCCGACAACGAGCGAAATGACCGAGGTTGCCGCGAGCAAATAGCTGAGCGTCGTGAGCACCTCGCTCCTTGCCTTCATCGTTTCCGCCAAATTGCGCACCGAGAAACTGTCCTCGGCATTGGCCCGCGTCCGGCGGCGCTGGCGCAGAAGGCTTTCGATCTCCTCCTGCACCTCATCGATGTCGGCGCCTTCGTCGACCTTGACGTAAATGCGCCCGACGCGATCGTTCTGCACCTGGCTGCGTCCCGACACCCGGAGCCGCGCCGTCGTGATGGGAATGAGCACGATATCGTCCTGATCGCGCCCCATGACCGACTGGCCCTTGGCTGCCAGCACGCCGATCACCTCGAACGGAACGTTCCTGATGCGGATCGTGGCGCCGACCGGATTTTCGCCCGCGAAAACTTCCTTCGCGACCGTATCGCCGATCACGACAACCTTGGCGCCGGTACGCACATCCGACGGCTCGATCTCACGACCTGAGACCACGGGCCAATCGCGCACCATCGTGTATTCCGCATGCACGCCATTCAGGCTCGACGTCCAGTTGGCGTTGCCGCGCACGATCGGCCCCGAGTCATCGATCTGGCCGGACACGGCCACGACGCCCGGGATCTTGTCACGGATGCCGGCAACGTCGGTCTCGCTCAGCGGAATGTCTGTGCCCGCCCCGCTCGCCCGGCCCATGACCCGCATGGAGCCCGGAAACACCACCAGCATGTTGGTGCCGAGCGCCTTGATCTGCTTGTCCACCTCGCTCGAGGCGCCGGTGCCCACAGCGACCAGGATGATGACCGACGCGACACCAATGACGATGCCGAGCGTCGTCAGAACCGAGCGCAGAAGGTTGGTGCGGAGCGCGCGGATGGCGATGGCGATGCTGTCCAGGAGGTTCATGTCGAACTCCCTACTTTCGTGGCTACGCCGCCGCCCGCGACATAGGGCGTCTGGCGAATGTCGTCCACGATATGCCCGTCGCGGAACGTGATGCGCCGGCCGGCCCACAGAGCGATCTCGGGCTCATGCGTCACGACGACGATCGTGATGCCTTCACGATTGAGATCGGTGAAAACCTGCATGATCTCCTCCGACGTGCGGCTGTCGAGAGCGCCCGTCGGCTCGTCGGCGAGAATGAGCTTCGGGTTGTTGACGAGCGCCCGCGCGATGGCGACGCGCTGTTGCTGTCCGCCCGAAAGTTGCCGCGGCGTGTGATCCATACGGTTTCCGAGCCCGACCTGTTCGAGCCGCCGGCGTGCCATCGCCTCGCTCTCTGCGGGGCGTGGCTTGGCGTAAAGCAGTGGCAGCATCACCTGCTCGAGCGCAGAGGTGCGCGCCAGGAGATTGAACTGCTGGAAAACGAAGCCGATGGTGCGGTTGCGCAGATCGGCCAACTCATCGACCGAGAGGGCGCCAATGTCACGCCCGTCGAGGACGAGTTGACCCGAGGTCGGCACGTCGAGCGCGCCGATCAGGTTCATCATCGTCGACTTGCCTGAGCCGGACGGGCCCATGATGGCGACGAAGTCTCCGGTGGCGATTTCGAGCGAGACGTGATCGAGCGCGACGACGCGCTGGTCGCCGATCTGATAAATCTTGCTCAGATCGCGGGCGGAAACGAGCGGCGGACCAAGGGCGGGGTCCGCCCGCTGCTGCGGCTCAGAGCCTGACGGGCGCTCGATAAGAGTCACGATTTCACGTCCCGGGCACGCACGATGATCGGATCGCCGTCCTTGAGATCGCCGCCGACCACCTCAGTGAACTGGTCATCGGAGAGACCGGTGCGAATGTTGCGGCGCTCAGGCTGTCCGTTGCGGCCGAGCACCCAGATCGTCGCCGGCCGGACCGCTTCGCGCCCATCCTTCCAGCGCTGGAACGCGAGACGCTGGCTGTCCGTGAGCGTCGGGGCAAGAGCCTGCTCGATCCGTGACACCATCTTCTGGCGGAAGTTGCCGCGATCACCGCCGCGACCACCACCGCCGCCAAAGCTCGCCGCTCCGCCTTCCGCCCGCGCCTCGCTGCGCAGGTGCTCCATGGCTTCGCGCACGGCGGCGGCCTGCGCGTCGGAAAGCTCTATGTCGGCCTGAAGCCTCTCGACCATCTGGCTGCCACGCTCACCCGGGCCGCCAGAGCGGGGCGCATCCGATTGCGGAGCCAGCGTCTTGGGACGGAAGCGGAGCGCATCGTTTGAGACGCGCAGCGTTCCCTCACGCGTATCGGACACGATAAGCACGCTCGCCGTCATGCCGGGGAAGAGCTTGCGCCCCTCGTTGTCCGCTTCGATGATGACGGTATAGGTCACGACGCTATTGAGCTCGGTCGCGGCGAGGCGAACCTGCGTCACGCGCCCTTCGAACTGGCGATCAGGATAGGCATCGACTGTGAACGTGGCCGGATTTCCCTCGGAAACCGCGCCGACGTCGGCCTCGTTGACCTGCGCCTCAATGCGAATGCGCGACAGGTTCTCCGCTATCTGAAACAACTCCGGCGCCTGAAGACTCGCCGCGACGGTCTGCCCGGGATCCACCGTGCGCGAGATCACCGTGCCGTCGATGGGCGAGCGGATGTCGGCACGCTCGAGGTCGATCTTGGCCTGATCGAGAGCGGCTTTACGCTGGGCGATGGTCGCACGGGCGCTCATGACCTGCGCCTCCGCCACCGCGATGTCGGCCTTCGCCACGTCGCGGTCGCGCAGAGCCGTCTCGTAGGTGAGCTGCGGTGAGAGACGCTTTTCGGCCAGGCTTTCCTGGCGCGAGACGTTGAGCTCCGCCGCCTCCAGTATCGCCTTTGATTTCAACAGCGCCGCTTCCTGGTTATGCAGCGCGGCGTCCGCCGCCTCGAGGTCCGCCTCCGCCTGGGCCACCTTGGCAGCAAACGTCTGAGCGTCGATGGTCGCCAGGATGTCGCCGGGCTTCACCTCGCTGTTGAAATCGACACGGACGTCCTCGACCTGCCCCGAGAGCTGAGAGCCGACCTTGACCGTCACGAGGGCGCGCACCGGACCCGAGGTGGACACGATCTTTCGGATCTGGCCCTTGGTGGCGGGAACCGTCTCGTAGACCACGCTCCGGTCGCCCCCGCCTCCGGGATTGAAAAGCCAAAGGGCGAGGACCCCGGCCGCAGCGACCGGAATTGCTAGGGTAAAAAGGGAACTCAGGCGTTTTGCCATGATCTTTGTTCGCTCGGCTCTGCAGTTCTCATCATGTTCCAGTGTAATGATCGAAAAACTTCACCCGACCATGCTGTTCGGCGGCTTTGAGTGCCTTTCGAGGGGATCACACTAGCAAGTCCATATTTCCAGTGCCCTTGGTGATTTCGAAGCTCGCTCCGAAGCCTAGTTGCGGGCACCAATAGAGGCTGAGAGGCGAAAGGTGTTGCGCGCCGTGGACGCACACGCAACGTGGGCCAGCTCCCTTCGCCAAACAACGGCTCCCAGACACGGGATCGCGCGCGGGCACGATGGCACCAAGCACGACCCATGATCCAAAGACGGATCTTGAAGCCGTTTCCGTCGCTTTCGCTGGATCTGCATCCCGCTGTGGCGCGATGACGCAAAGAGCCGCGACGATGAACGGGGGATGAATACGCCATTCAGGGCGGGTTCAGCAGCGCTGAGCTAGCGTGTGCCTACCCTGAGATCCTATCTTCCCCGGCGTGATCCACGGGGGTGCATCGCTCAGGGTCGGTGCACCCCCACCCCCAACCTTTTATCCATTTTCGACATTAGCGCGCGGTCATGAATGGCCGGTGCGAAGCTTCTGCCCCCACAAAGGCTTGAACGGAACTCCCTGAGCCGGTACGCATTCAGAGTGAAATATTTTTGCGCCAACCGGAGTAATGCCGTGACCTTCAAGCTCCCCGATCTGCCCTATGCCTACGATGCGCTCGCGCCCTACATGTCCGCTGAAACGCTCGAGTACCATCACGACAAGCATCACAAGGCCTATGTCGACAATGGCAACAAGCTGATCGTCGGCTCCGGCCTCGAGGGCAAGTCCATCGAGGAAGTCTGCAAGGCCGCCTACGACGGCAAGAACCAGCCGCTCGTCAACAACATCGGCCAGCATTACAACCACATCCACTTCTGGCAGTGGATGAAAAAGGGCGGCGGGGGCAACAAGCTGCCTGGCAGCGTTCAGAAGCTCGTCGACGGATACGGCGGGTTCGATAAGATGCGCGCCGACTTCATCAATGCGGGCGTGACGCAGTTCGGCTCTGGGTGGGCGTGGCTTGCCATCCGTGACGGCAAGCTCGAAGTGACGAAAACCCTCAACGGCGAGAACCCGCTGATGCACGGCGCCCAGCCGATCCTCGGCGTCGATGTCTGGGAGCACAGCTACTACATCGACTATCGCAACGCTCGCCCGAAGTATCTCGAGGCGTGGTTCGATAACCTCGTCAACTGGGAGCACGTCGAAGAGCTGGCCGGCTGAGTTCAACGGCCCCTTTCGAGGTAAAAGGAAAAGCGCGGGCCCAAACGGCTCGCGCTTTTTTATGCCCGCTTCTGGCAGAGCGCCGGTGCCAAAGGCGGCCTGCGCCAGAGCCGTTCCGGTTTAAGTGGAAACGGCTCTAAGTTTTTTTGTTTGGTCGTGTTTCTCCCTGGAAGCACGCTATCGATCGGCGCTGCTCCAGCCGGCAGGTGCTGCAAGAAAGCTCTCTTCCTCCGGTACCTGGATTTCGACTGAAAGGCGCCGATCCGGCAAAGCGACCGGAGCCGGAACACCCTTTGCGTCGCGTAAGAGGGCTGAGACGCGGACAATGAGATCGTGCGGCCCAGCCGCGGTCGGCGTAACAAGCCATGTCCAACGCCCGAGCGTCGCCGGATCGCGCGACGCCAGCGCATGCTTTGCGGCGACGAACTGAGTGCGCTCGGACTGGCGTTCGATCTCGAAAACTTCAGGCATGCCATAGAGGCTGACGGACAGCGTCTCGAGGTTTTGCGCCGGGCCGCTGCGGCCTTGGCGCGGCGGAAAAAGCTCGGCAAGCACGTCGCGGCAGAGCGCAATCTCGACCATCGTCGGCGCGCCGAGCCACATGGCGGCGGGAATGTGGTGCAAAAGAAGACCCGCCTCGACGGCCTGTGCGAGGTCCTCTGCGGTAATGAGGCGCGCAACTGGGGCCGGCGTGGGCGCGGATGGCATCGCGGCGAGCGTAACATCCTCGTACTCGGTTTGAGGCTCGCTCTCAGGCGCACCTTCCCCGCCAGCCGGCTCCGCCGGATACTCAGTCTCAACCTCGAGTTCGATCTCGGGTTCGGGCTCGAGTTCAGCCTCGGTCTCAAGCGGCGTGCCCACCTCCGGCAAGTCCAGGAGCGGCCGCACCCGAATACCGGACCCCGGCTCAGCGACGGGCTGCAGAGCGATAGGTTGAGCCGGCTCCTCGGCCGCCTTTGGTGGCGGCGAGGACAAACGCGGAGGCGGCAGAGGGCGCATGTAACTCTGCGGCCACGGGGAAGCCTCCGCCGATGGCGCGGGCAAGACGCCGGAGCGCCGGGCGATCTCGCGCTCGGCCATCTCGCGCAGCGATGCGGCAGCCGCGCTCATGCGGGCGACGATCCGTGCAATGCCGTCGTAGTCGCGCGGTGCCGGCATGTTGAGCTTGCGGAAGGCGAGCGGCAGCCGCGCCGCGGCGACATCGGCATCCCGCACCGGAACCAGGACGTTGAGCGGCAGCGTTTCGCGGGCGATGGCGGCGAGCCCGGCGCTCTGCGCCGACGTCTCCGTCCAGAGCACGATTACCGCCTCGAACTGGCGCAAACGCGTGAGGCGGTCCGGACGCGGCGTGTCGGGCTCTCCATCGAAGGAGACAAAGTGGTCCCGCCCCATGAGCGCGGCCCCAAGGTCGCGGGCGATATGGCCATCCTTCGGAACATGACAGAGGAGGACGCGTGCCATGCTGGTTTCGTTTTTTCCTCAAGCCCCGCGCCTGAAACGCCGTTTCCGGCGAGAGACATTACACCGCCGGACGTGCCCGGTGGGCGGGCCTCAACGGCTCCGTCCGGTGATCGACTTCACAATGATGTTCTTGATCGTGGTAGCGATGGTCCGCGAAAGAGAGCGCTGGAATTCCCGGCCGATCATCTCGCCCATTCCCTGCCGCGGACGTCCCTTGCCGCCGGAGCCTGCACCGCCGCCGCCGAAGATGATGTCGGTCCAGCCGCCGCCGCTCGCACCCCCCGCCTCCTCCGCAGCCTTGTTGGCGCGCCTGGCGAGAATCTCATGGGCGCTGTCGCGATCGACAGCCTCCTCGTATTTGCCGTAGACGGGGCTGTACTCGATGACGCTCAAGCGCTCGTCGTTGGAGATGGGGCCGATGCGGCCTTCCGGCGGGCGCATCAGCGTACGCTGCACGATCGACGGCTCGCCCTTGTTCTCGAGCATGGAGACCAGCGCCTCGCCGACCTTGAGCTCGAGGATCACACGCGCCGTATCGAGCTCCGGGTTCTTGCGGAACGTCTCCGCGGCGGCGCGAACGGCGCGCTGCTCCTGCGGGGTGAAGGCGCGCAGCGCATGCTGGACGCGATTGCCGAGCTGGGCCGAGACGGCGTTCGGCACGTCGAGCGGGCTCTGCGTGATGAAGTAGACACCGACGCCCTTCGAGCGGATGAGACGCGCGATCTGCTCGATACGTTCGAGCAGCGCCTTCGGCGCCTCGTTGAACAAGAGATGCGCCTCGTCGAAAAAGAAGACGAGCTTTGGTTTCGGCAGATCACCCGCCTCGGGCAGCGTCTGCCAGAGCTTGGTCAGCATCCAAAGCAGGAACGTAGTGTAAAGGCGCGGCTTCTCCATCAGCCTGTCGGCGGCCAGGATGCTCACCACGCCACGGCCATCAGGCGCGACGCGCATGAAGTCCTGGATGTCGAGCGAGGGCTCACCGAAGAACTGATCAGCCCCCTGCTCCTCGAGCACCAGAAGGCGGCGCTGGATGGCGCCGACAGACGCCGTCGCCACGTTGCCGTACTTCTGCGCGAGCTCCTTCGAGCGTTCGGCCACATTGCTGATAATGGAGCGCAGATCCTTGAGATCGAGGACGGGGATCTGCTCGTCGGCGGCAACGCGGAAGGCGATGTTGAGCACGCCCTCCTGCACCTCGTTGAGCTCGAGCATGCGCGCCAGCAGCAGCGGGCCCATGTCCAGCACCGTGGCGCGGACGGGATGGCCTTCCTTCCCGAACACATCCCAGAAAATGGTGGGGAAGGCTTTGGCGCTCCAATCAGCCGAAAGGCCGACCTCCTCCGAGCGCTTGAGAATGAAATCCTTGGGCTCGCCGACAGCGGCGAGGCCGGACAGATCGCCTTTGATGTCGGCTGCGAAAACCGGGACGCCGGCGGCCGAGAAGCCTTCCGCCAGCACCTGCAACGACACCGTCTTGCCGGTGCCGGTGGCTCCCGTGATCAGGCCGTGGCGGTTGGCGAAGCGCAGATCCAGGTATTCAGGCTTCGTGCTCTTGCCGACAAAGATCTTTCCATCCTGAAGCACTGACTGGCTCATCGCGCTCTCCGAATTGACACCCCCCCGGCACCCGCGGACTTGCCGCCCGGCTCAGCCACCGGACGCCCGCGGCACGCAAAACGCCGACTCGGGCCGCTCTCGACCACAAGCCCTCATTGCATGGTGCCGAGACCATTGCAAACCAGTTGCATGGCCCTCTCCCCCCATGTTGGGGAAAGTTTTTTACAGGCAGCGGACTGGCGACCGGCCGCGCGCGCCATGGCCGTCCCGCTGCCCCAGCCGCGATTTCCTCGTGCGCGGACGTGCCATCTTTCTTATAGAGCGAATTTATCGCGATGCTCGGCTGAGCGTGCGACACTCATCTGCGTAAACAGAGCTCGGAGCCCCGATGACGGCCGCCGACACACCCAAAGACGCCTCTGCAGCGCTTGCTGCGGATTTCGAGCCCGCCACGCGCGCCCAATGGATGGCGCTGGTCGAAAAGGTGCTGAAAGGGGCGGACTACGAGAAGAAGCTCGTCTCCCGGACGGCGGACGGGCTTCGCATCGAACCCATTTACGCACGCGAGACGAGCGTTGCAGAGCTGCAGGCTGCCGTGCCGGGCAAGCCCCCTTACACGCGCGGCGCCCGCGCGGTCCTCGATGGGCTCGGTTGGGAGATCCGGCAGCGCGTCGGGGCAGCAAGCCCAGGGGGGGCCAACCGCGAAATCCTCACCGAGCTCGACGGCGGCAGCAACGGCGTCGCGCTCGTGATCGAAGCACCGGGACAAGCCGGCTGCCGCATCGGGAGCGCGGAGGACATGGCGTCCGCGCTCGCCGGCATGCGCCTCGATCTCGCCCCTCTCGAGCTTCGCGCGGGCCTCGGCGCAGGGGATGCGGCGCGCCATCTCCTGGCGGCGCTTCCGAAGCTCGGCGTGCCGCCACACGCCGCCCAGGTGTTCATCGGGCTCGATCCGATCGGATCGCTCGCCCGCTGGGGCAGGCTGCCCTCGCCCCTCCAGCAAGCGTTGACCGAAACCCTTGCAATCGCGCGCGAGGCCCGCGAGGCCATGCCCTCCGCACGCACGATCAAGGTCGACGCCGCGCTCTATCATGAAGCCGGCGCCACGGAAGCGTTCGAGCTGGCGGCGCTTGGCGCCACTCTCATCGCCTATCTCCGCGCGTTCGAGGCTGCCGGTGTCTCACCGGCTGACGCGCTGGCACAGATCTCGTTCACGCTGGCTGCGGACACGGATCTTTTCGCAACCGTCGCCAAGCTGCGGGCGGCGCGCCGGCTCATCTGGCGGATCGCCGATGCGTCGGGCGCGGGAGAGGCTGCTTCGCGGCTGCATCTCTCCGCACAGGCTTCCTTCCGCATGATGGCCAGGCGCGATCCTTGGACCAACATGCTGCGCTCGACGCTTGCCTGCGCGGGCGCGGTGCTCGGGGGTGCCGACGCGATCACCGTGCTGCCGTTCACCGCCGCGATCGGCGAGCCGGACGACATCGCGCGGCGCATGGCGCGCAACATCCAGATCGTGCTGCAAGAGGAATCCTGGCTCGGCCGCGTGATCGATCCCATGGGCGGCTCCTGGTACATCGAAGCGCGGACGGACGAGACCGCCAAGGCGGCCTGGGCCCTGCTGCAGGAGATCGAGAGCCGGGGCGGCATCGCCGCCGCGCTCGAGCAGGGCTTCGTGCAGGACAGGATTGCCGCCGATGCCGCGAAGCGCGCCGGCTCCATCGCAACGGGACGGCAGGAACTCACCGGCGTCTCGGCCTTTCCGCTACTCGGCGACGATGGCGTCACAGTGAAGCCGCCGCGCGAAGCGCCGCCCGTCGCCGGCGCGGAGATGGTGCGCCCCCTCACCCCGTACCGGCTCGCCGAGCCGTTCGAGGTGCTGCGCGACGCGGCCGATGCGCATGCGGCGAAGACGGGCCATGAGCTTCGCGTTTTCCTAGCGAGCCTCGGCCCGGTCATCGAACACACCCAGCGCTCCACCTGGATCAAGAACTATCTCGCCGCCGGTGGCATCGCTGTGCTGACCTCGGACGGCTATGCCTCGCCCGAGGAAGCGGCCCGTGCGTTTCAGGCCTCCGGCGCCGCTGCCGCCTGCATCGCATCGTCGGACGCGCTCTATGCGGAGCACGCCGAGGCGACGGCCAAAGCCCTCAAGCAAGCGGACGCAAAACTCGTCCTGATGGCAGGCCGCCCGGGCGAGCGGGAAGCGGCGCTCAAGGCTGCCGGGGTCGACCAGTTCCTCTATGCCGGCGCCGACGCAATCGCGATCCTCGCGGGACTTCAGGAGAGACTTGGAATTTCGTAAGCTTCGGCGCTGCCGATATCGGAACGATCAGGCTCCAGGAACGGCTCAAGGCATGACCAGCATTCCGGATTTCACCACGATCGACCTCGATGACGCCCGCAAGGCGAGCGCCACGGCGCACGAGGCGGCACCCCCCCGAGCCGAGGAAACGTTCACGACCGCGGAAGGCATTCCCGTCAAGCCGATCTATACCGCAGCGGATACCGCGGGCCTCGACTTCCTCGACACCTGGCCCGGCATTGCGCCTTATCTGCGCGGCCCCTATCCGACGATGTACGTCACGCAGCCGTGGACCATCCGGCAATATGCGGGCTTCTCGACGGCAGAAGACTCCAATGCGTTCTACCGGCGCAACATCGCCGCCGGCCAGAAAGGCCTCTCGGTCGCCTTCGACCTCGCCACGCACCGCGGCTACGATTCCGACCATCCGCGCGTCACGGGCGATGTCGGCATGGCGGGCGTCGCCATCGATTCCATCTACGACATGCGCACGTTGTTCGCCGGCATCCCGCTCGAGCAGATGACCGTCTCCATGACCATGAACGGCGCCGTGCTGCCGGTGCTGGCGCTCTTCATCGTCGCCGGCGAGGAGCAGGGCGTGCCGGCCGCCAAGCTCGCAGGCACTATCCAGAACGACATCCTCAAAGAGTTCATGGTGCGCAACACCTACATCTATCCGCCCGAAGCCTCGATGCGGATCGTGTCGGACATCTTCGCCTACACCTCGGCCAAGATGCCGAAGTTCAACTCGATCTCGATCTCCGGCTATCACATGCAAGAAGCCGGCGCGACGGCAGACCTCGAGCTCGGCTACACCATCGCCGACGGCATCGAATACGCACGCGCGGGCGTGGCCGCAGGCCTCGACATCGACACCTTCGCGCCGCGCCTCTCGTTCTTCTGGGCGATCGGCATGAACTACTTCATGGAGATCGCCAAGATGCGGGCCGCGCGGCTCCTCTGGGCTAAGCTCATCAAGCGCGAGTTCGCGCCCAAGGATGCGCGCTCCCTCTCGCTTCGCACCCACTGCCAGACGTCAGGCTGGAGCCTCACCGCACAGGACATCTTCAACAACGCGACGCGCACCTGCATCGAGGCCATGGCAGCAACGCAGGGGCACACGCAGAGTCTCCATACGAACGGCATCGACGAGGCCATCGCGCTGCCGACCGACTTCTCGGCCCGCATCGCGCGCAACACGCAGCTCGTGCTGCAACAGGAGAGCGGCACGACGCGGCCGATCGACCCCTGGGGCGGCAGCCACTTCATCGAGCGGCTGACCTACGAGCTCGCCATCAAGGCAAAGGCGCACATCGGCGAGGTGGAGAAGCTCGGCGGCATGGCCAAGGCCATCGCGGCGGGCATTCCGAAGATCCGCATCGAGGAGGCGGCGGCCCGCACGCAGGCGCGCATCGACAGCGGCCGGCAGACCATCGTCGGCATCAACAAGCTACAGGCGAAGGACGACCTCCCGATCAACTTCCTCAAGGTCGACAACGCCGCTGTGCGCGAGCGTCAGATCGCCAAGCTCGAGCGGCTGCGGGCCGAGCGCGACGAGGCCGAAACACAGGCGGCGCTCGCGGCATTGACCGAGGGCGCCAAGGGCCACGCCAACCTGCTCGATCTCTGCGTGAAGGCGGCGCGCGCCAAGGCGACCGTCGGCGAAATGTCGGAGGCGATGGAGCGTGTGTTTACACGGCACCGCGCCGAGATCCGCGCGATCTCGGGCGTCTACAGATCGGAGGCTGGCGCCATGAGCGACGAGGTGGGCACGGTCATCCAGATGGCGGCCGCGTTCGAGAAGGTGGACGGCCGCCGCCCACGCATCCTGATCGCCAAGATGGGCCAGGACGGACACGACCGCGGGCAGAAGGTGATCGCCTCGGCATTTGCCGATCTCGGCTTCGACGTCGACATCGGCCCGCTGTTCGCGACCCCCGACGAGGCGGCACGGCAGGCGGTCGAGAACGACGTGCATGTGATCGGCGTCTCGACCATGACGGCCGGCCATCTCACTTTGGTGCCCGAACTCAAGCGCGCACTCGCGAAGGACGGGCGAGAAGACATCATGGTGGTTGTCGGCGGCGTAATCCCGCCGCATGACTACGAGGCGCTCTACGCAGCCGGCGCGGAAGCCATCTTCGGCCCTGGAACAAACATCCCGAAAGCGGCGGGCGATCTGATCAACAAGCTCAACGATAAGTATGGATACGCGAGATCGGCGGCGGAGTAGCTTCTATGTGCACAGGACGAGATCAAGTGCCTCCGTTTGGGGATGCATAGAGAGTTCCTTAATCTGGGTCGCAATTCGCACAGCCTCAAGGAGGCGAGCCTTTTGCTCGCGCCTTCCTAGGCTGATCAGCCTGAGGAACGGCGGGAAATTTTCAAACTCTCTCTTAATTGACATCTTTTCCGGGTACAGAGCTTCAATCCAACTATACAGAGCTTGAGCTTCGACAGGCATTTTTCTAGTCAGTCGATTGTAGTCATGCCATGCAATAAAGAGCAGAAAATCGTTCTGTTGATCTGAGAACGCATTCAATAATTCATCATCATTTCGCTCGGGAGCATGATGCTTGAATGCACGGCAGTATTGATTAGCTAACCTGCGAATGTCAGTGATTGGCCGATCTGCGTTGGCAGCAATCTGCCCCATAATAGAAGCTTGAGCGGATACAGCACACAACCTCTCTAGGATCTCTCTGGACGCGCAGGCAAGCGTGTGCACAGAGATTGGATCAAGATCGTTCACGAATAGATACGTGGCGACTCCGAGCTGCCGTCGCGCTACTTCAATTTTGAGCATAGCAAGCCTCGCAGGGCTAGGATTCGAAAGGAGATCACGCTTTTATGAAAGCCATCAAGATCGCGAGACCCGGCGGGCTCGACAAGCTTCTCGTAACGGATATCGACGATCCGGGCGCGCCGGGGCCGGGCGAGGTTCGTGTGCGGCTGCATGCCAGCTCGCTCAACTATCACGACTATGCCGTCGCCATCGGCGCCATTCCCACCGCCAACGGGCGCATCCCGATGTCGGACGGCGCGGGCGTCGTCGAAGCGGTTGGCGAGGGCGTCACCGAGTTCGCGGCCGGCGATCATGTGGTCTCGTGCTTTTTTCCCTATTGGCAGGAGGGGGAAGCCCCGCACGGCAACTTCTCTCATGTGCCGGGCGATGGGCTCGACGGATATGCGCGCGAGGCGATCGTCGTGCCGACCGATTGGTTCACGCATGCGCCGAAAGGCTGGAGCCATTTGGAAGCCGCGACGCTTCCCTGCGCGGCGCTGACGGCGTGGCGCGCGCTCGTCGTCGAGGGGCAGCTCAAGGCCGGTGACAGCGTGCTGATCCTCGGCACCGGCGGCGTCGCGATCTTCGCGCTGCAGTTCGCCAAGGCGATGGGCGCGACCGCGATCGTCACCTCGTCGTCGGACGCCAAGCTCGAGCGGGCTCGCGCGATGGGCGCGGACTTCACCGTCAACTACAAGACCGATCCCGAGTGGGGTAGCACCGTGCGCGAGTGGACGGGCAAGCGCGGGGTGGACCATGTGCTCGAGATCGGAGGCCCGGGAACGCTCGCGCAATCGATCACAGCGGTGCGCATCGGCGGGCACATCTCGATGATCGGCATCCTGACCGGCACCAAGGGCGAGGTGCCGACGATGCTGCTGATGGCCAAGCAGATCAAGCTCAAGGGCATCATCGTCGGCAGCCGCGCGCATCAGCGCGACATGATCCGCGGCCTCGAAGCGACGGGCATCCGTCCCGTAGTTGACAAGACATTTCCGCTCGCGGATCTGGCGGACGCGTTCCGCTACGAGGAAGAGGCCGCCCACTTCGGCAAGATCTGCGTCGAGATCTGAAGCGGACCGCTGCGCGGCCTGAGGGACATGAAGGCATCACCGCCCGGGCTGGCGGCTATCGAGAACAAAAACGCCGCGAGGCTCAAGCTTCGCGGCGTTCTTTTTTCGTGCGGAGGAGAAGCGCGGCTGACGTCTCACTCCTCCTTCTTGCGGGGCACGCTCGGGACGGCGCCGCCGGAGCGCGAGGCGCGCTCCTTCTTCTCCTTCGGCCCCGGAAGAGCCTTGCGCGGCGGCGTCGCGTCGACAAGCACCGGCTCCGCGCCCTCCTCGTCGTCGTCATCCTCTTCACGGACGCGCTTCTTCGAGGGATCGGCGGGAACGATCTCGAAGGTTAGCTTGCTGTCCTCGCCCTTGCCCTGGACGAGCACCTTCACGGTGCCGCCGTGCTCGAGCTTGCCGAACAGAAGCTCGTCGGCGAGCGGCTTCTTGATGTGCTCCTGGATGATGCGGGCCAGCGGACGGGCACCGAACTTCTCGTCGTAGCCCTTCTCGCCAATCCACTTCTGCGCGCCTTCCGAAAGCTCGATCATCACGCCACGATCGGCGAGCTGAGCCTCGAGCTGGAACACGAACTTCTCGACCACCCTCCCGATGATCTCCGGCGAAAGCCCCTGGAAGGGAATGACCGCGTCGAGACGGTTGCGGAACTCCGGCGTGAACAAGCGGTTCACGGCTTCGGTATCCTCGCCCTCCCGCTTCTCGCGGTTGAAGCCGATCGGCGGACGCGCCATGTCGGCCGCCCCGGCGTTCGTCGTCATGATCAGGATGACGTTACGGAAGTCCACCTGCTTGCCGTTGTGATCGGTCAGCTTGCCGTGGTCCATCACCTGCAACAGGATGTTGAATAGGTCCGGGTGCGCCTTCTCGATCTCGTCCAGCAGAAGCACGGAATGCGGATGCTGGTCGATGCCATCGGTCAGAAGCCCACCCTGGTCGAAGCCGACATAGCCCGGAGGCGCGCCGATCAGACGCGAGACCGTGTGCTTCTCCATGTACTCCGACATGTCGAAGCGCAGGAGCTCGACGCCCATCTGCGCCGCAAGCTGCTTTGCCACCTCGGTCTTGCCGACACCGGTCGGGCCCGAGAACAGATAGCAGCCGATGGGCTTCTCAGGCTCGCGAAGCCCGGCCCGCGCAAGCTTGATGGCGGCGGACAGCGCCTCGATGGCCTTGTCCTGTCCGAACACGAGCCGCTTCATGTCCTTCTCGAGGTTCGAGAGCACCTCGGCGTCGGACTTGGTGACCGTCTTCGGCGGGATGCGCGCCATGGTGGCGACGGTGGCCTCCACCTCCTTCACCGTAATCTTCTTCTTGCGCTTGCTCTCCGGGAGCAGCATCTGCGAGGCGCCCGTCTCGTCGATGACGTCGATCGCCTTGTCGGGCAGCTTGCGGTCATGGATGTACTTCGCCGACAGCTCCACCGCCGCCTTGATGGCGTCGCCCGTGTACTTGAGCTTGTGGAACTCCTCGAAGTAGGGCTTGAGGCCCTTGAGGATGGCGATTGAGTCCTCGACCGTCGGCTCCTTGACGTCGATCTTCTGGAAACGGCGCACGAGGGCGCGGTCCTTCTCGAAATGCTGCCGGTACTCCTTGTAAGTCGTGGAGCCGATGCAGCGCACGGTCCCCGACTGCAGCGCGGGCTTGAGAAGGTTGGACGCATCCATCGCGCCGCCGGACGTGGCGCCAGCGCCGATTACGGTGTNNTTCTCGATCTCCTTCATCACCGCCTTGAGCCGCTCCTCGAAGTCGCCGCGATAGCGGGTGCCGGCGAGCAGCGCGCCCATGTCGAGCGCGAAGATGGTGGCGTGCTTCAGAACCTCGGGCACCTCGCCGCGCAGGATCTTGCGCGCCAGGCCCTCGGCGATCGCCGTCTTGCCGACGCCCGGATCACCGACGAACAGCGGATTGTTCTTCTGGCGCCGGCACAGCACCTGGATGGTGCGCAGCACCTCCTGCTCCCGCCCGATGAGCGGATCGATGCGGCCTTCCCGCGCCTTCTTGTTGAGATTGACGCAGTAGGTATTGAGTGCGTCCTGACCGGGCTTCTTGTCGTCGCCAGCTTCGCTCGCCTGCTCGTCGTCCACGCCGCGTACTCCTCTCGGCTCCGACATGCCAGCACGCTTGGCGATGCCGTGGCTGATGTACTGAACCGCATCGAAGCGCGTCATCTCCTGCTCCTGCAGGAAGAACGCGGCATGGCTCTCGCGCTCGGCAAAGATGGCGACCAGCACGTTGGCGCCGGTCACCTCCTCGCGGCCCGAGGACTGCACATGTACGACGGCACGATGGATCACGCGCTGGAAGCCCGTGGTCGGCTGCGCCTCGGCGGTGCCCTTGTGCACGAGCGCGCCGAGCTCGGTATCGAGATACTCCCCGACACGCGCGCGAAGCTGGTCGAGATCCACGTTGCAGGCGCGCATGACCGCCGCCGCATCCCGATCGTCGATCAGGGCTGCGAGCAGATGCTCCAACGTTGCAAATTCGTGACTGCGCTCGTTGGCGAACTCGAGCGCACGGTGCAGAGAGGATTCAAGGCTCTTCGAGAAGGATGGCACGATCGACCTACTCTTTCTCCATGGTGCATTGCAGAGGATGGCCATGCTGGCGCGAGAAGTCCATAACTTGTGTCACCTTCGTTTCGGCGACTTCGTAGGTGAACACCCCGCAGATGCCGACACCTTTGTGGTGCACGTGCAGCATGATCCGTGTCGCCTCCTCCCGCCCCTTGCTGAAATATTTCTCCAGCACGAGGACGACGAACTCCATGGGGGTGTAGTCGTCGTTGAGGAGCAGCACTTTGTAGAGTGACGGCTTCTTCGTCTTCGGGCGTGTCTTCGTTACGAGGCCGGTTTTGCCCTCGTCCCCGCCCCGATCGTTGCCGGCACCGTTCTTGCCCGCCATTGTCAGTCCCAGTGTCATCGTATCCGTTATCGTTCTTATCCCCCGTCGCCCAAAGAAGGTCGGGGCGTGTGGCTCATGTTCGCGCAGGTAGCTTGCGCCAGCAATGCCCTCCTTGAGTTTCTCTGGGCCCAACAATCGCAGATCATCAAAGCAATCGGGCGAAAAGAAAGTGGGATGGCGCGCCAAATAAAAAAGGCCCGGGGCGTGCGCCGCCGGACCTTTCGCATCGGACCTCGCACTTGAGGCCGCGCCAAAGAGGCATGCTCACCTGCCCTGGAAGGCATTCTCCACCGGCTTATACGCATCCTGCGCGAGCGCGGTGCACATGCTGCCGATCTTGGTGACCTGGTGGAGATAGTCCTCATACGCGCGCTTGGCGAAATTGGATTGTATCTCGAACGCCTGCTCCAGCGACTTCGCAGCCGCGAGCTTCTCGAATGTGGCCGTGCCGTCCTCGAACGCACGCTTGGAATAGTCCGACATCTCAGCCGCGATGGCCTGCCATCCCTTGTTCCAATCACCAAAGAATTTCAATGCGGTGCCGAGATTATTCTGGCCGAGCTTCTGGAAGTCCTGGAAATTGTCGATCATGGGATTGTCTGCCTGCTGCTGCGATGGGGACCATAGTCGGCGACGCATGCCTTGGCCTTAATTTAGACGCACTGCATCATGGCTTCAAGCATCCTGTTGCGGCGCAGCAATGAGCGCCTGAAGACAATTGCCGCGTCGTTAACCAAATCGAAGCGTCCCAGTCGGTAGCCTCGCCGATACCGCCGCGGGCGGGTGCTGTCCCAATTATTGGGCGCAAAGGCCGCAAAGTGGCCGTGAAGCGTAGGCATGCAGAACCGGATCAGATAGGTTCGAGGCTGCAGCGGGAGGGGGGCTCTCGCCTGAGGCCTGTTCGGTTCAAGCCGCGTCGCGGAACGGCTTTGGGTTTGATTGATCGTGCTTTTTTCTGGAAGCAGCCCGTGATGCCGTGCTCCAGGCCGGAAAACCGGGTTCCGCAGCACGCTAGAGCACGAGAGAGGGGATCTTTGGCGATCGCCGTCATACGATCGATGGTTCTGGCGTTTGCGGCGTGCGCAGTTGCGGTGACGGCGCATCCCCAGGCCGCGCTCGCCCAGCAGGCCAAGTCCAAACAGAAACAAGCGGCGGCGCCCAAGCAGGCAGCCTTCGTGATCGACGCCAACACGGGCAAAGCCCTTCACGCCCAGGCCGCGGACGAGCCCCGCTTCCCCGCGTCGCTCACCAAGATGATGACCCTCTACATGGTGTTCGGCGAGATCGAGCGGGGGCGGCTGACGTTTCAGAGCCGCATCCGCTTCAGCGTGCGGGCGACCGGCGTGGCGCCGTCGAAGCTCGGGCTCAAGGTCGGAGAGGAGATCACGGTTCTCAATGCCGTCAAGGCGCTCGTCGTGAAGTCGGCCAACGATGTGGCCGTGGCCGTGGCCGAGCACATCGGCGGAACCGAGCACCAGTTCGCGCGCATGATGACGGAGCGCGCCCGCCAGATCGGCATGAAGTCAACGACGTTCCGCAACGCTTCGGGATTGCCGGAGCCCTCCCAGCATTCCACCGCGCGCGACATGGTGACCCTGGCGCTCCGGCTGCAAGACGACTTCCCGCAGCACTACCATTTATTCTCGACGGTCTCGTTCGCGCACGGCGGCAAGACCTACCGCACGCACAACACGCTGATGCTCGCCTTCCCGGGCATGGACGGCATCAAGACGGGCTATACGCGCGCCTCGGGGTTCAATCTCGTCTCATCCGTGCGTGCGGGCGGAAAACATGTCGTCGGCGCCGTGTTCGGCGGCAAGACCGCGGCGACGCGCAACGCGCACATGCGCTCGCTGCTGTTTGCGGCCCTGGAGAAGGCCTCGACGACGCGGACACGACAGGGCGGACCGATGCTCGTCGCGGAGGCGCGGGCGGCCTCTCCGCCGCGTGCGCAGGCCCGCATCGACGCCACGTGGGCGTCCGCAACGCAGACGCCGTCGCGCCCGGAAAAGGTCCAGGCTGCTGCGAGACCCGCGGCGCAGGCCCCCTCGCCGATATCGGCACCCATCCCCGTTCCGGTGCGCAGCGCAAAAAAGCAGCTGGAGCCCGCCCCCAGACACGACGCCATCGCCGCCGTCCTGGCGGAAGGTGATGAGTCGCCTGCGGAAAGCGACGAAGCCTGGCCGCCGTCTCCCGCCGTCACTGCGCCCCGTCTCGATCTCGAAGGCCTGCGCCAGGCGATATCGGAAAACGGCGATGCTCACCCGCACCCTGGAGCGGCCCTCACGGGCTCGCTCGGAACGCCGGGCGCTGGCACGCAGTCCGAACAATTTGGCCGCATGCGCGAGACCATCGTCGAAGGCACCCCGGGGCCTGCCACGCGTGTGCGCGCGCCCTCGACGCTCAACCAGCAGGCGACGGCACTCGCCGCCCTTGCGGAGCCGTCCGAGCCGCAGCCTCGCGCAGCTCCCCCGCCCCACGCGGCGACGCAAGTCGCGGCTCTCGCGCCGGCGGCGCATACGGGCCCAGGCTATGAGGTGCAGATCGGTGCCTATCGGTCCGCCGACGAGGCTCAGGCTCGGCTCGAAACCGTCCGCGCCCGCGCCGCCAGCCTGCTCGAAGGCCACCAGGGCGTTACGCTTGCCGTGGAGAGAAACAACGGCCGTCTCTTCCGCGCGCGCTTCGTCGGTTTCGACGAGCGAGCTGCCTCGAACACGTGCCTCGAACTGCGCCGCATTGCCGTCGACTGCTTCGTCATGCGGGCGGACTAAACAGGGTCATCCGCGTCGGCGCACGGAATTGCGATCCGTTTTTTGATCACCGCTCAGGCGTGCCCGGCATCGCTCACGAGATGAGACGGATCGACGCCGATCTTCGCAAGCGCGCGCGCGTATTTGCCCTCGAGATCATCATCGAACAGGAGGTTCAGGTCAGGCGGGCAGTGCAGCCAGCCATTGGCCTGGATCTCGCTCTCGAGCTGCCCCGCCGACCAGCCCGCATAGCCAAGCGCCAACATGGCGTGCATCGGCCCCTCGCCCGAGGCCATGGCCTTCAGGATGTCGATCGAGGCCGTGAGGCTGACGTCGGCGTCTATCGGGAGCGTCGCATCATCGGAATGATAGTCGGAGCTGTGAAGCACAAAGCCGCGTCCGGTTTCGACGGGGCCGCCGACGTGCACCTGCCGCTCCAGAATGTCGTTCGGAATGCCGTCCTCGGCACCTTGCGTAACGATCCCAAGACGCTCCAGAAGATCGGGAAAGTTGATGTGGTCGGCACGGTGATTGATGATCAGACCCATGGCGCCATCATCCGAATGGGCGCACATGTAGATTACGGAACGGGCGAACCGCCGGTCGGTCATCAAGGGCATGGCAACGAGAAGCTGGCCCTTGAGATTGGCTTCGGAGCGCTTTCGCTTCAGTCTCGTCGTATTCATGAGGAGAGACTAGCTCCCGTGAGGGTCCTCTGTGAAGCTTGGAAATGCGAGAGGCATCGGTGCATTGCGCTCAATCCGTTCGTGTCGCGATGTAAAAAAGCTGCGCGATGTATGCTAAGTGAATGGACACGCCCGGCAAGCCTGGAGAGTTCCCACCCTTCATGATCAGATCCGAACTCCACCTCGCACACATCGTTTCCACACTCATATTCGCTCTGATGGCGGTCGCTTCAAGCGGGGCCCTTCCCCTAACGGCGGCCGCCGCTGCAGGCGCCACGCCGTGGGCCGAGGGACCGAAGGGCAAAGTGCGCTTGTTGACCGGTCGCGTTCCGGACCAGGACGGGGCGATCCATGCCTTCGTCCAGATCGCCCTCGAGCCGGGATGGAAAACGTACTGGCGAACGCCGGGCGATGCCGGCGGCCTGCCGCCATCGTTCGACTGGTCGAAATCGTCAAACCTCGCTGCCGCCGATGTGGCCTTCCCGGCGCCACGCCGTTTCACTGACAGGTCGGGCAACACGATCGGCTATGAGAACGGCGTCGTGCTTCCCATTGCCCTCAGGCCGCAAGAGGCGGGGCAGCCGATCTCGCTCGTCGTCGGAATGCATTACGGCATCTGCAAGGACATCTGCATTCCCGGCGAAGCGGAGCTGGCTCTGGAGGTACCGGCAGCTGGCGCCACGGATGCGGCACCAGCAGACGCGCTCGAGGCGCTCAAACACGTTCCAAGGCCGCAGGACAAGCTGCGTCCGGGAGATCCGGTGCTTGTTCAGGCACAGGCGATCCTGAGCGAGCCCGCGCCGAAGATCCTGATCGAAGCGCGGTTTACAAAAGACGACGCCATCTCGGCCGATGCGTTCCTCGAGGCGCCTGATGGAATTTTCCTGCCGCTTCCCAAGCGCCTGAACCGGGCCAGCAGCGATGGATTGGTCGTGTTCGAAGCGCCCCTCGGCGAGGATGTGGATGTCGCCCAACTCCGGGGCAAAACCGTCACGGTGACGCTGGTCGGGCGATCCGGTGCCTCCGTCGCAACGTTCGGAGTGCCTTGAAGCGCATGCGCTCGGCCGCCGCCGTTCAAAACGGCTGGGGCAGCCGGCCAGGACACACGCAACCTTTCACACCCAAGCATGGAGACGAATGACGATGACCATCAAAGTCGGCGACAGGATACCCGAGGGAACATTCATGACCATGGGCGAGAACGGTCTCGAGACGGTCTCATCCAGCGACGTGTTCAAGGGCAAGACGGTCGTGCTGTTCGGCGTGCCGGGCGCGTTCACTCCCACCTGCAGCGAACAGCACCTTCCCGGGTTCGTCGCGCAAGCGGACGCGATCAAGGGCAAGGGCGTCGCCACCATCGCCTGCACCTCCGTCAACGACCCGTTCGTTCTTCGCGCCTGGGCCAAGGCGAGCGGCGCCGACGACTGCATCACCATGCTGGCCGACGATAAAGCCGACTTCGCAAGGGCGATCGGAGTTGACGTGGATCTGTCCGCAGCCGGCCTGGGTACTCGTTCGCACCGCTACGCCATGATCGTCGATGATGGGGTTATCAAGTATTTCGCAATTGAAGACAGTACTGCAGCTCACGAAAAAGCCACGGCAGAGAAGCTACTTGCGTCCTTCTGAGATAATTTAACGGTTTTATACTTGGACTCTACTTACAAACCGCGGCGGCGCCTTCGGCTCCACCGCGGTGGTCATATTGACGCGCCCGCCTTCCCTTTCCTTGTTTATGCCAACTGCCCATGCGACTGCGCCGCTGTTCAGTAAGCAAGTTAGGGGATCCAAGACATGAGAAAGACCGTTCTCGCCGCCGCGGCGACGCTGCTGGCGTGCGCCGGTGTGACGTCTGCGGATGCGCGTCCCGCTCGCGACGAAAGCTGGAATCCATTCGTGCAGCAGTCCTCGTCCGTTTCGAGCGAGAGCCGCGCCACACATTCCCAGGCGAAGCGTCAACGCTCCGCCTCCCGCCAGCGCGGCCAGCACATGCGCTACGCCGCCCGCCATCAGAAAGCCCGGCACGCCTCGCACAGCACGGGCCGCCACAACGCAGGCCCGCGTCCGCGCGCCTGGTGCGGCTGGTGGATGCGCACGCAGCGCGGCGGCGGCGCACACCTGAACGTCGCCTGGAACTGGAGCAAGTGGGGCCGTCCGAGCGGGCCGCAGGTGGGCGCGGTCGTCGTCTGGCGCCACCATGTGGGCGAGATCGTCGGCAAGGCGCCGAACGGACAGTGGCTGGTTCGCTCCGGAAACGACGGCGGCGCCGTGCGCACACGCGCGCGCTCCGTGGCCGGGGCCGTCTTCCGCGTCGGCTGATCGGTTCGGTTTAGAGCCGTTCCGGCTTAAGTGGACTCGGGGAACGGCTCTAAGATTATGTTCTTCGTGCTTCTTTCCGGAAAACCGGTTCCCACTTTTCGGAAGCACTCTGGCCTTCCAGTTTACGGAAGCATTCTGGCTTCAAAGGGCCGCCGGCCATAAACCGGCGGTCCTTTGCTATCATCCGCGCTGCACGCTTTTCAGCCCGTCATGGTCGCTTCGGCTTGAACGCGGCCATGCCCTCACGGGCCAGCTCGTCCGCGCGCTCGTTCTCGGGATGTCCGGCGTGGCCCTTGACCCAATGCCAGCGCACCTGATGGCGGGCGAGCGCCGTCTCGAGCCGCTGCCAGAGCTCCGCGTTCTTGACCGGCTTCTTGTCCGCCGTGCGCCATCCATTGCGCTTCCAGCCATGGATCCAAGATGAGATGCCGTTCCGCACGTAGCTACTGTCCGTATAAAGGTCCGCATCCACGCCGACCTTCAGCGCCTCCAGAGCCGAGATCGCCGCCATCAGCTCCATACGGTTGTTGGTCGTCAGGGTCTCGCCGCCCTTGATCTCTTTGCGGTGGCCATTCCAGATCAGGATGGCGCCCCAGCCACCCGGGCCGGGATTTCCCGAGCAGGCGCCGTCGGTATAGATCTCGACCGATTTCGCGTCGCCGCTCACGAGGATGCCTCCACGCCATAGTCAGCCGCGACCTCGACCTCCTGATGGAACCGCAGGCGGCGGATGTAAGGTTTCGGGTCGTGCGGTCTCACCAGCGCATTGCGGTCCGTATGCAGCCAGTCATAAGCGCGCGTGAGCAGAAAGCGCAGTGCCGCCCCGCGCGCCAGCACGGGAAACGCCGCCTGCTCGGCCTCCGTCAGCGGACGCAAAGTCTGATAGCCGGACAGCAGTGCGCGGGCTTTCGCGGCGCTGAACGAAACGTCCGGCTCGAAGCACCAGGCATTGAGGCAGATCGCAAGATCGTAGGCCCAGGCGTCGTTGCAGGCGAAATAGAAATCGATAAGGCCGGAAAGTTTGTCGCCGATGAAGAAAACGTTGTCGGGGAAGAGGTCAGCGTGGATGACGCCCGACGGAAGATCCTTCGGCCAAGCCCGGTCCAGGAAGGCGAGCTCATGGGCGATCAGCGTGCCGAGGCCTGGCGCGATCTCATCCGCCCGCGAGGCAAAACGCTCATAGAGATCGTGCCAGCCCTCGAGGCCGAGCGCGTTGGGCCGCTCGAGTGCGAAGCCGTCGCCCGCCAGATGCAGCTCAGCGAGCGCCCGCCCGACCGCCTGGCAATGGCTTTCGCGCGGGTGGCGCGGCCAGACGCCTTCGAGAAATGTGACGACGGCCGCGCTGCGCCCCGCGATCGCGGTCAGCACGTCGCCGGCACGATTACGCACCGGTTGCGGGCACGAGATGCCGCGCGCATGGAGATGCTCGAGCAGGCCGAGAAAGAACGGCAGGTCCGCCGCATCCACGCGGCGCTCGTAGAGCGTGAGGATATAGGCGCCCTTGGTGGTGTGCACCATGAAGTTGGTGTTCTCCACTCCCTCGGCAATGCCTTTGTAGGACAGTAGCTCGCCAAGTCCGTAGTCGGCGATCAATGCCGCAAGCTCGTCGTCCGTCACTTCCGTGTAAACGGCCATGGATGTCGTTCTTCTTTTGGGATGGCTTGATATCTAAGGAAGAGGCAGGGGCTTCTCAGGCTGCCGGCTCGCGCAGCTCACGCGGGACGTTGAAGGCAATGCGCTCGCTCGCTGTCGTCACCTGCTCGATGGTCACCTCGAAACGGTCCCGCAGCGCCGCAATCACCTCGTCGACGAGCGTCTCCGGAGCCGAGGCGCCGGCTGTGATCCCAACTCCGGACAGACCGTCCAGCTCCTCCCAGGGAATGTCGCTCGCGCGCTGAATGAGAATCGCCTTCGGGCAGCCGGCGCGTTGGGCCACTTCGACGAGACGCAGCGAGTTCGAGGAGTTCGGCGCGCCCACCACCAGCGTCAGACACACCTTGCCGGCGATGGCCTTGACGGCTGCCTGGCGGTTCGTGGTGGCGTAGCAGATATCCTCCTTATGCGGTCCGACGATGGCCGGGAACCGCTCACGGAGGATGGCCACGATCTCGGCCGTATCGTCGACCGAAAGCGTCGTCTGCGTCACGTAGGCGAGCCGGTTGGGATCCTCGGCCTCGAAAGCCCAGGCATCGGCCGCCGACTGGATGAGCGTCACGGCGCCCTCCGGCAGCTGGCCGGTGGTGCCCTCCACCTCCGGATGGCCGGCGTGCCCGATCAGCACGATCTTGCAGCCTTCAGCGTAATGGCGTGCCGCTTCCATGTGGACCTTGAAGACCAGCGGGCACGTGGCGTCGATCGCAAAGAGGTTACGGGACTTGGCCGCCGCCGGCACGGACTTGGGCACTCCGTGTGCCGAAAAGATCACAGGCTGGTCCGTGTCCGGAATCTCGCTCAACTCCTCCACAAAAACGGCACCTTTGGCCTTCAGAGACTCGACCACGTATCTGTTATGAACGATCTCGTGGCGCACGTAGACGGGGGCCCCGAACTTGGCGAGCGCCAATTCTACGATCTGTATGGCGCGGTCGACGCCAGCGCAGAAACCGCGCGGGGCGGCGAGAAGCACATTCAGGGCCGGACGCCTCGATGCATTCATCTCGGAACTCTCGGCTCGGGGTGACGGCATCGCAGCAGTGTCCTCAAGTGGTGCGGCATCCATGATGTTTATCAGCACGGCGGGCCGCTTTGTGCTTCGATACAGGGGTGATAGAGCTTGAATCGATCGTTCGGGCATCATAGCGGCGCGACAGGCCGGGGGCACGCCCTCCGCGGCCAGCGCGACGATCGGACAAGGTACGGGGATTATGCGGATCGGAGCGGGATGACGCAATCCGTCATGAAGAGCCGCGCGCGGGGGCTCGGCGCGGCGACCGCCATTCTGGCGGCGCTCACGCTTAATGGATGCGGCATGGGCTCGATCACGTCGGGCCTTGGCACCAGCGTGCTCGGGGGCGGCTCATCGAGCGAATCGACGAGCGTCAGCGAGCAAGACCTGATCGCGGCGGCGAAGGCGGGAGGAGATGCGACGCCGTCCTTCTCAGGCGCGGATTCGCAGCCAGGCTGCCCGCGCTTCGTCACCTGGCCGCGCGACAGCTACATCACCATCTATGAGCCGGGCCGTGTGGGCGACGGTTTGGCCATCATGCATCGCGGCGAGATCACCAAGACGGCGCGCGAGTGCCATGTGAACGGCTCGCAAGTGACCGTCAAATACGGCTTCTCGGGGCGTATCCTGCTCGGGCCGCGCGGCAACTCGGGGCCGATCTCGCTCCCGATCAACGTCTTCGTCACCGATGCCAAGCGCGAGCGCATCACGACCGACAACCTGCGAGTCGACGCGTCCGTCGCGGTGGAGAACCCGATCGGCTACTTCTCTGCCGTGCGCGAGGTGACGTTCAGCGTGCCGGAAGGCTCCCGCCCCGGTGAATTCGAGGTCTACGTCGGCTTCGACCGGAACACCCCGAACGCAGGTTAAAATCACACAGGCCGGTCTGATACGGCGAGAAGGCTTTTACGAGCCCACCCGGCCCCAGCTCATGCAACCGGCAACACCGCCCGCTGCTCGCAGCGGCACCTGCATGTGATCCACGCCATAAAAAAAGCCGGGCGCTACCGCCCGGCTCGAAATTCTCGGATATCGGCAATCAGTTCAACTTGCCCTTGAGATCGCGGATCGCGGAATCGACGAGCGATGCGCCGCTCTCGCCCGCAAGCTTCGACTTCAGGATGCTCTCGGACGCCTTCGCAGCGAGGTCGACGGCCGCGGCACGGACGTCAGCAAGAGCCTGAGCCTCGGCGCGGGCGATCTTCTCTTCCGCAGCCTTGGTGCGCCGCTGAACCTGCTCGTCAAGTGCGGCGCGGGTCTCGCTGGCAAGGTTTCCAGCTTCGCGCTTGGCCGCCTCGATGATCGACTTGGCTTCGCCCTCGGCTTCCCGCGTCTTGCGCTGGTAGTCCGCAAGAAGCTGCTGGGCCTCCTCGCGCAGGCGGCGCGCCTCGTCCAGCTCGGTACGGATGGACGTGGCGCGCTTGTCGAGCGCCTTGCCGACGAGCCCTGGAACGCCCTTCCAGACAAGGAGGCCGCAGAACAGCAAAAATGAAACCAGAACCCAGAAATCAGGCTGCGCAGGATCGAACATGATGCCTCACTTCTTCGCGCCGGATGCTGCCAGCGCACTGTCCACTTCGTCTTTCGATACCGCGACGTTGGAAAGCGCACCGACGATGGCCGTCACCGTTTCGCCAGCGATGTCCTTCACGCCGGCAAGGGCCTTGGCCTTGGTGGCGCCGATAGCGGCCTCGGCGTCGGCAAGCTTCTTCGTCAGCTGATCCTCAACCGCCTTGCGCTCGCGCTCGACCTCGGCGTTGAGCGTATCGCGTGTCTCGCTGGCGATGGAGGAGGCGTTGGCGCGCGCATCCGCAAGCGCCTTCTCGTACGCCTGCAAAGCCGTCTCCGTCTCGCTCTTGAGACGCTCGGCTGCGGCGAGATCGCGCCGGATACGGTCCTGGCGCTCCTCGATCACCTCGCCGATGCGCGGCAGGGCGATTTTGGCCATGATCCAGTAAAGCAGCACGAAGGTGAGCGCGAGCCAGAAGAGCTGCGGCGCGAAGTCGGGCGAATGAAGCTGCGGAAGGCCGCCGTTCTGCGCCCCCGCATCGAAGGCCTCCGCCACGTCTTCACGGATTTCGATCGCAGCCGCGACGAGCGCGGTCATCGCTGCAGGCATGGGTCACTCCAGGATGAAACGACGACGGGCCAACGGGCCGGCGCTATGCCGACCCCTGGCCTGCCGCCTTCGATGGAAATCAGCCGAAGAGGATGATCAGCGCGATGAGAAGACCGAAGAGGCCGGTCGCCTCGGCAAGAGCAAAGCCGATCAGCAGGTTCGTGAACTGCCCAGGAGCAGCCGACGGATTGCGCAGGGCGCCCGACAGATAGTTGCCGAAGATGTTGCCGATGCCGATGCCGGCGCCGATGAGCGCGAAGCAGGCGAGGCCGGCGCCGATGAACTTTGCTGCCTGGGGATCCATGAGTGTCTCCTAGTTTTTCAAGTGGCTCAGAACTGAATACGGCGCACTCTCACCCGGTCTACCGTTCTTGGCGGATGGGCTCGAGGACGATTTCTAGTTGTGCATATGAACCGCGTCGTTGAGGTAGATGCAGGTCAGAACCGTGAAGATGAACGCCTGCAGAAGCGCGACGAGGACTTCGAGGCCGGTGAAGGCCGCGGTGAACAGAACCGGGAACGCCTTGGCCACGAACGGAAGGCTCACGGCGAAGCTGGCGAAGACCTTCAGCATCGTGTGGCCCGCCATCATGTTGGCGAACAGACGCACCGA
>JRYH01001478.1_pt1 | contig 30252 bp, 29 predicted proteins | sample 235351 | NCBI WGS metagenome assembly JRYH01 (sample SAMN03074221, study PRJNA261480) | activated sludge metagenome | biome: Wastewater Treatment Plant; feature: Wastewater; material: Activated sludge; isolation source: activated biomass of a wastewater treatment plant treating wastewater... ...
AGTTGGAGAGCGGGAACACGCGCACCGTCTCGCCGGCGCCGAGCCGGCCGTTCAGGAGCCGCCACATCTCGGGCCTCTGCCGCCGCGGATCCCAGCGGTGGCCCTCGGCGCGGAACGAGAACACGCGCTCCTTGGCGCGGCTCGCCTCCTCGTCGCGGCGCGCGCCGCCGAACGCGGCGTCGAAGGCATATTTGTCGAGGGCCTGCTTCAGCGGCACCGTCTTCATGACGTCGGTATAGACCGAAGGCGCGTAGTCGACGGGGTTGATGCCCTTCTGGGCGCCATCCTCGTTGGTGTGCACGATGAGATCGAGATCGAAGTCGCGCGCGGTCTTGTCGCGGAACGCGATCATATCGCGGAACTTCCAGCCGGTGTCGATGTGCAGCACCGGGAACGGCAGCTTCGCGGGCCAGAACGCCTTGCGCGCGAGATGCAGCAGCACCGTCGAGTCCTTGCCGATCGAGTAGAGCAGCACGGGCTTGCGGAACTGCGCAGCCGCTTCGCGGAAGATGTGGATGCTCTCGGCCTCCAGGAGATCGAGATGCGAGATCGGCTGCGTCATGCGTGGGCCTCTTTCGGCTTCGGGCGATTGTGCAGCCCGCATTCTTTTCCGTCCTCGTTCTCCCACCACCAGCGCCCCGCGCGGATGTCCTCGCCGGGGCGGATCGCGCGCGTGCACGGCTGGCAGCCGATCGACGGGAAGCCGCGCGCATGAAGGGGGTTAACAGGAACGCTGTTGTCGGCGATGTAGGCTTCGAGCTGCTCGAGGCTCCAGTCGGCGATCGGATTGAGCTTCACGAGTTGATGCTCTCCGTCCCAGGATGCGAACGGAACATGCGCGCGCCCAGCCGACTGGTCGCGGCGAAGCCCGGTGATCCAGCCTGCTGCGCCGGCGAGCGCCGTGTTGAGCGGCCGTACCTTGCGCACGTCACAGCACGCCTTGCGCGCCTCGATCGACTGGCGAAAACCCATGATGCCGTCGCGCGCCACCAGCATCTCGACGTCGGCAGCGTCCGGGAACACGACGCGGATCTTGAGGGGCGCGTAACGCAGCTCGCTCGCCTCGATCGTCTCGAGCGTCTCGGGAAAGTGCCGGCCCGTATCGAGCGTGAACACGTCGAAGGAACGCTTCGAGGCCGCGATGGCATGCAGCACCGCCTGATCCTCGAGCCCAAGGCTGGTCGAGAACGCGACCCGTCCCGGGATGGCGTCGGCGATGGCCGCGAGACGCGCCTCCAGGCTGTCGCACCCCGCCAGGGTCGCATCGAGGTACGCCGCAAGCGCTGCGCCGTCGGGATGGGGCGTCGAAAGCGCGTTGCTGGCTCCGGTTGCGCGGCCGGCGTGCACCCGAACGTTGGCCTTGGTCATGGAAGTCCTCCGCTGACCGGAACCTAATGAAATCATGTTTCAAGATAAAGGGTAAGAAACAAATAAAAATAGGATCACATTCCGAAAGGATGGTCATAGAGAAAAATTGTTCCACAACCGGTTCCGGCGCAAAGTTTTCTTGCGGAGCAGCATCTTCAGCTCAAGGGCATGCTTCCTGCGGGCGTCGGGGGCGTCCTACCAGCTCCCCGTATTGGGCATCGAAGCCCAGGGCTCGGCCTTCGGCAGGGCCGCACCTTTCTGCAAGAGCTCGATTGAAATCAGGTCCGGCGAGCGAATGAAGGCCATGCGGCCGTCCCGCGGCGGCCTGAGGATCGTGACGCCGCCCCGCGCGAGCCTGTCGCAGGTCGCGTAGATGTCGTCGACTTCGAATGCCAGGTGCCCGAAATTGCGCGCCGAGCCGTAGTCCTCCGGGTCCCAATTGTAGGTGAGCTCGACCAGAGGCGCCCAGTCCGCCGCGGCCCGCGTCTGGTCCAAGGGGGCGGCCAGGAAGACCAGCGTGAACCGCCCCGCCCGGTTCTCGATGCGCCGCATTTCGATGAGTCCGAGCAGCCGGACGTAGAACGCCAGGCTCGCATCGAGGTCCCTGACGCGGATCATCGTATGGAGGAAGCGCATGTCATTGCCCTGTTGTTGCAGAATAGACACGAGAAACATCCCGTGAACATTGGCAGCGAACCCATCCAACCCGGCAGGATCGCTCGCGTTTCGACGCCCCACCGTGCCGGCGGAGGTTATCCCCAGAGTGAAAGCCACACGGGCGAGCCCGTCAATGCGCTGCCGGACGAGGGCCGGACGCCCGAAGAGCGGGAATTATGCTCCGAATCACCCCTGGCCCGGAGAGGCCGGCCGGGAGCGAAAACGCCGCCTTGCGAGCCGCCGTTCTGCCGGCCCGGGCCCCCGCGAAGAAATTTTCTCGGACTTGGGAATATTAAAAAATAATAAACGCGATCAGTCTCTTGGAGTTCATCACTCATGTGGACACCCGTTGCGCGGAACGGGTCCGGAAGTGGCGGCTTCCTGCGGGGGGCTGGTCTCGGAGATCGCAGATGGTATTCTCCGCTCCGTCACACGAGACACGACGCCGGTCGATGTAGAGGGCAGAGACCGAACGGCTGTCGAAGTGACGTTGAGTTCAACGTAGGCCATGAACGTAGGCCAAGTAAGGCGGGGTAAAATTATGGGGGATTCCAAGCTACCTCCGGAGTTTCCGGGCGGCGGAGTATTGGCTGAAGGCGATCTCGAGCGCCTGGAAGAGGGTGGTCTCGAAGTATTCGAGATCGCTGGAATCATTAAGTGGTTTGACGTCGCCAAGGGATATGGGTTCATCGTTCCCGACAACGGCTTGACCGACGTGCTGCTGCACGTGACCTGCCTGAGGGCCGGTGGCTATCAGACCGCCTACGAGGGGGCCCGCATCCACTGCCAGGTCCTGAAGCGCCCGAAGGGCATGCAGGCGTTCCGCATCCTCTCGATGGACGAGTCGACGGCGATCCACCCCTCGCTGCTGCCGCAGCGAACCCACGTCCACGTGCAGCCCGAAAGCGATTGGGAGCGCGTGATTGTGAAGTGGTTCAACCGCGTGCGCGGCTTCGGCTTCCTGACCAAGGGCGAGGGCACGCCGGACATCTTCGTCCATATGGAGACCTTGCGCCGCTTCGGCTTCACCGAGCTGCGTCCGGGCCAGACGGTCCAGGTCCGTTGGGGCATGGGCTCCAAGGGCTGTATGGCCGCGGAGCTGAAGCCGGACGGCTCGTCGACGGGCCTCACATCGTCTCATTGAGGGAGCAGCCATTGATCGGCGCCGGCGTCCATGGTGATGTCGGCAGGCCGATCAGAAGGATGCACCGATGAGGACTGCGCGCAAATCGCGAAGGGCTGCCGCTGGGGTGGCCCTTCTGCATTCCATGGCCGCGAGCCTGGGCGCTGTAGTCTCTTTCGCCGTCGTCCCTGCGGGCGATGCCAGCGGCGGAACGCCGGCCGCCGAGCACCGGGCCCCGCACGAGGAGCGCCTGGAGCTCGTGACGGCCAGCGGCGTCCATGTGCTCGACGTCGAGGTCGCCGCCACCCCCGAGAAACAGGCGCTCGGCCTCATGTACCGCACGAGCCTGCCCGATACGAAAGGCATGCTGTTCCCGCACCCGGAGCCGCGTGAGCTTTCGATGTGGATGCACAACACTTACATCCCGCTCGACATGGTCTTTATCCGCGCCGACGGCACCGTCCACCGCATTGAGGCGCGCGCCGAGCCGCTGTCGGAGCGCATCATCGGCTCGAACGGCCCGGTGCTGGCCGTGCTCGAGATCGCCGGCGGCAACGCCGAGCGGCTGGGCCTGAAGCCCGGCGACAAGGTCCGCCATCCTGCGTTTGGCTCGGCGCCGGCCCCGTGAGGGGATAGACGAGGGGTACTGACGAGATGCCGCCGGTTGGAGCGCTTGACCGGCGAAGCGCGAAGCGGCACATCATGCGGCGAGCCCATGGGCGTCCGCAACGATGGTTTCGGGGCATAGCTCAGCCTGGTAGAGCGCCTGCTTTGGGAGCAGGAAGTCGCGAGTTCGAATCCCGCTGCCCCGACCAACGATGTCAATGAGGTACGCACATTCCGCGGCGCCATTCTGAATTCGGGTGAGCGTTCGGAGACTTGAACTCGGAGAAGCTGCGGAACGCCAGCCCGTTCGTGGCTCTCGTCGGCCGGGCCCTAACCGGCAATGCCGCTGCCGCGCATGCCGGCCACGCCATGAAGAGTCAGTCGAGCTGTTCAAACGCGGTCAGGACACGAGCGAGCAGGTCATCGGGATCCGTTGTAACGTCCGCCTCCTGAAAGATCACGATCGCCAGCTGTTCCCGGCGCGGGTTGTCGAGACCGGTCCCAAGGCGCTCGCGGGCGCGCTCGTAGACGAGCTGGAGCCGCGCGATCTCGACGTCATCGTAGGATCGGGCCGGCCTCGCGCGGTAGAGATAGTTGATCAGCTTCGGCATGACGGTCCGTTCTCTCCGATCTTCTGCGCCACCAATATAGTCCGTATCGCGACGAGCAAGAACCCCGGAGCGATGGTCACCGGTACGCTGTCCATCGCCGAGGGGCGGGAACGCCGCGAACGGCCTCGCCATGCTCAAAATCGCCGGCCGCCGCCGAAGCCTCGAACCTTGCCGGTCGGCGGTCGAGGTCACAGGCGTGGCGAGAGGAGCATGCGTCCATAGAGGATGACGAATCCGCCGAAGGCTCCGATCCAGCCGACGCCGGAAATCGGCAGCAAGATCGAGGTGGCTTGCGGGTAGAGACCTGCAAATATCCGCGCCGTCGCCGCCACTAGGACCAGCGCATAGAGCACGACCGTGCCAGCCGGCGCCGTCAGCGGCCTGCCGGTGTGGCCGCGCGAGACCCGCGTCATGACGCCGATCATCATTGTGCCGATGGCGCCGGCAGTCCAGGCGTGGAGGCCGGCGGTCGTAAAGTCATAATCGTCCCACAGCACGCCGAGCCCGGCGAGCAGGAACCCCAGTCCAACGAACACGTACGCGACGTGCAGGATGGCAAGCAGCGGCTGGGCACCCGTCCGCTGCGGCTGCCAGCGTGCCTGGCGCAGGATGTTTGCGGCGGCCGCGGCGAGCATGAGGCCGGCGACCAGCGGGCGGCCCCACGCAATGTCGTCGAGCGACGCAACGCCCACCCAGCCGAGCAGAGCCGCGCTGCTGAGAAGAACCGTCGCGAGATCGATGCGATCGAATGCGGGCGGCAGCGGCGCGCCCGCCCGGTTGGCTTTCAGCCAGTTGGTCGTGAACGTCGGGATGATACGCCCGGAGATGATGATGACGAGAAGCAGCGCCAGCGCCACGGCGACGGCCAGCGCATGCCGCGGCCGCCCGAACTGCCAGATCTCGTAGTGAAACAGTAGATCGGCGGCGGCGAGAGCGACGAGCACCAGCACGACCTTCAGATTGCGCCGGTTGCCCGCGAGCGCGATCTCGCGCCCGATGACGGCTGCCAGCACGATCGGGAAGGCGGCCGAGAGTGCGCCGACCGTGGCCGGATCGAGATGCGCCGCAAGCGCAATTCCAAGCCGCCCCGCAAGCCAGACACCCACGAGACCCGCGAGCGGCCAGCCGGCAATCGGGCGCCGTCCTGTCCAGTTGGGTACGGCCGTCAGCAGGAAACCCGCAATGATCGCCGGCACGAAGCCGAACAGAAGCTCGTGCGCATGCCAGGCGGCCGGCGCAAAAGCGGCGGGCCCCGCGATGAACCCCAGGAACCACGGCACCCAGATTGCGATCATGGCCGCGGCGAAGAGTGCGCCCAGAAGAAAGAACGGGCGGAAGCCAAGGCTGAGCACGGCGGGCTTCCAGCGACGGGGCGTGTCGGAGATCGTGGTCATGGCGTTTTCAACTCCCGTCGTGCTGGAACGTAGCTTGATCGCGGATGAACGGCCAGTAGACCCTGAGCCAGAGCAGGAAGGCTGCGCCCCACAACAGCGCGACGAGGGTATAGGGCGGCGCGGGCATCACCTCGGTCGGCCAGATCTCGGGACCGACGCGCAGAGCCATGGCCGCGACCAGCAGCAGCATCGCGATCCGCGTGCGGCGAACGAAAACGAGCGCCTGGCCCGTATGCCGCAGGCCGGCAATGGAGAACACGGCAAGCACGCCGAGGCCGAGGCCGCCCATCAGCGCCATATGCAAACCGGGAAGCTCCGATATCGGCAGGCCCAGGCGCGAGGCTCCGACCAGCATGAGGCCGAGGCCGGCGAAGGCGCTGGCTCCGGCGAGCGCCAGGATCTCGGACCGCGCGCTCTCTCTGCCGATGAACGCTTCGGCGACTCGGTCCATGAACGCCGCGCCGGCAGCGATGAGGAGATAGCCGGTGGTGGGCGCCGAGAGGCCGGCCGCATCCGCGATCACCAGCACGGCCACCAAGCCCGGGGCGAGGTTCACGCGCCCCGGATGAGGCCGGAACGGCGAGGTCTGCTCCGTGGGATCGAGCACGAGGTTCGTGACCGGCACCGTGACGCGCGCCAGCGCGATTCCCAGAATGCCGATGAAGATGAAGCCCGCGAGATGCGTGGCCTGCGTCGCCAGCGCCATCCTGGCCTCGATATCGAGAAAGGCATAGCGCGTGACCGCTTCCGCGATCAGGAGGCACGTCACCCAGAAGAGGAAGCTTTTGAGTCGCGTCGTGCGCTTCTCGAGCGAAATCTTCGCGATATAGAGCACGAGCACGCCGAGCCAGAGGAGATCCGCAACCGCCCCCACGACGCCGAGCGCCTCGAAGCCCAGAAGCCCGATCAGGCGCGCGGTGCCCCATAAGCCGGCCAACACCAGCAATATGCGGCCGCGAAGCCGCTCGGTATCGGTCCACTCGGGGACGGCGGTGGTGATGAAGCCGATGAGGGCAGCGCCGAAGGTGCCGATGATCATCTCGTGCACGTGCCAGAGACCGGGTGGGATCGCATGTGCAAGCGGCAGCGAGAAGCCGAACGCCACCACCCACAGCAGCGGCCACGCTGCGGCATGCAGGGCCGCGAGCGGGAAGAAGAGTCGAAATCCCTCGTCCGTCAGCACGTCGCGGGCCGCGAGCAACGCATCGATTTTTCGGGGCCGGGCCATGGTCATGGGATGCTCCGCCCTTCGCGGTCGTAGATGTGGGCGAACAGCGGGTCCTCTTTCAGATAGGCCTGCACGGTCGCGAAAACGGCGTCGTCGTCCCGCGCGCTTTCGGGCAGGGAGATGAAGCGCTCGCCGGCAATGCCGCGCACACGCTCGTCGATCACCAAAATGCGGTCGCTCACCCGTACCGCCTCGGCCAGGTCGTGCGTCACGAACAGGCCGGCGAACCGGGTCTGGCGAGCGGCGGCGATGACGAGATCCTGCATCTGCCGTTTCAAGGCGACGTCGAGGGCCGTGAACGGCTCGTCGAAAAAGACGAAGTCGGGCTCGACGACGAGGGCGCGCGCGATCGCCGTCCGTTGCCGCATGCCACCCGAGAGCTCGATCGGATACTTGCTGAGATCACTCGGATCGAGCGAGACGAGGTCGGCGGCATGCCGCGCGCGCCGGCGCCGCTCGGCGCCCCGAAGGCCGGCAAGCCGCAAGGGAAAGGCAATGTTGTCCTCTGCCGTCGCCCACGGCATGAGGCGCGGCTCCTGGAAGATCATGCCGTGACGGGCATACGTGCGCGTCACACGGCCGCGCAGTGGCTCGATGAGGCGTGCCGCGATGTGGATGAGGGTGCTCTTGCCGCAGCCGGAGGGTCCCACGAGTGCCACGATCTCGCCCTCCCGCACGTCGAGCTTCACCCGCTCGAGCACGGTGCGGCCGAAGTAGGCGTGCGAGACCCCGTCGAGGGAAAGTGCCGTCATCGCCGGACGCCCCAGGGCCGCGCGGCCTCTCGCCAGCGCTCGAGCTCGGCCCGCACCGGCTGCACGACGCCATACTCGACGATGAAGATCACGGCCACGATGATCACGACCCAGGCGATGGATTGCGCCACGTCCAGGTTGGAGCGCGACATGGCGAGCGCAACGCCGATGCCGTCGATATTGGCGAGCAGCTCGGCCATCACCGCGACCTTGAAGGTCGAGCCGAGCGCCACCGCAAGCGCTGGGAAATACTGGCCGGCGACATGGCGGATCACGATCGTCCAGAGCCGCTGGAAGGGACCTGCACCGAAAACCCTGGCCATATCCTCGAGCGCGCGGTCCCGCGTGGCGACGGCCTCCGCCACGTTGGCGAAAACGAGTGGGAACGCCGCCACCACCGTCGTCGTCAGCACTGTGCCCGTGCTCGATCCGAACCAGATCATCGCCAGCACGATCCATGCGATCGGCGGCACGCCCATGATGATCGTCAAAAGCGGGCGGGCGAGACGCATGGCCGCCGCCGAGTAGCCGACTGCAATTCCGAGCGCGCCTCCCAGCACGGCCGTCAGGAAGAACCCCTGTATGGCCCGGGTCGAGGTGGCTTCTGCCAGCCGCCACGTGTTCTCGGCGCGCAAGAGCTCGCCCGTGGCCGCGAGCGTCGTCAGCGGCGACGGCAGGATGAAATCACCGTACGCCTCATGTCCCTGTTGCCAGATGGCGGCGAAGACCGCGAGCCCCGCCACGCCAACCCAGCCCGACCAGAGAAACCGACCGAGCCGCCCAAGCCGGTCGAGCAGGAAACGCATCATCGCCGCCTCACAGATAGAAGGCCGAATCCGGCAGGCGCCCCCCGATATAGCCTGGGTTGACATCGGCCATGGCCTGCAACACGGCCTCGATAGCAGGCCGTACATCGCGGGCCGGCGTGGCGACGAGGTTGCAGAAGGGGATCGATGCCTCGATCACCGGCCAGGGCATCTGCAGGGGCGCGGCGGCATTATTAGCGGCCCGCGCCGGATGCGCAACGACATCGGCAGCCGCCTTCACGAGTCCCGCCTGCAGGGCCTCGACGACGGGCCCGTTCGCGTCGCGGAAGCGATCGGTCACTATGAGACCCGCCTGCGGCACGGTTTTGTGCTCCCCGGTCATCTTCGCCCATTCGACCTGGAGATCGATCACCCGGTGCACGGTCTTGCCGGCGAGGCTGCCTTTGACGATGGCAGCCGAGGCCGCAGGCTCGGGAATGAGCGCGGCATCGACGCGGCCGAGCACGAGGAGCTGCATGGCTTCGAGCGGCGTCGCCGTCGGGATCTGCTCGAGATCCTTGGCGCCATCGATACCGGCATGCTGGAACAGGCGCGTAAGCAGGAGGCTCGGCAGCTCGTTCGGAAACAGCGTGGCGAGCTTGCGTCCCTTGAGTGCCTCGAGGCTCGTCAACGACGGGTCCGTCGACATCACGTACAGGATGCCGTCGGTCATCACATTCACGAGCCGCACGCCGAGCCCGCGGTTGAAGAGATTGGCGGCCACCGGCACCGGCACGATGCCGACGTCGAAGCTCTTCGAGGTGAGACCGGCGCGGACCTCGTCCACCTGCCGCCATATCCTGAGGCTCGGCTTGCGCACCGCGGCGTCGAGCTTGCCGGTGGCGATCGCATGCAGAACCGTGATCGAGGGGCCGGCCGGCGGTCCCCAAATCTCGAGCTGATCGATGGGTGCGGCGTAGGCCGGCTGTGGCGCCGCCGCACAAACGGCAAAAGCGCCGCAGAGCGACGCGCCACCTTTCAAGATTGCACGACGTGTAAGGCCGCAAGGCCCGGCGGGCCGAGCCTCGCGGCACAGGTCTTTTTTCATCAGAACTTCGCTCTGGCTCCTATGATGAAGGCGCGGCCATCGCCGGGGATGAAGACAGCCTGCTCCGGGCTGCTGACCCTGTCGACGATCAGGGTCGCCGAGGCATACTTCTCGTCGAAGATGTTCGAGACCTCGCCGAAGAGGCTGATGTTCTCCGTGATAGCGTAGGCCGAACGCAGATCGACCAGCGTGTAGGAGTCATTATAAAGCGTATTGGCGTTGTCGACGGGCGTCTCGTCAGGCACCCAGTTCACCTCCGCCTCGACCCAGAGACCCGGCATGACGGTATAGCGCAGCGCCGCGTTGAGGACATGGCGTGGCACGCCGCCCAGACGATTGTCGCCGACCACGGGATCACCGTCGAAGCGATAATCTTGATAAGTGTAGGCCGCCCGAGCGCTGAGGTCACGCGTGATGTCGAAGGCGGTGCCGAGCTCGATGCCGAAGTGCGTGGTCTTGTCGGCGTTGGTGCCGCCGAGTGAAACGCCATTGGCATCGCGCAGGTTCAGAAGCTCGTCCTCGACCCAAGAATAGTAGGCGATCGCGGACCAGGCGAACGCATGCGTCGTGCCCTTCCAGCCGCCTTCGATCGTGGTGGCAGTCTGCGCATCCAGATCCGGGGTTGAAAATACGGCGGCATTAGTGTTTCCCGGCGCGCCACCAAATCCGGCGCTGGCATTCGGACTGCCGTTGACGGTGGCGATGAGATCGTCCTGCGTCGGCGGCTCGAAGCTGCGGCTCACGGCAGCAAAGAGGGTCTGGTCACGCATCAGCTCGTAGCTCAGCGCCAGGCTCGGCGTCCACTCCGAGTACGAGCGGTCATAGCTCGTATCCACGAATGTCCTTGGCCCGGAGACGACACCGCCCGGCGTGAACGCCAGGAACGGCCGCGTGGCCCCCGTGAAGACGTCGTCGTTCTCGCGCTTGGCGTAGGAGTATGCGATGGCCGGCGAGAGCGTCAGGCGCTCGGTAAGCGGGATGTTGAAGCCGGCATGGATCGACAATGTCGTCGAGTCGAACTCGTTGTCGCCGACCAATGCGCCCTTGTCACCGCGGTCGTTGATGAAATACTTCCTGTCAGCGGAGCCGACGACATACTGCCCGGTCACCTCGAACAACGGCAGCGGCCGGCTCGCGTCCGGCGCATAGGCGTAACGCAGCACTGTTGTGAAATCACCGCCCTCCGTGTCACGTACGCCGCCCGAGATCGGGAACGTGAAGCTGTCGTCTGTATAAGTATAGCCGAACCCGACATCGAACAGGTTGGCGCCGTAGCGGGCCGTCGTGCGCGAGCCGATGCGGAACTGTTCGGCCTCGCGGTTGGGTTCGTCGCGGAGCACGTTCGGTCCCAAGCAGCCCGGAGGGCCGGAGCAGTTCTGTTTCGGGTTCTGCTCGAGCAGTGTGCGCGACAGCGGTCCGCTCACGTCAAAGCCGAGGTCGGTGTAGCCGAAGAAGAGGCGCGTCGAGATGTTCTCGTTCACGCGCGCACCCGCGTTGAGGTTGAAGTTGGTGCGCTCGGATTCGTTGTGCTCGCGGAAGCCGTCGCGTTCCGTGTAGCTGAGGCTCGCGTGCGCGTCGAAATCGCCCTGCCGGGCGCCGGCCTGGGCCTGCGTCGCGAAATGGCCGAAGCTTCCGCCTTCAACGCTGACCTCGACGCCGGGGTCGGTGATGCCGGTCGGCGACACGAAGTTGATGGCGCCGCCGAGCACGGTCGCGCCGAGGCGATTGGCGGTGTAGCCGCGATAGATCTCGACGAACTCGGCGCTTTTCGGATCGGCAAAGCCGACGATATAGGAGCCGTCGGCGCGATTGATGGGGAGGCCGTCCTGGAGCACGAGCGTGCCGCGCTCGGACGGGTTCTGCTGCAGGCCCGAGCCGCGGATCTGAAGGCGGGGCTGATCGTTGCCGCCGAAGAAATTCTGCACCACGACGCCCGGCACGAAGGCGAGCATTTCCGAGAGTGACGCCGTGGCCTTCGGGCCCATCTCCTGGTTGGTGACGACATCCGTGCCGCCGGCGATCGCGTCGAGCTTGCGCCGGGCTTCGGCAGCAGGGGTCGACTGATTGCCGTCAGCACCGGCAGCCGCGGCTTCGTCGGCAAGAGGCGATGCCTGTGCGCTCGCCGACGACGTGGGGCCTGTCGCCTTGCTCTTGTTCGCCTTAGGGGACGGCCGCGGCGTTGTGCCTTCGACCACCACGGGGGGAAGATCGACCGACGCGCCCGGCGCGGCGGATTGGCTCAAGGCGCTGGTGGAGCACAGCAATAGCGCGGTCAATCCGGCACCCAAGCCGCCGACGGGGCCGCAGACGCCGATGGAGAGGCCTCGCGACCGTTGAAAGATATCCGTAATATACATCTTTTTGGCGCTCCGGATGGACCTGTTTGTTGACGAAATTAATCCTCTTACGGGGTAAAGGACTTGTCCGAGGACAAATGCGACATTTGAAGTCGTTGGATGTGGCCGTTGGGCCACATCGAGGCGGGCGGCGCGATGCTTACGATTGGTCTTCGTTCACGAAACGCAGCAAGCGGTCGACGTCGCTGATGACGATCTTGCGCCGTTTGGCTTCCACGCCGATCGCCGATAACTCGGCCAGCGCGCGGGAGAACGTCGCCGGCGTCATCGAAAGGCGCGCCGCGATGTAGCGCTGCTCGACCGGGAGCTCGAAACTGCAGAAGCCGGCCTGCTCTCCACAGATCCGATGCAGGAACGCGGCGATGCGCCGCGACGGCGACCATCTCTGGTTCTGCTCGATCCGCGTCACCAGAAAACGCAGCTTTCCGAACATCGCGGAGATGATCGACAACGAGAGCTCCGGCGACTGGATGATGAGATCGCGAAACCGCGCCGTGTCGATCCGCGCGAGGCGCAGATCGGTGGCCGCTTCCGCGCTCGCCGGATAACGCGCCTCCCGGGCGAGAACGCCCTCGGCGAACGACTCGCCCGGTCCCACGAGATGAATGGCCGTGCGCCCGCCGTCCGGACCTTCCCGGAAAACAGCCGCCCACCCCTCCAGAACGAAGTAAAACGCCGTCGCCGGATCGTCCTGATGGAAAATGATCTGGCCCGATGCAAACGTCGCGACGGGTGTCGTGGATGCGAAGCGCTGCAGGGCCTCCTCCGAGATCCCGCTCAGGAACAAAGCCCTCCGCAACATTTCAAGATCATGTCCGACGACCATGGGCCGGTCCCTTGCGCAACTCCGGGAGAGCCCTGCGCACAACGAGCTATTCCATACGAAAGATGTACATCTTATACTTGATAAAAAAAGTCAATATATGCCGCTGCCAATCGATCCTGGGTCCGTTCGGCGTATCGGTTGCCGAGCGTCAACCGCGCCCGAGACCGTGCGGGGGCCGCTTCGAATAGGCGCGTTTTTGCAGTTGCGCCCCGCTGAGCGCTCGGCGATTTCAATGGCAAAAGCTGATGCTGAGGGCGGAGGTCCCCGCGACCGTGCAACAGGCCTCGAAGCCGGCCGGAGTCACGGGAGCGTCATGCCGCGATGCCAACCGCGACCGGCTTCCGGCCGGGCTCCGGTGCGCCGCTCACTTCGCCTGAATGCTCTCGAGATAATGCGTGAGCTCGAGGATGCGGACGTGGGTCGGCAGATAGCCCGGCTTGAAATCGTCGCCGCGCATACGCTGCGAGTAGAGCGGCATCTGAAACGTCTCGTGGCCCGCCACCGGCCGTTCGCCGGAGATGATCTCGAACACCTGCCAGAAAGGGAAGGCGCCGCCGTTTCGCGCGCTGATTGCCGTGAGGTCCTTTGCAGGGCGGATCAAGTGCGCGGAGAGTTCGCCGGTGCCCGATCCGTCCGCGGCATGACAAGCGGCGCAGTTCTCTGCGAAGTCCTGCCGTCCCTCGTCGATGACTTTGCGCCGCATCTGCGTGTCTGCGGCGGCCGCATGCGATAGCACGCCAAGCGTCAGACATACGGCGCATAGAAACGACATCCATCCCCACGGATGCCAAATCTGTCTCTGGCAAGTCTGTCCCTGGATCGATCTCGCGCGCGCACGGTACGGCATGTTCAGCCCTCCCGAGTTTTCCAGCGAAGGGCTGATTAAACGATCCTCGCGCACCGCACTCGTTGATCGGGATCAAAAATGCGCGCGCCGAAAATCCCAACGGTGTTCTGCCGGCGGGAACGACTGCGCCTGCTTCAGTAGCGGGACTTCACCTTGAGGTGCTCGTGGTCGGCCTCGACATAGCCGTCGGACTCCTGCCGCTTCGGCAGCTTGACGGTTTCGTCCTTCGTCTTCTCGAACGGGATCAGGCTCAGGAAGTGGGCGATGCAGTTCAGCCGCGCCCGGCGCTTGTCGTTGCCGTCGATGACGTGCCAGGGCGATTTCGGCGTATGCGTCGCAGCCAGCATGGCGTCGCGCGCGCGTGAATAATCGTACCAGCGCCGATGCGATTCGAGATCCATCGGGCTCAGCTTCCAGGTCTTGCGCGGATCGTTGATGCGGGAGGTGAAGCGCCGCGTCTGCTCCTCCTTGCCGACCTCGAGCCAGTATTTCACCAGCGTCATGCCGGATTCGATGAAATCATGCTCCCAGGCCGGGCAAACACGCAGGAAGCGCTCGTATTGCTCGTCGGAGCAGAACCCCATGACACGCTCGACGCCGGCGCGATTGTACCAACTGCGGTCGAAGATGGTGATCTCGCCGGCAGCCGGGAAATGGGCGATGAAGCGTTGGAGATAGATCTGGGTCTTCTCGCGGTCGGTGGGCGCGGGCAGCGCCACGACGCGAAAGACGCGCGGGCTTACGCGATCGGTCAGGGCTTTGATCACGCCGCCCTTTCCCGCCGCGTCGCGTCCCTCGAAGACCACCACGATGCGCGCGCCCGTGTTCTGGATCCATCTTTGGAGCTGCACCAGGTCGCCCTGCAGGCGCGCCAGCTCGGCCTCATAGGCACTGCGAGAGAGGGGCGTCTGCGCCGCGTCGGTAGCGGCGGACGGCTCCGGCGCCCCTGCGGCGGCCTGGCTGTCGTCCGCTTTTCTGTTCTTCTTATCTTTCTTGTCTTTCTTTCCCACGTCGCTCTCCCGGTTGTGTCATCCCGAGGGGATGCATTTTATGTCATCCTTAAGGGGTGCATTTTGTGAAGTCCCGAAGGGATGCATGGAGCGCGCGGCCGTAAGCACATGCCGCCGGTGTCTCGGTTGCGCATGGCTTGCATCGCATCGATGAAAAAGAGTGAGCAGCAGGGCGCCGTCTCCGAGCGGGCCCGCCAGAGCGACGGGATTGAGCTGGCGTCGTACCCATCGTTGCGCGTCCTGATCGCCGGTTCCGTCCCGGCAGGGTCGAGGGAAAGATCCTGTCGATGAAAGGTCAAAACGGAGCCGCTGTCCAGCGCGAGCCTGGACCTGTCGGAGGCGGCCCGAGCCGTGACGATCGCGGTCTGGCCGTGGCTGCGCCTCGGGGGCGGCTCTTCCGCGTCGTCGCGCTGGCGAAGCCGATCCTGCTCCGCGGCAAAGGGGGCTCGCGGGACGGTCCGGCATGTTGCGGAATTGCGTCGCCACGGCCGCTCACGACGCGGCGGCCGGCGAAATCAGGTTGACAGAGGGGTGCAGCTTAAGCTGCATTGAAAAACGTGACGGTGATGCCACGCATGCGGATGCGCGTGCGTGGCGACCAAGAGGGAACACGGTGAGGCGCACGCTTTTCGAAGCTTATGTTTCGAAGCTCATGCGCCGATCCCGTGGCTGCGCCCGCAACTGTTAGCGGCGAGTCCTCTCCTACAGTGCCACTGGCGCTTCATATCGAGGCGCCGGGAAGGCGGGAGGGGGACGCTTGAGCCGTGAGCCAGGAGACCTGCCGGCACGAGTCGCCCATCCCCCGTGCGGTGCGCTCGGTGGAACGGTTACCCGTAGTGGCGGCTGATGTGCAACCGATCGGGAGCAACGTCAGACATGGCCGGGGTCCAGCTCACCCGCTGACAAACGAAACGAGGAACCCGCGGCCGCGGGCAACGCACCCCATCGCGGAGACCCGCGTGTGCAGGCGTTGCACGGGGGGCTCGCCGGACCACCTCGTCGGCCATACCTGCCGGGGCTCTCGTCATCATCCGTGACGGGGGAACTGTTTCGTGACTCATAGAATTGGCATCGCCGGCCGGACCGGCGGAGGCGCTTCGAAAGCTCTGCTGCTGTCAACCTGCGCGTGGATCGGGATGGCGTCGACGGGCGCCGTCGCGCAGGACGCGGGAACCACCTTCCTCGAGGGCATCACCATCTATTCCGCCAACCGCACGCCGACGGATGCGGCCAAGGTCGGCTCGTCGGTATCCGTGATCACCGAGAAGGACATTCAGGCGCAGTCCAAGACCTTCGTGAAAGACTATCTGGAGCAACTCCCGGGCGTGAATTTCACACAGAACGGCGCGCCGGGATCGACAACCTCGATCAGCGTGCGCGGCGCGAACGGGGCCTACGTCAAGGTGCTGGTCGATGGCATGGATCTCAGCGATCCGTCCGCAACGACCACGCAGACCGCGTTCGAGCATCTGCTCGTCGGCGACGTTTCGCGGATCGAGTTGCTCAAAGGCTCGCAGAGCACGCTCTACGGCGGCGACGCGGTGGCGGGCGTCATCAGCATCGAGACCAAGGCTGCGACGAAGCCGGGCTTTTCGCATAGCGGCGGCGCGGAAGGCGGACAGTACAACACCTTCAGCGGTGCCTATACCGCAGGCTATGCCGCCACCGACGGCAGCAACATCTCCTTGACCGTCCAGGGCATCGACACGGACGGCTTCTCGTCCGTCCGGGTCGGAACGGAGGACGACGGCTACAAGAACCTCACGTTCTCGGGGCGCGGCGAGTACATCCTGTCGCCCGCGATGAAAGTGTTCTTCGCGGCGCGCACGCTCGATGCGAGGGGCGAGTTCGACGACAGCTTCACGCCTGCCGACAACGACGATTACACCGATACCGTGCAGCATGCCGGCCGGATCGGGACCGAGTTCTCGTTGCTGGACGGGGCGTTCCAGAACACGTTCGCGTTTCAGGGCATGAAGGTCGAGCGCGACATCTACGGAAGCAACGCAAGCTGGTTCGAAGGCGACCGTCTCAAGGGCGAATACAAGGGTGTCTTCACGTTCAACGAGCATCTCTCTCTGCTTGGCGGCGCCGACTGGGAGGAGACGGGTGCCGAAAATGCCGGGTTGTCATCACGGAAATCGGCGGATGTCACCGGCGTTTATGCGCAGCTCATGATGGAGCCGATCGACGGGCTCGTGCTCACCGGCGGCGGCCGCATCGACGATCACAGCGCCTTCGGAGAGTTCGACACCTACCGATTGACGGCGGCGTATCTCGTGCCCGGCACGGAGACGAAATTCCGTGCCAGCCGCGGCACCGGCTTCCGCGCGCCGAGCCTGGACGAGCTTTACGGCGAATACTCCTTCGTCGCCAACTACGGCAATCCCAACCTGCAGCCCGAGGAAAGCGAGAGCTGGGACGCCGGCGTCGAGCAGGGTTTCCTCAACGGGAGGATCCGCCTGGGCGCCACCTATTTCGAGCTCGATACGGACAACCTCATTCTGTTCAACTTCGATTGCTTCTCGATGCCGGTTGGCTGCCTGGTCAACGTGCCGGGCGTTACCCAGCGGAGCGGTGTGGAGTTGACGGCCGTCGCACTGGTTACGGACGGCCTCGCGCTTTCCGGAAGCTATACCTACGTCGATACGGAGATGGAGGATGGCTCGCGGCTGCCCCGCGTGCCGAAGCACGATTTCGTGTTCGCTGTCGATATGGTGCCGATGGACAAGGTCGAGATCAACGTGACGGCCAAGTACATCAAGGACTCCATCGACAGCAATGGCCTGGCGCTTGACGACTACTTTCTGTTGAGTGCCAAGGCTGCCTACGAGTTCGCTCCAGGTTGGAAGGCGTATGTACGCGGCGAGAACCTGCTCGATGAGGAATACGAGACGGTAACCAACTTCGCGACGCCCGGATTGTCGGTCTACGGCGGCATAACGATGAACCTGCCGAGCGACTGAGACGCGAAAGGACAGGAGGTTCCGGGGGCCGTTGCTGCTGTATCGCACGCACGCCCCCGGGCCCTTCGTCTTGATCCGCCGCTGTGCCCGGTTGAGACTGCGTTGCAGGATGTATGGAAAGAGCGTGCCTGGGCAATGGCGCCGGACGGCGATGACATGGGAGACGCGAGCCGCACCATCGGCCGCGCGGCAGGAACGGCCGTAAGCGCGGTTGCGTCGCTGATCCTGCACGGAGCGGCGCTGGCCGCCGTCGCCTATTGGGTCGAGTGGACGCCCGGCGCGATCCCGGCCCCGACCGAGGCGGTCAGCATCGAGCTTCTCGAGACCGAGATGCTCGAGGCGGTCGAGACGGCCGTGGCGACGGCGTCCATGGCCTCGCTCGAATCCGTGCAATCGATGCCGGGAGCGGCGACCGAGAGCGCCGCGGTGAGCACCCGCGCCCCGCCCGATCTGACGCCCGTCGCGCCTGAGCGGATCGACGCGAAAGAGGCCACCGTTGCCGTTGCCGAGACCGCGGAAGGCATGAAAACGCTGAAGGGCGCGCTCGAGAGCGACGTGCCGGTCGGCGTCGAGCGGCCTGCCGATACACCTGCGGCCGAGCCGCCTCCGAAGCCCGCCCAAGAGGCGAATGAACGGAAGAAGCCGGTCAAGATGTCGAAGCTCCCCGATCCGTCCGAGCCCCGCAAGACCGACGGCGACGCCAGGAAAAAGGGGGGCGCCTCCTCGCGGGCGGCAAAGAGCACGGTCGGCGCAGCCGGCCGCGTCTCCGCCAGCACGGGGTCTGCCGTCAACTACGCCGCGCTCGTGCGCGCCCGCGTGGCCGCGCGCAAGCCGGCCGGCGGCGGGCGGCGCGGCACCGTGGTTGTGGCGTTCGCCGTCACGCGCGCCGGCGCCATGAGCTCCGCGAGCATCGCCCGCTCCTCCGGCGATCCCGCGCTCGACCGCAGCGTTCTCGCCGCCGTCCGCGGGGCCGGGCCGTTTCCAGCGCCTCCGCCGGGCGTGAACCTGCGCTTCTCCATTCCGTTCCATTTCCGCTGACGGCGCCGGGCCGCAGCATTGAGATGGCCCGCGGCAGAGAGCGTGAAAGCACGCGCCGAGGCACCAGCGGGATTACTCGCTCGCCCGGCAGGTCCTGAGGCCCAGGATGCGGTAAGCCGGGCAGAAGCGCATGAGGGCGGTGGCGATGAGAACGCCGCTGACGAGGAGCGCCCAGGGCGTGATCGTACCCGCGACGACGAGGGCGGCGAGTCCGAGGCCGATCGCGATGCGAAGGAACCGGTCGATGGAGCCGATATTGTGGGTCATGGCGTGCCTCCAGGGTTGGAAGGCTATCATGACGCGGGACGGAGGCGATGATCTGTGATCAAGTCACAGACCGGAAACGAGAAAAGTTTTCCATATTTGGCCAGATTCTTATGATCTGGCACCGGCATCGCCAGCGCCGTGCGGGCGCCGCGTCTTTCCATGAGACCGATCGAGAGGACGACATGAGCTCAACGCGCTTGAGGCAGCACCTGGTTCGCGCGGTCGCGGCCGCAACGCTCGGCCTCGGTCTCGCGGGCGCCGCGGTGGCCGCGTCAGACACGATGCCGTCCGACCGCGCCGCGCTCGACGCCTACATCCGCGATTACCTCATGAGCAACCCGGAGGTCGTTCGCGATGCGCTTCTCAAGCTCGAGGCCGACGAGCAGACCGCAAACGCTAAGCTCGTGCTGCGCGCGCTGAAAGGCGACCTCTACGACGCCGGCTCGCCCGAGATCGGCAACCCCGACGCGAAGGTCGCCATCGTCGAGTTCTACGATTACAATTGCTCCTACTGCCGCGCGACCTATCCGCAACTCAAAGCCTACCTCGCGGCCAACCCCGACACCAAGCTGGTGCTGAAGGACATCGCCAGCCTCGGAAAGGAGTCGGAAGGCGTGGCGCGGGTCGTCATCGCCGCAGCGAAGCAGGGGAATTTCGCGGCCCTGCACGATGCCCTCATGACGCAAAAGGGCCAGATGACAGAGGCGCGCGCCCTCGAGATCGCCGCGAAGCTCGGCTTCGATATCGAGCGGATCAAAAAGGAGGCCCGCTCCTCCGAGACGGGAGACGCCCTGACACGCGCCCAGGATCTCGCCGACCGCCTCAACGTTCCCGCAACTCCGCTCTACATCGTCGGCCACAAGGGCATCTCCGGCGCGCCCGACGACCTCGTCGCGCAGCTGACCGAGGGCGCGGACGAGGTTCGCAAGTCCGGCTGCGACGTCTGCTGATGGCGTGTGCTGAAGCAGCCCTCAGGGCGTTGTCGCAAGCTGTCTCAGGCGCTCGGCATCGTGGACATCGATGGCCCCGCGCGACGTCGCGATCCAGCCGCGCCGCTGGAACTCGTTGAGCTGCCGGCTGATCACCTCGCGGGCCGTGCCGAGCTCGGCCGCCAGTTGCTGGTGCGTGAGCTCGATGCGGCGTGTGGCGCCGCCAAGCTCGAGCAGCCGCTGGGCGAGCCGCACGTCGACGCGGGCGAACGCGACCTCCTCGATGACGCGAAAAAGGTTCGTGATGCGGACGCTGAAGGCCGTGAAGACGAACCGGCGGAACGCCGCCGACGTCGCGATCAGCTCGTCGAACGTCGCGCGCGGAATGGCGACGGCATCGACCTCCGTCTCCGCGATGCCCTCGGCCTGGTAGTCCTCATAGCCCATGAGGCACGCCGTGGTCAGCGCGCAGCTCTCGCCCCCCGAGACGCGATAGAGCACGATCTCGCGCCCGGCATCCGAGACCTGCTGCACGCGCACCGTGCCCGCGAGCAGGAGAAGGTAGGCTTGCGGGGCCTGTCCCGCCCCGAAGATCCGCGTTCCGGCGGGAAGCCGCACGACCTTGCTGGCGTCGATCAGCGGCTTTGCGACCTCAGGCTCGAGCGCCCGAAGTCCGGGGAATGCGGCAATCCAATCGCTGATCATGACGCCCGGTCTGCTGCGGCGGGAAGCCCGGCATTTCGTCACAGGATCGGATGAGGCGCAAGGGCGCGCCGGCATGCCGCTTGATCGTGCCCCGCCCCTGCTCCGTCTTAGAGCGTTTCCACAGCGGTTCGGTATACGGAAGCGTGTCTGAACTTCGGCCGTCCATGCGGAGCATGGCTCCGCCCTGATGCCGGGATGACGTTATAGGCGCAGGAGGCGGCAGTCTAAACTCAACGTCACTCCGGCGAAGGCCGGAGTCCAGCCACGCCGATTGCTCGCACGGCCATGCTTCTTACCCAAGTCGGAAAGACCCTAGGAGACTACTGCCACGTTGCGAAGGCGGCGGCCTGGCCGACGGCCGTTCCGGCGCCGTCCGTGAGGTTCCACACGGCGGCGTTTGAAATGTGAAAGCGCTTGCCGGTCGCGGAGATGCGCACGCCCGCATAGTCCTCGATGATGCCGTCGCGGCTGACGCGCGCGAGAAGGCGCATGCGCTCCGCCTGCAGGAGAGGCTCGGCGGAGAAGCGGGAGGCAAGGCGTGTGAAGGCGTCGAAGTCCATTTCGAAGAGCGCGAGCGCGGCTCTGTTCCCGAAGAAGAAGACGGGATCGGGCTCCGTGCCGTGGGCCACGATCGCAAGCGGAGCCGACCACAGCGTGTCGATCGGATCGCCGCCGCCTGGAACGAGCGCCCGGCCAGTCAGCCGCCGGTAGCTGTCGCCGATGCAGAGGACGCGGCTGCGGTGCGCGGGGGTGAGGTCTGGACAGTCCATGGTGTCGCCGATCCGCCGGAGGGTCGCGTGCCGCTGGGCTCAGAACCGCGACAGGCGGAAAAGAGAGAGGTCGAATGGCGGAGTGCGATCCATCGCAAGATCCGCGAGGATCTCCCCAATCGCCGAGGAAAACTTGAACCCATGCCCCGAGCACGGCGAGGCGACGATGATCTCCGGCCGGTCGGGCAGGCGATCGATGACGAAATGCTCGTCCGGCGTGTTCGTGAAGAAGCACGTGCGAAGCGCGAGCACGTCGCCGTCCGCATCGGGAAAGAACGCCTTGAGCCCGCGGCGCAGCGCGTCCTCGTCGGCCGCGTTTGGCTCGCGCGCGAGCGTGTCGGCCGGCCCTCGCTCGCCGAGGTGATGATAGAGACCGATCTTGAAGCCGGGCACGCCCCAGACCGGAAACTGATAGAAGTGGCCGACGTCGCTCTTGAGGTTCGAGACGGGAAAGCGGCCGAGCCGGAAATGCTCGGGGCGCTTCGGCCGGAACCAGCCGAGGGTCTGCCGCTCGGGCACTGCCACCGGTTTCAGCGCCGGCACATACTCGCCGATCCAGGCGCCCGTGGAGAGCACGAGCCGTCGCGCCTCGTAGACGCCGCGATCCGTGCGTACGCGCACGCCCTCTCCGTGCGGCAGCGTATCGAAGCCCTCGATGGCCTCGCGTGCACGCAGAACCGCGCCCGCATCCATGGCAAGCGTCGCCGCCGCCACGATGGCGCGCTCCGACGCCACGAAGCCGCCGTCGGGCTGGAGCACGGCGACGAAGCCGTCCGGAAGCCTGTAGCCGGGATAGCGCGCGTTCACCTCGGCGGCGGACAGGACTTCGTGAGCGAGGGCATGTTGCCGGCAGCTCGCCAGGGAGCCTTCGATCACGGGCGAGCCCTCCGCGCCGATGTCGAGCGATCCCGTCACGTAGAGAAGCTGCTCGCCGGCCAGTTGCTCGGTCTCGCGCCAGAGCGAATAGGCTCGGCGCAGCAGGGGGACGTAGGAGGGGTGCTCGAAGTAGGCGAGGCGGATGATGCGATGGACGCCGTGCGAGGAGCCCATCGCGTTCGGGATATCGTATCGGTCGAGACCGAGCACGCGCTGGCCGCGCCGCGCCAGATGCCAGCAGGTCTGCGCGCCCATTGCGCCCACGCCCGCAACGATCACGTCGAACTTGGTCACTTTGTAGGTCTCGATGATGGGGAGCGCGCGGGCTCCGGCTGCCGTATGGCCGAAAACCACGCATCAAGGCCGGTGCGGTGTCAAGAGCGCGAGCCGTGCAAAGCCTTGAGCGTGCTGCCGGCCCATTGCGGGCTCAGGTCACGCCGTGCGTCTTGAACCACGCGAGCAACTTCGCCCATCCCTCCTTCGCCGGTCCCGCGCGGTAGCTCGGCCTGTAGTCGGCATGAAAGGCGTGCGGCGCACCCTCGAAGACGACGATCTCGCACGTCCTGCCGGCCTTGGCACACGCCGCCCGCATCGCGTCCACCGTATCGGGCGGGATGCCCGGATCGGCGCCGCCGTAGAGGCCGAGCACCGGCGCCTTGAGGTCGGCCGCGATGTCGATCGGGTGCTTCGGCGTCAGCGCCGATGCCTCGCCGGCGAGCCGTCCGTACCAGGCGACGCCGGCCTTAAGCCTGGGGCTGTGCGCGGCATAGAGCCATGTGATGCGCCCGCCCCAGCAGAAGCCGGTGATGCCGAGTCGGTCGGCGTCGCCGCCGTCGGAGGCGGCATGCGCGGCGGTAGCATCGAGGTCGGCCATCACCTGTGCGTCCGGCACCTTTGCGACCACGGCGCGGACCTCGTCGATGGTCTTGAGGCCAGAGACGTCCCCTTGCCGCACGTACAACTCCGGGGCGATCGCGAGATAGCCTTCCTTCGCGAGGCGCCGGCATACGTCCTTGATGTGCTCGTGCACGCCGAAGATCTCCTGCACCACGAGCACGACCGGAAACGGGCCGCCCTGCGCGGGCTTTGCGCGATAGGCGGGAATGGCCCGATCAGGTGCCGCCACCTGCACCTCACCGGCATCGAGACCCTGCGTATCCGTGGTGATGGCCGTTTCGGCGGCCACCGGCTGGGTCGCAAGCGCAAAGCCCGTTGCCAGCGTCGTCAGCACGGCCTCGCGCCGCGACGGCGTGAACTTCGGGAACAGGCTCAGGAGGTCGGCGGCGAGGTTGGCCTCATCCGCGCCGGAGGCGGGTGGCGTGTCTCGCGGATCGGGACGGGTCATGTCGAAGGCTCCCCCATCGCGTGTCGCCTAGTGATCGCGGAAACATGGGGGACGTTCGTGCAAGGATCAAGCGCCGGCTGCCTTCGGACGGGCGGCTCACCTCTTGCCGCGCGGCTTCGATGTTCCCGCGCGCTTGTCCGCCGCGCTTTCCCGCGCTCCTTCCTTGAGCGCCCCGCTGTTCTCCTTCCGCCGGCGCCGGTGCGCCTCGAGTCTCGCCTGCTTGAGCAGGATGGCGTCGTGGTTCGGATGGCTTGGGTCGAGCTTGGTGAGGGGCGCCGCTGGCTTCTTTTTCTTTTTCATCGGGACCTGGACGGGGGCGGGCAATGGAACGGGATAGTGTTCCATATTACCGGGAAAAATTCCCAACCAAAGCCCTCGGCCTGAAAATTCACAGGCCCTGAGGTTGGCATCCATCGGGAGGGCGCGGGGAGCAGCCCTTTGAAAGGTGACGCCTTCCGGAGATGCGCGGTCAGCGGAGGATCGCCACCACCCGCGCGGGCGCTGCGGACGCACCGACGATCTTCAAGGGAAACACCGCCACCTCGAAGCCGGAGGCGGGCAGCGCATCGAGGTTCGTGAGTTGCTCCATGTGCCAGTAGGGCCGGCGCTGTCCGACGCGGTGCGCTTCCCAGAAGAGCGACGCATCGCCCGTCGCGCGCGACTTGGCGATCTGCGCGCGGAACGGCAGATCCCATCCCCACTGGTCGATGCCCATGACGGTGACGCCGCGGTCGAGGAGCCACTCGGTCGCGGCCGCGCTCATGCCGGTCCCGGTTTTCCAGAACGCCTTGGTGTCCATCAGCCGGTCGCGGCCGGTGCGGATCAGCACGATCGTGCGGTCGGTGAGCGTCGCGCCGGAGGCGGCGAGCGCCGCCTCCATGTCGGCAACCGTGATCGGATCGTCATTGGCCTTGTGGGAGAGATCGAGCACGACGCCCGGCCCGATGCAGCGCTCGAGCGGGATCAAGTCGATCGTCGGGGCAGGCTCTCCCGCGGACGTCGGCCCGTAATGCCACGGCGCGTCGATGTGGGTCGTCGCATGCACGCCGAGGCTCACGGTGTCGTCCGCCCAGCCTGCGAAGTCGCGCGGAAAGAGGCGGAACGGCAGCCCGAGCAGCCGGACGAACGCCTTCGCCATCCAATGCGGCTTGTGACGGACCTTGACCCGCATGAAAAACGGGTCGTCGCGGTTGAAGCGCACGGGCTTCGAGAGATCGATGACTTTCATGGCGAGCCCTGATCCTCGCTGGCGATCCGGTTGCTGAGCGTGCCCACGCCCTCGATGGCCAGCGCGACCGTGTCGCCCGGGGCGAGCAGGCGTCCGGTCTCGATGCCGCTGCCACCGGGGAGCGTGCCGGTCGCGAACACTTCCCCGGGAGTTAGCCGTTCCGAGCGCGAGACGTGCGCCAGCGCTTCGCCCAGCGTCCAGCGCGGCCCTGTCGTGCACGGCTCCGAGACGAGGTGCCCATTGATGCGCACCGAGCCCTTGAGCGCGTCCCATCGCGGCAGGATCTCGTCGGCGCTGACGACGACGCCCGAGATGGCATTGCGGAAGTGCTTCGATTTCTGCGGGCCGAACCCGGAGCGCATCTCATCGCGCTGCACGTCGCGCGCGCTGAAGTCGTTGATGACGACGAAGCCCCCGATCGCCGCCTCGGCCTCCGCGGGCGTGGCGTCCAAAATCGCGTGTGCGAGCACGAAGCCGAGCTCGAGCTCGTAGTCGAGCGCGCGGGTATAGGAGGGGATCGCGATCGTCTCTCCGTCGCCCGCGAACGCGAGGTGATTGCCCATGTAGTAGATCGGCTGCCGATACCAGAGACGGTGCGGCCTGAGCAGCGGGAACGGCGGCCCGAGCACGCGCTCGTAGGCGCGCACGACCGGCCACGCGCCGGGCAGGAACCGGCGCACGAAGCCGCGGGCCGCATCGATGGCATGGCGCTCATACAGCATGAAGTCGCGGAACGAGCGCGGCGCGAAGGGCAGCACGGGCCGGCGCGTGACGGAGGGCGCGTGCGCCAGCGCCGCGGCGGCCTCGGCCGCTTGCTGCCGGATGTCCTCGGGCGCCCCGAGGAGCGCCACGATGTCACTCGATAAATGCGCGATGTCGGAGGGGGAAAGCGCCGGCGACACGGCCCCCAATGCCTGCGCCGCATCCACCCAGCCGTCGACGGCCGCGATCTCGACCGCGAGTGCCGCGCCGTCCGTCACGCGCCGGAGCTTCATGGAGGGTCCTTTGAGGTTAACGCTGCCGCACCGCTGGTTCGTGTCCCCGGTTCATGCGCCCGTTTCAGGCCTTATGGCTGGCACACCCCGAGGTCCGTTTCAATTCCGGGGAGGCCGCGCCGCTGACGCGGTTGCCCGCGCTCCTCTGCCGTGCCATGCAGCAGGCGACCCGCAAGCATCCCGCAAAGCCCATGCCGACAGCCTGGATCGAAACACCGTGCCCCGCTCCGTCCGCACGCCACGAGGCGGCCGCCCGCGCGCGACAGGCAGCACTGACCAAGCCGCCCGGATCGCTGGGCGTTCTCGAGACGCTGGCCGTCACGCTCGCGGCACTGCAGGCGACCGACCGCCCGCGCGCGGCGCATGCCCCGGTCATTCTCTTCGCCGGTGATCATGGGGTCGCAGCAAAGGGCGTCTCCGCGTATCCGGCGTCCGTCACCGTCGAGATGCTGAGGAACTTCGCCTCGGGCGGAGCGGCCGTCGCGGTGCTCGCCCGCGAGCTCGGCGTGCCGCTGACCGTCGTCGATGCCGGCACCCTGGCGACGGAGCCGATCGCCGGAACCGTCGTCGACAAGCCGCGGTGCGGCACGCGGGATTTCACGGTCGAGCCCGCCATGACGGACGGGGAGCTGGCCGCGGCGCTCGCGGCCGGGCGCCGCGCCGTGGCGGCGGCCGGGCCGGCGGACCTCGTGCTCTTCGGCGAGATGGGCATCGGCAACACGACATCCGCGGCAGCCGTCGCGGCAGCCCTGCTCGGCACGGCGCCGGCCGACATCGCCGGCGCCGGCACGGGGCTCGACGCCGAGGGCATCGCCCGCAAGGTTGCGGTGATCGAAGCCGGCCTCGCGCGGCACGGCCTCGATGCATCGAGTGATCCGCGCCGTATCCTGGCTGCGGTCGGCGGGCTCGAGATCGCAGCACTCGCAGGCGCCATCGTGGCGGCCGCGCAGCGCGGCCGCCCCGTGCTGGTCGACGGCTTCATCGTCACCGCCGCGGCGCTCGCCGCGACGCGCCTCAACCCGGGCTGCATCCCCTGGCTCATCTACTCCCATCGCTCCGCCGAGCGCGGCCATGCGCACGTGCTCGCCGCGCTCGGCGCACGTCCGGTGCTCGATCTCAACCTCCGCCTCGGAGAAGGCTCGGGAGCCGCGGCCGCGCTCGCCGTGCTGCGCCTTGCCTGCGCGCTCCACAACGGCATGGCGACGTTCGAGGAGGCGGCCGTGTCGGGCCGCACCACGCCGTGACGGCCGTCGACTTCCTGCGCCACGGCGAGACGGACGCCCCTGAGGCCCTGCTGGGCCGCACGGACGCGCCGCTGGCTCCGTCCGGACGGGATGCCGTCGCGCGTCAGATCCAAGGACGCGCATGGGCCGCGATTGTCGCTTCGCCCTTGGGGCGCGCGCGTGCCAGCGCGGAGATCGCCGCCGACGGGCGGATGATCGAGACGGACGCGGACTGGCGCGAGATCGATTTCGGCGATTGGGACGGTCGGCCGCGCCGCGAGATCGCCGGTGATGTGCTCCTCGGCGCATTCTATGCCGATCCCGATGCCAACCCGCCGCCCAACGGCGAGGCGATGCGCGCCGTGCGCCGGCGCGTCGCCTCGGCCCTCGAACGCCTCGCCGCGCGGGAAGACGGCCCAGTGCTGGTCGTTGCCCATGGGGGATCGATCCGCATGGCGCTCTCCGTTCTGCTCGGCATTCCCCTCGAGCGCCTGTGGGCGATCCGCATCGCGTGCGCGACCCTGATCCGCGTCGAGCTCGGAGCCGATCCCGCGCAAGGGCTCTGGGGAGAGATCGTCGAGATCGTCCAGCCGCCGCCGGCCGGGGGCCAGCGATGACCGGCTTTCTCGTCGCGCTGGGTTTCCTGACCAGGCTGCCGGTGCCGCGGGCCGCATCGGGCGAAGCGGCTGCGCTCGCCAGCGCCGCGCCGTGGCTGCCGGCCGTCGGCGCGCTCGTCGGCCTGCTCGTCGCGGTCGCGGTTGCGCTGGGCGCGGTCGTGACGCCGTGGATCGGCGCGCTCTTCGGGCTCCTCGCCTGGGTGCTCGTCACCGGCGGCCTCCACATCGACGGCCTCGGCGACGTTGCGGACGCGCTCGGCGCCGCGCACGGAAATCGCAACCGCTTCGTCGCGGTCGCGCGCGATCCGCACCTCGGCAGCTTCGGCGCCATCGCCATCGCGCTGCAGCTCATGGCGAAGCTCATCGTGCTGGCGGCCCTGGCCGAGCGCGCGACATTTCCGGAGCTCGCAGGCGGGCTCGTGCTGGCGGCGGCCTGGGCGCGCTGGGCGACGCTGGTGCTTGGCCGCGCGGTGCCGCCGCTGACAGAGGGAATGGGCAGCCGTCTCGCGGCGGGCATCGCGACGCGCACGGTCGTTCTCGAGGGGGCCGCACTGGCGCTCATCTCGCTGCTCGTCGCGCCGGTGCTACTCGTCGCGCTCCTGTTGGCGCTCGCCTCCGCGCTCTACTGGCACGTCCGCCTGGGCGGCGTGACGGGCGATTGCCACGGCGCGAGCATCGAGATCACGGAATCGCTGCTGCTGCTGGCGCTCGTCGCGGCATGAGCGCGTGTTTCGCAGGCCCGGGTCCTGTGCTAGGCAGGTCCGACCGCCTTCGACGGTAAGGCCCGATGACGCTCGCGCTGGCATGTCTTGCACTCCTGATCGAGGCTGTTGCGGGCTATCCGCAGGCGGTGGTAGCGCGCATCGGCCATCCCGTGACCTGGATCGGCGCCTTGATCTCGCGCGCCGAGGCGGCGTGGAACGAGGGGCACCTGTCGTTTGCACGCGCGCGCATGCGCGGCATCCTCGCGCTCGCGACCGTGCTGCTCGTCACGGGGTCCGCCGCGCTCCTCGTCACGCACGGCCTGAGTCTCGTGCTGCCCACCTTCGCCGCGCTCGTCGTGGAAGCCATTCTTGCGAGCACGCTGCTCGCCGGGCGCAGCCTCGACGATCACGTGACGGACGTCGCCGAGGCGTTGGAGAGCCGCGGCCTCAAGGGCGGCCGGGAGGCCGTCGCGCGCATTGTCGGCCGGGATCCGGAAACGCTGGACGAAGCCGGCGTTTCGCGCGCCGCCATCGAAAGCCTCGCCGAGAACTTCTCCGACGGCGTGGTCGCGCCATTGCTCTGGCTGATCGTCGGCGGCCTTCCGGGATGCGCGCTCTACAAGGCCGTCAACACTGCCGACAGCATGATCGGCCACAGATCGGAGCGCTATCTCGCCTTCGGCTGGGCGGCCGCGAAGCTCGACGACCTGGTCAATTTGCCCGCGTCGCGCCTGTCGGCACTCTGGTTGGTGGCGGCCGCGCGCGTGACGCCGGGCGCCGATTGGCGCCGCGCCGCATTGAGTGCGCTGACCGACGCACCGCGCCACCGTTCTCCGAATGCCGGCTGGCCGGAAGCGGCGATGGCCGGCGCGCTGGGCCTCGCGCTGGCCGGCCCGCGCAGCTACGCCGGCAAACGTGTTGACGACGCCTGGATGGGAGACGGCCGCCGCGATGCGACCGCCGCCGACATCCACCGCGCCCTCAGGCTCTACCGCATGGCCTACGTTCTTCAGGCGGCGACGGTGGGCGTGCTCGCCCTGATCGCCGCCCTGATCCTCATGTGAGGGAGCGGGCCCCTCTCGAGTGAGGCGGGGCTCTCCTGCGCCTATCCTATGCGGCTCACACCACGCCAAGCGCGCGCATGGCTTCCGCGACGCGGATGAAGCCCGCGACGTTGGCGCCAAGAACGTAGTTTCCGGGCGCGCCGTACTCCTCCGCCATTTCCGCGCAGCGATCATGGATGCCGTTCATGATCGTCGCGAGGCGCTGCTCGGTCGCCTCGAAGGTCCAGGAATCGCGCGAAGCGTTCTGCTGCATCTCGAGCGCGCTCGTCGCCACGCCGCCCGCGTTCGCGGCCTTGCCCGGCCCGAACAGCACGCCCGCGTCGAGGAATACGCGCACGGCGTCCGGCGTGCACGGCATGTTCGCGCCTTCGCCGACGGCGACGACGCCGTTCTTGACGAGGGTGCGTGCATCCTGGCCGTTGAGCTCGTTCTGCGTCGCCGACGGCATCGCGATGTCGGCCGGCACCTCCCAGATGCGGCCGCCCGGCACGTAGGTGGTTCCGGCGCCGCGCGCGGCGGCGTAGTCGGCAACCCGCCCGCGCTGCTTCTCCTTGATCTCCTTGAGCAGCTCGAGATCGATGCCCGCCCCGGTGTCGTCGACGACGTAGCCGTCGGAGTCCGAGCAGGCGATGACCCGCCCGCCGAGCTGGCGCACCTTCTCGATGGTGTAGATCGCCACGTTGCCGGCACCCGAGACCAGCACCTTTTTCCCTTCGAGGCCCTGGTTTCGCCGCTTCAGCATGCGGTCGACGAAATACACCGCGCCGTAGCCCGTCGCCTCGGTCCGCACCCGCGATCCGCCCCAGATGAGCCCCTTGCCGGTGAGCACGCCCGACTCGTAGCGGTTGGTCATCCGCTTGTACTGCCCGAACATGAAGCCGATCTCGCGCTG
>JRYH01000758.1_pt1 | contig 30134 bp, 23 predicted proteins | sample 235351 | NCBI WGS metagenome assembly JRYH01 (sample SAMN03074221, study PRJNA261480) | activated sludge metagenome | biome: Wastewater Treatment Plant; feature: Wastewater; material: Activated sludge; isolation source: activated biomass of a wastewater treatment plant treating wastewater... ...
TTTATGCAACTATTGGGTTTACCTCGCACGCCGCCGGTCACGGCGTTTGCGCCAGGCGCTGGCCGCGGCCTCGAGCCGGCTGTAGCGCAAAATGCCGGACTCTGCCGCCGCCGCTTTGGCGTAATCGCCGTGGTATTTGTGTTTGGCCCAGGCATTGCGGTCGGTCTGCGCCAGGTAATCGAACAGCGCATGATTGACGGGGTGGAAACCCGGCCGGCGCAGATAGGCCGTACCGAAATCGAGGATCCACGGCTGGCCGCCCTCGCCGGCGAACAAATTGGCCTTGCGCTTCAAATCGCCATGCGCGACGCCGCGCCCGTGCATCGTCCGGATCGTCTCGTAAAGCCGCCGGAACCATTCGTCGCGGTCGGCGATCTCAGCTCGGCGATAGGGCACAGCCGCCAGATAATCGAGCACCAGGTAGCGGCCGGCGACCAGGCCATGACAGACGGGGATACCCGGCACGCCGGCCAGCCGGCGATAGGCACGATACTCGCGGCGCAGACCGTGAGCATGGAAGCGCGCCGAAAGACCGGTACCGCGCGGGCACTTGACGACCCAGTCACGCCCGGCATCCTGAAAACGCAGCAGGATGCCCTGATGGCCGGCGGCCAGACGGTGCCGGCCGCGTTCGAGGCTCGCCGCGACCCAACGCCGAAACGCCGGATCGTCGAGTTCCGCGGCCGGTGTAATTTGTTGACTGATGGGGGTTTCCTATCTGTACCAAGTCGCTGGGTTGACCCTCTGTGCCAACCCCCTGCCGATACCATGATACTAGGCCCGATCCGGAAGGATATAGACAATGAACACAATCGCCAGCGCCGGCGCCGGCGCCGTGTTGACCTTGGTGTGGTTGACGGCGGCGGCCCAAGTCCCCGAAGCGGCCGAGCCCGCTCCACCGCCGCCCGCCCTGGCGCCGGATGACGCTCCACCCGATCGCACACCCCCCGGCACACCTCCGGAAACACCTCCAGGCATGACCCCGCCCGCCGCAACGCCACCGATGACCACCGAGCACCTCGGCGAACTGGTCCAGCGCGCCGATCCGGATGCCGAACCGGAAGGCAACGGCTGGCGCTTCAGCTTCCAGGAACGGCCGATGTTTCTGGTTTCGGACCCCGCCGCCGACCGGATGCGGATCATGACGCCGATCGCCCGCGTCGATGTGCTGAACGACGACCTCATGTATCGTATGTTGCAAGCCAATTACGATGCGGTGCTCGACAGCCGCTACGCCGTGGCCAACGGCATTGTGTGGAGCGCCTTCATCTATCCGTTGTCGCCCCTCGACGACGAGCAGTTCGCGAGCGCCGTGGTGCAGGTCTATATCGCCGCCGCGACGTTCGGGACGACGTTCACTTCCGGGCTGTTCATGTTCGGCGGCGGCGACAGCCAGGAAGAGAACCGTAAACTCATCGAAGCTTTGAAGAAACAACTGCAACCGACAACCTAAGGAAATGATCACGATGCAACGCATGCGATTTTCGATATATGGCGGCCTGCCCGCGGCGCTCCTGCTGTGGGCGGCACAGGCGAGCGCGCAACCGCTCGCCGACCCTTATGTCTCGACCTACCAGGCACCGCCGGCACCGCCGATCGCGATCCGCGGCGCCACAATCCTGACCGGCAGCGGCGAGCGCCTCGAAGCCGCCGACCTGCTGCTCGTTGACGGCAAGGTCCAGGCTGTCGGGCAGATCGGCGAGTTGCCGGCCGGCACGGTCGAAATCGACGCCGCCGGCCGCTGGGTGACGCCGGGCCTGATCGACGTCCACTCGCACCTCGGCGTTTACCCCAGCCCGCAGGCCGCGGCGCACGCCGACGGCAACGAAATCACCGACCCGGTCACCGCCAATGTCTGGGCCGAACACGGCGTCTGGCCACAGGATCCGGGCTTTTCGACGGCGCGGGCCGGCGGCGTGACCACCTTGCAGATCCTGCCCGGTTCGGCGAACCTTGTCGGCGGCCGCGGCGTGACGCTGAAAAACGTCCCGGCCGTCACCTACCAGGCGATGAAATTCCCCGGCGCGCCGCAGGGCCTGAAAATGGCCTGCGGCGAAAACCCCAAACGGGTGTATGGCGGCATGCTGAAACGCGCCCCCGGCACGCGGATGGGCAACGTCGCCGGCTACCGCCAGGCGTGGGCCGACGCCCAGGACTACATCGCCCAGTGGGCCAATTACGAAGCGACCAAACGCAAGGATCCGGCCGCCAAACCGCCGAAGCGCGACCTCAAGCTCGAAACGCTGGCTGCGGCGCTGAAAGGCGAGATCCTGGTGCACATGCACTGCTACCGGGCCGACGAGATGGCCATCGTGCTCGATATGGCGCGCGAATTCGGTTACCACGTCAGCGCGTTCCACCACGGCGTCGAAGCCTACAAGCTGGCCGATCGGCTCGCCGCCGAAAGCGTGTGCGGCGCGCTGTGGGCCGACTGGTGGGGCTTCAAGATGGAAGCCTACGACGGCATCCTGGAGAACCTGGCGCTTGTCGACCGCCCGGTCGGCGGCTGTGCCATTGTCCATTCGGATTCCCAAGAAGGCATCCAACGCCTGAACCAGGAAGCGGCCAAAGCGATGGCCGCCGGCCACCGCGCCGGGCTCGACATTCCGCCGGAGCGGGCGATCCGCTGGCTGACGGCGAACCCGGCGCACGCCCTCGGCATCGCCGATAAAACCGGTACGCTGGAGGCCGGAAAAATGGCCGATGTCGTCCTCTGGAGCGGCGATCCGTTCAGCGTCTACGCGCACGCCGATCGGGTGTTCATCGACGGCTTCACGGTTTACGATCGCGCCGCCCCACCGGGCCAACCGGACAGCGATTTCATGCTCGGCCAGCCGGCGGCACCCGGAGAATGACGATGCGTAACGAACCCTTAAAGTTAACCGTGGCGGCGTGCAGTGCCCTGCTGCTGGCGCTCAATGCCCTCCCCACCGCGGCACAGTCTTTTTTGATCCGCGGCGCTACGGTCCACACCGCCGCCGAACGCGGCACGATCGAGAAAGCCGACGTGCTGGTCGACAATGACCGCATCGATGCGGTCGGGCACGAACTCGAACCCAGCGGCACGGCTGAGATCATCGACGGCACCGGGTTGCACGTCACCCCCGGCCTGTTCGGCGGTCTCGCCACCTTCGGCCTCGAAGAAGTCTCGCTCGAAGCCGCCGCCGTCGATCACCGCGCCGTCAGCGGCGAACTGCCGCCACCGGCGGTGCCGGTGCTGCGTCCCGAATTCGACGTCACTCGGGCCTACAATCCGTGGTCGGCGGCGATCGCCGTAAACCGCGCCGCCGGCGTGACCTTCGCGTTGCTGCCCGCGACCCCGTCGGCCGGCTCGTCGATCATCGCCGGCCAAGGAGCGCTGGCCACGCTCGACGGCCGCTACGATGCCATGCTGCCACGCAGCCAGACCTTGTTCGTCTATTTCGGCGGCGGGCTGGCGCAACTGACCGGCTACAGCCGGGCGGCGCAGTACATGCTGTTCGACCAAGCGGTCAAAGAAGCGCAGTCCAGCGCCCGCGCCAGCGATGCCGACCAACGGCTGCTGACCCCGGCCGGGCGCGAAGCGCTCTCGTCGTTTCTCGGCGGCAACCGCGTCGTCTTCGCCGTCGATCGCGCCGCCGATATCCGCCAGGTGATCCTGTTGACCGAACGTTTACGCCTGCGCTCGGCGATCAGCGGCGGCGCCGAAGCGTGGCACCTAGCCACGGCACTGGCGCGCGCCAATATCCCCGTGATCCTCGATCCGCTGGCCGATCTGCCCGCCAATTTCGACCAACTCGGAGCGCGCCTCGACAATGCCGCCATCCTCAATCGCGCCGGCGTGACCATCTTGTTTTCGGCCGCCGGCGGCGCCCCGCACAACGCCCGCAAAATCCGCCAACTGGCCGGTAACGCCGTGGCCAACGGGCTGCCATGGGAAGCGGCCTTGAAAGCAATCACCACCTGGCCGGCCGAAGTCTTCGGCACCGGTGACCGGCTGGGCAGCATTGAGCCCGGCAAACAGGCCGATCTCGTGCTGTGGGACGGCGATCCCCTGGAAGTGACGAGCAGCGCCCAACGCGTCTGGATCGCCGGCCGCGCCGCCAACCTCGACACCCGGCAAAAGCAACTGCGTGATCGTTATCTGATCAGAAAAGAAACCACAACGGAATAAATCCACCCCCTTCCCGACCTTCCCCCTTCCAGGGGGAAGGGGAGGTTCATACCCCCTTCCCAGCCTTCCCCCTACCAGGGGGAAGGAGAGGTTCATACCCCCATCCCAACCTTCCCCCTGGGAGGGGGAAGGGGAGGTTCATACCCCCTTCCCAACCTTCCCCCTGGAAGGGGGAAGGGGAGGTTCATACCCCCTTCCCAACCTTCCCCCTGGAAGGGGGAAGGAGTGGTGCGCTTCCCCGCTTTCGGGGGATCATCTCATCTCCCCCCCCCGCTTGCGGGGGATCATCTCATCTCCCCCCCCGTTTGCGGGGGATCATCTCATCTCCCCCTCCCCCGCTTGCGGGGGAGGGTCGGGGAGGGGGAGAATGATCCGCTGGCCACCACCACCATAGGTCATCCTGATGTCTTTCGCCGACCGCGACGAAGCCGAAGCGTTTTTGACGCGCTACCCCGAAGTCAAACTGATCGAGCTTTATCTGATCGACCTGAACGGCGTGCCGCGCGGCAAATGGTTGCGGCGCGAAGAGTTGCCGGCGTTATACGACACCGGCCGCGCCGTGCCGCATTCGCTGCTCGCCACCGATATTCACGGCGTCGATGTACCGGGCACCGGGCTTTTATGGGAAACCGGCGACGCCGACGGCTGGATCCGGCCGCTCGCCGGCAGCCTGCAACCGATGCCATGGCATCCGGCCCCGGCGGCCCAGGTACAGGCGACCTTCGATCCGGCGAGCCCGCCCGGCGCGGCGGCCGAACCGCGGCGCGTGTTGGAGACGATCGAACGTCGTCTTCGCGATGAGGGCCATCATCCGGTAATGGCCGCCGAACTCGAATTCTATCTGCTCGCCGCCGGCCGCGGCCCGCGCGGCCGACCCCGTCCCGCGGCGCCGCCGGGCGGCGAGACACCGCACGCCGCGCAGGTTTACGGCCTCGAACCGCTCGCCGCCTTCGCCGGCTTTTTCAACGATCTGTACCGCGCCTGCGAGACTCTCCAGCTACCAGCCCGCACGGCTATTTCCGAAGCCGCTCCCGGGCAGTTCGAAATCACGCTCCAACACCAGTGCGGCGCTGTTGCAGCGATTGACGAGGCGATCCGCTACAAGCGCTTGGTCAAGGGACTGGCGATGCGCCACGGCATGCGCGCCTCGTTCATGGCCAAGCCATTCGCCGGCCTGCCCGGCAACGGCCTGCACCTGCATATCAGTCTGGCCGATGACGCTGGAACCAACCTTTTCGCCGGCCCCGCACCGGAAGGCAGCGAACGGCTCCGTCACGGCATCGGCGGCTTGTTGGCCACGATGTCCGAATCGCTCGCCCTGCTCTGTCCGCACGCCAATTCCTACCGTCGCTTCCAGGCGCACAGTTACGCCCCGCTGGCCCCGGCCTGGGGCGTCAACAACCGGACCGTGCCGTTGCGCATCCCGGCCGGACCGCCGGCGTCACGCCACCTCGAACACCGGATCGCCGGCGCCGATGCCAATCTCTACCTCGCCGCCGCCGCCCTGCTTGCCGGCTTGCACCACGGCATCCACCGGCAACTCGATCCGGGCGCTCCGGTCACCGGCGATGGCTATGCGACCGATCGACCACAACTGACCACCATCTGGCACCAGGCGCTGGCCGACTTCGCAGCCTCAGACTGGGCGGCCGAGTATTTCAATCCAACGTTCCGCCGGGCGTATTCGACAATCAAAGCCCACGAACAGTCCCAGTTTCACGCCGAAGTCGGCGAGCAGGACTGGCGCTGGTATCTCGACGTGGTGTAACAGGTTGTTGAAAAACGCCATCCTGGCGTTTTTCAACAGCCTGCTAAACCCGGTCACCTGCTCACCGCACCCCTTTACGCGATAGAGTTCTTGGCGACGACGCCCCTCGCATCCAGGCCGGCGACGGAGCCGCCACCGGCGATGCGAGCCGCGCACCCAACCGGAACCGCCGCTCAGAGGGAGAAAGAAGCGCGACGTGAGGAGTGAGGCGTTTAACCTCTATTCAGCCTCAGGCGCACCGACGGATTCGATATCTTCTTCGTGGACTTCCAACGGGCCAACTGTTACTGCGCCGTAGAGATCGCTGTGATCCTGGATGATTGATTGATTTCACAAATAGGGTCTTTTTCGATTCCCTGTCAGGATCACTTCTCCGATTCCGCCGACACCGGATCGCCAATCAATTCGAAATCACCCAGCTCAACCCGTCCCGGCTGATATTGATCGATATAGCCATCGATTGCGTTTTCAATCGCTTTGAGGTCTGCCGGCATAGCTACCATACTCGTCAATCCTAGCGAGCCGATCCTTAAACATTCCTGATCGGGCTCAAGCTCATTGGCGGTACTACAGTTGAATGCGGTGACCGATACTGCATCGCATCGCGATCCAGTGCGTGACCCCGTACACATTCGCGTGCCGTTTCGTAACACCCGCCGGTTCTCGATCATATTGACGTATATCCCGTTCTCCATGATAAGATTTCCAGCCCGTTCCCTGGCCGATTTCAGATCCGCTGCGGACAGCTTTTGTTTAATCGACTCGTGATAGTCGCGATATGCCTGGCGCCCACTTTCAGCCGCTAGATATGACCAGGCGTAGGCTTCGACAATATCCTTCTCGACACCATAACCATTTTCATACATCGTGGCCAGCCGGTATTCGGAAAAATGATCGCCGATCTTTTGCAGCTTGTTGTATAAACGATAGGCGCGAGCGTAGTCGCCATCGGCATAGGCCAGATCGGCCCTTTGCTGCATCTGCTCCAGCGCCTGCTTTGCATTCATATTGGCTTTTGGAGCGCTTGTCTCTAATACTGTAAATTGTGCATGAGCATAATTTATAAATAATAGACTCATTATGCTAATCATAAATTTACTAGTCTTGAGTGTCATACCGGACATTTTACGCGCCTCCATGAAAATGAATGAATGAATACCAAGCCGTCGGCTTGCTTAACGGGAATTTAACCAGTCCGGCAAATTCCCTGATCCAAATCCCCTTGGATTTACCCACGAGTAACGCGACCGGCTTTGTCAGGAAATGATTTCAAATCGATACCAGAGCTGGCCCGGGTTGTTGGGGAGGGGGCGCCTTTGTTCAGCGCGCTCATGATCCGTCTGCAAAGTGCGGATCGGGCAACGGGTATTTGTGGCCGGAGGCGCAGTTGAACAAAACACAGCTTGTGTTTTCGTCCAGCCAACCGGCGGCTCGTAATTGCCGGTAAGCGGCGTAAGTTGCTGCGCCTTCGGGGCAAACCAGTAAGCCGTGCCGGTGCGCCAAGTCACACCAGGCGGCGACGATTGCCGGGTCATCGACGGCGACCGCCGTGCCGCCCGAGTCGCGCACGGCGCGCAAAATCAGAAAATCGCCGACCGCGGCCGGGACGCGAATGCCGGCGGCGACGGTCGCGGCGTTCTCCCAGCGGGCGGCGAATTCATCGCCTTGTTCATAAGCGCGGACCATCGGTGCACAGCCGGCCGCCTGCACGGCGACCATCTTCGGCAACGGACCCGCAAGCCAACCGAGCGTTTTGAGTTCGGCGAACGCTTTCCACATGCCGATCAGCCCCGTGCCGCCGCCGGTCGGATAAAAGATCACTTCCGGCAGGCGCCAGTCGAGTTGCGCCGCCAGTTCCAAACCCATCGTTTTTTTACCTTCCAGCCGGTAGGGTTCCTTCAGAGTCGAGACATCGAACCAGCCTTCCTCGGCGTTGCGGGCGGCGAGCAACCGGCCGCAGTCATCGATCAAGCCATCGACCGGAACGACCTCGGCGCCAGCCAGCCGGGTCTCGGCGATATTGAGCGGCGGCGTGTCGGCCGGGCAGTAAACCAGCGTCCGGATCCCGGCGCGCGTGCCGTAAGCGGCCAGCGCCGCGCCGGCATTGCCGTTGGACGGCATCGACAGGCGATCGAGACCGAATTCGCGGGCCATCGCCACCGCCATGGCCAAGCCGCGCGCCTTGAACGAGGCGGTGGGCAGCCGCCCTTCGTCTTTGATCCACAGCGGCCTTTTGTCAAGTCTGACCAGCGGCGTGACAATCTCGCCAAGGCGTGGCGCGCGTTCCGGATCGCCGAGCGGCAACAGCTCGCGCCACGACCAGAAGCCGTCGTCGCGGGCTGTGACGGCGTCGCGATCGACTTCGCGGGCAATGGCGCCAAGGTCATAGCGCACCCATAGCGGCCGCTTCTCGTCCGACAGCCCATAAACGCGCCCTGCGACATACGTTTTGCCCGTCAACGAACATTCAAGATGCGTTACATAAGAATTCAATGCCCTGTCTCCAGGTGAACAATCCGCTCCATTATTATCGTCATTCCCGCCCCCGCAGCAATCCGCCCCTTGTCCCTTAACGCGCTGGCGGCATTCAGCGCCTAGTCCCCCCGCTTGCGGCAATCAGCGCCTACTCCCTCGCTTGCGGCAATCAGCGCCTAGTCCCTTCCCTCGCTTGCGGGGGAANNGGTATGACCATCGAAGTCTATTTTCCCCCTCCCCATCCCTCCCCCACAAGTGGGGGAGGGAGAAGAAAGAAATACTCCCCCCCCGCAAGCGGGCGAGGGCAAATAAAGAAGTCCCCCCGCTCGCGGCAATCCGCGCCTCGTTCCTTCCCTCGCTTGCGGGGGAAGGTTAGGAAGGGGGCATGATTGTCGAAGGCGATTTCCCTCTCTTTGATCCTTCCACACGCGATAAATTGACAAAGCTTGCCAATACATGGCATATTGTCCGCCGGAGGTATTCGGATATGGCAACCATGAATGTCTCGATTCCCGACAGCATGAAGCAATGGGTCGAAAGTCAGGCCAGCTCAGGGCACTATGCCAACGTCAGCGACTACGTGCGCGATCTGATCCGCCGGGATCAGGATCGCATTGCCAAAATTGCGCACATTCAAGCACTGGTCACTGAAGGCATCGAAAGCGGCCCCGGCGATCGCTCGATGGGCGAGCTGAAAGCCATCGCCCGCCAGCAATCGCGTCCCGCGGTCAAACCCTGATGGGTTATACCCTAAGCCGCAAGGCTGAAGAGGATATTATCGCCATCTTCCTTCACGGCGTCGAACAATTTGGTATCAAGCAAGCGGAGTGTTATCACGACCTGCTTGAGAGTACATTCGGCTTTCTCGCCGAACACCCGGCGGCTGCTCGCGAACGTCCTGAAATATCGCCCCCGGTGCGCGTCCATCCGATCAAATCGCACTTGATTTTTTACACGATCGACGAATACGAAGATATTTTTATCATCCGTATTCGGCATAGCCGGGAGGATTGGCAGGACGAGTGATGGTCCCAATCTCGTCATTCCCGCCCCGCAGCAATCTGCCCCTCGTCCCTCCCACGCTTGCGGCAAGCTACCTTTCGTCCCTTCCCTCGCTTACGGGGGAAGGTTAGGAAGGAGGCATGATCGTCGAAGTCTATTTTCCCCCTCCCCATCCCTCCCCCACAAGTGGGGGAGGGTGAATAAAGAAGCCTTCCCTCGCTTGCGGGGGAAGGTTAGGAAGGGGGTATGACCCCGTCGAAGTCGATTCTATTCGCTCGCCGGCAAAGCAGGGAAAAGCCCGTAACCGAGGTCGCCGGCGGCTTGTTCGAAGCCTGGCTGCTGCTCGTTGATGAAGCCGTCGGCTTTATCGATCGCCTCCCGCGCCGCGCGTTGTGCGCGTTCGACGTGAGCGAGTTGCGCCGGGCTCGGCGCGGCAAGCGCTCCGCCCACCTGCCACGCCTGGGTCTGTAATTGCTGCAGCGGCGTATTGCGATCGGTGATGCCCTTGCTCATCGGCGGCGTCCACAGCGCATTGTTCACTTCGCTCAGCGCCTTGAGCGCATCGTCGATGCGTTTGATCAATGCCTGATGCGGATCGTCGTCGTCGATGTCGAGCAGCGGATCGCGTTCCTTGCGTCTTGTGATGTCGAGACCGGCCCGTACTTTGAGCGCTTCTAGCGCGGTTTTGAAATCGCCGAGACGGCGGATCGCGGCGGTCAGGTCGGCCTGTGCGACGGAAATGCGCTCGATCGCCGCTTCGCGCGCCTGTTGCGCCGCGCTGTCGAACTCGGGGACACGCGGATCGGGCTTGACGTTGATCACTGCCTGCTTCTGTTGATCGCGGAAGCGGGCGGTCAAACGGTACTCACCGGGCGGTACTTCGGGTCCACCGCGTATCCCGAAAAACGCCGGCGGCGGCACCGGCGAGATCAACGGCTCGCGGCTCAGATCCCAACTGGTGCGATTGATGCCCTGCCTGACATCCACCTCGAGCTTGCGCACCAGGCCGCCGTCGGCGCGGCGAATTTCAAGCGTGACTTTGTTTTTGTCGGCGGGCGATGAACCGCTTTCTTGTTTTTCGCCGTCCTTACCGCCGGCTGCCGGTTGCTTTGCCTGCCGTTGCTTTTCGGTTTCCGGATCCGGATGCGGCAGGTCGGCGGCACCGAGATAAAACGTGATCAGCGCGCCATAGGGCGCATTCTCGCCGCGGAATTCGGTTGCTCCCGGGAAGCGTGCGCCGAGTGACTGCTTGACCGAATACTGCTGGGCGCTGGGCGGGTCGAACAACTCCAGCGGCGTTGCCGGATCGAGCGCGGCGATCCGGCGCAATGGCGAGATGTCGTCGATAATCAAAATACCTCGGCCGTGCGTGCCCAGCACCAGATCGTTTTCACGCGGCTGGATCGCCAAATCCATCACCGAAGCGGTCGGCACGCCGTGCGTGAACTTCGCCCACGAGCCGCCACTGTCGGTGCTGTAATAAAGCCCGAGCTCGGTGCCGAGAAACAGCAAAGCGGGATCGGCGACGTCCTGCTGGACGATCAATGCCTGGCCCGCGATGTCGCCGTGCACCAGCGACGTCCAGCGGGCGCCGTAATCATCGACCCGGAATGCATAAGTCGCAAAATTACCGCGCCGGTGATCGTCGAAGACAACGAACGCGGTCCCTGGGTCGTGCGGCGAGACCGTGATGTGCGGCACCCAGCTTCCCTCGGGCACGCCGCGCGCCTTCCGATCGAGCCGCGTCCACTGCGCCCCGCCGTCGCGCGTCAGATGCACCCGGCCGTCATCGGTGCCGACCCACAACACACCGCGTTCATGCGGGCTTGGCGCGATGGTGATGATGGTGGTGTAGTTCTCGGCGGCGGTGACATCCGGAGTCAGGCCGCCGCTTTCTTTCTGCTTCTGCCACTCGGGATTGTCGCTGGTCAGATCGGGGCTGATCACCTCCCAGCTTGCGCCGCGGTCGGTCGAACGGTGCACGAACTGGCTGCCGTAATAAATCGTCGCCGGGTCGAACGGGTCCGGCGCGAACCCCGCGTTCCAGTTGAACCGTAACTCTTCTTCCGGATCGACTTCCGGCGGCCGGATGGCGAGCTGTTCGCCGGTGTGCATGTTCCAGCGCACCAGGTTGCCGCCCTGCGACATGGCATAGCCGGTCTGGCTGTCTTCCGGATCGGGGCTGGTATCGAAACCATCGCCGAACGCCACTTCCTGCCAGTGGGCGTTGCGGATGCCGCCGTTTTCCCATACTTCGGACGGGCCGCGCCACGAACCGTTGTCCTGCAAACCGCCGTAAACGTGATACGGCAGGTCGTTGTCGGTGCGGACATGGTAGAACTGTGCCACCGGCAGGGTGCGCATGTGGCGCCAGGTCGCCCCGCGGTCGCGCGATTCACCGACGCCGCCGTCATTGCCGATCAGCAGGTGGCGGCCGTCATGGGGATCGACCCACAGGGTGTGGTGATCGGGATGAATCTTGTCCCAGATGACCCAGGGTTGGAACGTCTTGCCGCCGTCATCGGAGACTTGCGCCACCGTAGCCAGCCGGTAAACGCGATCCGGCCATTCGGGATCGACGTAAATATCGGAATAATAAAACGGCCGCTCACTGATATTGGGCTCGGTGTTGACCGCGGCGAAAGTGTAGCCGCCGTCGGTCGAAGCCAACATCGCACTTTGTTCCGCCTCGACCAGCGCATAGACCCGATTCGGATCGCTCGGCGCAATCGCCAGGCCGATCCGCCCCAATTCCCCCTTCGGCAATCCGTCCGCGGTGGTCAAGCGTGTCCACGTATCGCCGCCGTCGGAGCTGCGCCACAGACCGGATCCGGGGCCACCCGATTTGAACAGCCAAGGCCAGCGCCGGTACTGCCAGGTGCTGGCCAAGAGCTTGTTCGGATTTTCCGGGTCCATGACCAGATCGCTGGCCCCGGTTTTTTCATCGACATACAGAATCTTCTCCCACGACCGGCCGCCGTCGCGCGAGCGATAGACGCCGCGCTCGTCGTTGTCCTTCCACATCGAACCGAGCGCCGTCGCATAGACCACGTTCGGATCGGAAGGATGAAGAACGATGCGATGAATCCGCTCGGTCCTCTCCAGCCCCATCCGCTGCCACGTGCGGCCGGCATCGAGCGAGCGGTAGATCCCGCCGCCGTGGCCGGCGCTGTTGCGCGTGTTGCCCTCGCCGGTGCCGACCCAGACCACGGATGGATTCTGCGGGTGGATCGCCAAGGCGCCGATTGCGTGAAACCCTTCGCGGTCGAAAATCGGAGTAAACGCCAGGCCGCCGTCGGTTGATTTCCAGACACCGCCGGTCGCCGCGCCGACATAGATCACATTCGGGTCCGACGGCACCGCCGCCACCGCGGCGACCCGGCCGCTCATCCCGGCCGGCCCGATAGCCCGGGCCTTCATCCCGGCCAGCAAGGCCGGATCGAGCCCCGCGCTGGAAATAGCAGGCAGCGCCAGGGAGAACAACAAGACGAGCCCCGGAACGCCCGGACGGCAAGCCAACAAACGATGCTCGTTTTTCATTGAATGATGCTTCATTGGATGACTCCTTGTTGACCGTTGTCCGGCGATGATAACCGGATACGCTTCGTATTTCCTACCGCGCCGCTCAGGCCGATACCGCCTTCACCCGCCCTCCGCTCGGGAGCGGGCAGGATCACCTCGCGCGACGGGACGGTTACCGCTGCAATCCCTGTCGTCTGCCGGCGTAAGATATGTAAAATGCTGTATAAAATCGCACCGGCACGAGCCGGGGATCCACCGATTTTAGTGGCATCTTCCAAAGCCGCTCAAACAAAATTGCATTGGAAACCTCGGTACAATACACTTGATGTCATTATTAACCCAGCATGGCGCTGGCATCAGAACCCACGTTACTGAAGCAGTGAATCATTTTCAATCCTAATGAGCAACTCACCCTCCAATGTTCGGAAAGCGGTTTTCCCCGTCGCAGGGCTGGGTACCCGTTTTTTACCCGCGACGAAATCCACGCCAAAGGAAATGTTGCCGGTCGTGGACAAACCCTTGATCCAATACGCAGCAGAAGAAGCCGTTTCCGCTGGCGTTGACACACTGATTTTCATAACAAGCAGAATGAAACATTCTATCAGTGATCATTTTGATAGCATCATCGAATTGGAAACCCACTTAAAGCGCGGCGGAAAAGAGGAACTGTTACGCCGTTACCAAGAAACGATACCCGATGATATCACTAAATTATATCTCCCTCAAGGACGCCCCCTTGGGCTTGGCCATGCAATATTGTGCGCGCAGCCAATTGTAAATAACGAGCCTTTCTTTGTATTGCTTGCTGATGATTTAATATTGTCTCCGGAAGGAGACACTTGTTTAGCTCAACTGCATGATGCTTATCTCTGTACCGGGGCTACGGTTATTGCTGTCGTACCGATTACCGATGACGACTGCCAAAGTCATGGTGTCATTGAAATTGCGGATAAAGTCGGCGGAATGTTCCGTCTAGGCGGTATAGTAGAAAAGCCTCATCCTAAAGATGCTCCTTCGCGCTGGGGCGTCATAGGACGTTATTTACTTACACCACGCATTTTCGATCATTTGAAGCGACTGCCCCCTGGTGCAAACGGTGAAGTCCAATTAACCGACGGCATTGCTGCTTTACTCCAGGAAGAGCCGGTCTATGCCGTACCTCTGCGCGGCAAGCGCTTCGATTGCGGCACCCGTTTCGGCTATGTCAAAGCGACTCTTGAGGTCGCCCTGAATGATCCACAATTGCGCAAGGAATTGATTGAAGTTTTTCCAATTATTGGCCAATCGGCTTAATTTCAGACTTGAATCCTGAAGGCAATACCAGGCTGTATCAGAACCCCCCAGTCTATCGGGATCCGGCCTTATTATACGAGGCTTATCGGACTTTCCCCTTACCGTTCCGGATTTATGATAGGCACTCGGTTGACGGAAGACATAGAATCTATACGCCTCGGCCGCAAGGCCGCACCGGCCGGCCGCGGGGCCTGCACCCGAGCATATCCGCACCCTCCACGAACGGCTTGAGCAAAAACCACAGGTCCCGATATCATGCTTGTTGATCGTGTTGCCGGCTCTCAGCAAAGCTTTGATGAATGTCACGAAATCTTTCCATCACCACGCGGTTGCGGCAGTGGTGCCTGAAGCGACGGGCGGCCAGAATCACTGCCAGTGCACTGTTTGACAGTGCCTGGTACCTGAATCGATATCCCGACGTGCGCGATTCTGGAATGGACCCGGCGCTGCACTATGTCGTCGCAGGCGCCACCGAGGGCCGCTGGCCGCACCCGCTGTTCGATCCCGACTGGTACCGTCGGCAACTCGGCCATGCGAGTCGGGGCCGCCGCACGCCGCTGGAACATTACCTTTCGTTGCCGGTGGACCAACGGCCCGCCACCCATCCGCTGTTCGACCCCGACTGGTACCGGTTGCAGAACCCCGCGGTCGCAAAAGCCGGAATTGACCCGCTGGAGCACTTCATTGTCTCCGGCGGCAAGGAAGGGCGCTCACCCCACCCGGAATTCGATTCCGCATGGTATCAGGCGCGGTATCCCGACGTCGCAGTGGCTGGTGTCAATCCACTGATCCATTACCTGGTCTTCGGCGCCGATGAGGGCCGCGACCCCAGCCCGTGGTTCGACACGGCCTGGTACGGTGAGACGCAGCTGGGCGCCCAGTGCGCCGGCGAGAACCCGCTGGTTCATCATGCCCAAGGCGGTCATCGGGACGGGCTGAAAACCCGGCCCGCAGCCGAGCAGGCCTTCTGGTGGGATTCCATCTGCCGTCGGCGCGATGCTTGTTTCCGGGCGCGCAGGACGGATGTCGCCGAGGCACTGGCGCAAATGGCGCATGCGCCAGGGGTTTCCGTCATCATTCCCGTCTACAACGCGCCGGACGAGCTTGAAGCCTGCCTGGCGGCAGTTGCGCGCCACACGCCACGGGCAGCGCGAATCGTGGTGATCGACGACGCCAGCACGGATGAACGCGTTCGCCAGGTCCTCGATGCCCATCGATCGGACCCGCGCCTGGAGATGCTCGAAAACAAGGAAAATCAGGGCTATACCAGAACGATCAATCGTGGCATCCAGCATGCCGGTCGCAACGATGTGGTGCTGTTGAATGCCGATACGCAGGTCGGACCGGGCTGGCTCGGCAGGCTGCGTCTGAGTGCCTATTCGGGCGAGCGCACTGCCACGGCAACCGCGCTTTCCAACAATGCCGGCGCATTCTCGGCTCCCGAGATCAATCGCGAGAACCCCTTGCCCCAGTCGATTTCGACGACTGCCATCGCTCGTGCAGTGGCCCAGGCATCGCTGCGGGTTCGACCTGTCACGCCGACCGGGAATGGATTCTGCATGTACGTTCGCCGTGCATGCATTGACGAAATCGGCGAATTCGACGAGCAGGCATTTCCATGTGGGTATGGCGAGGAAAACGACTTCTGCATGCGAGCAGTGCAAAAAAACTGGCTGCATATCGTTGATGACTCGACATATGTTTTCCATCATCGATCAGCTAGCTTCGGCAGCCGGCGCGACCTGCTCGCGAAACAGGGCCTTGCGGTCGTCAACCAGCGATACCCCGACTACGCCGACCGAGTCGCTGCGTTTCTCGGTTCGACCGGCCTGACCCAGGCCCGGCAACGCGTCGCCGATATCGTCGAGGTTCTGCAAGCCGAAGGCGACACGGTCAAGCCGCGGGTGCTCTATGTCATCGCCGCCCTGCATGAACAAGGCGGCACCTGGCTGACCAACCGCGACCTGATGGACGCACTTGCCGGGGACTGCGAGACGATGCTGCTGCGCTCAGACGGCAAGTTGCTGGAGCTTTTCAGCTACCGCGCAGGCGAGTTCGTGCCGCTGGACCATGCGGTCCTGGCCGAGCCGATCCGCGCGTTTCCGCACGCCAGCGACGAATACGACGCGATCGTGGCGCAGTGGCTCCACGAGTACACCATCGAGCTCGTCCACGTCCGGCATATCGCACTGCATGGGCTGGGCCTGCTCGACGTCGCGAATCGGATGTGGATTCCGGTGGTATTTTCGTTCCACGACTATTACACCGTCTGCCCGACTGTCAAGTTGCTCGACGAGAACCTGGTCTTTTGCGGGGGGCGCTGTACCACAACGCAAGGCCATTGCACACCGGAACTCTGGCCCGATGAAAACGTCCCGGCGCTGAAGCACGCAGCCGTCCACGGCTGGAAGAGAGCGTTTTCAGATGCGCTCGAGCACTGCGACGCGCTGGTGACGACCTCGCAGACGGCGCGCCAGATCGTGCTCGACAATCATCCAGCGCTGGCCGGGCGGCTGTTCCACATCATCCCACACGGGCGCGATTTCGGGCACTTCCTGCCGCCACAACCCGCCATCGCCCCGGATGAGCCGATTCGTCTGCTCGTGCCCGGCAATCTGACCCTGGCCAAGGGCGCCGGAATCGTGAGGGAACTTGCCCGGTGTGCGATAGATGGTAATTATGAAATCCATTTGCTGGGCCGCTGGCTGGACGGAGTCCCACCAAAAAACGTGATTTTCCACGGACCCTACGCTCGTAACGAATTCCTGGCACGGGTTGAGGAAATCAGGCCGCACGCAGGCGCGGTGCTTTCCATCTGGCCGGAAACCTGGTGCCACACCCTGACCGAGTTGTGGGCTGCAGGCCTTCCGGTCATCGGGTATGATCTCGGTGCAGTGGCAGAGCGCATCAGGGCTTGCGGCGGAGGCTGGGTGCTGACATGTCCGACCAGTCAGGCGGTACGGGATCTGATACGAGACATTGTCCGTGAGCCAGAGCAATGGTCCCGGGCGGCACGAAGTGTGAGGATGTGGCAGAAAAAGGTGCAGACTGATGGGAGTTGTCACAACATGGCGCGCGAGTATTCGCGATGCTACGGCGAACTTGCTTTGGCCATGAGCGATACAGAAGCCGGGAAAAGGCAATAATGTGCCATATCGCTGAATCAATAAGCGATCTGAAGGCGCTTCCGGGCCGGGTGCCCAATAACCACACAACGCGGATCAATGCAGCTGCGCTGATAACAGTCATGAACTCCAGCTTGAAATCCAGTCCGAAAGCCGCCGCGGGGAGGGCATGTGCCCACTAATCCGTTGCAAATCGTGGTCCTGGGCATGCACCGTTCGGGCACATCCGCCCTGACTGGTGCATTGCATCGGATGGGCGTTTATGTTGGTGACGAGCAGGAATTGACAGGGAAGTCCTGGGAGAATCCTCAGGGTTTCTTCGAGCATCGCGACGCCAGAAAGATTTGCGATGCCCTCTTGCATGGTGCTGACGCGGACTGGTGGAAGGTTAGCTCCTTCGATGTCGGCAACATCAGACAGGATGTCCGTGATGCGCAGACCCGCGCGCTTCAGGAACTGGTCACCAGACTAAATGGTCAGGCGGAGTACGCCTGGGTCCTGAAAGAGCCAAGACTGTGTCTCCTTTTTCCGGCACTCAGGGCGATATTGGAGAATCCCTTCGCCCTGATCATGTCACGGCACCCGGTTGAGGTGGCGCGGTCCTTGAGGCGCCGTAACGGGTTCCCGATGCAGGCGGGGCTGGCGCTGTGGGAAGTATACATGACCAGCGCCCTGAAGCAGGGCCGGCGCATCCCCCATGCACTTGTGTCCTACAACGACCTGGTGGCTGCGCCGGGCGAGGTATTGGAAAGAGTCGCCAAAGCGCTGGGTACCGCAACAGCGACGCGGCTGGACCTCGAAGCCGGTGCCGCCAGCATCAAGCCGGAGCTTCGCCGGGAGCTGTCAGAGGAGGACGACGATGATTGGCTTTCCCCCGGACAACGAGATCTTTGGTTGCGGCTTCGTAAAGCTGAAATCGAGGACTTCAAAGGAGGAGTCGCACATCGATCAATACGGATACTGCGAGAATTCGAGATTGATCAAAAGGAGAGAACAGACCTGATCGAGAAAGCGCGGATTCTTGAGCGAAAGATTGCGACTGAGGCTCAGCAGCAATCGGAAAATTCTGCGCTGAAAGAAGACCTGCGTCAAGCAACAGCGAAAATCAAACAGGAAAGTTCCAGGACGAGTGCCTTGTCTGCATCGCTGAAGGAAAGGCAGGAAGAAATTGTCAGACGAGACGAAGAACTTGGCGCGGCACGAAAGCAAATAGAGGAACTGAATAACAAGACTGCCGAGCTTGCGGCTGAGCGTGACATTCAAAAAAAGAGAGAAAAAATCCAAGAAGTTTCAATGAAAAAAATCGTATCGCAAAGAGGGGCTGATATGAAGAAGGTGTCGGAAGGTCTGGCCAATATCGCTGACAGACTCAGGGAAATCGAGGAGGTCAAAAATAATCTGGTTAAGTTGCAGGGAGAAATTCGAGAAAGTCGGCAAGAGCTTAGGTTGCTGGCGAATGAGGCAAAAAGACAAAAGCATGCCGAACGATATCAGAAGCATCAGACAAGGCGTCGTGATAATCTCCTTCAGGAGCTAAATCAGTTGCGTATCGCCGTATCGGGTTGGCGTGCGGTATTCAAGTTCCCGGTCATGCCGCTTTCCCTTTTCCGGATGCGGCGGCTGATACCCCGGGCAATACGTATTGCAGCGTCTCCGATCTTTGACGGTGACTGGTATCTGAAGCAGAATCCGGATGTAAAGATGGCGGGCATGAATCCGGCGCTGCATTATGTCGCGGATGGTGGCCGAGAGGGGCGGGCGCCCAGTCTCTTGTTCGACCCATCCTGGTGGGTTGATCATGAGGGCGTGCAGGTAGAAAAAAATCAGACTGCACTGGAGCTTTATCTGGATCGGCGGCTCGTTGAGTGTGCCGACCCGCACCCGCTGTTTCTGCGAAAAGAGTATCTCGAAGAGAATCCAGGCGTCGCTGAGGCTGGACTCGAACCGCTCGAGCATTTTCTGTTAAGTGGCAGCCGTCAGGTCCGCAGTCCGCATCCCGAGTTCGACGCTGTCTGGTACCTTGAGCGCTACCCCGATGTCGCTGAGGCCGGCGTCAACCCATTGGTCCACTTTCTGGCCAACGGCGCATCCGAGGGGCGTGATCCAAGCAAGAATTTTTCCACCCAGGGCTATCTTGACGCAAATCCCGAGCTCGCCGTTGCAAGAGTGAATCCGCTCGTCCACTGGGTTGTGAAGGGCCGAAGTGAAGGGCGAGGCCAGACGCGGGGAGTTGACCAGGTTCAGAACAAACCTGCTGGCCGGCAGCGGGAGCATGCTCAGCAGGTGGTGCCAATAAGGCAACCAAAGCTTCCGCTGACCGTTCTGATAATCTCCTGGGATATCGGTCATAATCCGCTGGGGCGAGCCTACATGGTTGCCGAGGTGGTCGACCGCGTGGTGCACCATACAATCATTGCCGGCTTTCAGTTTCCGCGGTACGGCCAAGACGTCTGGCCGCCCTTGAAGAATTCACGCCTTCCAGTCATCCCGATACCAGGCGGCCGCTTTCCGGACTTCCTGGAGACCGCAGAGCGAATTGCCGCGACTGTAAAGCCCGATGTGGTGATTGCCTGCAAGCCGCGCTTGCCTTCGCTCCAATTGGGCCTTCAAATCAAGGAGCTTGCAGGCTGCCCCCTCATCCTCGACATTGACGATCACGAGCTCTCATTTTTTGAGGACCAAACGCCGTTCGATCTGACGGCACTGGAGGCAATGGCGCCGGGTGCTCTCGAAGGCGAGGACGAACCGTATGAGGCAATCTGGACACGCCTGTCTGAAAGCCTGATCAGCGAAGCCGATGCCCGCTTGGTCTCTAACACCGCGTTGCAGAAAAAGTACGGGGGCACCCTCGTTCCACACGCGCGTGACGAAACTGTCTTTTCAGTCGCTGATCTGAAAAGACGTAACGAAATGCGCCAACGCTATGGCATCCCGGTGGATGCAAAAGCGTTGTTGTTTTGTGGCACACCCCGTTTGCACAAGGGAATCGGTACATTGGCCAAGGCGGTAGCTGCGATTGATGACCCGGCCTGGCGCCTGGTCATTGTCGGTGATGCACCTGATCGCTCGGTGTTTGCAGCGCTTGATCGCCTCGCGCCGGAGCGTGTGATCCGGGTGCCCAATCAGAGCTTTGAATCTCTTCCCGATGTACTTGCGTGCGCGGACGTTGTCGCTTTGCCGCAAGACGTTGATCATCCGATCTCGCTCTATCAGCTACCTGCCAAGGCGATCGATGCAATTGCCGCCGGGGTGCCGCTACTGGTCTCACGCACACCGCCACTTATGGATCTCGTGCGCGATGGCGTCGCCGAGGTGTTGGAAGCTGATCGATTGTCTGAGGACCTGGTTCGCGTCCAGTGCGCCGGGGCGACACCAACGCGGGCGCGCGCGGTGTTTGAAGGCAAATACAGCTATGCCGCACTTGCAAGAACCCTGCGTGAAGTGATTGGCGGACTGAAAACGCACACGGTGAATAAGCTCCCGCAGACCGATGCCCCTTCGCTGGGAGAGCGCCTTATCGCCGCGGAGACTCGCGCTATCGGTTTACCTGCGATATCTGACAGGTCTGGTGAGTCACCCGCCGCCGGCGTTGATATTGTAGTGTTCTGGAAACAAAACGATACTACACTGTACGGCCGGCGATCTGACATGGTCGTCAAGTATCTTGCCTCTAGGCCCGACGTGCGTCGCGTGGTCGTGTTTGATGCGCCAATTTCTCAGTATCAGCTTGCCAAACTTCGCGAAGCGCGTGGCGAGATCACCCAACATCGCCACATTTATACGCGAACACAGGAAAAGCTGCTGGGCCTGCACGATACCCCAAAGGTTCGCTACCGCGTTTTCGCGTATCCGCCGGATTTATTCGACCGTGGTGCGCGCCCGGGTGATCCCCGTCCGCAACTTACTGCTGCGGTGATTAACCACGTTCGTGAGACACTTCTGAATGAAGGCATTGTTGCCGAAAGAGCCGTGTTCTGGCTGTACCCAAAGAATCGATTTCTCACGCCCATCGTCGATGCGTTGCATCCCGGAAAGACGGTTGTCGACATTGTCGACGATCATCGCGCTTGGCCGAGCGTTTCGTCGGACGAGCGCGACTGGCTCACCGAGCAGTATAGCGAAGTTCTTTCGCGAGCTGATTTTGCATTCGCGAATTGCGAACCGGTGCGCGACTCGATGCTGGCCTTCTTTCCGGGCATCCGTCTCATACCCAATGGATGCGATCCCGACCCAGACGTAGCCGAGCCGAGGGGCTGCGAATCATACAAGCGTCTAAAGTCATGGCCCGGTAAGGTGCTCGGTTTCGTCGGCAATCTCGAATCAAAGATCGATATTGACCTGCTTGAGCGTCTGGCCGATGAATTTCCCAACGCGCTACTGGCGCTCGTCGGGTCGACCCACGCTAATCCTGATGTACGTCGACTTGCATGTCACACCAATGTGGTCATGCCGGGTGTCGTCCCTTATGAAGAAAGCGGCGCCTGGGTGCGCTGCTTCGATGTCGGCCTGATCCCGCACCGCAAGACCGAAATGACGAAGAATATGAATCCACTGAAGCTTTTCGTTTATGCTGTTCACGGAGTGCCGGTCGTCGCCACTGATGTTCCGAATTTGGCTGAGTGGGACGGGCTGTGCGTAGCAAAGGATAGCGATGAGTTTATAGCCGCAGTAGGACGGACAATAAGTCGTGGCGGAAAGCACTCTCGCAAAGTAGTAAGCTCTGAATTTATTTCAAAAAACTCGTGGCGTGCGCGTTTCGATAGTGTTGTCCGCAATATTATTGCGGCTTCTGAAGGTAATCTGGCATCTAGGAGTACATGATGAGGCATAATCTTGACATTGACGTCATTGGAAGCGCGATATGGATGCCACCAGATCGAGACGCGGCAGCTGATTTCGTCGAGTTCAGTAATACATACAGCCTTGAGAAGTTCGTGTGCATGCGCGAGGCTCTTAACACTGCGTATGAATCCGGGCGCTTGAAAAAACTTCAAGGTCGCGGCGTCGCCGAATTTATTTTGTCTCGGAAACAGGAGCGCAAGCCGACATCGTGCGTTCGGGTTAGTGACGGTGAAGGCAACCTGCTTCCACTTGCGTTCGACTTCCAAATTGGCGACAAACTGCTCGACTACTGCGTAAAAAAGATTTCCTTCATGCATTTCGGTGAGCAGAGGGTGGTACCCGATAATTCGAAAGAATTTGGATCATTCTTGGCAGAGGCGATTAGGAATGCGGATCTACTTGGATTTCCAAATTTCGGCACGATTGAACGCGGTTTCCATACGGAGGAATCAAAGATTGATGTGAGGGCGCTGACCGGAAATCGGCTATCTTATATCTTGCTGCATCGTATCGGGTTGGAAATAGGTGAGCTGGGAGACGTGCACTCTGACGCGTGGTTCAGCCGTGGACTGCTGCCCTTCTACCCAGATATTGTATCCGACGAGCGAAGAGTTGGTCTAATTTCCGTCTATCCAGAGCTGGCGACAAAGCTGAACGATGCATTCGGCATACCTGAGGTGGAGTTTATACGGGTCCCCAGACAGGCTATTTTCGCTCCCCATGCAGAACGAAAAAACACTTACCATTATCCTGATGCGATGAACCGCATAATCGATGAAATTCGACCAAACCTTCAGGGTCAGGTATTCTTTGTTGCAGCAGGCTTGCTGGGTAAGCGTTACTGTGACCGCATCAAGCGGAACGGTGGTATCGCGATTGATATCGGCAGCATTGCTGAAATTTGGCTGGGGATTAAGGCGCGTGGCTTGGAAGAAGAATTTATTAATAGGTGGAAGCTATGATGCTTAATGGGGCAATAAGTAAAGTCGAGTATGATTTTGGGGAGATGTTATTCTTTGTGACCAACCCAAATGATACTATTCAGCGATGTCATGCGCAAGGTAAAGTTTATGAAATAGAAGATCTTGAAGAGATCTCCGAATTTATAAATCCAAATGGCGTGATTTTAGATATTGGCGCAAACGTTGGAAATCATTCGATATTCTGGTCAAAGCAGTTTCCAAAGGCAAAAATCGTGCCATTTGAAATGTATGATGAGGTGATAGAAATACTTAAGGTGAATGTTGCTCTGAATGATTGTAAAAATATAGACACCAGTTTTTTGGGTTGGGCTCTTGGTGATCGATTTGCGTTGTGCGACGTGGAGTCGCGCCATGTCGATAATAAGGGCTTGGTTAGGGCGATCATTTCCGAATCTGGCACGGTCCCAGTGCGGCCTTGTGATTATTTTGTTCAAACACTAGGTGTTTCATTTATAAAAATTGATGTCGAGGGCATGGAGCTTCAGGTATTAAATGGGTTGTCGCGTACTATCGCGCGATGCCGTCCTGTTATGTTTGTAGAAGTAGATAATAGAAATTTAGATAGATTCGATTCATGGTTGGTTGAAAATAAATATCAAGAAATGTTTAAGATTAAACGTTATGAAACAAATGAAAATAGACTTGTGGTGCCTTTTTAATGAACGGCTTGTGATAGAAATTAGCGTACCGCGTCAACAACTCTGTGTGTACAAATAGAGTAATTACCCGACACTTGGGGTCTCCAGCATGTACAAATTGAGCAAGTCCGAGAGTGGCCCGAAGAAACCGGGCAGGTCAGGTCGGTCATCTTGGCTTTCAACTGGACGGCACCGATTGACTCGCTCCTGCTGGCAGAACGCGGCTAAGTCGTTGTAGACTCAGTTTCGTAGGGCGCAGGGCTACAGGTTCACAGGCTCCTGTCGATCTAGGTTTATGATCGAATGGGGGACGACGATTATGACAGTGTCTAAAATGCTTCTAGAGATGAGTTTATGAATAGCCGTACTGTTTGTAACATTTGTGGTGGGGAGGAGTTCGGTCCAGCGCCTAGCGGCAGGGTCACGCCTGCGGGCCAAGCTCCTGCGTGTCGCTCATGCGGATGACTCGAGCGGCATCGTATTGTGAGACAGGTTTGGGATTCCTTTGACAAGGATTACCTAAAGAGGGCCAGGGTCTTAATGTTTAGCCGAGATCCGCCTGCGCCCCGTGATCTATTCGGATGCTTTGAAGTGTCAATTTACGGAAGCCCTACATCTTTGGATTTTCAGGCAATTGATCGACCGGATGGTATTTATGATTTTGTGATCTGCAATCATGTGCTTGAGCACGTAGCCGATGACCGGGCTGCATATCGGGAACTGATTCGGATTCTTAAACCAACTGGGATTCTCCAGTTCACCGTGCCAAACCAAAAACCCGAACGGAATCGAAGGAGGCCGTCACGAACTGAGCTGAAGGTGATGACTCCGTAAACTACCGGAAAGGGGACATCTCACTTCGCTGAAAACCGGACATCTCAGGTTGGTGTTGACAACAGGTCTTGTTTCTTGCATCTACCGCTCTCGCAATTCCACTCGCCGTGGACACACGGATGCCTGAAGCTCGCAGCAAACACCGGCGATGATTCATCCCACAGCGCCGAGTATGTCACGTGCAGCCGGTAACACCGGCGCGCGACCGATGCTGTAATAAATAAACCCTTCTTTCTCCATGACTGCAGGATCGTAAATATTACGTCCATCGAAGATGAGCGCCCGTTTCATACGACCTCGCACTATTGCATTGTTCAGATTCCAGTAAACTTTCCATTCCGTCACTACGGCCAGGGCATCTGCTCCATCTAGCGCATCGTACTGATCCTCGCAATACACCAGGTCTTCGCGGTCGCCGTAGAGGCTACGTGCTTCATCAAGCGCCTTAGGGTCGTGGGCACGAACCCTGGCGCCGGCGGTCCACAAGTCCTCCATCAACACGCGGCTGGGCGCTTCCCGCATATCGTTGGTATTGGGTTTGAACGCAAGCCCCCATACGGCAATCGTACGGCCATGTAAATTGCCCTGGAAGTGAGCATGAATGTATTCCAACAAGCGCTTTTTTTGAATGCGGTTGATCGCTTCCACTGTTTCGAGCATACGCGGCTCGTAACCATGGCTGCGTGCCGTACAAGCGAGCGCACTGATATCCTTCGGGAAACAAGCGCCCCCATAGCCAACGCCCGGATAAATGAATGAATAACCGATGCGGGGATCCGAACCGATGCCAACGCGGACTTTCTCAATGTCGGCTCCGGTCCGTTCGGCTATGTTTGCCATTTCGTTCATAAAACTGATGCGCGTGGCGAGCATGGCGTTGGCGGCATACTTGGTGAGCTCAGCCGAACGAACGTCCATGAAAATCAACTTTTCATGGTTGCGGTTATAGGCCGCATAACATATCTGCATTAGTTCTCGCACCTTATCCGAATCCGTACCCACGATAATACGAGGCCCCTTGATGAAATCTTCGATGGCGGCACCTTCCTTCAGAAACTCGGGATTGGAGCACACATCGAAGGGAGTCGAATCGTTACGCCGTTGCAATTCGCCGGCAATCATAGTCCGTACCTTATCCGCCGTACCCACGGGCACCGTCGACTTGTTGACCACCAACTTGTAGTCGTTCATATAGCAGCCTATATCGGCGGCCACGGCAAAGACATATTGCAAATCCGCGGAACCGCCCTCATCGGCAGGCGTGCCCACGGCAATGAACAACAGCTTGCCAAACTCGACGCCGCGAGCGGCATTGGTCGTAAAATTCAAGCGATCCGCTTGCAAATTGCGCTTGACCAGAACGTCCAGCCCAGACTCATGAATGGTAACAATGCCAAGCCTGAGATCGGCAATTTTTTCTTCATTCGTATCGACACACAGCACATGATGCCCGGCATCCGCCAGACAGGCGCCCGTGACTAGCCCCACATAACCAGAGCCAAACACAGTAATTCGCATCCGTTACTCCCTAGTTCAATGAGATTTTAAGCTAGTTACTCAGGATACGTTTATTATAGCCCAAGAAATCGTGGACACCCCCCTTCTGATTGCGGATTTCGGACTGCGGATGTCATTCTCTATGCGGCCGACGAATACCGATTGACCTTGATCTCGTCTGCGTGTTTCAGCGCCTGCGAAAGGTCGTAGGCCGCCTGTAATCGTACCCAGGTCACGGCGCCTCCGCCAAACGCCTTGTCGAGTCGAATGGCCATCTCCGGGGAAATGCCAGCATGGCAATTGACCAGATCAGAAAGTTGTTTACGGCTGACGCCCAGTACCTTGGCCGCTTGAGTAACGCTCAGTCCCAAGGGCTCCATGCAGTCATGCCGGATGGAAAGCCCCGGGTGTGGTGGATTTTTCATCAGACCGTCACCGACCAAAAACCGGCAAGGTCTCCTTTCAATGGATGCAATCCGAAACCAGGCAAGTCCATATTGGAAACCTTGGGTGCCTCCTCCAGGCGCGCCAGGATTCGTTCCAATTTGTCCGCATGGTTTACTAGTCCAACCGTAAGTATTGCCACATTCAGGGCTCCGGACGGATTCGCCTGCAAGGCAAAGTGCCGAAGGCATAGTGATTCTACGTCGAGGTACTTTAACGCCGCAGGCGGATTCGTCCGGAGCCCCCGCAGGGCTTGCCTCTCAGCGCCCGTGGACTGCGTTGTTGGCGCTCAACGTAGGCTCGGCTACGCACTTCGCGCCAACGCCTTGCCACGAACGCTGAGAGACAAGCTGAATGTGGCAATACTTGCGGTTGGACTAGTAACTGCACCTTCCGCCGGTCTCCTTGCTCGAATAAGAGTTTGAGCCCTTTGTGGCGGAAGTTTTTTATCATCTGAGTAGTGTAACCTCTCGGCTATCGTTTTTCAAGGTGCTCTGGTGGGCGCAAAAAAAAGGAGCACGACATTCCTGGCCAGTCACTGCTTTTTGGTTGTTTGTTGTCCGTTCTCAGTTGCGGGCTTCTGATTGCTGGTTTAACAGGCTGTTGAAAAACAGCCTGTTAAGGCGGAACAGGGATGTTCCGCACGCGGATCAAGCGCGTCAGTACTTGATCCGACGAGAGCGAGTCCGGGCATGTACCGGACTCGCGACTTGAAAAAGGGCAGGAGAGCCCTTTTTCAACAACCTGTTAATCAACAGGCTGCTAGCGTTCGCCACACCCTTTCATGAAATCTCGGGATCGCGCAAAAAACCCGAAGGGATTCGTATTTTCCGGCCACGTGACGCCTAATGAGATCTCACTAGCCCGCTGGTAACGGCGCACCTGCTTGCTATTATTTCCGAGTTGCCGTACACTGGCCACACGTTCAGGAAGTGATTAAAGCGATGAGAGAGCGTATCCGCGAAGACCGGATCGAATTCCGGACAACCCCTGCGGTTCGGCAATTGATTGATCGCGCCGTGAAGGCATCCGGATGCAGCCTCACGGAATTCGCTGAAGCCAGCCTGGCGGCGGCGGCGCAGCGAATACTCGCCGATCGGAACCGCTTCTCGCTGCCGGCCGAAGCGCTCGCCGAGTGGGAAGCGATCAACGCGCGACCGACGCGGAATTTGCCCGGTCTTCGCAAGCTGATGCGCCGCCCCTCCCCGTTCGCCGGGTGAGTTACTGCCCTCCGGAACCCCTCGAATCCCGCCACGAACTCGACGGATTCGTCTGCAGTTCAGTCGAACAGACTGAATGGCTGCGCCGCCATGCGCGGCAGTCTACGGCATCTGGCGCAACGAAAGTGTTTGTCGTTACTCCGACCGGTAGTAACGAGGTAGTTGCGTACTACACGTGGACAATGGCCCAGATCGACACCGACGACGCACCCAAGCGGCTGGTCAAGGGTGCCGGTCGCTATCCACATCCGGTTGCGCTGCTTGCGCGACTCGGCGTCCACAAGAAACATGAAGGCAATGGTCTCGGCGCCGGATTGCTCCAGGTCGTTCTGCGCCGCGTGGCGGCGATCAGCAACGAAATCGGCTGCCGTGGACTGCTCGTGCATGCTGAATCCGACCGCGCCCGTGCTTTCTACAAACATCTAATCCCGGAGTTCGAACAAAGCCCTACGGACGACCTCCATCTCGTGCTGCTAGTCAAGGACATCAAACGGACATTGGCCCGGTAGAAGAAAAAGAAATCGTGGACACCCCCCATGGGTAATGCTGAATGATGAGTGATGAATGATGAGTTGTTCCTGGTTCCTGGTTCCTGGTTTTTGATGACAGGCCGGCAAGACGCGATTTCGGCAGGCGCCCACCCTGCCCTTTCAATAAACCTCTGGATTACACACAAAATCTGAAGTATTTCGTATTTTCTGGCGCACGCAGCTCCAAAAAAGTGCCCAGCGCTCAGTGATCGGTTAACCGCTTCGTTCGCATTGCCGCATGACCGTAAAGCGGATATACTGTCATCTATGGCTGTTGTCACCATTCAACGTCGCGGCACGCTGACCCTCCCGGCCGAATTGCGCCAGCGTCTTGGGATCGAGCGCGGCACGCAGATCGAATTGACGGTGCGCGCAGACGGTGTGATCGAGCTGCGGCCGGTGATCTCCGTGCCCGCCGATCAAGCTTGGTTTTGGTCCGAGCGCTGGCAGCGGCTGGAGCGGGAGGTGGACGAGCACGTCGAGCGGGGTGAGGTCATGCGGAGCGACGGCATCGACGAATTGTTCGCCGACGTGGATCGGCGCCGGCGGCGGTGAAGTTCGAACGTACGCCGGCGTTCGACCGCGACCTCGAGCGTCTCAATCCCGACCATGAGGAATTGTTTCGCAGTGTGGTGCGCGAACATTTTGCGCCGGCGGCCGAGCGTTTCACCGTCAACTCTGGTGCAAGCTGGCCTGCTTCGTTGCGCGTCAAGCCCATGAAGGGCGCACCCGGGATTTGGGAGATGACGTGGAGCTTTTCCGGTCCGGATGGCCGCGCCACCTTCGAGTGGATAACGATCGACGATAAGCCCGCCATCCGCTGGCGCCGGGTCGGCGATCACACCATCTTCGTGCGGCCGTGAAAAAAATAGGGACGAATTCCTGGACACTATGGAAAATGCTGAATGATGAGATGGACGCCTCCGCCCTGTCACACCAAAATCCAACATCCGACACTCACGGATCACTCCGCATGTTGCAATTCCTGGCGAAGAATTTCACGCAGGGCTTTCGCCGTTAACGGCGCTTCGTTCTGAATTGCCGCGCGCAGCGCTTGATTGATCGCGGTCTGGTATCCGATTCCCTGTTTTTCCGCGCGCGTGCGGAAGGCTTCGATCACGTCGTTATCGAGCATAATCGTAATGCGGGTCTTGCCGGGAGAAGGGATAACGGCGCCGCGCCGCCCCTTGCTGAAATCGTACTCTTTACGCATGATATTGCTCCGCCTCACTGGGGCTTGCCTTTCGAGCGGAAATTATGCGCGTCCGCCCATTACGCGGAGTGTGGATCACAACCAGTACGCGACCGAGAGCATCTGTTCCAAGCGTAATAAAGCGCGCTTCGCCGCCGGCATCAGGATCTTCAATCGTCAACGCGAACGGATCCCGTAACGCTTGTTCGGCATCCGCGAAGCGGACACCGTGCTTTCTACGATTTGCAACGGCTTTGGCTGGATCGAATTCTACCTCCATCGATACAATATGCATATATTATGCCTACATGTCAAGAGGGAAGAGAGGCAACAGAGAGGCTCGAGAGGCTGGACACCCACCGACAATTTGGCCACTCGGCCCTTTCTCCCGAAGAGTAGAAATCGTGGACGCCCCCATGGGAAATGCTGAATGCTGAGCTGTTCCTAGTTCATGGAGCATGGTTAGGGTTCTTGTTTCTGAGAAAACCCGGTCAAAGGAGTGCCGAAAGGCTTGACGTGCCGCTCCGCAGGTCAAATATGACAAAACCAGCCTGCTGATCCTATTAAGAGCAGATTATCGTCGTTTATATGCCCTTAACAGGTTGTTGAAAAACGC
>JRYH01002046.1_pt1 | contig 30109 bp, 27 predicted proteins | sample 235351 | NCBI WGS metagenome assembly JRYH01 (sample SAMN03074221, study PRJNA261480) | activated sludge metagenome | biome: Wastewater Treatment Plant; feature: Wastewater; material: Activated sludge; isolation source: activated biomass of a wastewater treatment plant treating wastewater... ...
CCGACATCAACGACGCCACCATTCGCCTGCTCGCGCGCCGCGGCGTGGATGTCGTCGTCGCGGATGGCGCCGGCTGCTGCGGGGCGGTGGTTCAGCACATGGGCGAGGCCGAGGAGGCGAAAGCCTTCGCGCGGCGCAACGTGGATGCCTGGTGGAAGGAAATCGCACGCGGCGAGGTGGACGCCATCATCGTCAATGCTTCGGGGTGTGGAACGACGGTGAAGGACTATGGGCACATGCTGCGCCACGATCCGGCCTACGCCGAGAAGGCGAAGCGTGTCTCGAGTTTGGCCAGGGACGTTGCGGAGTTTCTCTTCGACTACAAGCTTGGCGCGCCGGAGCGGTGGTCGGGGCTGCGGGTGGCCTACCATTCGGCGTGCTCGCTGCAGCATGGGCAGCAGATTCACGATGAGCCGAGGGCCCTCTTGAAGCAGGCGGGCTTTGCGGTCGTGGATGTGCCGGAAGGGCACCTCTGCTGCGGCTCGGCCGGCACTTACAACATCCTGCAGTCCGAGATCGCCGGGCAGCTCAAGGCGCGCAAGCTCGACAACATCCGCGCCACCCGGGCCGATGTGGTGGCAGCCGGCAACATCGGCTGCATCACGCACCTTGAAAATGCGAGCGACACGCCGTTCGCCCACACCGTCGAGCTCATCGATTGGGCCTATGGCGGGCCCGTGCCCGTTGGGCTCGAGCATCTCGCCGGCTATATGACCGATGTGCCGAAACCCAGGCGGCAGGTCGAGGACTTCATCGAGACGTAATGGTTGGCGCTTACACGATGCGCGCGGCGCCCCGCCGTGGAGCGATGTGCCGCTTTGCAGCGCAGGGATGGAGCAGGCTCGTCGGATATATCTTCAACTTTTCCGGAATTGCGCTACATGAGCAACCGCATGACCGGAACTGAAATCGACGACAGGGCTTTCGACCGCTGCGATTTGCGCGCAGACAGCGGTCCATTCGACATCATCGGAGACGTGCACGGATGCGCGGGCGAACTCGAGGCCCTGCTCGCCGCGCTCGGCTATCGCGTGCGCTGGAGCGGGACGCACGGCGACGTCCGGGTCTCGGTCGTGCCGCCTCTCGGGCGCAAGGCTGTGTTCGTCGGCGATCTCGTCGACCGTGGACCTCGCGCACCGGATGTGCTGCGCCTCGTCATGAGTATGGTGCGGGGCGGCTCGGCCCTCGCAGTGCCTGGCAACCATGACGTGAAGTTCCAGCGCTGGCTCGACGGAGCCGACGTGAAGGCAAGCCACGGCCTCGACCGCACCATCCAACAGCTTGCGCACGACCCCAAGACGTTCCGGATTGCTGTCCGCGATTTTCTCAAAGAGCTGCCGATCTATCTCTGGCTCGATGGAGGGCGGCTTGCCGTGGCGCATGCGGGCATCAAGGAAGGAATGATCGGCCGCCTCACAGGTGAAATTCGCCGCTTCTGCCTTTACGGGGAGACATCCGGCGAGACTGACAAATTCGGCCTGCCGATCCGCTATCATTGGGCGGCGGAGTACAAGGGGCGAACGTCGATCGTCTACGGACATACGCCGGTGCCGGATGCCGGCTGGGTCAACAATACCATCTGCATCGATACGGGATGCTGCTTCGGCGGCAAGCTCACGGCGCTGCGCTGGCCGGAAAGGGAGATTGTGACGGTTCCGGCGGCCAACGTCTACACAATGCCAGTGCGCCCCTTCGGGCATCCTCCGCTGCGGCCGGGCGCGGTGGTGGCCTAAGAGGATTTGGGAGAGCGTAATGAGAGACGCGCCTCCGAGAGGTTGGATCCCGATGAACGTCAGCTCAGTTCGTTGACGCCTTGGTCGGGGACGGAACAGTCTTGGCTGGCGCCGGTGCGGCCGTGCTGATCGTCTTGTCCTTCTCAGGCGCGGCGTTCTTGCTCCGGTCGACGACCGCGGCGGGCTTGGTCGGAGGCTGGTGTCCGCCCGCAGTCAGCACCGCCCCGCAGTCGGGCGGCAGATCGGCAAGCGTGATCTCCGGCTTCGGCGGCGCGGGCTTGGCGGGCTTCACCGGCGGCTTGGCTGCGGTCGGGGGAGGCTTCGGCTTGGGCGCAACGCGCTTCAGCCAGTCGGCCAGCTCCGTTCCGCATCCGTCGCCGCTCGGAACGGGAGCCTGGCTCCGGCAGTTGGACGAGCCCTTCGGGCAGCCGATACGCACATGGAAATGATAGTAGTGGCCGAAATAGGGGCGAACCTTGTTGAGCCAGCCACGGTCGGTTCCGGCTGCTTCGCAGAGGGCCTTTTTCAAAGCCGGGTGAACGAGTATGCGCTCGACCTCCGGGTAGGATGCGGCGCGCTTGATCAGCTTCACCTGCCCTTCGCCCCAGACCTTGGGATCCACTTCCCCGGCGTTCCTCAGCATGGAGACAGCCGACATGTCCTCCCGCTCGCGGCGGGTGAGCTTGCGGTCGGGCATCGGCGTGAGCCAGATGTCGGCGTCGAGGCCGACCTGATGGCTCGCGTGGCCGGAGATCATGGGGCCGCCGCGCGGCTGGGACATGTCGCCCACCAGAAGACCCGGCCATTCACCGGCAGCGGTGGTCTCGCGTGCGAGGCGCTCGATCAAGGCGACGAGGTTCGGGTGCCCCCAGTTGCGGTTGCGCGAAAGGCGCATCACCTGCCATCCCGGTCCGTTGACGGCGATCGGCTCGCCGCCGGCGAGGCAGCCCTTGGCGTACCAGCCGATGGCCCGGGCTTCGAGAGGGGCGGCGGTCTTCACCGTGCCGAAGAGTTGCTTCGCAGTGAGAGCCGGCTTGGCGGGCTTGCTCGACGCCGCCGGCTTGTCCGGTGTGATGGCGGCGGCTTTTGCAGCCGGAGGCGGGGGCTTCGGCATGGGGACGCCCACGGCGCTTGCCGGTGGTGATGCTGCTGGGCGTTGGGCTGGCTTTGGAAGCGGCGGCACGATCGCGTCGCCGGCTGCGTGCTCCGCAGCGGCTTCCGCCGTCATGGCAGCCGGCGCGTGCCATGTGCGGCCGAGCTCGGCATGAACAGGATCCGGAGGCGCTGGCGCGTCCGCGCTCCATGCGGCGCTGGAAAAAAGCGCAAATGGGACTGCCAGCAACCATGCCGGCGCTACTGCCAGCCGCGCCGAAGGCGGCCGTGTCATGTTGCGTCGGGCCAAGGGCACGATCCCCCGCGTCAAATCACATAGCGCATCTTAGCCGAGGGCAGGGCCAAAATGCGACCCTATAGCGTATGCGCTCTGGTCGGCATGGAATGGGCCCCCGTGAACGCCGTCCAAGCTTGCGCGGATTCGACCCGTCCTATCGGAGGCGCTCATGACAACGTTCCTTATCGCGGGTGAGACGAATGCGGGGGCGACGCTGTTGCTGGCTCCCGGCGCCGGTGCACCGGTGACGAGCCCCTGGATGAGCCGGATGTCGGATCTCCTGGCTGGGATGGGCCTCAGGGTGCTTCGCTTCGATTTTGAGTATATGGCGGAGCGGGAGACCTCAGGATCCCGCCGCCCGCCGCCAAAAGCAGAGCGCCTCGTTCCTGAGTATGAAGCCGCCGTTGCGGCCGCCCGTGAGTCTTTCGGCCGCGGCGGGCCTCTGCTGATCGGCGGCAAGTCGCTCGGCGGGCGGGTGGCGAGCCTCGCGGCCCAATCGCTGTTCGATTGCGACTCTATCGCTGGGCTCGTCTGCCTTGGCTATCCGTTCCATCCGCCGAAGAAGCCGGATCAGCTCAGGACCCGACATCTCATTCCCCTGTCATGCCCCACTTTGATCGTGCAAGGCGAGCGCGATCCGTTCGGTGGGCCTGAGGAGGTGGCCGGCTATGGCCTGTCACCCGCAATCACCGTGTGCTGGGCCGCTGATGGCGATCATGACCTCGCGCCCCGGCGCCGCTCCGGTGCAACGCTTGACGGGAACCTCGAGCGGGCGGCGCAGGAGATCCTCCGGTTTGTGGAAACGCTTGGTTAAGCAAACAAGCCTGCGCTAGGACGACGGTGTTGCTTGCGGCGTGGTGCCGCGCCGCCGTTAAGCATGACGGTGGCTTGACCTTATCGGCGCGCGCAATTTCCCGGGCTATTCTTTTCCTTTCCCCCGGGGGCGACTATGTTAAGGAAGCCCCCGCCCTACGGGGTTCTTCGTCGGCGTCCCCGTGTGGCCGCCTTTCCTTCAAATTCTGATCCGGAGCCAACGTGCGCGCGTATTGTTCGCGTCGACCAATAAGGCTCCACGGGACATAGGCAAACGCCCCAGCCATGAAAAACAAGCTCGTCAATATTTCAACTTCAGAGGCACCGGCGCCAACGCGCGAAGAGGCGGAGGCAGCCGTTCGCACGCTTCTTCGCTGGGCGGGCGACAATCCTGAACGCGACGGGCTGATCGAGACGCCGAAGCGTGTGGCCAAGGCGTTCGAGGAGTATTTCCGGGGCTACCGCGACGATCCCGAGGCGATCCTGCAGAAGACTTTCGAGGAGACCGAAGGCTACGACGAGATGATCGTGCTGCGCGGCATCCGGTTCGAGAGCCATTGTGAGCACCATATGGCGCCGATTATCGGCCGGGCGTGGGTCGGCTATATTCCGAACGGCCGCGTCGTCGGCATCTCGAAGCTTGCGCGCGTGGTGGAAGTCTATGCGAAGCGCCTGCAGATCCAGGAGAAGATGACGGCGCAGATTGCCAACGCCATTGAGTCCGCGCTGCAGCCCCAGGGTGTGGCGGTGGTGATCAAGGCCGAGCACCATTGCATGACGACGCGTGGCATCCATAAGCCTGGCACGGACATGGTGACGAGCCGCATGCTTGGCATCTTCCGCGACAGCGCGATCACGCGGCAGGAATTCCTGACGATGATCGATTAAGGGCGTTCACTCCGCATCCGATCGCAACGTGAACGCGCTGCGGGACTTTGCTTGAGAGTATCACGCACCTCGATGCGGGCTCTCCAGTCTCTGCTTGTCTCCCGAGGACGGCTGTTCCCGCTCGCTTCCGGCAAGACGGCTCGCATCTCACTCGATCAGCTACCTGAGCCTTTCCATCAGTCCCAACACCGCCGGGCTGTCTCGGCGGCCTTGTTACACCGAGGATCCGCGTTGAACGCCGCTAATAAAACCGTGCTGATTACAGGCGCCTCGACCGGGATCGGACGGGCTGCGGCAGAACTGTTCGCCGCCAAGGGCTGGACCGTCGCTGCCACGATGCGGACGCCGGAGAAAAGCAACCTCGGCACCGTGTCGGACCGCATCAAGCTGCTCAAGCTCGACGTGACAGATCCTGCTTCGGTCGAGCGCGCCGTCGAGGACGTGATCGCCCAATGCGGTGGCATCGACGTTGTGGTCAACAACGCGGGCTATGGGCTGATCGGGCCGTTCGAGGCGCAGAGCGACGATCAAATCCGCCGCCAGTTCGAAACCAACGTCTTCGGGGTCATGAACGTCACGCGCGCCGTTCTCCCGCATATGCGCGAACGGCGGCAGGGGCGCATCGTCAACGTCGGGTCTGCGGCGGGGCGACTGACGCTGCCGCTCTATTCTATGTATTGCGCGACGAAGTGGGCCTTGGAAGGCTTCTCCGAGGCGCTTTGGCTCGAGCTGCGCCAGCACAATATTAAGGTCAAGATCATAGAGCCCGGCATGATCAAGACCGACTTCTTCGAGCGCTCGCGCGAGGTGGCGACAAAGCCGGGCCTCACAGCCTACGACGAGTTCGTGTCTCTCGTGATGCCCAATCTCCAGGCCTGGGAGGATGCGGGCGCCGAGGTCGACGTCGTGGCGCGCAGCATCTGGCGCGCCTCCACCAGCATCTGGCCGCGGCTCAGGTATCAGCCCAACGCCACGCTCGCGGTGTGGGCGCGCGGGTGGGTGCCCGGCCATCTCGCCGTGCGGCTGGTACGGCGGCTCTTCAATGCGTGGTAGAACTGAACAATCGCGCTAACTCTTTATAGCAACTAATAAACTCGTCAGATTGCGCTCGATCGGCGGCATTGACCTTGCGCAATGTCGCTTGCCACGTCGCGTGAGATCATTTTACCCTGAATAAACAAATATACATCCAACGAAAGAGGGTCGGAAAATGATCAAGGTTCTTTGCGCTATTGACGACACCGAGCACAGCCTGCCCGCCATCGATTTTGCCGCCAAGCTTGCCAAAGGATTGGGTGGGGAACTGACGCTCGTGGCGGTCAATCAGCTCATCGGCGGATACGGCCGCGGCGGCCCTCCGGTTCTGCTCTGGACCGAAAGCGACGCAAGGCGCGTCCTTGCCGATGCTGCGGCAGAAGCCCAGAAGCGGGGCGCGCCTGATGTTCGCACGGAGCTGATCGAAAGCCGCGATCCGGCTCAGGCGATCATCTTCCATGCGGAGCAGAATGGGTTCGGCCATATCGTGGTCGGGACGGGCGGCAAGGGCGCTGTGCAGCGTCTCGTACTCGGATCGGTATCGCGTGACGTCGTCTATCGCGCCCATTGCCCGGTCACGGTTGTCCGCTGAGCGCGGTTTCATTGCTGAAAGACGAAACTCTGAAGCCGTTCCAGTCTCATTGCGGAGCGGCTTTAGAGCCGTTCCGCTTTAGATGGAATCGGGGAGCGGTTCTAAGTTTTTGTTTGGTCGTGCGCCCGCCGCGGGAACGGCCGATAGCTTGCGCTTCCGCCCCTCTTTTCCGCCGGCTGCCGAGCGGTGCGTCTTGGCGGTTGTCGAGTCGATGCTGTGAAACGCGTCCGCCGAGACCTCACGTAAAGCCTCGAACAAGCGGCGCCAGACGGCACGGCGCGACCATCGGTTCCAGCGATTGTAGAGCGTCGTGTGAGGCCCGTATTCCGGCGGACAGTCACGCCAGCGGCAGCCCGATTGCAGCACATGGATAATGCCGCTCAGGGCGCCGGTCGTCAACGCGGCGCGCGCCCGGCTGGTTCTTGGGAAGATGTGGTTCGATCGCTTTCCACTGCGCGTCGCTCAGCCAAAATCCGTTCGCCATGATCCAAGCTCCGATGTTTCAGAGCTTGAACCACTGCTCGTCGGAAAATCGGTTCCCACGTTTCCGGAAGCGCTTTAGCGGTGCGCGCGGACATACGCATCGATGGGGCGCCTGGGCGGAGCTCTCAGCGGATGGGCACGATGAAATCCGTGTAGGCTCCGGTTTCGTTGCCGATCCCGAGGTCCGAGATGACGAGAGAGGAGCCGGGCTTCATCACGTCGGCAATCTCGGCGCGCACGTCCTCGGAGATCGTGAGCCGATCGAGGGCTGCGGCAGCGGTCTGGGCCTTCGGATCGAAGATGGGCTCGGGAGCCGGCCGGCTCGCTTCCTTGCCGGTCTTGCGCCGTGCTTTCCGGGAAGGGTCGTGGGGAACCGTCACCACGTTCCAGACCATGTCCATCCTGTTCTCCGTAAAGTCCAGCGCGGTAAAGACGTGTGTTCCGATTGGCTCGTCCGGGCGGTCGATCGTCACCGGCGCATCGAGCACGTCGTCGTACCCCTGGCGGATGTAGAGCCTCTGCTTGGCGCGGCTGATGAACACCGAGACGGGACGGTCCCGTATGGCGTCGCGCTTCTCTGCCGCTTTCTCCTTGGCCAGCCCCTGCTTGAGCGCGGTTTCGGCCTCGTCCAGCGCATCCGTTGCGGCGCTTAGGCCGATCTCGGCCTCACGTGCGGCGGCTTCGGCCTTCTGTAGTTCCGCCTGGGCTCTTATGTGGGCGTCCCGAACCGCTTCGATCTCGCCCGGAAGGCGGGCGACCCGCTCCTCGAGCGCTAGCCGGCGGGCGATACGCTTGGAGGCCTCTGAGGCCTCGGCCTTGCGGTCGGACGTCTTTCGTTCCGAAGCGGTTGTAGGGAGATCGGCGAGGGCCGCTTCTCCCTCCGCGAGCGAAGCCTCCAGCGTGCCAAGCTGCTCCTCGAGCCGGGCCGCCTCTTCGCGCGCGTCAGCCAGGGTCCGGTGCGCCGCATCGGCGGTCTTGTTCGCCATGGCGAGACGTATGTCCCGCTCGGCCCTCGCGTAGCCGGCGGCGCGGATGTCGGCCAGGAGCTTTCCGGCCTCGAGGCGGCGGCGCTCGCGGAACCGGTGTTCCATCGCATGGGCGTCCGTCCAACCCTCGAAATCCGTCGCGGATCCCGTCGCCGCCACGACAACGCTCCCTGAGGCGTCTGCAACCTTCGTTGTCTGGGCAACATCGGTTCCGGCGGCGATATCGTCTTCGGGCGGGAACGCGGTGAAAAGTCGTGCGTGCACGATCGGCTTCGGCGCCACCGGATCGCGGGTGACGATGACGCGCGTACCGAGCTTGGTCATCCCGAAAAGCTTCTTCGAGAAGCCTTGCGGAAGCCGAATGCAGCCGTGCGAGGCCGGATAGCCCGGCAGAACGCCGGCGTGCAGCGCTACGCCCGACCACGTGAGGCGCTGCATATTGGGCATGGGCGCGCCCTGATAGATGTTCGAATAGTGCATCCGGCGCTTCTGAAGGATCGTGAAGACGCCGGTCGGCGTGGCGTAGCCCGCCCGGCCGGACGAAACGGGCGCGGAGGCCACCGGACCGTGTGCATCGTAAATCGTGAGGCGTTGGCGCGAGAGCGAGATGTTGACGACGAGCGGGCCTTCGGCGCGGCGGCTGGCACTCTCCTCTTCTCTCGGCTGGGGCTTCTCCTGGGAGGCTTTGGAGCGGGCTGTGGCGGTTGGCTTTTTCCGGGCCGTATAGGAGGAGGGCGCATCCCAAAAGCCAAACAAATCCTGCGCGCTGGCCGGCGGAACGGGGGAGCCCGCGCCCATGGCGAGAAAGGCTGTGCTAAGCATAGAGAGCGAGGCGGCGCCTAGCGCGCGGGCGAGCCTGGTGGACCGATGCGGTCTCGCGAAAACATGCACCACCATGCAACCATCCCTGCAGCCGTTACGCAAAAATCAGCCGTCACAAGGATTGACATAAATCGGCTAACGCTCAGTTAGCGGGCCTTTAAGGTTATCATCGGCACGCTTGCGCAAGCAATTTGCGCGGCCTCGCCAAAGGCTGATCTTGCGGGATGGTGTTGCCCAATCTCAACTGCGGAGGTCTCGCAAGCGCGTGGCGTCCGCAGGAGACGCCATACTTTGTTCGGGTCACGGCCGAGTGGCGTTCCAAAGCGGTGAGGTTTAGATTCCGCATGCATACCAGGAGACGCTGACGACATGTCGCTGCACGCGCAGACCCATCGCCTGATGGCACCCGATATCGCCGCCATGAAACGGGTGAAGCCGATCGTCGCGCTGACCTCGTATCATGCGCACACGGCCGCGATCGCCGACAAGTACTGTGATCTCCTGATCGTGGGAGACAGCCTCGGCATGGTCATGCACGGCTTCGAGACGACCGTGCCAGTGACGCTCGATATGATGATCGTGCACGGCCGGGCAGTCGTTCGCGGAGCCAGGCGCGCGCTGGTCGTCGTGGACATGCCGTTCGGGTCCTATGAGGAAAGCCCTTCCGTTGCGTTCCGGAACGCCGCGCGCGTCATGAAGGAGACGGATTGCGGGGCGGTGAAGCTCGAAGGTGGGCGGCGCATGGCGGAAACTACACGCTATCTCGTCGATCGAGGCATCCCGGTGATGGGGCATATCGGGCTTACGCCGCAGTCCATCAATGTTCTCGGGGGCTTTAAGACCCAGGGTCGGACGCGCGACGAATGGCCTGCCATCGAGGCCGACGCGCTCGCGCTTTCAGATGCCGGGGCCTTCGCGGTGGTGCTCGAGGCGATGTCGGCGCCGCTGGCCGCCCGGATCACGGAGCAGGTTCCAATCCCGACCATCGGCATCGGCGCCTCTTCGCACTGCGACGGGCAGGTCCTGGTCATGGAGGATATGCTGGGCCTTTCGCCCAGAGTACCAAAGTTCGTGAAAAAGTTCGGCGCCGTGGCGACGGCCATCGAGGATGCCATCCGCGCCTACGCGGAGGAGGTGGGCGCGCGCCGCTTTCCGGGGACCGAGCATACTTATGCCATGAAGGATGAGCCGCGAGACCTCGCCGCAGTCACGAAAAAGCCGAAAAAGTTGAGCACTTAGAGCCGTCCCCGATTCCACTTAAAGCGGGACGGCTCTAAGAACGGCGGCAGACTGGAGAGCCTTGGCGTCGGTTCTCTGCTCCCAGATCGGAGACAACCTGGCGGAGAAGGTGGGGGAACCGTCCACTCGCCATTTGCCCTTGCGGGCGCTGCCGCGCTATCAAGCGTGTCCTGATTGGCCCAATCAAGGGGCCACCGCGCTGCCAGCCTATCGTCGGGCATTCGGCAGCCAGCCTGCCAACCCATAGCTGAGGCACGGAGCTTCATGGTCGACAATAACGACGCGCTGTTCCGCGAGGTGGAAGAGGAACTGCGCCGCGAGCAGTACGCAAAGCTCTGGCAGCGCTACGGGACCTACTTCATCTTGGCGGCCATCGCCATCGTGGCGGTGGTCGCAGGCAGCAAGATCTGGGAGGCCCAGCGTCATGCCAACGCCAACGCGGCCGGCGCCCGGTACGAGGTCGCGGCCCAGCTCATGAACTCGGGCAAAACCGAGGAGGCGGCGAAGGAATTCGCGGAGCTGGCGGAAGCTGGGCCGAGAGGGTATGCCACGCTGGCCAGCCTTTCCGAAGCCGGCGCGTACCTCAAGCTCGACAAGCGGGCGGAAGCGCTGGCGGTTTTCGACAAGTTGGCCAACGATTCCAGCGCCGATCCTCTCCTTGCGAACTTCGCGCGCCTGCAGGCGGCATCGCTGCGTCTGGGGCAGGCCGACTTTACGGAGATGGAGAATCGGCTCAAGCCTCTGACAGCGGCAGAGAATCCCTGGCGTTTCACGGCGAGCGAGCTGCTTGCCACCGCGGCACTCGAAGCTGGCAAGCGTGACGAGGCGCGCAGTCTGCTCACCCCGCTTCTCGCCGATCCGGGGCTCGGCCAGGGCGCCAGTGAAAGGGTCCATCGCCTGATGGCCAAGATCGCGAGCGAGGATCTGGCCAATTCGAGCGCTCCGGCGCCGGCTGCAAATGCTGATGCAGCCAAGAGCACAGAGACACCTGCTCCGGCCCCCTGATGGCCGGCTTCCGAGGTTTCAATATGGTGCGCGATCGCTTGGGCCGGATTGCAACATGCGTGGCGGTCGCCATGGCCGCGGCCACGCCGCTTGCCATCAGCGGCTGCTCGGAGAGCTTGCCGAGCCTGCCCAAGGTCGGCGAGCTCAATCCATTCAAGGAGACGACGCCGCCGCTGCCGGGGAAACGGATTGCGGTGCTGCCGGCGCAAGAGCGCAACGTGGGTGAGCTGGCGGAGGCGTCGGGGCCCATCGCGCTCCCGCCGCCGCAGCTCAACGAGGTTTGGGCGCAGCCGGGGGGCGTGCCGAGCAACGCGCCGGGGCATCTTGCTCTTTCCGGCAGCAGCCTGCGCCAGGCCTGGACCGCGAGCGCCGGCCGCGGCACCAGCAAGGTGGGCCGGGTCTCGGCCAGTCCGATCGTCTATGACGGCAAAATCTTCGCGCTCGATTCTGGCGGCGTCGTTGCCGCGTTCTCCCTCTCGGGCGGATCGGCGCTGTGGACGGCCTCCCTCAAGCCCACCACGGACAAAACGGCGGGCCCCAGCGGCCTCACGGTGGCGGCGCAGAACATCCTCTACCTCACGGCGGAGGACGGCGGCGGGTATGGCGGCGGTATTGCGGCCGAGGGAGGACGCCTGTTTGCGGCCAGCGGTTACGGCACCGTCATTGCGCTCGATCCGGCTTCGGGCAACCGCATCTGGGAGAAGAATCTCGGCGTGCCGGTGCGCGTCGCACCGACCGTGACGCAGGACCGCGTGTTCGTGCTGACCGTGGAGGGTCGCCTCTACTGCCTTTCGACCATCGATGGAGCCGAGCTGTGGGTCGTGCGCGGGCTGCCACAGTCGGCGAGCCTCGGTCTCAACGCCAGCCCGGCGGTGGACGGCGACGTTGTCGTCGTGCCGTATCCGACGGGCGACCTCGTCGCCTTGCGCGTGGCCGACGGCAGCGGTCTGTGGTCCGAAAGCCTTTCGCGCTCGCGCACCACGTCGCAGCTTGCGTCCATGAGCGACGCTGCCCGCCCGGTCATCGATAACGGCATCGTTTTCGCCATTGGCCATGGCGGGCGCATGGTCGCCACGAACGCCAAGAGCGGTGAGCGCCTCTGGTCGCTCACCATCCCCGGCGTGCAACCGCCGTTCGTTGCCGGTGACAGCGTGTTCGTCGTCGATACGTCGGGGCTGCTGATGGCCCTTCACCGCACGGACGGGCGCACGCAATGGACGCTCAAGCTGCCCGGTTCCAAGACGTGGGCGGGACCGGTGCTCGCGAACGGTACGCTGTGGCTCGCCTCTAAGGAGGGACAGCTCGCCGGCGTGGACGCCGCCACGGGACGCGTCACGGGCCAGATGGCCATCGGCGGCGCGGTCTACATTCCGCCGGTCGTCGCGCAGGGCAAGATGTTCGTGCTGACCGACGAGGCCAAGCTCGTCGCCTTCAATTAGAGTGCTTCCGGAAAAGTGGGAACCGGTTTTCCGAGAAGAAGCACGATTAAACAAAAACTTAGAGCCGTTCCCCGATTCCACTTAAAGCGGAACGGTTCTAGACCAACTTCCCCCAGGTAGGGTCATCAGGGTTCAAACGTGTGTCCCGCCCGGTCAGGCGCATGCGGCCAAGCGGACGGTGTTGGAGCCGTCGTGTGTCGGCATGTGCGGGGAAGGCGCATGCTGCTGCGGCTCGCGCATGGGCCGCCCGGCCTGGAAAGGTGGCTGGCCGCCAAGGGCGCTGCTCACGATCTCCTGGTCCATCCCGTGCTCAAGGCATTCGTGGGCGAGATCGTGGGCGTACTTCACCAGCGCCTCGTGGGTCGCGGCATGGAATGCCTCGATGAACGCCGCGCGGGCACGGCTGCCGCCCACGAAGCCCTCATTGCCGATCAGTTCGATCGTATATTCGGTGCCGGAAAGCCGCGTGACGCCGAGGATCAGGTTACGCACGGCGCGCAATTCCCGCTCGAACTCGAACGCCAAGTCCCGTTTCATGGCCATGTAGATCGAAAGCTTGCCCATCTCGCAGCTCCTCAGAATCATTGCGATTCACTTAACTCGAAGCTCCGCTGAATGGCTTTACAAACCGTTAAATCCGGACCCGGATTGATACGATTTTTCGCTGCTATATCATATGTTTGATAGCTCACATGCGAGCCTAAGGGGGCATAAAAAGGAGATTTTTCAGGTCCTTTTTCACCGCAACCGGCGCTTGAAATCACGAATGATTTCGCGTGCTGCATTGTGCCCCGGAACACCGGTGACGCCACCGCCGGGGTGGGCACCGGACGCGCAAAGATAGAGGCCGGGCAAAGGCATGCGGTAATCGGCGTGGCCAAGGACGGGACGAAGCGCGAAGAGCTGATCGAGCGAAAGGGCGCCATGGAAAATGTCGCCGTCCATCATGCCGAAGCGCTCCTCGAGATCGAGCGGCGAAAGCACTTGGCGGGCGAGGACAGCCGAGCGGAAGTTCGGCGCATGCCGCGTCACCGTGTCGATAACGAGATCGGCGAATCGTTCCTTCTCGGCAGGATCGGCCCAGGAGCGCGGCGCCGGCAGGTGGGGCGCCACATGTTGCACGAACAGGCTTGCCACGTGGCGGCCAGGCGGCGCGAGCGTGTGGTCGAGCGTCGAGGGGATCAGCATCTCGACCACCGGCTCTCTTGACCAGCCCTCGATGCGGGCGTCGAGCCAGGCGCGCTCCAGGTAATCGAGTGTCGGGCCGATGACGATACCGGACCCGAGGTGCTCGGTTCCGTTGCGGTTCGGGCGGCAGGTGAAGTCGGGCAGCTCCGACAGCGCGACGTTCATGCGGAACGTGCCGGAGCCCGATTTCAGCGTCGCGAGGCGGCGGTGGATCGCGGGCGCGACGGCGCCCTCGGGCACGAGGCGCGAGAACAGGAGCTTTGGCGGCACGGCGGCAGCGATGGCGCGCGCACGGATAAGCTCTCCATCGGCCAAGACGATACCTGCGGCGCGGCCCTTCTCAACCGCGATTTCACGCACAGGCGCAGAGGTGCGGATGGTGACGCCCCGTTCGACGGCAGTGGCGGCAATGGCGGCGCTGATGGCGCCCATGCCGCCGACGGCATGCCCCCACACGCCGGCCTTGCCGTTCACCTCGCCGAAGCAATGGTGGAGCAGCACGTAGGCGGTGCCCGGCGTCGACGGTGCGGCATAGGTGCCGACAATGCCATCGAAGGCGAATGCGGCTTTGACGATGTCGCTCTCGAACCAGCGGGCGAGGAAATCCGAGGCGCTTTCCGTGAAAAGGCCCGCGAGGTCACGTTGCGCCTCACGGGGCAGCTTGAGGATCGAGCGGGAGAGCCGCGCGGACTTCCAAAACGCCGGCAAGCCGCCGCCGGCATTGGGTGGCGTTTCGAGAACGAGCCCCTTCAACACGGCGGCCGCGCGGTCGAGGGCGGCGTCGTAATCGGGAAGGCGCGCCGCGTCGTGCTCGGAAAAGGCGGCAATGGCGCGCTGGCGCGCGGCGAGGCCGTAGGGCATCAGCAAGGCGCGCTCCGCATCCACCGGCCAGAAATTGGCCACCGGACGCTCGACGACGCGAAGTCCATGGCGCGGCAGGTCGAGGTCGCGGATGACCTTCGGGTTCAGAAGGCTCACGGTGTAGGCGGCAACCGAGTTGCGGAACCCGGGCGCGAACTCCTCCGTGAAAGCGGCGCCGCCGACGTTCGCATTCTTTTCCAGCACGACGACCTTGAGGCCCGCGCCCGCCAGATACGCCGCCGCGGTGAGACCGTTGTGGCCGCCGCCGATAATCGCCACGTCATGCACGCTTCGCTGCCCTCCCGGTTGCTTCCGAGAGGACTACATCGGGGCGAGCCTCAAGTGCAATCAGCCCCAGGTGCAAACGGAGGTGAGACAGCGCCGGCCGTTGCCGCCGGTGGCGCATTTCGTGGCCACATAGCGGCAGACGCGGCAGCTATAAGAAGAGAGGCAGCCGCGGTAGCTTCCGCCCTTGGTGAAGCGGCAGGTGGTGATGGTCTGACAGTCGCGGCCAGGATTAATGGCGCCGCCGGGCCCTTCCTGCGCCATACCGGGGCCTGCCGTCAGCATGGCCGCCCCGAGAACGATGGCCAAAGTCGCGCCGCCGTATACGGCTTTTTGCAGGATCGCCATGACTTCACTCCGTGGCCAGACCCCATGGCGCCTACTTTCTGCCACTTTTCGGCATCGGGCAAGCGGAGACAGGCGCGAAGCGCGGCGAGAGGTGCCGACAGATGCCGTCACCTGTAAATGTGGATCGGATTTCGGGAAGCGGCGGCCTACTCGGCAGCGAGGGTCTTATCGGGCTGCACGAGCGCCATATAGTCGTTGAGCAGCGTCTCGGAGATCTGGCCAGGGGTAAACCGGAATTCGCCAATCTCGGAGACGGGCGTCACTTCGGCGGCCGTGCCGGTGATGAAGCACTCGGAGAACGAACCGAGCTCTTCGGGCATGATGGCGCGTTCGTGCACCTCGAACCCGCGCTTCTTGGCGAGCGCAATCACCGTACGGCGCGTGATGCCATCGAGGAAGCAATCCGCCTCGGGCGTATGCAGCACGCCGTCCTTGATCAGGAAGATGTTGGCGCCCGTGCACTCGGCAACGCGGCCGCGCCAGTCGAGCATCAAGGCATCGGCATAGCCCGCGCGCTCGGCGCGGTGCTTCTCGATGGTGCAGATCATGTAGAGGCCCGCGGCCTTGGCCCGGGTCGGCGCCGTTGCGGGGTCGGGGCGGCGGTACTTGGCGAAGCCGATGCGGATGCCCTTGAGGCGCTGCTCCATGGGGAAATAGGAGCCCCACTCCCAGGCCGCGACGGCGAGATGGATTTTCGTCTTCTGCGCCGAAACGCCCATCTGCTCGCTGCCGCGCCAGGCGATGGGGCGCACGTAGCAGTCGACGAGCTTGTTGGCGGCCATCACGTCGCGGCAAGCCTGATCGATCTCGGCCACGCTCTGGGTGATCTCGAATTCGAGGATGCGCCCGCTCTCGACAAGGCGCTCGGAATGCTCGGTGAGCTTGAAGATCTCGCCGCCGTAAGCCCGCAGGCCTTCGAAGACGGCGCTGCCGTAATGGAGCGCGTGCGTGAGGATGTGGACGTTGGCTTCGCGCCACGGTACGAGCTTGCCATCCATCCAGATGAAACCGTTGCGATCGTGGTAAGGAACGATTTCAGCCATGGCTACGTCCTGTTCGGTTTGCAAATCCTGGGCGGCGGGCAGGGCCACGATGACCCTCATCACCGGCAATCGCCGACGTTCGTGCGCCGTGCTCCTGCCGGGGCTCTTTGCCATGGGCCTTTTCGTGCCAGGCGCTCGCAGACCGCCGCGTCCTAGCCGCGGCGCGACCGATGGCCGGCAACGGAGCCTCGCTCCCACGCGGCCGCGATCCGATCGATCGCCCTGTCCGAAAATGACTTGCCAGACGTATCAATGGGCTTCAAATATGTCAACATGGCTGACATAACTCGCGCCTCCTCTCTCACACGCCGCGCCGGACGGCCACGCACCGGTTCGGAAGGCTTGCCGGCCGCTGGCAAGCAGCCGGATCTGATCGCGCACGTCGAACTCCTGTTTTTCGCCTACCGGGATTTCACCAGCGGTCCGGACGCCGCGCTGGCCCAATACGGGTTTGGGCGCGCGCACCATCGCGTGCTGCATTTCGTGCACCGGAACCCCGGCCTCAGAGTTGCCAACCTTCTCGAGATCCTGAAGATCACCAAGCAGTCGCTGGCGCGCGTGCTAAAGCAGCTCATCGGTGAAGGCTTCATCACGCAGAAGGCCGGGGCCCAGGACCGCCGCGAGAGGCTGCTCTACGTGACGCCCAAGGGGGCGCGGCTTTCCGATCGGATGACAGCCCTTCAGGTCGGGCGGATTGAAGCGGCGCTCGAGGCGGCGGGGCCGGAAGCGGAAGCCACCATCAAGCGCTTTCTCTGCGCCATGATCTCCGAGGAGGATCGCGCGCAGGTCGAGAGGCTGGTTCGCACGCCTCGAGAGAGCGAGAAGTTGAGCGAAGAGAACGGGTCATGACCTCGTTAGCCAGTCAACGCAGGGAGCCGCTCCCGGACGACGCGCCGCACGTTCTGATCGTGGACGACGATCAGAAAATCCGCGACCTGCTCGCGCGCTATCTTTATTCGCAGGGTTTCCGCGTGACGGCAGCGGCGGACGCTGAGACGGCCCAGGCCTCGCTCCGCGGGCTTGATTTCGATATCGTTCTGCTCGACGTCATGATGCCGGGCATCAGCGGGCTTGAGCTTGCGCGGGAGATCAAGGCTCAGCGCGACATCCCGATTTGCATGCTGACCGCGCGCGCCGAGCCGGAGCAGCGTATCGAGGGGCTCGAGGTCGGCGTGGACGACTACATCTCGAAGCCGTTCGAGCCGCGTGAGCTTCTCCTGCGGCTGCGCAATATCCTGCGGCGCGGACAGGCGGCACAGACCACGCCGGCCAACCAGTCCGACGAGCTGCGCATGGGCACCCTCGTGTTCCACATCGCGCGCGGCGAGCTCAAGCGGAACAATGAAACAATCAAGCTTACCGAGCGCGAGCGTGATCTTCTGCGCCAGTTCGCGCAGAAGCCGGGGGTGCCGATCCAGCGCCACGAGCTCTCGACGGAGGATGCGACGGGCAGCGACCGCGCCATCGACGTGCAGATCAACCGACTGCGCCGCAAAATAGAAACCGATCCCTCCAATCCGGTCTACCTGCAGACCGTGCGCGGCAAGGGCTACATTCTCTACGCGGACTAACACCTTGGATATGCCCGGCCCCTCAACGTCCGCATCGGGCCGCGCCGGCCGGGCGCTCCGCTCCGTCATGGACGCGTCGGCGCCGGCGCTGGCAACGCTCAAGTCCTGGTACAAGAGCGCCGTCGGCCTCATGGCCGAGAAAATGCCCAAGGGCCTCTATGCCCGCGCGCTCATCATCATCATCGCTCCCATCGTGGTGCTCGAAGGCGTGATCGCGTTTGTCTTCATGGAGCGCCACTGGCAGAACGTGACCCGGCGCCTCTCCGAGACGACGGCGCGCGACATTGCGGCGCTGATCGATTTCTACGACAAGGCGGAGACGAGCGAGTACGACGAGATCATTCGCATCGCCCGCGAGCGGCTTAGCCTTTCGATGCAGATCCTGCCGCCCGGTGACCTGCCCGAAGCGCGCCAGAAGCCGTTCTTCGATCTGCTCGACCGAGCGCTCTCGAAGGAGATCTCGCGGCAGGTCAAGCGTCCCTTTTGGATCGATACGGTGGGTCAGTCGCGCCATGTCGAAATCCGGGTGCAGCATACGGAATCGATCCTGCGCTTCCTCGCCGTGCGCACGCAGACCTACGCCTCGAACTCGCACATCTTCCTGCTCTGGATGGTGGGATCGAGCGTGATCCTGCTCACTGTCGCTATTCTGTTTCTCAGGAATCAGATCCGGCCGATCCTGCGTCTTGCCGATGCCGCCGATGCCTTCGGAAAGGGGCGGCCGATGGCAGACGACTTCCAGGTGCGCGGCGCCCGCGAGGTGCGTCAGGCGGCAACCGCCTTCATCGAAATGCGCAGCCGCATTCGCCAGCACGTCGAGCAGCGCACGACCATGCTCGCGGGCGTCAGCCACGATCTTCGTACCGTGCTCACGCGGTTCAAGCTCGAGCTCGCCTTCATGGGCGAGACGCCGGAGGTGCAGTCGCTCAAGTCCGACGTCGACGAAATGGCCCACATGCTCGAGGACTATCTCGCGTTTGCGCGCGGCGACGGCGGCGAGGAGGCGACGATGACGAACCTCACCGAACTTCTCGAGGAGGTGCACGAGGAAGCCCAGGTTTACGGTACGGCCATCGAGCTCAAGCTCCGGCGCCGGCGGGGCGACATCATGCTTCCGCTCAAGCGGCAGGCCTTCAAGCGCGCGATCACCAACCTGGTTTCGAACGCGGTGCGCTATGGCGACCAGATCGTGATCCGCGCGGCGACGGAGGGCTCATGGCTGCGCGTCGAGGTGGACGATAACGGGCCCGGCATTCCTCCGTCCGAGCGCGCCAACGTGTTCCGGCCATTCTACCGCATCGACCGCTCGCGCAACCAGGACGACGGTAACAGCGGCCTCGGTCTCGCGATCGCGCGCGATATCGCCAAGAGCCACGGTGGCGAGGTCACACTCGGCGAAAGCTCGATGGGGGGCCTGCGCGCCATCATCTCGGTGCCGCTCTGATGGTGCGCGCGCTCGCTCCGAAGCGAGCGTGGCTCTAGAGCGTGTTCACGCTTGGTGGACTTGGCTTTCTAGGTTGTTCGCTCGCACGAGGCGCCTCGTCCAGCGGCCGGTCATAGTCGACAGACATGAGATAGAGGCCGGCTGCGGGAGCCACCGGGCCGCAAGCGGCACGGTTCTGTGCCGCGAGCGCCTGCGCAAGATCCTCCTTCGACCATTTTCCGTCGCCGACAAGCTTCAGGCTGCCCACCATGGAGCGCACCTGATTGTGCAGGAACGAACGGGCCGAGGCGAAGATGCAGATCTCCTCGCCGTCTCGCGTAACGTCCAGGCGATCGAGCGTGCGGAGCGGAGACTTCGCCTGGCATTGGGACGCGCGGAAGGTCGTGAAGTCATGACGGCCGACGAGCACGGCGGCGGCCTCGCGCATGGCTTCCGCATTCAGGGTGCGCGGTATCCACCAGACACGATGACGCTCCAGGGCCGGCGGCGCGCGCCGGGGTAGGATGCGATAGAGATAATGGCGGGTTGTGGCGCTGAAGCGGGCATCGAAATCCGGTGACACGGAGGTGCAGTCGAGCACGACGATCGGTAGGGGCTTCAGGTAGAAGTTGAGTCCGTCGCGGATTTTGTCAGCGGGCCACGCCTTCTCGATATCGACATGGGCCACCTGCCCGCGCGCGTGAACGCCTGCGTCGGTGCGGCCGGCCCCGCGAATGCCGGCGGAAACGCCCGTCAGCTTGGTAATCGCGCTTTCAAGCGCTCCTTGCACGGACGTGCCCTCGGGCTGAATCTGCCAGCCGACGAAAGGCGTTCCATCGTATTCAATTGTCAGACGGTAGCGGGGCATGGGGCGCGTGAACTATCGCTTCTTGGCATCATGGCCCTGCCTAGCGGGCTCTGAGGCGCGCCTCAAGCTTCTCGTGCGCTCTATTGAGGAGACTGATTCACGTTCTCGATGGGTGCGTGTCCGCGCCACCCTCGAACGATCAGGCTCTAACGCCGCTCTTGCACGAACGGCACGCCAGGCTCGTAGATGTTGAGGCTGAGCGGTGTGCGATTGCCGGGGTTGACGATTACGTGCCCTTCGGGCGGCAGCGGGCGCGTGACGCGGACGCCCCGCTCGACGGTCACGGTGGCGCCGTAGACGTTTTGGGGAATGATGCGCGTCGTGGTGGACTCGCCGGCGCCTGCCGAGATGGCTGCGAAAGAAAGAAAAACGGTCGCCGAGGCGGCGGCAAGCATGCGGATCATCGATCTTCTCCAGAGAGCATGCTGGCAGAGTAAAAGGCAACGCTCCGATCGGAGGGGAAGTTCTGCGCGGATGCTTAATGCGCGTTCGGCTGCCCGAGGCGCGTGCCGGGCCGCATGGGAAAACCGCGCAGGAATTCCTGCGTGTTCATGGCACGCTTGCCGGCGCGCTGCACCTCGAGGAGGCGGATTGCCCCCTGGCCGCAGGCGATGGTCATTTCATCGTCCAGGATCTCACCTGGCGCACCAGTGCCTTCGGCGCGGGTCGAACGAAGCACCTTGATGCGCTCCGGTTTTCCATCCTGCGGGGTCGCTTCGAACCAGGCTCCCGGAAAGGGTGACAGGCCGCGGATATGGTTGTGCACCTCGGACGCCGATTTCGTGAAGTCGATCTCGGCTTCTTTCTTCTCGATCTTGGCGGCGTAGGTCACGCCATTCTCTGATTGCGGAACGGCCACGAATTTGCCCCGCTCCAACTCGGCCAGGGCATGCACGATCAGCGCAGCGCTGCGGCGCGCCAGGATATCGTGGAGCTGGCCGGCGGTCGTGTCCGGGCCGATGGGTACGCTTTTCGAAAGGTCGACGGGGCCGGTATCGAGCCCTTCGTCCATCTGCATCACCATCACGGCGGTCTCGGTGTCGCCGGCCATGATGGCGCGCTGGATGGGGGCTGCGCCGCGCCACCGCGGCAGGGCGGACGGGTGCACATTGAAACAGCCGAGCCGGGGGGCGGCGAGGATAGCCGGTGGCAGTATGAGACCGTACGCGATGACGACAGCGGCATCGGCCGCAAGGTCGGCAAAGAGCGTTTGCTGCTCCAGCTCCTTGAGCGAGCGCGGGGTGCGTACGGGGAGGCCCATAGCCTCGGCGCGAGCGTGGACAGGGGAGGGACGCTCCGCCATGCCACGTCCGGCGGGACGTGGCGGCTGGCTGTAGACGGCCACGATCTCGTGGCCCGCGTCGCGAATGGCATCGAGCGCCGGAACCGAGAAATCAGGCGTTCCCATGAATACGATCTTGAGCGGCATGGGGTGTTCCGGCGCGAGAGTGGGAGGAGAGGCTAGAGCATTTTCCGTTCGCTTGCGCTCACTGCAAAGTCTCTATCGTCTTGTTTGAGCGAACATCTTCAGCCATTTCGGGCGATCCCGCTTGAATGGGATTTGCTCTAGCTAATCGGCCGGCGCTTCGCGGGCCAGCTTCTTGAACTTGCGCACGACCATGTCGCGCTTCAGACGCGACAGGAAATCGATGATGAGCTTGCCGTTCAGATGGTCGATCTCGTGTTGGAGGGCGGTTGCGAGAAGACCCTCGGCAGGAAGCTCCCGCGGCTTTCCTTCGCGGTCCAGATAGCCCACGACGACGCTCGCCGGCCGCTCGATCTCGATGCGGACGTCGGGAATCGAGAGGCACCCCTCCTCGTGCACGTGCACCAGATCCCCGTCGATCTTGAGGATCTCAGGGTTGATGAGCGTCATCGGATCGGGCTGATCCTCGTCCTCGGAGACGTCAAGCACGATGAGCCGTTTCGGTACCCCCACCTGTATCGCCGCGAGGCCAATGCCCGGCGCGTCGTACATGGTTTCCAGCATGTCGTCGGCGAGCTTCAGGAGCTCAGCATCGACGCGCTCGACGGGCGCCGAGACCTGGCGAAGCAGGGGATCCGGTAGGCATATGATGGGTAAGGTGGACATGAAGATGAAATAAGGAAGTCCGCTTGGCGGGTCAATCCGAGGATCGACGCTACGGGACCCGCGGCTCTGGTCAGGAGACGCCGAGACTGCGGGCCAGGGCGGTGTTCACCCGCTTGGCGTCAAAACGGCGCTCGGCCTTGAGCCTGGCGGCGCGCGAGCCCGCCGGAAGCAGATGCGGGTTTCGGAGATAGCTTTCCATGGCGATGGCGAGGGCGGCCGTGTCTGCAGGCGGCACAAGGCAGCCCGAAACCTTTTCGTCCACGACGTCCGAGCAGCCCGGCGTATGCGTGGTGATGACCGGCCGGCCCGTCGCCAACGCCTCGAGCGCGGCGCGCGGCATGCCCTCACCATAGGACGGATAGACGAAGACATGGCAGGCTGCGAGGGCGGGGCGCACGTCCTCCAGCTCGCCGAGATATTCGACGGCCCCGCCGTCAGCGAGACTTTCGGGCGCAATGGCGTCGGGAGCCGTGCTCGGCGGCCCGGCGAAGCGGAACGACGCGTTGGGCCATTGCGCCTTGAGGTGCTCGGCGGCGGCCTTGTACTCGAGCACGCCGCGGCGGCGCTCGAGCCGGGCGAGCATGAGGAATACGAGCCCCTTCTCTTGCGGAGGCAAGGGCTTGGCGCGGAAGCGCTTGAGATCGACGCCGCTGCCAGGCACCACGAGCGTCTGCAGGTTCGGAGAGAGGAGGCCGAGATGCGTCAGCGTTGCCAAGTTTTCGCGGTTGTGGAACACGGCGGCGTCGCTGGCGCGGAGGGCGTGCGCAAAGCGCCGGCGGCCGAGACTTGCAATGCCGTCGTTCGGCAGGCCGTTGATAAGGCTCACGACGCGCCTCACGCCGGCGCGACGTGCCGCGAGGGCGGCGAACATGAGCGTGGGCAGGCCGGAGCCCAACACGATATTGGGCTGCCAATCGCGAAATTGTGCGGTGAGCGCGGTGATCTGCTGCCAGTCGGCCAGGATGCGCAGGGTGGGGTGCGGCAGCTCTACGACGCGATGTTGGGCGCCGATTGCACGCAAAGCGAGAATATGCCGGCCGGCGCCAGGCGGCGTGAGGCACAGCACACGGTGTCCGTGGCCGGTGAGCCAGGCGATGAAGTCGCGCCGCAGGATGGCGGCGGCTTCGAGAGAAGGCGCGACGATCGCGATCCGTTCCGAGATTGGCTGGGTCACTGCGCTGCGCGGGCCGATCATGCCGATTCGATTGCAGCCGAGCCTATATGAGCGGTGCGCCGATCAACAGGGCAGGGGGGCCTTGCCGGCGCAGCATGCACAGGTTCGAAGGCTCTGGATCCTCAGTGGAGGGACGCGCGGACGCTTTCTGCATCCTCGGCAAGCAGGCGTTCGAAGAGACGCAGGCAAAGCCATACGGCGATCACACCGAATACGACGCCCCCCGCCATGTGCGCGAAAAGAACGCCTTGAGCGCCCGCGAACCAGCCTCCCAGATGGACCAGTGGGATGGTGCCGATCGTCGCGCGGCCCCAGTTGAGCAGTGTTGCGTAATGGGGAAAGTCGAGCGTGTTGAAAACGGCGTTGACGACGAAGAGAGCGCCCATGAACGTGAACAAAGGCGCGAGCCAGATGCTGAAGAGATGGATCAGGCTCGCTGCCTCGCCTGTGGCGCTGAAGGCGCTGATGAGGCTCTGTGAGAATAAGGCCAGGAGCAACCAGGCAACGGCCGTGAAGGCAACGTTGACGGCCAGCGCGAGCTTGAATGCGTGGCGCATGCGCTGGCCTTCGCGGGCGCCGAAATTCTGCCCAATGATGGGGCCGATCGATGACGAAAGTGCGTAGATGGCGCCAAAGGCCACGGGGAGGATGCGTCCGATGATGGCCCAGCCGGCGACCGCTTCGTCGCCATAGATGGCGATGACTGCCGTGACATAGGCATTGGACACGGGTGTTGCGATGTTGGTCAGGATGGCGGGCACGGCAATGGCGGCGAACGCCGGCACGTCGGTGATGAACGCCTTCAGGCGCGGACGCGCTAGGAGGCCATGCACGCGGATCACGCCATAAAGTCCAACCGCCATGAAGACGAGGCGGGCGGTGACGGTGGCCCAGGCGGCACCGTCCATGCCAAGGCCGACGAAGAGAATGAGGATCGGATCCAGCGCCGTGTTGACGAGCGCACCGTAGAGCGTGACGTTCATGGCACGGCGTGCGTCACCCGCCGCGCGGAGCACGGCAGCGGACGCCATCGCAAGCGTGAGAGCGGGCGTCGACGGCGTCAGAATGTAGAGATAGCGCGCGGCAAGATCATGAGTGTGCCCCGTGGCGCCGAGCAGCGTCAGCAGCCACGGAATGGTCAGATAGATCAGGACCGCCGCGGCGACGCCGACGACCAGATTGGCAAGATGCGCATTCACCGAAAGGCGGCGAGCCATGACGGTTCGCCGGGCGCCGAGTGCACGCGAGACGAGGGCGCTCGTTGCAATGGCGAGGCCGATGCCGACCGATGTCATGAAGAACAGGATCGAGCTGGCGTATCCGACGGCCGCAAGCACCGCCTGGTCCTCGAGCCAGGATAGAAAGACGATATTGGCGAGGTCGCTCAGGAAGATGGCGCCGAGACCGACGCCACCGGCGCCGCTCATGACCAGAATGTGGCGCAGCAAAGAGCCCGAGGCGAATATCGGTGGCGCAGGCGGCTGCGCGGCCATCTCCGGTCGAGCGTCCATGAAAACCCTCTGGCTCCGCGGCCCGCGGACGGGAGCTTTAGAGCCGTTCCGGTTTCGGCGGAATCGGGGAACGGCTCTAAGTATTTATTTTCCCACTTTTCCGGAAGCACTCTAAGACCATTCCGGTTCAAGCAGGATGCCGGAACGGTTCCAAGCTTCTTGTTTGATCGTACGTCCCGGCCGGGCGCATTCTAGATGCGTTTACGAGCCTTGATTGCGGCAGCCAGCGTGCCTTCGTCTAGATAGTCGAGCTCGCCGCCGATTGGGACGCCCTGAGCGAGACGCGAGACGATGACGCCGGTGGGAGCCAGCTGCTCCGTCAGATAGTGGGCGGTCGACTGACCTTCAACAGTGGCATTAAGCGCCAGGATGATCTCCTTGACCGGGCCGGAGGCGGCGCGGTCGAGGAGACCCGCAATGTTGAGCCGCTCCGGACCGATGCCGTCGAGAGGCGATAGGTGGCCGCCGAGCACATGATACGTGCCGTTGACGACGGCCGCGCGCTCGAGGGCCCAGAGGTCGGCCATCTCCTCGACGACGACGATCACCTCCCGGTCGCGCCGCTCATCGCGGCAGATGGTGCAGGGCGACACCGTGTCGAGGCTGCCGCAGACCGGGCACATGACGATGGTGCGTACGGCGGTGGCGAGCGCTTCCGAGAGGGGGACGAGCAGATCCTCCCGGCGCTTCAAGAGTGCGAGCGCGGCCTTGCGCGCCGAGCGCGGCCCGAGGCCGGGCAGGCGGGCCAGAAGCTGAATGAGCCGCTCGATCTCGGGCCCGGCTATTTTCTTCGACATTCCAGTCTTGTTGATGATCTTGTGCGCGCTGCCAAGACCTTTCCGCTAGCTACCGGCCGCTCATCGCGTCGCACGCCGGCGAGGACAGGGCGGATAGGGGTCCGGTCAGCAGGATTCGCAGGGTCGTTTTTCCCGATTGCGGCGATTGGCGATGTCCGCAGCCGGAACCGGCCAATCCCCCCGCTGCTTGGCGGCCGCGGCTTCCGCCTGGCGCCGGTACTCCGTCGGAGTCATTCCATATCGGGCTTTGAAGCGGCGGCCGAAGTGCGAGAGGTCGGAAAACCCCCAGTTGAAGGCAATTTCGCCGATGGCGCGGTGGCTTTGCGTATGATCTTCGAGGGCACGGCGGCAGCGATCCAGGCGGCGGTCTGCGATGTAGCGCTCGATGGACGTATCCTCCTCGGCCAGCAGCGCATTGGCGTAGCGCACGGAAATCCCGGTTTCCGCTGCAACCCGCACGGGTTTGAGGCCGGGATCGATCAGGAGCCGCTCGATGGTCGCCTTGAGGCGGAGAAGTGCGGTCGCCCGTGCGGAGGACAGGGACGTGCCCATGTTCTCCTCAGCGGAAAATGCCAGCGCGGCAAGGTCCAAGGCCTGCGCGGCGATCTTCAGGCCCGCGATGTCGCCGACCTTGCCCGCTTCCTTCGGCAAGAGCTCGAGAAAGCCCATCGCCACAGACCCGACGCCGCTTGCGGTCGTGATCGGGCGCGCGGTCACACCGGCCAGATTGCCCATGCGGGCCTCGAGCTCGGCACGGGGCACCCGTACAACCACGTTCGAGCAAAAGGTCCGGAGGTCGATCTCGAACGGGCGCTGCGAATCAACGAGGAACATGGCCCGGCCGCGGACGATGGAATCGCGGCCATCCTGGGAAACGCGGCTTTCGCCGATCCGCTGCACGTTGATCAGAAGATCGCCATTGTCGGAGCGGGACGCGCTGCGCTCCGTGCGGCGGACGCGCGCGGACGTGGCGTCGAATGTCGCCAATCCGAGACCCGGCAACGCTGCGAGCGTCACGCGCCCAGAAAACGTCGCCGCATCGTCAGTTCCGAACTCGTGCTCGACGAAACCACGGGTCGCGACCTCGAGCCAATAGCTTATCCGTTCCCTAGGATGAACGTCGTGGGTTGAAAAGATCATCCGATTGCTCGTCTGCCCCCAGTGCCCCAGCAGTCGACATATAAAGCTGCGTGGTGCGAGCGCCGTCGCATCCTTTGCTATTTCAATACGTTTTCTCGACTGAGAAGTCGACGGAAGGTTTTCGACTTAAACGGAATACCACCTCGGCATGTAGCTATCTTTGCGAGCAAAAGGGGACGGTAGGGCAACTATGGCGTGCAATTCGATAGAAGCAGAACTTGGACAGTCGCCCCTCCATCTTTTCCACAGGGCCGTGCAGGTGGTGACTGAGATCTACCAGAACGATATGGCGAGCTACGATCTCACGCCGCGCCAATACGCCGTCCTCTTCTCCCTGGCATCCGGCGAGGGCCTTAGCCAGAGCAAGCTCGTAGACGCAACTGGCATCGATCGATCGACGATGGCCGACATTGTCCGGCGCATGCTGAAGAAGGGCATTATTCAGCGGCAGCGCGACCAGGATGATGCGAGGGCTTACGAGGTCAAGATCACCGAGGAGGGTTTGCGGCTTTTCCGGACGGTTTCGCCCATCGTCCGCCGGATCGAGGAGAAGCTCCTCTCGGCCCTCGACGGCCGGCATGTGGGCGAGTTCCTGACAAGTCTCGGCATGATCGTCGGCACGGTCTCCCAGCCGGCAGCCACGGCATCCCGCCAGTTCGCGGAAGCGGAAGCTCAGAAATAGCCCGGACGCACCCTCCGATGCGCCGTTAAGAGACCCGTTACAGCTTCGATCTAGACTCGATCCGCTCGGTCTGGCCGCGTTTCGGCGCGGCCTCGCCGACGCGCGGGCAGATTCGGATAAGCTCGCTCGGCCAAACTCGGCCGGCCGCAGCTGATTCGTGCAGAGAGCCGCGCGGCCGTGTCTGGTGTGCTTACACGCTTGATGGATTGCCGTTTTGGCGTGAACGCGCTCCAGGTCATTGTTTGAGAGGCTGATTCACGTTCTCAGTCAGTGCGTATCCGCACCGATCTCGGAGAATCAGGCTCGATCCGCAAGATTGCGTTACGGGGCCGGCGATGATCTCCACGTTTCTCTCCTACCGCATGTACACGGCCGATATCGTCAAATCGGTGCAGAGGACGCTCTCCGACGCGCAGGTGGCCAGAGAGCACGCCTATTACACGGAAAACATCGGCAAAGTTAAATCCGTCGACGACCTTCTCAAGGATCAGCGCCTCTACGCTTACGCGATGAAGGCCCATGGCCTGGAGGACATGACCTATGCCAAGGCGTTCATGCGCAAGGTGCTGGAGAGCGACCTTACGCAAGAGGACAGCTTCGTCCGCAAGCTCGTGGATACGCGGTACCTGGAATTTGCGCGCGCCTTCAACTTCGACGCCGATGGCAACGTGAAGACTGGCACGTTGGTTCTGCAGGACCCTTCGGACCTCGAAAGCATCGTGGGCCTTTATTCGGAGCAGCGGCTGCGGAAGGGCCAGGCGGCGGCGGAGGAAGTCGCATATTATCAGGCGCGCATGGCAACGATCTCGTCGGCGGACCAGTTCGTCAATGACGAACGGCTCTTCAAGTTCGCGCTGACAGCTTTTGGCATCGATGCGAGCATCGCGTCGGAGACGGCGATCAAAGCCGTGATCAGCGGCGACCTGTCCGTCGTCGAGGGCTCACCGAATTACGCCAAGTACGAAAAGCTCGCGGCGGCATTCTCATTCGAGAGTGACGGCAGCGTCGCGCCTGGCGGGCAGGCGCAGACGACGGCGCAACTGACCGAGACGATCTATTTCAACTACGAGGAGACGGGAGCCGGCGCATCCCCGCAAGCGGCTGCCTTCAAGACGAGCGTCTATACGAGCCTCATCGGAGGCGTGACGTCGGTCGATGATCTCGTTGGCAACCACATGCTGCGCGACTACGCGGTGGTCGCGGCGGGGATCGACCCGGTGCTCGTCTCTAGCCAGATGGTGCGGGACATCCTGACCAGCGACCTCTCGGATCCTGACAGCTACGCAAACAGCAAGCCGGAGTACGCGAAGCTTGCGGCGATGTTCAATTTCAATGCCGACGGCTCGCTCGATGCCGGCGTTTCAGCGCAGACGATCGAGCAGCAGGACAGCCTGATCGACGGATACTTCGCCAATTATGAGGCGAAGTCGCTTGAAAGCGAGGACCTGCACACGCGCGACTACCGGTTCGCCATGAGTGTATTTTTGTCGGTCGACGACATCCTCAAGGATGACCGAGTCTTCAGCTACGTCATGAGAGCGTTCGGGCTCGATCCCGACAATGAGTCGAAGACGAAGATCCGGCAGGTTCTGACGAGCGATACGAGCGATCCACTCAGCTACGCAAACCGGCTGCGGGATTCGCGTTATGTCGCGCTTGCGGAGGCGTTCAACTTCGGTGCCGATGGAAAGCCGCAGGGGGCGCTGCAGGCGCAGTTCGCGTCCCTCAAGTCGTCAACGATCGATCTCTATACAGCTACGCTCGGGCCTTATGATCATCAGAAGGCGGCCGGGCAGGTCGAGAGCGACTATTACAGCGAGACCATCGACACGATCGAGAGTGTGGAGCAACTTCTTTCGAATCAGCGTCTGGTCAGCTTCATTCGCACCGCCTACGGCCTCGGGAACGACGTTTCCGATGCGATGCTGCGGCAGGCGCTGATGAGTGATCTGGACGACCCGAAGAGCTTTGCTAATACAGCGAGCAACACGCGTCTTCGCGAGGTGGCCGAGGCGTTCAACTTCGGAACAGATGGCCGGGCGAGGCGGACGGCGCTTGGACTGGTGCAGGATCCCGCATCGCTGAAGGACACGCAGGATCTCTACATCCGCCAGACCATGGAGCAGAAGGCCGGCGATGATAATCAGGGCGTGCGTCTCGCCCTCTATTTCCAGCGCAAAGCCTCAAGCATCACCTCCGCCTACGGCATCCTGGCCGACAAGGCGCTGCTCGAGGTTGTGATGACGGCGCTCGGATTGCCGGATGAGGCCGCGCAGGCGGACATCGATGTTCTGGCGAAGATGATCTCGAGCCGCATCAATATCGAAGATTTCAAAGACCCGGCGAAGGTGGAGAAGTTCCTGGCCCGGTTTGCGGCGCTCTACGACATCGAGAACCCGCAGTCCGTTTCCTCCATCCCCTCCATGCTGTTGGGAGGACAGGAGGAGCTCGGCATTGGTATGGATCTGCTCACCAGCATCCAGTCCATGAAGGTTCGGATTTAGAAAGTTCCTGCGCGCGCCCGCAGTCTCGACCGCCGCCCCAAGCCCGCTCTCTGCGGGCTGCCGAAGCATAAGGGGCGATCTCCTCCAGATATTGCCGGTCAATTCTCCATGCTCTGGTCAATGGCGTTTTGTGCGTTTTCCCCGGTCCGTTACGTGTTCTCCTCATAGAGATGCAATCTGCAGTTGCATATTAATTT
>JRYH01001757.1_pt1 | contig 30081 bp, 27 predicted proteins | sample 235351 | NCBI WGS metagenome assembly JRYH01 (sample SAMN03074221, study PRJNA261480) | activated sludge metagenome | biome: Wastewater Treatment Plant; feature: Wastewater; material: Activated sludge; isolation source: activated biomass of a wastewater treatment plant treating wastewater... ...
TCACCTCGCTGCTGGCCTTCCTGATGATGAACGACATCGCCGATGCGCGCAGCTCGTTCAAGGACCAGGCGGTGATCTTCGGGCGCAAGCACAACTGGCTGATGTGCTGGCTCTACCTGGGTACCTTCGGATCGTTCATCGGTTTCTCGGCGGGTTTTCCGCTGCTGATCAAGTCGCAGTTCCCGAACGTGAATCCGCTCGAGTTCGCCTGGATGGGGCCCTTCCTCGGCGCGGTGATCCGGCCCTTCGGCGGCTGGCTGTCCGACAAGCTCGGCGGCGCGCGGGTCACGCTGTGGAACTTCGTGGCCATGATCGTCGGCGTGATCGGCGTGCTGCAGTTCCTTCCCGAAGGCGGGCAGGGCGGCAATCTCACCGGGTTCTTCGTCTCGTTCCTGGTGCTCTTCGCCACCTCGGGCATCGGCAACGGCTCGACCTTCCGGATGATCCCGGTGATCTTCATGGACGAGGCGATGGAGGCCGTGAAAGGCAAGGGCCCGGAGGCGCAGGCGGCCGCGGTCAAGGAAGGCAACATGATGGCGGCCGCGGTGCTGGGCTTCAGCGCGGCCATCGGCGCCTATGGCGGCTTCTTCATTCCGAAGACCTACGGAATGTCGCTCACGATGACCGGCGGCGTGCACGCCGCGCTGTGGGGCTTCATCGGCTTCTACGTGACCTGCGTGGCGATCACCTGGTGGTTCTACGCCCGCAAGGGCGCCGAGCGTCCCTGCTGAGAGGCCTGGCCCAGACCGTCCACCGGGATCTTCAGGTAGCTGATCCCGTTGTCCTCGGGCGGCGGGAGCCCGCCCGCGCGCATGTTCACCTGGATGGCGGGCAGCATCAGCCGCGGCGCGCCCAGCGTGGCGTCGCGGCGCTGGCGCATCGCCACGAAGGTGGCCTCGTCAATGCCGTCGCGCACGTGGATGTTGTCGCGCCGCTCCTCGGCCACCGTGGTTTCCCACCGGATGGCGCGGCCATCGGGCGGATAGTCGTGGCACATGAAGAGCCGGGTCTGCGGCGGCAACGAGAGCAGCTTCTGGATCGAGCGGTACAGGGCGGCGGCGCTGCCGCCCGGAAAATCGCAGCGGGCGGTGCCGTAGTCGGGCATGAAGAGGGTGTCGCCCACGAAAGCGACCGTGTCGTCCTGGTCTTCAATTACATAGGCCAGGCAGGCCGGCGTGTGACCGGGCGTGTGCATCACCCGGACCTGAAGCGAGCCGATCGCGAAGCGCTCGCCGTCGGCGAACAGGCGGTCGAACTGGCTCCCGTCGCGCGCGAACGCCGGCCCTTCGTTGAACAGCTCGCCGAAGCGGCGCTGCACCTCGCGGATGTGCTCGCCGATGCCGATCTTGCCGCCCAGCGCCCGCTTCAGGAAGGGCGCGGCCGACAGGTGATCGGCATGGGCGTGGGTTTCGAGGATCCACTGCAGCCTTGCGCCGAGTTCCTGCACGCGATGCGCCAGCCGGCGGGCGCCGGTGTCGTCGGTGCGACCGGAAGCCGGGTCGTAGCCGAGCACCGGGTCGAGGATCGCGCAGTGCCCGCTCGATCCGTCCAGCACCAGGTGACTGAAGGTGGAGGTGTCCTCGTCGAAGAAGGACTCGATCTGCAGGCGCTTGACAGTCATCGGGCGGCTCCGGGCAGGGTTCCAGACGCAGGCCAGCTTACACAGCTCAGGCCGTGCTGTCCTCGCCGATGACGAGTTTCGTGTCGCCGAGGAACCGGTGCGGCGGCACCTCCAGGTTGGTCGGGGCGGGCTTGTTCCGGTACACGCGTCCGGCCAGATCGAAGGTCGAGCCGTGGCAGGGACAGAAGTAGCCGCCCTGCCAGTCGCCGGGCACGCTCGGATTGCCCGCGCCCGCGGACACCTCGACCGGCGAGCATCCGAGGTGTGTGCAGATGCCGACTGCCACGAACACGTCGGGGCGAATCGAGCGGTGCGCATTCTGCGCATAGGCAGGCTGCTGGGGCACTTCCGAATCCGGATCGGCAAGCTGGCGCTCCTGTCCCTTCAGGGTGCCGAGCATCGCTGGCGTGCGCCGCTGGATCCAGACGGGCTTGCCCCGCCATTCGACGACCATGAGCCTGCCCGGCGCCAGCGCGGAGATGTCGACCTCGACAGGGGCGCCGGCGCTGCGGGCCCGTTCCGATGGCGCAAGGCTCGAGACGAAGGGGACTGCGGTGGCCGCGGCGGCTGCAGCGCCGATCGCGCCGGTGACGATCAAGAGCTTGCGGCGCTCGCACTCGCAACTGGAGTCGGAACTCGGTGAGTCTTGCGGCCCGTCGGCGGCAAGCTGGGGAAAAACGGATTCGGTCATCGCTGACTCCAGTGGAAGGATCTCGATACCGATTCACCTTCACGATTCGTGCCAGATTCAAACCTGGATTTAAAGAACGTTCAATCAAATACTTGTGAGACGTATATAATGTTATTTATTAATTTAAGCCGCATCTGGCAGTGCCATCGATGACGTAACGAGTGCCTATTCAGGCAGTCTCGGAGCGGCAACCCTTCGCTGGTGCGACGCTTGCCGCGGCTTCGCCGAGCCTGAGCACACGATCCATGGCCTTCGCAACCGCAGGCCGGTGCGTGACGACCACGAGCGTGCGCCCCGCCATCGCATTTCGGAGCAGCCCGATCATCTCCGCCTCGGTGCGGGAATCCAGACCCTCGGTCGGCTCGTCGAGGAGCAGGACAGGCGTTGCGCACAGCAGTGCGCGAGCAATGGCCAGGCGACGCGCCTGCCCGCCCGACAGCGCCGCACCGAATGCGCCCGCGCGGGTCTCCAGCTCGGCGGGGAGGCCGCGGATCCAACTGGCCAGCCGCACCGTTTCCAGCGCTTGCCAGAGCTCGGCCTCACTCGCCTGCGGCGCGGCAATCCTGAGGTTCTCGGCCAGGCTGGCATCGAATACGTGCGGATGCTGGGGCACCAGCGCGACACGTTCGCGCAGTTCCCGCTCGGTCAGGCTGGGCAGGGAGCGCCCCCCCAGCGTGATCGCACCCGCGTCAGGATCCGCAACCCGCGCCAGCAGCGCCAGCAGCGTGGACTTGCCGCAGCCGCTCGGCCCGGCCACCGCCAGGTGGGTGCCGGCTGGAATATTCAGGTCGATTCCGTCAAGCACGGGGCGGCCCGCCGGATAGCCGAATCGAAGTCCGGTCACCACCAAGTCCGTACCGGCGGGCAAACCGCGTTGCTCCACAGCCGACTCGGGCGGCGCCGGGAAGGCAACGGCGGGCCGCATCGATACGATCTCCCCGAGCCGTCGTGAGGCAGCACGCTGCCGTCCCGCATGCAGGAAACCAGGGGCGAGCGGACCGAGCACCTCCGACATGCCGAGCACCATCAGCACCGCGCCGACGACCCAGGGACCCGGCAGGGCACCGCTGGCCGCCTGCGGCGCGAGGGCCGCCAGCAGCGCCAGGGCCGCCGCACCGCCGAGCACCAGCGTTGCCGCCAGTCCGCCCCCCTCGAGCCGGGCCAGGCTCGCCTGGGCGGCGAGCCAATCGCGAGACGCCGTCAGCACCGCTTTCCGGGCTTCGGGCCAGGCCCCGTAGAGCTGCAGGGTGGTCAGGCCGCGCAAGGTTTCGACCGCCGTGCCGCGCAGTGCGGCCTGGCAGGCCGTGGCCTGCCGCCCGGCCCGGTCACCGAAGCGAACGAGCAGGACCGGCACCGCGCAGACCGCGATCAGCAGCGGCAGCGTTGCGGCCGCGGCAGGCAGCGGACCGAATCCGAGAGCGATGCCCAGCCCCACCGCGCCCGATAGCACCCAGGCATGGATGGCTGGCGCGGCGGTGCGCAGGAACAGACCGTCGAGCGCATCGACGTCGCCGACCAGGCGCTGGAGGAGATCCGCGCTGCGGGTGCCCGACAGTCCCGCAGGTGCGAGCGGTTCCACCCGCCGGTAGAGCCAGACGCGCAGGTCCGCCAGCAGGCGCAGCGTCGCGTCGTGGCTGACGAAACGTTCCCCGTAGCGGCCAGCCGTGCGCAGGATGGCGAGAAGGCGGATCAGGGCACCGGGGCGGAAGATCTCGAAGGCTGCCGCCGTGCCCGCCGAGACGCCGGCAACCGCGGCTGCGCTGAGGAACCAGCCGGACATGGCAAGCAGGCCGGTTCCGGCGAGCACGGTGACCAGCCCCAGCAGCAGCGCCAGCAGGAACGAACCGCGCCGGCGCCAGGCAAGCGCGAACAGGGGCACCTTCACGGCACGATCCCGATCCTCCGGCCGCGCGCCTGATGACAGCGTCAAGGCAGCGCCCGCGGTTTCGCCCGGAGCCGCGCGAGCCAGCATCCGCGACCCGTGCTCGTCCGCCGCGACGACCTCGTGCTCCCGTGCCCCGCAGGCGGGCGTCCCGACCCGGACCACCCGTCCCTCGGCAAGGCGGATCACGCGGTCGAACAGGCGGGGATCCGGTGGCCGATGGGTGGCCATCACCAGTGTGCGGCCGGCGGACAGGCTCGCCAGGGTGGCGAGAAGTTCTGTTTCGGTCTCCTCGTCCAGATGTGCGGTCGGCTCGTCGAGCACCCACAGCGGGGAGTCGCGCAGCAGCGCCCGTGCGAGCGCGATCCGCTGCAACTGTCCGCCCGAAAGACCCGCGCCGTCCTCGCCGAGTCGCGTGTCCAGGCCGGCCGGCAGCGTGGCGGCGAAGGCCAGCACGCCGGCGCGCGTTGCGGCAACCTCGACAGCGGCGTCGTCGGCATCGGGCGCGCCGATGCGGATATTGTCGCGCACAGTCCCCGAGAACCACTCCGGGCTCTGTCCGAGCCAGGCGACCCCTGCTCGCCAGCCATTCACGTCAAGCGCCCGGAGGTCCACCGAGCCGACGCCCGCGGTCTCGAGCAGGATGCGCCCGGCACTCGGACGGACGAGACCGAGCATCAGGTCGAGCAGGCTCGTCTTCCCCGCGCCGCTCGTGCCGACGATCGCCACCCGCTCACCGGCGAGAATCCTCAGGTCGACGCCCGCCAGAGCCTGGCGTCCGTCGGCGTGCTGCAGATGCACCCCCTCGAGGAGGATCGCCCGCCAGGCGTCCGGGACCGGCATGGCCGGCACCGGCGAGCCAGCCTCGTCCACGATATCGCCGACCCCGGGCTCGAACTGCCGGTCCGGAACCGGCATCAGCGCCGGCGCCGCGCCGATCGCCTGAGCACGCGCGTGGTAGTGGGCGCCGAGTTGCCGGAGCGGCAGGTAGAACTCCGGCGCGAGCATCAGGATGAACAGGGCCTCGCGCAGGTCCACACCCTTGCCCCAGTGCCCGAAATCCAGCCGGCCGAGAAGGCCGAGGCCGAGATAGACGGCGGTGAACGCGATTGCCACGGAGGCGAGCAGCTCGAGCACCGCCGACGACAGGAAAGCGATGCGCAGCACGGACAGGGTGCCGCGCCGGTAGGCATCTGCGGCCTGCGCCACGCCTTCGGCCTGCTCGGCGCCGCGCCCGAGCAGCTTTAGGGTCGGAAGCCCCTTGAGCAGGTCGAGGAAACGCCCGCCCATCAAGGCCAGCCGCTCGAACTGCCGCTGGCTCGCCGACTCGGCTGCGCGGCCTATCAGGACCATGAAGAGAGGAATGACCGGCGCGGTGAGGACCAGCGCCAGCGCGGCGACCCAGCTGAACGGAATCACGGCGACCGCGACCATCGGCGGCCCGACGAGCGCCAACACCCGCTGCGGCAGGTACTGGCCATGGTAGGCGTCGAGCGCCTCGACCTGCTCGATCAGCCTGGTGCTGGCGGTACCGGGGTCGGGGCGATGAGCGCGGGGCAGGGCAGCCAGCCCGTCGAGCGCGAGGCGGCGTGCGGTCTCGCGGATTCGCCGTCCCGCCTCGAAGCCCGCCCAGTGGCGAAGCCAGGCGAGCCCGCCGCGCAGGAGCACGAGCAGCCCGAGTGCACCGACCACGCCGAGCGCGAGCCCCCGATCCGCTCGCTGCGCTCCGCCCGACCCGGGGGCGAGCACCAGGCCGGCGAGCAACCCGGACAGCAGCCAGGCTTGCGCGATCGCGAGCGCCGCGCCCAGCACTGCGGCCGCGCCGGCCACGGCCAGCCACCTCGACAGCCCGGGCGTGCGCCGACCGAGGTCGGCCAGCCAGGCCGCGGCCGCGTCAGTCCCGTGCGTCGGGTCGCTCATCCGGGTAACCGTTCACCTCCAGCCACATCGCGTTGAGGATTGCGACCGAGCAGGCCAGCAGCACTCCGAGAATCCAGGCGAAATACCACATCTAAGCTCTCCGGTCCGGTCAGTACATGTGGCCGTGGCCACCGGTGACCTGCTCCACGGTGACCGGGCCGCGCAGCTTGGCGAACACCCAGCTCGTGTAGAGCAGGATCAAGGGCAGGAAGATCACCACCATCCAGAACATCCAGCGCAGCGTGAGCAGGCTCGAGGTAGCGTCCCAGGCGGTCAGGCTGTGCGCAGGATTCAGGCTCGATGGCATCAGGAAGGGGAACATCGCCACACCCGCGGTCAGGATCACCGCGGCCTGCGTGAGCGAGCTGGTGACGAAACCCAGGCCGGGACGATCGAGCCGCGAAAGCAGCGCGGTCAGCAAGGCGCCGGCGATCGCGGCGATCGGAACCCCCCACAAGAAGGGCTGCGCCCGGTAGTTGGCCAGCCAGGCACCCGCCTCGCGAACCACCGTCTTGGAGGTGGGGTTCGACGCCGCCTCGGTGCCCGCGAAGCTCGCCAGCCGGTAGCCCTCGACGCCCCAGGCCACCCACAGACCAGCCAGCACGAAGGTGGCGACCAGCGTCAGCGCAGCCCGCACTACCCATCGGGCCGAGCGCGCCCGCAGGGTGTCCCGGGTCTTGAGCTGCAGGTAGACCGCGCCCTGCATCGAGAGCATCGCAAGGCTGACCATCCCGACCAGCAGCCCGAAAGGGTTGAGCAGCCCGAGCAGGCCGCCCTCGTAGAACACCCGCAGGTCCGCGTCGTAGCGGAAAGGCACGCCGAGCAGCAGATTGCCCACCGCCACGCCGAAGATCAGCGCCGGCACGAGGCCGCCGACGAACAGGCCCCAATCCCAGGCCGCCCGCCAGCGCGTGTCCTCGAGCTTGGACCGGTACTTGAAGCCCACCGGACGCAGGATCAGCGCGAACAGCGCCAGGATCATCGCGAAGTAGAAGCCCGAGAAGGCCGCCGCATAGATCGGCGGGTAGGCGGCGAAGATCGCACCGGCGCCCAGCACCAGCCAGACCTGGTTGCCTTCCCAGGTGGGTCCGATCACGTTGATCAGCACGCGCCGTTCGGCATCGTTGCGGGCGATCGCCGGAAGCAGTGCGCGAACACCGAGATCTACACCGCCGGTGATCGCGAAGCCGATCAGCAACACGCACAGGAACAGCCACCAGATCGCGCGCAGCGTCTCGTAGCTCATCAGGAATGCCATGAACTCGCTCATGTCGGTCTCCTAGCGGGCTGCCTGCGCACCGCCGACGGGCGACGCGGAAATGCCGGCCGACGCGACGGGCGCTCCTGACCGTTCGGCGCCACCCGAATCGCCCCCGTCCTCCCGGTCGGGCCCCTCGCGAATCGAGCGCACCATCAGGTACATCTCGACGACTAACAGCACCGTGTAGAGCAGCACGAAGCCGATCAGGCTCACCACCAGGTCGGTGACCGTGAGGCTGGACACCGAGAGCCAGGTCGGCAGCACCCCCGACACGGTCCACGGCTGCCTGCCCACCTCGGCGACGAACCAGCCGAGCTCGGCCGCCAGCCAGGGCATCGGGATCGTGAGCACCGCCATCCAGAGCAGCAGGCGGCTGCGCCCGACCCGCCGGCGCGCCGAGGCCAGGAACGCCAGGCCGAAGACGAGCAGCAGCCAGAAGCCGATCGCGACCATCAGGCGGAAGGCCCAGAAGAGCGGCGCCACCGGCGGAATCGTGTCGAGCGCGGCAGCCTTGATCTGCTCGTCGGTGGCGTCGACGACGGCCGGCGTGTAGCGCTTGAGCAGCAGCGCATAGCCGAGATCCCTCTCGGCAGCCCGGAAGGTGCTGCGCGCCGTGGGATCGCCAGGGTCGCTGCGCAGTTTCTCGAGCGCCGCGTAGGCCGACATGCCGTTTCGGATGCGCGCCTCGTTCTGCGCGACCAGTTCCTTGATGCCGACCACGGGCTTGTTCACGGAGCGGGTCGCGATCAGGCCCATCGCCCAGGGAACGTGGATCGCGCCGTGCGTGACCTGCTTTTCCTGGTCGGGCCAGCCGATCACGGTGAACGAGGCAGGCGGCGGCTCGGTCTCCCACATCGCCTCGATCGCGGCGAGCTTGACCTTCTGCACGTCGCCGAGTTCGTAGCCGCTCTCGTCGCCGAGCGTGATCACCGACAGGGCCGAGGCCAGGCCGAAGGCGGAGGCGATCGCGAAGGAGCGCCGGGCGAAGGCCTGGTGACGGCCGCGCAGCAGGTACCAGGCGCTGACCCCCAGCACGAAGGCCGACGCGGTCACGTAGCCGGCCGACACCGTGTGGACGAACTTGACCTGCGCGACCGGGTTGAAGAAGACCTGCGCGAAGCTGGTCATTTCCATCCGCATGGTCTCCATGTTGAACACCGCGCCCACCGGGTTCTGCATCCAGCCGTTTGCGATCAGGATCCAGAGCGCCGAAAAGTTCGAGCCGAGGGCGACCAGCCAGGTCACCGTCAGGTGCTGCACGCGGGTGAGGCGATCCCAGCCGAAGAAGAAGAGGCCGACGAAGGTCGACTCGAGGAAGAAGGCCATCAGGCCCTCGATCGCGAGCGGCGTGCCGAAGATGTCGCCCACGTAGTGGGAGTAATACGACCAATTGGTGCCGAACTGGAATTCCAGCGTGAGACCGGTGGCCACGCCCAGCACGAAGTTGATGCCGAAGAGCTTTCCCCAGAACTTCGTCATGTCGCGATAGATCGGCTTGCCGGTCATCACGTAGACCGACTCCATGATCGCGATCAGGAAGGACAGCCCGAGCGTGAGCGGGACGAACAGGAAGTGATACATCGCGGTCGCCGCGAACTGCCAGCGCGACAACTCGACCAACGTTTCAGAAATCATTGCCGGACCCCCGTGGCTGTGAAACCCATGCGGACGCTTCGACTCGGCGCCCCTATGCACTGTCAACCGTCTACAAGAATCGTGCCACCCCCGGAGCCCGCAATCGAAACGCGGGAGGACACCCTGCAACCCTTGGCCTGCGTCGCCAGAGGGCCCTCGTGCCTTCGAGGGCGGCGATCAGTGCCGCGACAGGGGAGGCGCGGAGACTGCCAAAAAAGGCGTACATACGTCGAATCTGGCGTAACATGACCGCCAAGCATCAAAGGAGCGCGCAGCCATGTCCCTATCACCGGAACTGGCCTCCTACCTCGAGAATCTCCCCGAGCCGCACATCCTGTTCGACCGGAACTACCGGATTCTGGTCGCGAACTCGGCCTATCGCCAGGCCTTCAGCCCCGACGGCTCGGCGCTGGGCCGGACCTGCTACGCGGTCTCGCATCGCTTCGAGGCGCCGTGCGACGAATCCGGTGAATCCTGCCCCCTGGCCCGGGCCCGGGAGAGCGGTCGGCGCGAGCGCGTCCTGCACCTTCATCACACGCCGCACGGAGAGGCCTACGTCGACATCGAGCTCACCCCCGTGCGCGACGCCTCGGGCGAGATCGCCTACTTCGTCGAGAAGATGGAGCCGCTCCGGGTTGCCCGGACAGCCCAGGGGGGCGAGCGCCTGATCGGCCGGTCCGAAGCCTTCCGCAGCATGATGACGCTGATCTCCCGGGTGGCGCCGTCCGATGCGTCGGTGCTGCTGCGCGGCGAATCCGGCACCGGCAAGGAACTCGTGGCCCGCGCCATCCACGACGCCAGCCATCGTGCCTCGCGACCGCTGGTCGTGGTCGACTGCGCCAGCCTGGCCGAGTCGCTGTTCGAAAGCGAGCTCTTCGGACACGAGCGCGGCGCGTTCACCGGCGCCGGCGCGGCCCGCGCGGGACTGGTCGAGGCCGCGGACGGCGGCACGCTCTTCCTCGACGAGGTGGGCGACATTCCGCTCGCGATGCAGGTCAAGCTGCTGCGGCTGCTCGAGTCCGGCACCTGGCGCCGCGTGGGCAGCACCGAGCTTCGGCGTGCGGACCTGCGAATCGTCTCGGCCACCCACCGCGATCTGCAGTCGATGATCGCCGACGGCCGCTTCCGCCAGGATCTGTTCTTCAGGCTGGCCGTCTTCCCGATCCACCTGCCGGCGCTGCGGGAACGGCGCGAGGACACTCCGCTGCTGGCTGAAGCCCTGCTGGGCAGGCTGGCGCCGCGCCGCGCGCTGACGCTTTCCGGCGATGCGCTCGCGAAGCTCGCCGCCTACGATTTCCCGGGCAACGTGCGCGAGTTGCGCAACCTGCTCGAGCGCGCGTCGCTGCTGTGCGACGGCGCGCGCATCGAGCTCGGCCACATCGACCAGGCGATGGAGACCTGCCGGCCATGGCGGGCGGGCCGCGCCACTGCAAGCGCCAACGGAGCCGGGCCGCAGGCACCGGGGGCCAGCCCGTCGGAGGATCCGTCGCGCGAAGGCCGGGGGCCGTCGAACGAGGGCCCGCCCGCAGCCACGACCCTGGCCGCCCTGGAACTCGCGGCGCTCGACGAACAGTTGCGCCGCCACCACGGCAGCCGAGCGGAACTGGCCAGGCGGCTCGGAATCAGCGAACGTTCCCTTTATCGAAAGCTGCGCGCGCTGCGGGCGGCGCAAGCACCGGGCAACGGAACACCGAAGGAGAGCGACCCCGGATGAGCGATTTCTGGGACCAGCGCTACGCCGAAGCGGGCTACAAGTACGGCACGGCGCCCAATGCCTTCCTCGTCGAGCAGGCAGGGCGGCTGCGACCGGGCGGCTGCGTGCTCCTGCCCGGCGACGGCGAGGGCCGCAACGCCGTCTGGCTGGCCCTGCGGGGCCACAACGTCCTGGCGATCGACTCCTCGGGGGTCGGGCTGGAGAAGGCCCGAATGCTGGCGGCCGGGCAGGGCGCCCAGATCGCCACCTTGCAGGCCGATCTGGCCGAGTGGCGGCCGGAACCGGCCAGCGCCGACGGGGTGGTCCTGACCTTCGTTCACCTGCCGTCCTCGGTCCGCCGCTCGGTGCACCGCGCGATGGCCGAGGCGCTGACGCCAGGCGGCTGGCTGATCCTGGAGGCCTTCGACCGGACGCAGCTGGGCCGGTCCAGCGGCGGGCCGAAGGACCCGGACATGCTCTACCCGCTGGAGGCCGTGCAGGCGGACCTCGACGGCCTGCTGCGCGAGGAACTCGCCTGGGCGGGCGAGGTCGCGCTCGACGAAGGGCCGGGCCACCAGGGCGCGGCCAGGGTCGTGCGCTACCTGGGCCAGCGGCCGGGATAGGACCCGATGCCGGCCTTGCAGGCCCCCTGGTTCGCCGGCCTGCTCGTTGCCGGGGCACTCGCGGCCTCGGCCGAGACGCGTGTCGAATGCGCCGGCACCGCCGTCTCGGCGCGCGCCCCGGACCGGGAAACGGCTCTGCATGCCTGTGAGGCCGCGGCGGCAGCCACGCGCTTCCTGTCCGGCATGGGGCTCGACGTGTCCGCGCCGATCGAGCTGCGCATCGTTGCCGCGCTACCCGACAGGATTGGCGCCGGCGCCATCGGATGCTTTCTCCGGGAGCAACGGACCGCCTGGGTGCTGATCGAGTCCGAGTGCCGGAACCCGGCCGCGGTCTTCGAGCTGCCGATGAGCAAGGCCTTGCATCGGAGCGTCGTCGCGCACGAGATCGGTCACGCGATTGCCGGGGCGAACTTCAGAGTCGCGCGGCCCGAACCGGTTGCCCAGGAGTACATCGCGTACGTCACCCAGCTTGCCACGATGCCTCCCGAGCTTCGCGATCGCGCGCTCGAGCGCTACCCTCGCACCAGCAGCGAAGGCCCCGACCATCTCAACGGACCGGTCTACCTGATGGATCCGTCCCTGTTCGCCGCGATCGCGTGGCGTCATCATCTCGGACCGGACGGTGGCGCCGCGTTCATCCGCCGGGTCCTCGACGGCCGGGCGCTCGCCGACGTCTGGTGAGCGCTGCCCGCCCGCGCGAGGACCGACGCATCGGGGAGAACCGGAATGAGCCGCAAATCGCCACTGCCCCTGTCCGACGTTTACGGCCTGCTGGAGCCCGGACCGGTCGTGCTGCTCGCGACCGCGCACAAGGGCCGCCGCAACGTGATGACCCTGTCCTGGCACACGATGATGGAGTTCGAGCCGCCGCTGGTGGGCTGCGTCGTCGCGCGCAGCCACTACAGCCACGAGTTGCTCAGGGCGAGCCGCGTGTGCACGATCAACCTGCCGTCCACCCGCCTCGCCGAGGCCGTGGTGGGCTGCGGCAACACCGGCGGCCGGCAGATCGACAAGTTCGCCGAGTTCGGCCTGCGCACCACGGCGGCCAGCCTGGTCGAGGCCCCGCTGATCGACGCCTGCCACGCGAACCTGGAGTGCAGGATCGCCGACACGAGACTCGCCGCCGCCTACGATTTCTACGTGCTCGAGGTAGTCGCTGCCTGGATCGATCCGCGTCGCAGGAACGCGCGCACGCTCCATCATCGGGGCTGGGGCGCCTTCATGAAGGCCGGCCCGACCGTGCAACTGCCCTCGCGGATGCGTTGAGCCCTCGGCGGTCCGTCGGCCGAGCGCGCCGCACGCAGCCTCCAGGCGTGCTCAGTCCCTGAACGAGAAGCTCGAGTTCGGCGTCCCGTCGGCAAGGAAGGATCGGTAGCGGTTGTCGCCCGTGCGGTAGACGCGACTGCAACGCTCGGCGCCCCCGGCCAGCTCGGGGTACGTCGAGCAGACCATCCCCGAGTGCAGGCGATACCGTCCAGTGGCCGATCCGCCATTCCAGCTGGCAACGACGCGCCCGTCGGTCATGTACTTGCTGCTGCCTGCAAGCCCCGCGGCGGACACCCAGTCCATCTCGCGCGCCCGCGAGAATGCCGCCGCCAGTTCCGCTTCGCTCATCGGCCTGGCCCCTTGCTCGACGAGGCTCTTCTCACCGGTGGCGCAGCCGCTGACGCCGAGCGTCGCCAGCAGGGCCAGCGCCGCCAGGGCGACGGGCGCACGACCGGTGCGGCCCCCGACTTTCGACTCGATGCTTCCGTTCATGGCAATCTCCGTGGCTGAGCGGGCGCCGAACGGGCCCGTGCGATTCAGGATGAACCGGGGCCCGCGGCCTGCCATCGCCCGATCGGGGGATGGCGACGCTTCGAGAGGAGAAGTCATGGAATTGCAGAGCCTGCTGGAGCGCTTCGCGGCCGCCGCAGGGGCGCACGATTCGAGCGCCTTCGCCGCGCTGTTCACCCCGGACGGCAGTTACGACGACTACTTCTTCGGCCGGCACCAGGGTCGCGACGAGATCGCCGCGATGCTCGACCGATTCCACGTCGGCGGCGAGGATTTCTTCTGGGAGTTCCGGAATCCGGTCTGCGACGGCACCACCGGCTACGCCGGCTACCTGTTCAGCTACCGGTCGAAGGAACCCGAGAGCGCAGGGCGCACGATCGTGTTCGAGGGCATCGCCCGGTTCACCCTGCGAGACGGCCTGATCGCGCAATACGCCGAGGCCTTCGACCGGGGCGTTGCCTTCAGCCAGCTCGGCTACGCGACCGAGCGGATCGGCAAGCTGCTGGGGCGCTACGCGCGCGAGCTCGGGCAGCGCGAGGATGTCGCCGCGCACCTGGCGCGCCGCCCGAGCCGGGCAGGCTAGCCGGCCCTGAGCGACAATCCGGGCAAGCCGGGGCGCTGTCTGCCAGAATTGCGCCCCGACATCCTGCGATCCGGCTCCCCGGGGCCACCGGAGCACTCACCTTGACCTGCCTGGAAAACCGCCTGCGCGCGCTGACGCCCGACGCCCTGCGCGGGCTGCTGCGCGGCATCGAGAAGGAAAGCCTGCGCACGAAGCCCGACGGCATGCTGGCCGACACGCCGCATCCCGCCGCCCTGGGCTCCGCGCTGACGCACCCGAACATCACCACCGACTTCAGCGAGTCGCAGCTCGAGCTGATCACCGGCGTTCACGCCGCGGCCGCCGACTGCGTGCGCGAGATCACCGAAGTCCACCAGTATGTGTACCGACACATCGGCGACGAGCTGATGTGGGCGGCCAGCATGCCCTGCAAGCTGCCCGAGGACGACCGGATCCCGCTGGGCCGCTACGGCAGCTCCAACGTGGGCCGGGCCAAGACGGTCTATCGGCAGGGGCTGTCGCATCGGTACGGGCGGCGCATGCAGACGATCTCGGGCATCCACTACAACTTCTCCCTGCCTCAGGCGGCCTGGCCGTCGCTGATGCACGCCGACGGCATCCGCGACGGGGAGCAGGACTACCGGAACGCCGCGTACTTCTCGCTGATTCGCAACTTCCGTCGCCACTCCTGGCTGCTGCTCTACCTGTTCGGCGCCTCACCGGCCACCTGCGCGAGCTTCGTCGAAGGGCGCCAACACGGCTTGCAGCAATTGGCCGGCGGCACGATGTACCTGCCCCACGCGACCTCGCTGCGGATGGGCCCGCTGGGCTACCAGAGCGATGCCCAGGCCTCGCTGGCCGCCAGCTTCAATTGCCTGGACAGCTACGCCGCCTCGCTGCGGCGGGCGCTCAGCGAGCCGTACCCGGCCTACGAGGCCATCGGCATCCACGACGGTGGCGGCCTCTATCGGCAGCTGGCGACCACGCTGCTGCAGATCGAGAATGAGTTCTACGGCACGATTCGCCCCAAGCGGCGGATCCGCTCGGGCGAGCGCCCGCTGCACGCGCTGGCCGAGCGCGGCGTGGAATACGTGGAGGTCCGCTGCATGGACCTGAATCCGTTCGAACCGGTGGGCATCGACACCGGCACGATGCAGTTTCTCGACGTGTTCCTGCTTCACTGCCTGCTCGCCGACAGCCCCATGGACACGCCCGAGGAGATCGCGGGGATCTCCTACAACCAGCACCGGGTGGCCCAGCACGGTCGCGACCCGGCGCTGAAGCTGCGACGCCTGGGCGCGAACGGCGCCGCCCCGGAGGAGATCGGCGTGGCCGACTGGGGCCGGCAGCTGCTTGCCGAATGCGCGCCGATCGCGGCCGCACTCGACGAGGCCCGCGGCGGCAGCGCGCATCGCGAGGCACTGGCCCGCGCCGAAGCGGCGCTCGCCGACCCGTCGCTCACGCCGTCCGCCCGGGTGCTCGACACGATGGCCCGCCAGCACGGCAATTCCTTCCCGGCCTTCGCGCTGACGGCCTCGAAGCGGCACCGCGAGACGATCCTGGCCCAGGCGTTTCCGGAGGCGCTGCGCGAGCGCTTCGAACGGTTGGCCGAAGCCTCGTTGGCCGAGCAGCAGGCGATCGAAAGGGCCGAATCGATGCCCTTCGAGGAGTACCGGCAGCGCTACCTGGCCGGCACGCTGCCGATCGGGGACTGAGCCGCCGACAAGCGGCGCTTCAGGTTGCCGAAGCGCCGGCGGTACTGGGCCGGGGTCAATGCCACCCGGCGCCGGAACAGCCTGCCGAAGAAGCTGGCGTCCTGGTAGCCGACCTCGAAGGCGATCGCCTCGATCGGCGCGTCGCTCGCCTCGAGCATCTGCTTGGCTTCCTCGAGCCGCAGCGTGTGCACGTACTCGATCGGGTTCATCCCGGTGGCCTGCGCGAAGCGGCGCTTGAAGGTGCGATCGGGCAGGCCGGACATCGCGGCCATCTGCGCGACCGGGGACTCGCACTGGTAGTTCGACGCCAGCCACTGCTGGCAGCGGGCGATGACCGGATCGGCCGCCGGCTCGCCCCGCGTCAGCGACGCATAGGCGATCGGGCTGGTCGGGTTCCAGTCGAACATGTTGATGCGGGCGACCTGCATCGCGGCTTCCGCGCCCGCGTGCCGGGCGATCAGCGCGAGCGCGAGCTGGTGCCAGGCGATGCCGCTGCCAACCATCACGATCCGCTGCCCGGCGCCGCTCATCACCAGGCCACGATCCGGGTGCCAGCGCACGCCCGGGTACTGCCGGCGCAGCGCATCGCAGTAAGCCCAGTGGGAGGTGGCGTCGAGCCCCTCCAGCAGGCCGGTGCGGGCCAGCAGCGCGGCGCCGGAGCAGGCCGAGGCCAGCAAGGCCCCCTCGGCATGGCGCTCGCGAATCCAGTCCGCGGCCGCCTCGTACACGCCGCCCAGCTTTGCGCCCGGCGCGATCGCGAGGTCGGTGATGCACACGATGTCGGGCCGGGGGCAGCCGGCGAACGCGGCCTCCGGCACGATGCGCACCCCGTTGGCGGCGGTGAACGGCTCGCCGTCGGCCGAAACGACCAGCGGCCGGAAGGGGGACCGCGCCGTGCCGCCATGGACCATCTGCCAGTCGCGTCCGACGCCGCACAGCGTGTCGTGAAACCCGTACAGCGTGGCAGCGGTCACGTCGGGGACCGCCAGCAGCGCGACGACGATGGACCGGGACGATTCCGCCATGGCACGAATGTCCTTTTTCTTGCAGAAAACACTTTAGTGCAAAGGGGCCGGCGGCGGGAGACTTCCATCATCGAAGGAGAGACGCCATGACCCTGACCGACCAGCACGGATACCCCGTTTCGGGCGCCAGCCCGGAGAGCCTCGCCTGCTTCGAGCAGGCATCCCACGAGCTTCGCTGCTTCATCGCCGACCCGGTGGCCACCGTCGACCGCGCGGTCGAGGCCAGCCCCGACATGACGATGGCGCACGTCCTGAAGGCCTGGCTGCACCTGCTGGGCACCGAGCCCGCGGGCAACGCGGTGGCGCGGGCCTGCCACGAGGCGGCGAGCGGGCTGCCGGCCACCGAGCGCGAGCGCGCTCACCTGGAGGCGGTCGGTCTGCTGGCGGACGGTCGCTGGCACGCCGCGGGCAGGGCGCTCGAAGACCTGAGCATCGCCTGGCCGCGCGACCCGCTGGCACTGCAGGCCGGGCACCAGATCGACTTCTTCACCGGCCAGTCGCGGATGCTGCGCGACCGCATCGCCCGCGCGCTGCCGGCCTGGAACGCCGCGATGCCCGGCTACCACGCCGTGCTCGGCATGCACGCCTTCGGCCTCGAGGAGACCGCCGACTACGACCAGGCCGAGCGCCAGGGGCGCCGCTGCGTCGAGATCGAGCCGCGCGACGCCTGGGGCTGGCACGCGGTCGCCCACGTGATCGAGATGCGCAACCGGCCGCAAGACGGCATCGCCTGGCTTCAACCGAACTCGGCCAGCTGGGCCCCGGAGAGCTTCCTGGCCGTCCACAACTGGTGGCACCTGGCGCTCTACCACCTGGAGCTGGGCGACATCGACGAGGTGCTGCGCCTGTTCGACGGGCCGATCTTCGGCGCGCGCTCGACGGTCGTCGTCGACATGATCGACGCCAGCGCGATGCTGTGGCGCCTGCAGATGCGCGCCGTGGACGTCGGCGATCGCTGGCAGGCGGTGGCCGACAACTGGGCGCCGATCGCCGGCGCCGGCAACTACGCCTTCAACGACATGCACGCGATGATGGCCTTCGTGTCGACCGGCCGGCGAGCGCTGCAGCAGCAGGTGCTCGAGGCGCAGGAGGCCGCGCTGGCCGGCGACGCCGACAACGCCGCATTCACCCGCGACGTCGGGCGTCCGGCCACGCTCGCGATCCGCGCCTTCGGCGAGGGCGACTACGCGCAGGCGATCCGGCTGCTGCGCCCGATCCGGAGCATTGCGCACCGTTTCGGCGGCAGCCACGCTCAGCGCGACCTGATCGACCTGACGCTGATCGAGGCAGCGCTGCGAAGCGGCGACCAGGCGCTGGCCAAGGCGCTGGTCAACGAGCGGGTCGCCTTGCGCCCGGCCAGCCCGCTGAGCCGGCTGTTCGCGAGCAGGGTCGACGGCCGGAACGCTGCCGGCAGGCTGGCGCCAGGTTCCGGCCAGCGCGCCGCTGCCGGAGCTTGAGATTTCCATTGCCTGAATCCTCGTCAGCGGTGTCGACCTGACGCCGGCCTACGTCGAAGCGGGCAAGGCGCTGACGCGCTGGACGGCGCTCGACGGGGCGGTCGACCTGCGGGTCGCCGACGCGATGAGCCTTCCCTTCGACGACGGCAGCTTCGATGCCGCCTACATGATCCACGTGGGGATGAACATCGCGGACAAGCGCGCGCTGTTCGGCGAGGTCGCGCGCGTGCTGCGGCGGGATGCGCCCTTCGGCATCTACGACGTCATGCGCGCCGACGGCGGCGCGCTGGCCTATCCGCTGCCCTGGGCGACGACCGCTGCCACCTGCGCAGTCGCGACGCCCGATGCCTACCGCGAAGCGCTCGAGGCCGCCGGCTTCGTGCTGCTCGCCGAGCGCGCGCGACGCCAGTTCGCGCTCGACTTCTTCGCGCGCCTCCGGGCGCGGCTGGCGTCGTCCAAGGGGCCGCCGCCGCTGGGGCTGCACCTGGTGATGGGCGCGGACACGGCGACGAAGATCGGCAACATGGTCGCAAACATCGAGGCCGGCCTGATCGCGCCGGTGGAGATGATCGCCCGCCGGCGCTGACGAGCAGGCGAACCGCGCCGGCTCACTTCTCCTGGAGGCGGAAGATGTACTCGACGAGCAGGTTGATCGAGTTGCGCACGTAGGCCTCCTCGCTCACCGTGCCGAAGCGTGACATCGTCCGCGCCTGGGCCTGGTAGTCGCGCCCCCAGATCGGCATCTCGCCGGTGCCGTGTCCGCGCACCGCCTTGCGGCCGTCGATGATCTGGTAGATGTGCTCGGCGGGGAACACGCCGCCGTTCTTCTTCGTGAGCGTGGTCAGGTCGGTGGGCGGCGCGAGCGCGATTTCCGATGCGCGCTTGCGGCGATCTTGCTGCCGGCCGCGCCGCCAGGGATTGACACCGATCAAGCAGGCTCCACCGGTGCCTCGCCCGCCAGGAAACGCTCCACCAGCCGGGTCCAGAACGCCGCGCCCACGGTGAGGTTCGCGTCGTCGAAGTCGTACTTCGGGTTGTGAAGCATCGGGCAGTCCTCGCCGTTGCCCAGGCGCAGGAAGCAGCCCGGCTTGTGCTGCAGGTAGAAGCCGAAATCCTCGCTGCCGGTCACCGGGCCAAAGGGCGCGACCACCTTGTCCTCGCCGACCAGCTCCCTTGCCACGCCGATCGCGAACCCGGTCTCGGCGGCGCTGTTGACCACCACCGGATAGCCTCGCTGGTAGTCGATCTCCACGCTGCCGCCATAGCCCTCGACGTGGCTCTTCACCAGGCCGGTGATCCGCGCCTCGAGCCGCTCGCGCACCGCCGGATCGAAGGAGCGGATGCTCAGCTCCATCGTCGCCGAGTCGGGGATCACGTTGGCGGCGATGCCCGCGTGCACGGTGCCGATGGTCACGATCGCGGTCTGCGTGGGGTCGATGTTGCGCGACACCACCGTCTGCAGCGCCATGATCAGGCTGCCGGCGATCATCACCGGATCCACCGACAGGTGAGGGCGGGCCGCGTGGCCGCCCTTGCCGCGGATGACGATCTTCGCGGTGTCCGAGGCCGACATGAAGGGCCCCGAGCCGAACAGGAAGGTGCCGGCCGCCACGCCCGGGTGGTTGTGCAGCCCGAAGATCGCTTCGCAGGGGAAGCGCTCGAACAGGCCGTCGGCGATCATCCGCTGCGCGCCGCTGCCCTGGCCCGCTTCCTCGGCCGGCTGGAAGACCAGGTGCACGGTGCCCGAGAAGTTCCGGGTCTTCGCCAGCTGCTTCGCGGCGCCCAGCAGCATCGTGGTGTGGCCGTCGTGGCCGCAGGCGTGCATGACGCCGGGCACGCGGCTCGCGTGCGGTTTGCCGGTCTCCTCGGCGATCGGGAGCGCGTCCATGTCGGCGCGCACCGCCACGCTGCGCGGGCCGTCGCCGACCTTCAGCGTGCCGACCACGCCGTGGCCGCCCACGTTGCGGGTGACCTGGTAGCCCCATTCGGTGAGCAGCGTGGCGACCAGCTCCGAGGTCTCGACTTCCTCGAAGGACAGCTCCGGCTTGCTGTGCAGCCGGTGCCGGGTCTCGCGCAGGAAGCCGGCCGAGCCCGACAGGTCGCCGAGCTGGCAGAAGCAGGCGTAAGGCGCGTTCATGCTGCCTCCCGCTTCGGGGTGCCGCCGGCACCGAGGTCCCAGTAGAGCCCGGTCATCATCGCGAGGCCCTCGCGCAGGATCTCCGGCGGCAGGTGCTCGTTGGGCGCGTGCTGCGAGCAGCCTGGATAGGAATGCGGCACCCAGACGGTGCGCAGCCCGAGCACGTCGGTGAAGATGTCGTTGGGCAGCGAGCCGCCGAGGTTGGGCAGGATGGCCGGCTTCTTGCCGCTGGTCTGCGCGATCGAGGCCACCGCCCACTGCACCCAGGCGTCGTCCGGGTCGATCCGGGTGGCGTGGAACATCTCCTCGCGGGTCGCGGCGATCTTCACCATCGGGAAGCCCTGCCGGTCGAGGTGGCGGCGCAGCGCCGGCAGGATCTGCGAGGGATCGATGCCGACCACGAAGCGCAGCTGGCAGCGGGCCCAGGCGCGAGGCGGAATCGCATTGACCGGGGTGTCCGGGTTGCCGGTCTTGTACGCGAGCACCTCGAACGAGCACCAGCCGAACACGCGTTCGGCCGGCGACAGCCCCGGCTCGCCCCACCAGGGCTCGATCTCGGGACCGTCGGCGCCGCCGTCGACCTCGCAGTCGGCCAGCGCGCGGCGCACCGAGGCCGGCAGCTCGGCCGGCACCCACTCGGGAATCCGGATCTGTCCGGTCGGCCCGCAGAGGCTGGCGATCGCGTGCGCGAGCTGGATGCCCGGGTTCGAGATCAGCCCGCCCCAGTTGCCGGAATGATGGCCGCCCTGGCGCGCCTCGATCGTCAGGTCGAAGTTCACGCTGCCGCGCGAGCCGAGGAACACGGTGGGACGATCGGGCCGCAGGCGCGGCCCGTCCGAGGCGATCAGCAGGTCGGCGGCGAAGGCCTCGCGGTGCGCCTCGCAAAGTGCCTTCAGCCCCGGCGAACCGGTTTCCTCGCCCATCTCGATCAGGTACTTGGCGTTGAAGCCCAGCCGGCCGCGCTCGGCCAGCACATTGGCCATGGCCTGCATGTTGATCGTGTGCTGGCCCTTGTTGTCGGCGATGCCGCGCCCGTACCAGCGACCCTCGTGCTCGGCGAGCTTCCACGGCGACAGTCCGTCCTTCCACTCGGGCTCGAGCCCGCGGATCACGTCGCCGTGGCCGTAGCCGAACACCGTGGGCAGGGCAGGATCCTCGATCCGCTCGGCGAACAGGAAGGGCGCCTTGGCCTTCGGGTGGGTGAGCGTGCGGCAGGTGAAGCCCATGGCCTGGAAGGCGGGCTGCATCTCGGCCGACAGGTAGTCGGCCAGGGCCTGCGCCCGTTCCGGGTTCTGGCTCTCGGTGGGAATCGCGATGCGGCGGGCGAGGATCTCGCGGAACTCGCCGGAATCGAACTGCTTCTCGGCGCGGGCAATGGCGGCGGCACGGCTCATGTCGAGGGTCCTGTCGTGTGGGCTCCGGTCACGGAGCGGAGGTCGTTGTTGGAATGCGGCTGGCCGGACGCTCGGTGCCGGGGAGCCCTGCCGCGCCGGGCGGGTGCAGGTGGCAGGCCACCTTGCCGAGCGGGCCCTCGGCCAGCACCGGCGCGCGGCGGTCGCACTCGGGCAGGCGCTGCGCGCAGCGCGGGTGGAAGGGGCAGCCAGAGGGCGGATTCAGCGGATCGGGGAAGGCCAGGCCGAGCCCGGTGTCCGGAATGCCCAGCCCCGGCTCCGGCGTCAGCACCGACGCCAGCAAGGCCTGCGTGTAGGGATGGCGCGGCTGTCCGAACAACGTGGCGGTCTCGGCCTGCTCGACCACCCGGCCCAGGTACATGACCGCGACCTGCGTCGCGATGTGCTCGACCACCGCGAGGTTGTGGCTGATGAAGACGTAGGTCAGCCCGAACTCGCGGCGCAGGTCCATCAGCAGGTTCAGGATCTGCGCCTGGACGGACACGTCGAGCGCCGAGGTCGGCTCGTCGCAGATCACGATCTCGGGGTTCATGACCAGCGCGCGCGCGATGGCCACCCGCTGGCGCTGCCCGCCCGACAGCTGGCCGGGCGTATTGTCGGCATAGCGGGCAGGCAGGCCCACGCGATCGAGCATCGCGATCGCCCTGGCGCGCCGCTCGGCTGCCGTGCCGATCCCGTGCACCTCCAGCGGCAGCGCCACGATCGAAGCGATGCCGCGGCGCGGATTCAGCGACGAGTAGGGGTCCTGGAAGACCGGCTGCACCCGACGCGCCACCGCGCGACGCCCCAGGGCGCGGATGTCCTGGCCGTCGAGCGCGATGCTGCCGCTGGACGGCGGGGTGAGCCCCAGCAGCATGCGCGCGAGCGTCGACTTGCCGCAGCCCGACTCGCCCACGATGCCCAGCACCTCGCCCTTTCGGATCGACAGGTCGACGCCGTTGACCGCGTGCAGGGTGCGGCGCGGCGCGAAGATGCCGGCCCGGATCGAGAAGGCGCGGGTCAGGCCGCGCGCCTCCATCAGCGGGGCCTCGCTCGCCGGACTCATGCCGGCACCTCGTCGAGAATGCAGCGCCAGGCGTGGTCCTCGGCGCTGCGCACCGGCACGGTCCGCTCGCAGGCAGGTTGCGCGTGCGGGCAGCGGTCGCGGAAGCCGCAGCCGCGGAACGCGCCGATCAGCGAGGGCACCACGCCCGGGATCGTGCCCAGCCGGCCGCCGCCCTCGGTGCGGCCGGGCACCGGGATGCAGTCGAGCAGGCCGCGGGTGTACGGATGGCGCGGCGAAGCGAACAGCCGCTCGGCCGTGCCTTCCTCGACCACTTCGCCGGCATACATGACCGCCACCCGGTGCGCGATCCGCGCCACCACGCCCAGGTCGTGCGTGATCAGCACCATCGCGATCCCGAGGTCCTTCTGCAGGTCGGCCAGCAATCGCAGGATCTGCGCCTGGATGGTCACGTCGAGCGCGGTGCTCGGCTCGTCGGCGATCAGCAGCTCGGGCCCGCACATCAGCGCCATCGCGATCATCACGCGCTGGCGCAGGCCGCCGGACAACTGATGCGGGTACTGGCCCAGGCGCTCGGCCGCCGACGCGATGCCGACCTTGCCCAGCAGCTCGATCGCGCGATCGCGCGCCTGCGCCTGGCTGCCGCCGCGATGCTGCAGCCAGGGCTCCATCAGCTGGTTGCCGATCGTGTAGGCCGGGTTCAGCGCGGTCATCGGCTCCTGGAAGATCATCGCCATCTTGTTGCCGCGCAGCGCGTTGATGCGCCGCGCACCGGCCCGGGACAGGTCCTCGCCGAGGAAGGCCAGGCGGGCGGCATGGCGGGTGGCGGCCCGGGGCAGCAGGCTCATGATGGCCAGCGAGGTGATCGACTTGCCGCAACCGGACTCGCCGACGATGCACAGGGTCTCGCCGCGGCGCACCTGGAAGGAGACGTCGCGCACCGCGTGCAGCGTGCCGCGCGGCGTGGCGATGTCCACGCTCAGGCCCTGGACGTCGAGGACGACCTCTCGGGCATCCATGCTCAGGCCCTCCCTTCCGGCGAGAACAGGTCGCGCAGGCCGTCGCCGGCCAGGTTGATCGCGAAGATCAGCACGGCGAGCGCGGTGCCGGGAATCGCGATCAGCCAGAACGAGAAGAACATGTAGGCCTTGGCCTCCGAGATCATCAGGCCCCAGGACGGCAGCGGCGGCTGCACGCCTAGCCCCAGGAAGGAGAGGGCTGCCTCGAGCAGGATCGCGCTGGCCGCCTCGAGCGTGGCCACGACCACCAGGTGCGGCAGCACGTTCGGCAGCACCTCGCCCAGCAGCACCCGGGGCGTCGAGGCCCCGGCGGCCTGCGCGGCGGCCACGTAGTCGAGCGAGCGCACCTGCTGAGTGGCGCTGCGCATCACGACCGCGAAGCGGTCCCACTTCAGCAGGCCCAGCACCATGATCACGACCCACAGCGAGCCGCCGATCAGCGCCACGGTGGCCAGCGCGACCAGGATCACCGGCATCGACAGGCGCGTGGTCACCATGAACGAGACCACCATGTCGGTCTTGCCGCCGAAGTAGCCGGCCAGCATGCCCATCGTGGTGCCGATCAGGCCCGAGATCAGCGCGACCGCCACGCCGATCAGCAGCGAGATCCGCGCCCCATAGAGCAGCCTGGACAGGTAGTCGCGGCCCAGCGGATCGGTGCCCAGCGGATGGGTCCAGATGCCGCCCTCGTGCCAGATCGGCGGCACGGTCCGGTTGGTCAGGTCCTGGAAGTAGGGATCGTGCGGGGCCAGCCAGGGCGCGAAGATCGCCACGAAGAGGATCAGCAGAAGCAGGCCCGCGCCGACGGTGACCGCCTTGTTGCGCCAGACGCGCCGCGCGAGGCCCGGGGCCGCCATCGGTGCGACCGCCGGGGCGCTCGTGGAAGGCATCGGGGACGCCATGCTTCAGGCCACCCGGATGCGCGGATCGAGCCACGCGTTGGCGATGTCGGAAGCCAGCGTCAGCACCACGTAGATCACCGACAGCAGCAGGACGATCGTCTGCATGACCGGGAAGTCCTTGTAGGTGATGCTCTGGTAGGCGAGGTAGCCCAGCCCGTCGAGCGCGAAGATCGTCTCGACGACCACCGAGCCGCCGAGCAGGAAGCCGAGCTGGACCGCCGCCAGCGCGACGACCGGCACGACCGCGTTGCGCAGCGCGTGCTTGAAGATCACGGTCGATGCGGGCAGGCCCTTGGCCCGCGCGGTGCGGATGTAGTCGGCCTCGAGCACCTCGATCATGCCGGCCCGGATCAGCCGCATGAAGGCCGGGGCCACGTAATAGCCGAGCGCGATCGTGGGCATCACGAAGTGCAGCCAGGAGTCGCTGCCCGACACCGGCAGCCAGCGCAGCGAGATCGAGAACAGCATGATCAGCAGCAGCGCGAAGAAGAAGTTGGGCAGCGCCTGCCCCACGACCGCGACCGCCAGGCACAGCCGGTCGAGCCAGCTGTTGCGGTAGATCGCCGCCAGCACGCCGAGCGGTACCGAGATCGCCAGAGCGAAGGCCAGCGCCAGGAAGCCGAGCAGCAGCGTGGTCTGCAGCTTGGCGAAGATCAGCGGCGCCGCGGGCGTCTTGAAGTAGATGGAATCGCCGAAGTCGCCGCGGATCGACTTGCCGAGCCAGTCCAGGTACTGGACGGGCAGCGGCCGGTCGAATCCGTAGGTCTGGCGAATGAGCTCGATGTCGGCCTGCCGCGCGCCCTCTCCGGCGATCGCGATCGCGGGATCGCCGGAGAGGCGCAGCAGCAGGAAGGCGATCATCGAGACGGCCAGGGCGACCAGTATGGCCAGCCCGAGCCGCTTCAGGACGTAGGCGAACACCGGCGCTACCGTTCAGCAGAGGGAAACGGGGAGCCTCACTTCCAGCTCATCTCCCAGAACCGGACCATCTCGTCCGGATAGGCCGAGAAGTTCAGGTCCTTGGTCGCGACGTAGAACACCGGCAGCGACCACAGCGGCACCGAGTAGACGTTCTCGGCGATCCGCTTGAGCGCCTGCTGGTAGGCCTGCTTGCGCGCATTCGGGTCGACCGAGTTGTTGCCCTTGACCAGCAGGTCGCGGACCTCGGGATCGCGGGTGATGTCGTCGGCCTCGAAGGTGAAGTACACCGGGGTGGACGCCGAGACGTCGTTGACCGAGAACGAGCCCCAGGTCTGGTGCGACAGCGAGGATTTGCCGGCACGCACCGCGTCGCGCATGGCCGCGTACTGCGAGAAGGTCAGCTTGGCCTTGATGCCCACCGCCTGCAGGTTGTTGATCATCGCTTCGGTCTGGTTCCGCTCCCGGTAGGCGAAGATCTCGGTGTCGAAGCCGTTCGGGAAGCCGGCCTCGGCCAGCAGCTTCTTGGCCTTGTCCGGGTTGTACTCGTAGCGCGGCGCGCCCTCGTCGGTGCAGCCGAACTGCGACGGGAAGCACTGGGTGTGCAGCACGCGCGAGCCGGCGCCGACGATGTTCTTGACGATCGACTCGCGGTCGATCGCGTGGGCGATGGCCTGGCGGACGCGGATGTCCTTCAGCGCCGGGGTCGGGGCGCCGTCCTGCGTGTTGAACTGCATGAAGACGATGCGCATCGTCTCGCCGCTCACCACCTGCAGGTGCGGAACCTTCGCCGCCTGCTCGGCCTGGTCCTTGGGCACGTGCATGATGAAGTCGACACCGCCCGACAGCGCCTCGGCCATCTGGGTCTGGCGATCCGGGATGAAGCGGATCTCGACCTTGCCGATCTTCGGCGTGCCCTTGGGGGAATCCTTGAAGTAGTCGGCGTTGCGCTCGAGCGTGATCGACTTGCCCGGCGTGTAGGCGGCGACCTTGAAGGGGCCGGTGCCGACTGGCTTGGCGTTCATGCCCTGCGGGCCCACCTCGGCGTAGTACTTGGCCGGATGGATCACGACCGGGCCGGCCAGGTACTCGATGGCGGCAGGGAAGACCTTCTTGGTGACGACCCGGACCTTGTACTGGTCGAGCTTCTCAGCCTTCTCGATCCAGTTGACGTTCTGCTGGGTCGTGACCTTGTTGTCGCGGTTCGCGACGAAGTTCAGCGTGTAGACCACGGAGTCGGCATCGAAAGCCTCGCCGTTGTGGAACTTGACGCCCTCGCGCAGCTCGAACTCGATCGTGCGCTCGTCGATCTGCTTCCAGCTCTTGGCCAGGTTGCCCTTGTACTCGTTGGTCTTGGGGTCGCGATAGACCAGCGTGTCCCAGATCTGGGCGCCCAGGATCACGCCGATCCGGACGTTGTTGAAGAAGGGATCGACGCTCTCGGGCGCCTGGTCGGTGGCGAAGCGGATCGTGTCGTCCTTCTTGCCGGCCAGCGCCGGGCCCGCGCCCAGCAGCGCCGCGGCGAGCAGCGAGCCGGCGGCCAGCTTGACCCCGGTGCGGCGCAATGATGCGATCTTCATCGGTTCTCCCCCTGTTTCGTTGTCGTGCCCGGCCGACTCGCGCGGGCGAGGCGGCACGTTACCATGCGTCGCGCCGCTTTGGCATGCCGACCACGCACCGAAATGTCCGTAGAGATCATCGAATTCCAGACCGGCGAGGCGCCCGCCGCCTCGATCATCGTCCTGCACGGCCTCGGTGCGGACGGCAACGATTTCGTCCCGGTCTGCCAGGCGCTTGACCTGTCGGACGCGGGGCCGGTGCGCTACGTGCTGCCCAGCGCGCCGGTGCGGCCGGTCACGATCAACGGCGGCTACCGGATGCGGGCCTGGTACGACATCCTGAGCCTGGGTACCGACCCGCGCGAGGACGAGGAAGGGCTGCGCGAGTCCCAGGACCTCGTCGAGTCGCTGATCGAGCGGGAGTCGACCGAGCACGGCATCGATCCCTCGCGGATCGTGCTGATGGGCTTTTCGCAAGGCTGCGCGATGGCGCTGATGGCCGGCCTGCGCCATGAGCACAGGCTGGCCGGGATCGCGGGGCTCTCCGGCTACCTGCCGCTGGCCGACACGCTGCCCGACGAGTGCAGCGAGGAGAACGCGGGGCTGCCGATCTTCCTGGCCCACGGCACCCACGACCCGATCGTGGCGATCGACCGGGCCCACGCCAGCCGCGAGATCCTGCGCGCGCTGGACTATCCGGTGACCTGGCGCGAATATCCGATGGAGCATGAGGTCTGCGCCGAGGAGGTCGCCGACCTGAACCATTGGCTGCTGGAGGTTCTGCGATGAACACGCTGACCAAGCTGGCGCTCGGCATGCTGGGGCAACTCGACCCGCGGCCCGCCGCCGGCGACGCCGGGCCGGAGATGGCGCTTCCCGCGCCGTCCCGGGACGGCGGCCTTCCGCTGATGCAGGCGCTGGGCCTGCGCCAGTCGCAGCGCGAGTTCCGGCCCGATTCGCTGGCGCCGCAAGTCCTGTCGGACCTGCTGTGGGCCGCCTGCGGCGTGAATCGCCGCGAGCTGGGCGGCCGCACCGCCCCCAGCGCGATGAACGGGCAGGAAATCGACCTCTACGTCGCCACGGCCGAGGGCCTCTGGCTGTTCGAGCCCGTGCCGCACCAGCTGCGCCGGGTCCAGGCCAGCGACGTGCGGCGGGTGACCGGCTACCAGGACTTCGTCGACGAGGCGCCGCTCGACCTGGTGATGGTTGCCGACCACGCGCGGATGAAAATGGTGCCGGCCTCGAAACGCGAGTCCTACGCCTCGGTGGCCGCCGGCGCGATTGCGCAGAACGTCTACCTGTTCTGCGCCTCGGCCGGCCTGGCGACCGTCAGCCGGGCCTGGTTCGACCGGGCCGCCCTCACGCGGGCGATCGGCCTCGGGCCGGACCAGCAGATCGTCCTGACCCAGACGGTGGGCAGGCCCAAGGGCTGAATGGCCCGCAGGCGCCCCACTCAGGCCGCCGGATTGGGAAAGCGGGCCTGGATTTCGGCGATGCCGGCCAGCGTCTCGGCGTCGAGCTCGAACTGAGCGGCCGCGATGTCCTCCTCGAGCTGCGCGAGCGTGGTGGCGCCGATGATCGACGCGCCCAGGTGCCAGCGGCTCTTCACGTAGCCGAGCGCGAGCTGCACCAGCGAGATCCCGCGCCGCTTCGCCAGGGCCGCGTAGGCGTCGATCGCCTCGACCACCTGCGGCTTGCGGAAGCGCTGGCCCAGCGTTTCGAACAGCGCGAAGCGGGTGTTCTCCGGCAGCGCGCCGCCCAGGTACTTCCCCGAGAGCATGCCGCCGGCCAGCGGGCTGTAGGCCAGCAGGGACATCTTCTCGCGGAACAAGACCTCGGCGAGGTCGCCGTCGGCGCTGCGCGAGACCAGGCTGTAGCTGTTCTGCAGCGTGACCGGCCCGGGAACGCCCAGTTCCTTCGCCACGCGATGGAACTCGCAGACGCCCCACGAGGTCTCGTTCGACAGTCCGTAGTGGCGGATCCTGCCGGCATCGATCATCGCGGCCATGCCTTCGACCTGCTCGCGGATCGACGGCCCCGGGCGCTCCTTCGAGGGATCGAACTCCACCGCGCCGAAGGCCGGCACGTTGCGCTGCGGCCAGTGGATCTGGAAGAGGTCGATGTAGTCGATCTTCAGCCGCTCCAGGCTCAGGGCGACCGCCTCGGCGATGTTGGCCGGCGTGATGTCGGTGCGGCCGCCGCGGATCCAGTCGCGCCGGCCTGGGCCGGCGATCTTGGTGGCGATCACCAGGTTGCCGCGCGGGCGACGGCCCAGCCAGTTGCCGAGGTAGGTCTCGGTGCGGCCCTGGGTGGTGGCGTTGGGCGGCACCGGGTACATCTCCGCGGTGTCGATGAAGTTGATGCCGCGGGCGACCGCGAGCTCCAGCTGCTCGTGGGCCTGCGCCTCGGAGTTCTGCTGCCCCCAGGTCATCGTGCCGAGGCAGATTTCGGAGACGTTCAGGTCGGTGCTGGGGAGGACGCGGTATTTCATCTTGTCGGGTGAAGGGCGAAGGGGGGAAGGGCGAAGGGGGGAAGGGCGAAGGGAATGGTAACGGGTAGGCGTGCTTGACGTGCCGCAAGCCTGGTCGCCGGTGCGACTGCTAAGTTTTTGACGCTGTCGACCCGGCCCTCGGCGCAGTCGACAGCGCTCATTCGACCAGCAGGAGGTTCCGCCATGCCCGCCCGCATCGTTCTCTTCGACGACGAAGCCCACGCCAAGATCGTCCGCGGCGTGACCACACTGGCCGACGCGGTCAAGGTCACGCTGGGTCCCAAGGCCCGCACCGTGGTGCTCGAGAACAGCTTCGGCCCGCCCACCATCATCAACTCCGGCGTGATCGTGGCGCGGGAGATCGAGCTCGAGGACCCGTTCGAGAACATGGGCGCCCAGATGGTGCGGCAGGTGGCCGCGAAGACTTCCGAGATCGCCGGCGACGGCACCACCACCGCCACGATCCTGGCCCAGGGCATCGTGCTGGAAGGCATGAAGCACGTGGCCGCCGGCCTCAACCCGATGGACCTGAAGCGCGGCGTCGACCTGGCGGTCGAGGCGGTCATCGAGGCGCTCAAGCAGCTGGCCAGGCCCTGCTCGACCCAGAAGGAGATCGCCCAGGTCGGCACGATCTCGGCCAACAACGACGTCTCGATCGGCCAGCTGATCGCCGATGCGATGGAGAAGGTCGGCAAGGACGGTGTGATCACGGTCGAGGACGGCTCCGGGCTGGCCAGCGAGCTGGAGGTGGTCGAGGGCATGCAGTTCGACCGCGGCTA
>JRYH01001224.1_pt1 | contig 30035 bp, 21 predicted proteins | sample 235351 | NCBI WGS metagenome assembly JRYH01 (sample SAMN03074221, study PRJNA261480) | activated sludge metagenome | biome: Wastewater Treatment Plant; feature: Wastewater; material: Activated sludge; isolation source: activated biomass of a wastewater treatment plant treating wastewater... ...
CCGCGTTCCCGAACCCGAACGCCTCGAAGCGGGCGTAGAACCTCGTGTCCGCCGCGATGACCGCCATGAGCATGTCCTCGCCCGTCGCCGCGCCGTCCCAGCGATAGCCCCACGCGAGGCTCACAGGGTCCGGGCCGGTGTCCCAGTCAATCACGAGCACCGCCCGGCTGGCCCCCTGCCCGACCCAGAACTCCACATCGCCCTGCGAGAACGCCGCGTTGCCCGGCGTGCAGCCCACAGCGACCGGCGCAAGCGCCACAACCGAAACGAATCGACGCATCCGACGCTCCATCACCCCGCTGGCGGCGGCCCCGTTCGCGAGGGCCGGGCCGTGCAGATCGGGAGCCACCCGGGTTCGACCGATCGGCGCGCGCACGGGGAGACGCGGACACCGGCCGGACACCCGATTCGCGCGGGCGACTCCGCCTCGTTCGATGGTCGGTCTTCCGGCTCGGGGCGTGGGCCCGGCTGCCTGCCAGACCCGGGGCGGGGCGCCTTCCCGCCGACAGAGTCGGCAGTGGCTCGTGCCCGGCCCGCCTCGCCCATCACGGCGGCGCGTCCGCGGTGGAATCTCACCACACTTCCCGTGTTCACCCCCCGACGCGGGGGGCACCATCGATCCGGGGGGAGACTACCGCGCCCGGCACCGTTCGGCAACCGCTCAGGACTGGCCGGCCCGGCGGCGCGTCTGCTTGGAATGCTGGTGGCGGATGATCTCGCCCGTGGCGAGATAGACCACCTCCTCGGCGATGTTGCCCACGAGGTCGCCCACACGCTCGAGCTCGCGGCCCAGCCGGTACATCAGCAGGCCCGTCTCCACCAACGCGGGGTTGGCCCGGATCCAGGCGGCGACCTCCTCGAACAGGCGCTTGTCCAGCCGGTCGATCACCTCGTCCCGCTCGAGCAGGGCCTTGGCGGTGCCGACATCCTCGTCGAGGACCGCCCGCAGCAGCGTGTGGCACATCACGGGGACGCGGTCCCCGATCTCCGTGAGCGAGACGGGCCACTTCGGCGGCATCGAGGGGTCGAGCCGCAGCGTGACCTTCGCCACCGAGGTCGCGTGGTCGGCGACGCGCTCAATGTCCGCGTTGACCTTGAGGCAGAAGGTGAGCAACCGGAAGTCCTGCCCATACGGCTGCTGGAGCGTCATGAGCCGCAGACAGACCTGCTCGATCGCGACTTCCTCGTCGTCCACGCGATCGTCCCGGCGGCGGATGTCCAGCGCGACCGCGTGGTCGACGCGCCAGAGCGCAAAGAGCGAGGCCTCGAGCATGTCGATCGCGACATTCGCCGATCGGATCAGCCGGCGGCGGAGCTGCGCGAGGTCGCGGTGCAGCGGGGAATCGAACGCGGCGGCGGATTCGTCCGCGCCGTCGTCCGGGGTGATCGGGTTGAGGTTGTCGCCGTCCGTCCAGGACATCTCGAAGTCGAACTCCTGCCGCGACTTAGGCGGACTTTGGTCGCGAATTTCCCAATCTTGACACTAGGCGACCCCGCCCACGAGTCCATCGAAAATCGAGACACGACGCCTTCTTTCTGCAATATTCGCCCTTCGCCCAGCTCCCGAGCGAGCATCACGCCGGGTCCGTCAAGCGTTTGCCTCGCCGGGATCGCAGGCCCGGATCGAGACCCGGATCGCCCCGGCGAGCCAAAGCAGCGACGCCCGCTCCGCCGCCTCATCCGCCCCGGCGCTGCCCACCCGGGCGCGGCGACGGCCGGCGCGGATCTCGACCAGCCTCCCCTGAGCGCCCTTGATCATCGCCACCGAATCCACGCCTGCGGTCGGGACCGACTCGCCCAGCGCACAAAACCGGTTCAACCCGGGGACGAGCCGGACGGCCCCCCTTCCCGGGTAGTCCCAGAAAGACCGGACCACCGACGCGTCGATCTCCACCCGGCGTCGCCCGGCGAACAGCGAGACCCACAGCCAGGGCACGAGCACGACCGCGACGAGCCCCGGGGCGGAGAGGAAGAGCCGCTGCGCCACGGTCATGGGCTGCCCGTTGAAGGTCTGCCCCGGCAGCCAGGCCCCGACCACCATCGCCGCGGCGATCAGCCCCAGGAACGACGCGATGAGGAGGAAGAAGATCAGCACCGGCGGCCCGCCGCGGCGGATCCGCGTGATCGCGATGCGCTGATCGTCCGGGTCGATGTCGACCTCCCACTCGGGCGGCTCGGGCTGCGCGGGGAAATCAAGTTCCCCGCCCGAGCCCGACCGGGCCGGGGGGCGCGCCATCGAGGCGACCGACCCGCGTCGCCCGGAGTCCGCCTCGGCGGTCGCGTCGACAAGATCCACGCCCAGGAACAACGCGACCCGCTCGGCCAGCGCCCGGACACCCTCGCGCCCGCCCTCGCCCCGCTCAAGCAACGCAACGGCCCGGCGCGGCCGGCGCACCCGCAGCCGGGCCCGGAAGACCTCGCTCGCCGTGGAACGGCCCCCGGGCCCCGAGCCCCCGGGTGACCGCACGACGGCCATCTCGAGCGCGACCGAGTCCACCGAGGCGAGGTCGAACTCGAACGGCTTCGAGCCCGTGTCGACGATCGGGGAGCGGACGGTGTAACGCCCCCGTCCGGCCCGGCGGTCGAGCTCGAGGCGCTCCCGCCCGACCACGAGCGTCACACACCCCGTCCAGAAGAACACCTGCCCGATCAGGAGCCCCAGCCCGAGCCACGCCGCGTTGCCCGGGTTGCCCCGGCGCCACTCAACAACGCCAAGCCACGCGCAGGCCACGGTCGCGCCGAGCCCGAAGAGCACGCACAGGATCATCCAGGCGAGGCCCCCGGGGACGCCGGCGAGCACGAGTCGATCTTCGGTTCGCTCGACGATCTTCATGGCGCCGAATCCATCCGGTTCGGGTGTTGAGATTCGGGGTCAGGCGGGCTGCATCGGCGCGAGGCGACGGTTGAGCACACGCAGCAGGGTGACGGGCTCGAGGTAATTCTCAGGCGGTCGGTAATAGACCTCGCCGAGGCGCTCGCCCGCGAGCGATCGGGCGTTGGTCTGGGCGAGGTCGGGGTCGATCGCGCGGACGGTCCCCTGCGCTTCATCCAGGGCCGCCTGCACCGGGCCCGGGTCGGGGCAGAGGAAGACGACATCCCGCCCGCGGACCACGACCGTGCGCACGCCCAGGGCCGCGACCGAGGCCCGGAGCTCGGCGAGTTCGAGCAGCCTCTCGACCGCCTTAGGCGGGGCGCCGTAGGCGCTCGTGAGGTCGGCGCGGACGGCGTCGAGGTCCCTGCGCGACCGGGCGCCGGCGATGCGCCGGTAGGCCTCGATGCGGCGCTGATCGCTGGGGATGTAGGCCCGCGGGATCACGCCCGCGACCCCGATGTCCACGACGGTCTGGCTCACGGGCTGTTCTTCCGGGGCGAGCGTCAGGTCTTTCACCGCCTGCTCGAGCAGGCGGCAGTACATCTCGTAGCCGACCGCGGCGATGTGCCCGGACTGCTCGGCGCCCAGCAGGTTGCCGGCGCCGCGAATCTCCAGGTCCCGCATCGCGATCTTGAACCCGGCCCCGAGCATCGAGTACTGCTCGATCGCCTTGAGGCGCTTCTGGGCGACCTCCTTCACCGTCCGGTCCGGGGGCAGCAGCATGTAGCAGTACGCCCGGTGCTTGCTCCGTCCGACGCGGCCCCGCAGCTGGTGCAGGTCGGCCAGGCCGAAACGGTCGGCGTCGTTGATGACCATCGTGTTCGCGGTCGGGTTGTCGATGCCGCTCTCGATGATGGTGGTGGAGACGAGGATGTCGGCCTCGCGCCGCATGAAGGCGAGCATGACCTCCTCGAGTTCCTTCGGGGGCATCTGCCCGTGCCCGACCACGATGCGCGCGCCGGGGGCGAGCTTGTTGATCTCGTCCGCGACGGTCTGGATGTTGTGCACGCGGTTGTGGACGAAGTAAACCTGTCCCTCCCGCGCCAGCTCACGGTCGATCGCCTGCTTGATGCGGATCGCGTTGTAGGGGATCACCTCGGTGACGATCGCCCGACGGTCGAGCGGGGGCGTGGTCAGGCTCGAGATATCGCGGAGCCCGAGCATGGCCATGTGGAGCGTTCGGGGGATGGGCGTGGCGCTGAGCGTGAGGACATCGACCGTCATCCGCAGGCGCAGCAGCGCCTCCTTGTGCTCGACGCCGAACCGCTGCTCCTCGTCCACGATCACGAGCCCGAGGTCGGCGAATCGGACATCCTTGCTGAGCAGGCGGTGCGTCCCGATGACCACATCGACCTCGCCCTTGCGCAGCGCCCGCAGACAGGCGTTGATCTCCGAGCCGGTCTTGAACCGGCTCAGCGACTCGACCTTGAAGGGGTAGTCCGCGAACCTGGACCGGAAAGTGCGCTCGTGCTGCTCGGCGAGCACCGTCGTCGGCACGAGCACCGCGACCTGCTTGCCGAACTCGCAGGCCTTGAACGCCGCCCGGATCGCGACCTCGGTCTTGCCGAACCCCACATCCCCGCAGAGCAGGCGGTCCATCGGACGCTCGGAGGACATGTCCTTCTTGATCTCGACGAGCGCGGCGAGCTGGTCCTCGGTCTCGGTGTAGGGGAACTCGGCCTCGAACTCGCGCTGCCAGGCGGTGTCGGCCGGGTAACGGATGCCCGGCATGTGCTCCCGCGCCGCGCGGACGCGGAGCATCTCCGAGGCGAGGTCGCGCACGCTCTCGGCGACCTTCGCCTTGGCGTTCTTCCACTTCGTCCCCCCGATGTGGCTCAGCGGGGGCTTGCCGGAAAACCCCCCGACATACTTCTGCACCAGGTCGATCTGGGCGCACGGGACATGCAGCGTCGTGCCCCCGCCGAACTCGAGCGTCAGGAAATCCTCGGGCTCGGACTTGTCGGCCTTCTTCTTGCCCCAGTCGGAGGGGGGCGTCTCCCGGGTCGGGTCCGGCTTCTTCTTCCCGGGCTTGACCAGCGTGAGCCCCACGAACCTCGCGATGCCGTGCTCGGCGTGCACCACGAAGTCCCCGGGCTGGATGTCCAGGAAGGTGTCCATCGCCCGCCCGGTCTTGATCCGCCCCACGCCGCGGCGGACCTCGAACCGGTGCAACAACTCGTGGTAGGGAACGACCGCGACGCGCCCCCCGCCCGACCAGATGAACCCGCGGTGCAGGTACCCCTCCCACGCGCCGACCGCCGACCCCGACGCGTGTTCGGCGAGCAACTCCCCGAGCCGCGAACGCTCGCCCGTGTTCTGGCAGCAGACCAGCACCCCGCCGGTCGAGCCCATCTCGCCCAGTTCGCGCACGGCGGCGCCCGCGTCGCGCTCGAACGAGGGCAGCGGCTCGACGGGCAGGTCGAGCCGGATATCGGCGCTCGCCGCGCCGGCGGAGAACTGGTTGACCTCTGCGACCGCGGCGCATCGCTCGGCGATCCGCCTGAACACCGCGGGCGGCCCGAACACGCCCCGCGTGTCGGTCGCCCGTTCGAAGTAGCCCCGGCCCTGCTCGGTCACCTCGAGCGTCTCGGAGATCAACGCGAGGGCCCCGGGGGGGAGCAGGTCGAGCGCCGAGACCGCGTCGTCGCCGGGCCTGGCGTGCTCGGGCTTGGCGGTCACCACCTCGGCCGCGGCGAGGGCGCGGTCCGAGCCCATCGTCTCGAGGTCGATCTCGCGGATGGACTCGATGTCGTCGCCGAAGAAGTCGATGCGCACCGGCGCCTGCACGGGCTGGGCCCGCCCATCGGGCGTGAAGACCGAGCCGCCGGCGGGGAAGATGTCGAGGATGCCCCCGCGGAGCGCGAAATCCCCGGGCTCCTCGACCGCGTCGAGCCGCTTGTAGCCCGCGTCGGTGAGCCACGCGGCGAGGTCGCCGGGATCCTCCCGCCCCCCGACGCGGAGCGCGCGCACCAACCGGCTGATCGAATCGGGCGGAGGCACGCCCTGCATGAGCGCCTGGATCGGCGCGGCGAGGACGAACGGCGGGTGGTTGTCGCCGCCCTGCGCCAGCCGGCGCACGACCGCGAGCCGCTGCGCAAACAGGTCGAGCGCCACCCCGGTCTCACCCGGGAGGACCTCGAGCGCGGGGAGCCGCAGGACGGATCGGCCCAATGCGGTGAGCTCGGCCTCGCACTCGTCGGCGTCGTCGAGGTGGGCGGTCACGAGCAGCACGGGGCGGCCCGCGCGCGACGCGACCGCGGCGGCGAGGAGATTGGTCGACGACCCCTGCGCGCCGGTCGCGACCACGCGGCGGCCCGCGATCAGGTGCGCGCACAGCTCCCCCACGACCGTCGAGGATTCGATGGGTCCAAGCGGGTCCATGCGCGCACGCTCCGGCCGGCCGACTCTCCCCGGACCGGGGCGGGACGGCGCGGCTCCTGCTCTGTTCCGCGGATGATAGAAACCCCCCGCGCGGGGGTCATTCGAACCGGATGTATGGGGCCAGGGCCTCGGCCGTGCGCGCGCCGATGCCCCTGACCTTCATCAGATCGGAGAGCGAGCGGATGGGGCCGTTCGTCTCGCGGTGCTCGATGATGCGCCCCGCGAGCGTGGGCCCGACGCGGGGGAGGAGCTCGAGCTCGGCCAGGGTCGCGGTGTTGATGTTCAAACGGACCGCCGGGGTCGCCGGGGCTGCGGGAGAGGACCGGGAATCGGCCGCCCCGGGGAGGACGACGGGGGCCGTCGGCGACGACGCGGCCGGGAGGGCCGCGGGGTCTGGGTTTGTGCCGGGCAGTGCTCTGGGCTCTGACTTCGATTCTGGGATTGGCCCTGGGCCGGGCTGGATGAGACCCGGGGCCGCGAGCGGGGCGGGTGTTGGGGCGGGCTGTGCGGGCGGGGTCTCAACGGCCGCCGGAAGGACGGGGAGCGGTCCCGCGGGGGCGCGTCCCAGAAGGGTCCAGAGCATGCCGACGATGCTGGCGCCCCCGATCAGCCCGGCGGCGAGCCAGCGTGCGGGTGAGGGGCCTGGGTCGTGCGGCCTCGGGTTCATGACGCGGGGCCTCGTCAGGTGGTCTGGGCCCCGGGGCCCCAGGCGGGGTCGAGCAGGCGCTCGGGCAGCCGCGCGTCGCGGACGGCGCGTCGCATCTCGACGATGCGGTCGGCGATGGGCTTGCGGGTCCCGTCGACGGCGATGATCCCGCCGCGGGGCATCTCGCTGGGCTCGGGCATGTCGTAGAGCTCCTGCCAGGTGACGGACTGGACGGAGGGCTTGGCGAGCGCGATGGCGAGGACGGCGCTGGCCCAGTCGGCCTGGAGGTCCTCGGTCCAGGGGGCACGCCAGGAGCCCGGGTGGAACTCGGCGAGGTTGGGGTCCCCCACCGCCTCGGGCACGCCCGAGGGGGCCCCGATCGCGGTGATGGACAGGGGCTTGTCGAGGGCGGCGTAGCGGTCGAGCATGGCGCTGAAGGCCATGAGATCGCGGGCGGACTGCCCGGGCATGGGCTGGCCCATCTGCACGCGGAGGCTGAACCCGTCGACCATGATGCCGGCCTGGGTGACCATCTCGGCGTAGAGCATGGGCGGGAGGGATCGCCGGTTGGCGGTGTGGTACTCGCCCCAGGGGTGGGTGATCTCGAGGATGACCTGCGCGGTCGGGTGCAGCTTGCGGACGACGAGCACGCAGATGCGCGTCAGGTCCATCATCTGGTCGAAGGAGAAGTGGAAGTTGTCGTTGACATGCAGCCCACCGAGGACGGTCCACCGCCCGATGGTGCGGCGGTAGCGCGTGACGAGGTTCTTCATGTGCTCGTAGACGAACTCGCGGAGGGTGTCGTAGTCGTTCTCCCACACATAGAGCCAGCGCGGGACGCAGCGCTGGCGGAAGTCGATGACCGGGCCGGCGACGACGGGGATCTTCGCCTTTCGGACCGCCCACTCGATCCACTGGTCCGTGTTGCGCCAGAAGTACTTGCCCTCCTCGGGCTCCATCTCGATCCAGCGCATGGGCACCTGGAGGAAGTCCAGGCACTCCGCCGCGGCGTTCTGCGCGGCCTCGGTGAACGAGGCGGGCGAGACGGCGCACCCGATCGCGGGGCGCGTGGGGACCGCGACGCCCACACGATCGATCGATAGCACGGGCTGGCTGGCTCGCTGCCGCGAGGCGGGGGCGTGCGGGGAGCGTTCGAGCGTGCGCTCGTAGATCTCGCCGGAGACGCGTGGACCGAAGTCGCGGCGGGCGGCCTCGAGCGCGAGGCGTTCGCCCGCCTCGACGGCGAGCCAGAGGCTTCGGACGGCCTGCTTGTGCGCCTCGGCGCTGAACCCGTGGGTGTCGCCGACATCGGCGCGGCCCTGGGCGACGACGGCCTCGGTGAAGGCGTGGCGCGCGTCCTCGAAGAGCCGCATGATCGGGTGGTCGGGCCCGAGGTCAAAAAGGGACCAGTCTTCGAGCTTGTTGAGGAAGAGCATGAGGCGGTGGCGTGCCAGTTCCAGGCTGAGCAGGTAGGGGCGGTCGCGCTCGGGGAGCAGGCAGGTCTGGAGCGTCAGTTGCCCGAGCAGGGTCGGGACGCCGCCGGCGTCGAGATCGTGGGAGAACCCGAGTTCCTCGAAAGTCTTGCGGTCGAGCCCGACCTGGAGGGCGAACCCGCTGGTCTCCCCGGTGGGCTTGGTGCAGGAGATCACCCCCCGCTCGAAACGGATCTCCCCGGCGATGGGGACGGACTCCGGACCGATGAGGAACGCGTGCCGGAGCACCCGCTCGGCCTGTGGCCGGTCGCCCTCGAAAACCAGGAAACTCAGCATGCGGAGAGTCGTCCTTCCGGGGGGTGCGGGGCCCCGCGTGCGGGCCGGGACAAACGGAACCGTAGCGTCCGCGAGGGGTTCGGGTGGGCCCCCTCGCCGGGCACCGGGATGATACGGGGACGGCGTGCGGCGGCGCGCGGTAGCATGGGGCTATGGCGAGCTCAACGGCATCGGAGGGGGGCGGGGGCGTGTTCCAGACGGACCTGCGGCTTCCCGACCGCCGTGAGGGCAAGGTGCGCGATGTCTACCGGATGCCGGGCGAGGCCAAGATCGCCATCGTCGCGACGGACCGCCTCTCGGCGTTCGATGTGGTGATGCCCACCCCGATCCCGGGGAAGGGGCGGCTGCTGACCGAAGTGGCGGCGTTCTGGCTCCGGTTCATCGCCGACCGGGGTCTGTGCGCGACGCACCTGATCTCGACCGACGCGGAGTGCCTCCCCGAGGCCGCGTTCACCGGGACCATGGTCGGCCGGGCCGAGCTTGAGGGCCGGGTCACCATCGGCCGGCTCTGCCGGGTGCTCCCGATCGAGTTCGTGGTCCGGGGGTATCTGGAGGGGTCGGGGTGGCAGGACTACCGGCACTCCGGATCGGTCTGCGGCGTGTCGCTGCTGGCGGGGCTCAGGCAGTGCGACCGCTTGCCCCGGCCCATCTTCACCCCGGCGACCAAGGCCGAGGGTGGGCAGCACGACCTGAACATCGACGCGGGGGCCGCCGCCCGGATCGTCGACCCGATCGCGGGCGCCGGCGTGACCGAGCGGCTCGCGGAGACGGCGATCCGGATCTACGAGGCCGCGAGCGAATATGCGGCGGGCCGGGGCGTGCTGATCGCGGACACGAAGTTCGAGTTCGGCCTCCCGCTGGATGCCTCGGGCAGGCCAACGGGCGAGGGGCCGATCCTGATCGACGAGGCGCTGACGCCGGACAGCTCGCGGTTCTGGCCCGCGGACCGGTACGAGCCGGGGCGCCCTCAGGCGAGCTTCGACAAGCAGTTCGTGCGCGAGTACCTGCTGGATCTCGTGGAGCGCGGGCGGTGGGACAAGTCGCCGCCCGGGCCCGAGCTGCCGGGCGAGGTGGTCCAGGGCACGCTGGACCGGTACCGCGAGGTCCGCGACCGGCTCATTGGCGGTTGATCGAGTCGAGGTCCGAGGCGGCCCGCTCGCGTTCCTTCTGCTCGAGGAAGGCGCGGAAGGCGGGCATCTCGGTCGGCTCGGGGAAGAGCGAGGCGAAGGAGGCCCCGCCGGCGCTCTCCTCCTTGTCGAGCGGTTCCTTGAAGCGTTCGCGGAGGATGTCGTAGGCGTAGCGCTGGAGCGTCTCGGGGGCGTAGGAGTAGGCGAGTTCGGCCTCGTCGAGGGGGAGGTCCTCGATGGTGGCGGCGAAGACGCCGCCGGCGAGGTGGCGGAAGTCCTTGTCCATCCACTCCATCCGCGCGTCGGTGCCCTGGCTGGCGACGACCTCGCGACCCTGCTGCTGGAAGTAGTACGCGTGGGCCTGGCGGGCGAAGTCGAGCTGCCCCTGGAAGAGCTGGGTGTCGCCCGCGATCAGGGCCTGGTACGCGCCCTGGAGCGAGCCCATGACCTGCGCGCCGGCGACCTGCGGGCTGGTGAACCGGTCGAAGAGCGACCGCTGCACGAACTCGTCGAGCGTGCCGTAGACACGCTGCTTGGAGAGCTGGTTGTGCAGGTTCTGGCCCGTCCAGGTGCGCAGACGGGTGTACCAGTACTCGGCCCGCTCCCGCTCGCCCCGGCGGTAGAAGAACGCGATCGCGTCCTCGAGGAAGTTCTCGTACCCGACGGCGTAGTTCCGCCGGGGCCGGCTGGGATCTTCGTACACACCCGCGCGGGAGACGACATCCTCGTAGATGTCCCCGTAGGACTCGACGAAGTAGGGGTTGGGCATGCCCTGCATGTACCCCCGGCCGCCGGACAGATAGGCCAGGTAGTTGAAGTACATGTCCCCGTCGCGGTAGAGCGCCTGGATCGCCTGCATGACCATGCGGTCGGTGTTGACAAAGTCGAAGTTGCGCCGGTTGTACTCGTCGAACCGGGTGAGTGTTCGTTCCACGCCCTGGGCGGCCCAGTAGAGCCCGTGGGCGCCGTGGTGGCGCCAGTCCAGCGGGCCGAACTTGCGGGTGTAGCGGATCATCCGCTTCGGGGACATGTGGTAGTCGTCCACGATCACCCGCTTGCGGACATGGGGGATGAGCACCTCCCACGCCTTGGCGTACTTCGGGTCGTCGAGCAGCTCGGCGAAGGCGAGGTTCCTGGGCCCGAACTCGGCCTCGGCGCGGGCACGCTGGGGCGAGAGGCGGACGGCCTGGTGCTGCGTCCAGCGGCGGAGCAGCTCGATGTCGGGCCCGACGCCCACACGCGACCGCAGCGCGTCGAGCAGTTCGGTCGTCTCCGGGGCGATCGCCGCGACGCCCCCGAGGGTCTCGGGGGCCTCGTCGATGGGCGTGAGCCACTGGGCGTAGAGCTCGATGACATCGTCCCTGCCCCGCTTGTCGGGCTCGGGCTTGGGGGGCGTGCCGACGACGACGGTCCACTCGGCGGCGAGCTCACGCTTGTAGTAGCGGTTGGAGTCGTCGGTGAACCCGCCGATCTTGTGGAGGATGATCCAGGCGAGCTCCTTGTGGAGCATGAGGTCGTTGGGGTTGGCGGGGATGCCCTCGTCGCGGAGGAGGCGGACACCCGCCATGACCCACTGGTAGCGCTCCTCGGGGGTCTGGGTCTCGACGGAGATGTTGTACGCGAGGTTCCAGGCGTGGAAGGCCCAGACGCGCGGGAACCGGGGCTGGAGCTTGGTGATCGTCCGGGCGAGCTCGATCGCCTCGTGGAACTGGCCCGCCTCCTTCATGTCGTTGGCACGCATCCAGAGCATGTTGACGAACAGGCCGCGGAAGGCGCCCATCGCGATGCCGAGCGAGACCTCGGGCGGGTCGGAATCCTCCGCCCGCTCGGTCGCGGCGAGCTTGCTCCGCCCCGCCGAGGCCGCCACCGCGGGCACGAGCACCGACGAGCCCAGGAGGCTCGCCAGGATGAGCAAGGCCGCGAGGATCTTGACGCTGAAGGATGACACGCCCGACGGCTCCTGTCTCTGGGGGCGTTGAGCCGCCCCCCGTTGATTCCTACTGCCCCGAGTAGATCGCCAGTTCGCGCCTGCGGAACACGAACACCGAAACGGCGAACAGCAAACCCGTCGCGACGAGCAGGGCCCCGGCCCCCACCCCGACGCTCGACCAGGCCATCAGGCGGCCGTCCACGAGGCGCTTGACGGGGTCGAGGTCGCCGTAGACGGCGAAGAGCTGGCCCATGAACTCGGTGAGCCCGCTCGTGACCCATTTGTACCAGACGAACTCGCCCCTTTTGCCCGTGACCCCGTACGCCTCCGCCGCGTCGACGAGGAAGCCCGACATCTCCGCCAGCAGGAAGACGCCGAAAGACACGAGGCAGGCGACGGGGAACGAGAGGAAGGTCGCGGCGAAGACGGCGACCATCGCCAGCACGGCGAGCTTGATCCAGAGCACGAGGACGACGCGCATGAAGTTCATGCGGTAGCCCCCCGCGGCATAGGAGACCTCGAGCGCCCGGTCGGGGATGGTCGCCGCCGATGGATTGGGGGCGATCCCGATCGCGCCGGACGGGTCGAGCACGAGCCGCCCGTTCCAGACCTGGACATCCAGCACGCCGTCGGGCGTGACCGCGTCGGGGGGCAGCGGGAGGTTGTGGATGAAGCCCAGGCCCATCTGCCTGACATACGGCCCCGGGTCGGCGGCGTTGGGGAAGACGAAGCTCAGCGTGTAGAACAGGTCCGGGCGGTTCCCCTGCGCGTCGATGCGGATGCTCAGGGTCATCGGGCTCTGCCGGGCGACCGCCTCGCCGAGGCCCGAGATCCTGTAGTCCCGGCGGTCGCCCCTGGGGATGGACTGGTAGACCCGCAGGGCGCCCTTGTTGAGATCGGAGACGACCTTGGCGTACTCCTCGGGCGTCGTGGCGAGGTCGGGGTCGGTCAGACGCTCACGCTCGATGTACGACTCCACGCGGGCGAGGAACTCGGGGTGGTCGATGCGCAGCTCGTCGGGGATATCCAGGAACGCCGAACGCCGGGCCGAGAGCACGCGTGTTTCGAGGATGAACCGGTCCTCGGTGATGGCGGCGTCGTCGGAGATGTACGCCTGCCGCTCCCCGACCGCGGGCTGGTGACGCAGGTACTCGGCGAAGAGGAAGATGCCCGAGGCGCAGACGAGCAGCAGGATCGCGTTCAGGGAGATCAGCCCCACCCACTTGCCCAGCAGGTACTGCCACGCGGCGACCGGCTTGGTGACGGTCTGCCAGATGACCTTGTCCCGCTGCTCGGAGGTGATCGACGAGACCCCGAACGCCAGCGTCAGCACCGCGATCACCCAGAACGAGCCCGAGACCGAATACTGGAAGAAACTCTGCACGCGGTACCGCAGCGGCTGGTCCTGGTCGAGGATCCCCGGAAGCACGGCCAGCCCGAGGATCAGCAGGATGATGAGGACCAGCGAGATCTTGAGGCGGACGGCCTCCGTGAGCATGTTGCGTGCAACGCCCACGACCGGCCCCGACCCCGAGAACAGCGCCCGCAGCGCCTGCATCAGCGCCGTGAACGACGCGGAGAGCACGAGCACGCCGAAGAGGAGCCTCGCGTAGACCTCCGTCGGCTCGAAGAGGAAGAGCGGCACGCCGACCGCGGCGGCGATCAGCCCCAGCGCGAGGTAGGTCAGCCCCAACCCGAGCCAGATGACCACCACGCCCACCAGCGCCGCCACGGCCGCGCCGACCCCCACGCTCGCGGAGGACGAGGCCCTCTCGAGAACCCCCTCGACAAGGCGGAACTCCGGATCGTTCTTCGCCGCCTCGCCGAAGCCCTCAAGGGTGCCCAGCACGCTCTCGGCGCCGCCGAACTTCCCGCTCGCGACGCCGACCGCGTACCACCCGTACGCCAGGGCGACGACGAGCAGGAAGGCGACCGTCGCGGCGACCTTGAACCAGCGGGCGTGCTGCGTGCGGTCGAGGAGGCCGGGCAGGTCGCGGGCCTTCATCCCTGTCGCTCCCGCTTCTCGTCGTCGTCAACGAGCGAACCGATCACGCCGAGATCGACGCCCTCGGTCGAGGGAGGTGGCTCGCTGGAGCTCGGGGCGGGACCCGCGGGCGCCTCGGGCTCGTCGCCCTTGAGCAGCCCGGCGAGGAGGTCATCCGTCCGGTCAGGGGCGCGGGCGGACCCCGCCTCGCCCCCCGCGGGCTCGGGCGCCGCAGGGGCCTCGTCACGCACGAGGGCCTCGATGAGTTCCTCCCCGCTCGGACCCGCGGGCGCTCCGGCTCGGAGGAAGGCGGCGGTCGGGCCGCCGTGCGTCGCGCCGCTCGTGACGACATGCTCCCGCCGCGCCTCCTCGACGATGCCCAGGAAGAGGTCCTCGAGTTTCTGCCGGGGCTTGGAGACCCGGAGCATCGACTTGGCGCCCCCGGACCGCTCACGGATGACGCGGTCGATCTCCGCGATCGTCTCATCGTCGAGCTCGTCGGCCTCGATCGAGGTCGTCTCGCGTCGGGTCAGCAGCTCGTCGCGCTGGCCCGCGCGGCGGATCTTGCCGCCGTAGAGGATCACCATGCGATCGACGACATCCTCGACATCGGCGAGCAGGTGGCTGGAGAGCAGGATGCTCTTGCCGCGTCGCCCGAGTTCGAGGATCAGGTCCTTGACCTGCCTGGTGCCGATCGGGTCGAGGCCGGTGGTGGGCTCGTCGAGGATGAGCAGGTCGGGGTCGTTGATCAGCGCCTGGGCGATGCCGATCCGCCGCTGCATGCCCTTGGAGTACTCGCGGACGGGGCGGTGCTGAGCATGGGTGAGCCCGACCATGTCGAGCAGTTCGTCGGTGCGCGTCTTGCGGGCCTTGCGGTCGAGCTCGAACAACTTGCCGTAGTAGTCCAGCGTCTCGCGGGCGTTGAGGAACCCGTAGAGGTAACTCTCCTCGGGCAGGTACCCGATCCGCCGCTTGGTGGCGACATCGCCCGGGTCTTTCCCGAAGACCGCGATCCGCCCCGCGGTGGGCCTGAGCAGCCCGAGCAGGAGCTTGATCGTGGTGCTCTTCCCCGAGCCGTTCGGGCCGAGCAGCCCGAAGATCTCCTTGTGGTCGATGTGGAAGGTGATGTTGTCGACCGCCCGGGCACGCTGCCGCATCCAGAAGTCGCGGAACACCTTGGTGAGCCCCTGGCAGGCCACGACGGGCGTTCGGCTTGGGGCGCTCTGCTCGGGCATGGTCATCTCCGACGGTCTTTCGGGCTCACTCGTCCTCGACGCGGATGCCCCGGTCGACCCGGTACTGCGCCTCACGCTGCGCCCTCTCACGCTCCTGCACGGCCCGGAGCCGGTCGATCTCCTTCCGGGCCCGATCAAGCTCCTTGATGATGTCCGGGTCGGCGTTGAGCCAGAGCTCGGCCCCGTGCCCCACGGGCAGCAGCATCGTCTGCACGAACGGCCTCGACTGGAACTCGGCCCACGCGCCCGCCCAGTCACGCTGCACCATCAGCGACGGGTTGGCTCGGAACTGCCCCTGCTTGGCCCGGAACAACTCCAGCTCGCCCCGTGCCTCCTGCACGATCGACAGCCGGTCCACCGCCGCGCCCTGGATGATCTCCACCACATCGCCCGACGCCGACCGGCCCTCCGCCGCCAGCGCCCCCGCGAGAAGCGGATCGGACCCGAGCAGCGCCCGCTCCGCCTCGGTGAACTCGATCGGGCTGCCCTCGAAGGCCGCGTCGATCCTCGCCAGCACCGCCCGGGCCTCCTCGGCCTCGCCCGTCTCGATGGCGAGCTCGTACCGGGAGATCAGCCACAGCAGCGCGTCCCCCGCCGTGCCCGCGGCGCTGTTGAGCAGGCGGGCCCGCTCGCTGCGGGCCTCGGTGATCGCCTTCTGGGCCTCGCTGCGCGCGTCGAGCACCGCCCTGAACTTGCGGAGAAGCGAGCCCGGGGCGGTGCGCTGCCCGAGCTCGAACCGCTCGATGCGGATCCCCGAGCCGATCTCGTCCAGCGTCTGCTGCGCCAGCTCCTGGGCACGCTGCGCGATCGCCCGCGTGCCGCCCTCCTGCGGCTTGAGCAGCTCGTCGATGCCGATCGTCGCGATCGTGCGCACGACGCCCCGCTTCAACGCGGCGCGGACGATCATGTCCTCGTGGTCGGCGTAGATGTTCTCGACATACTGCACCGGGCTCTCGCGCCGGTAGACCGCCTGCCACTGCGTGTGCGCGATGTTCAGATCGGCGGTGATCAGCGACCCGTCCCGCTCCGGGTTGAGCTGCGACCGCCCCTGCAGGTTCTCGATCGAGTCCGACGAGGCGTTCTGCGACACGAACGGCCAGAACTCGCGGTTCAGCTCGGGCGCGATGTTCCCCGTGTTCACCTTGATGAGCTCGCCGAGCGGGTAGGGCGCGGCGAAGTGGAACCCGGGGTCCAGGTTGGTGCTCACCGCCCGCCCGAACAGGACCGCGATGCCTCGCTCGCCCTCCTTGACCGTCTGGAACCCGCTGAAAACGAACAGCGCCGCCAGCGCGATCATCGCGAACTGCAGCAGCCCGAAGGTGATCCGCAGCGCGTCGGCCAGCGACTGGTTCGCCGGGTCCATCATCGCCGCGTCCTGCGCCCCCGCCCCGTCCCGCAGGCGCACCGACGCCGGACGCGAAGCCCCGCCGCCCGGCTGGATCTCGTCGATCGGGGGCTCGGTCACGGCCTCTCCTCCACCGCGTCGCGGATCAGCGAGTCACGCGAGGCCCGCCCCCGGAAGAGCTCCCCGTCGCCCGGCAGACGGGTCGGGAACTCGCCCGCCTCGAGCCCCTCCAGCGCCGTCGGGCTGAACAGCCCCATCCCGAAATCCGACGCGGAGAGCACGAGCGTGAACCGCTTGGCCATCGCCTCCCGCATCAGGGCAACATTCTGCAGGAACACCGCCAGCTCCGGGTCGCTCGCCTGTTGCGCCAGGAACTCGGCCGCCTCGTCCTCGCCCTTGGCGCGGATCTCCGCCGCGCGACGCTCCGCGAACGCCCTGATCTTCCTCGCGTCCGCCTCGGCCTTGGCGCGGATCGCCGTCGCCCGTGCGTTGCCCTGGCTCTCCAGCTCCTGCGCCAGCCGGTCCCGGTTCGCCCCCATCCGCTCGATCACCTTGTTGGTCGTGTCCTCGGGGAGCACGATCCGGTTCACCCCCACCATCGTGACCTCGATGCCGTAGTCGGCCAGCCCCGGCGCCCCGCTGCCGCTCTCCCCCCCCGCCGCCGGGCTCGTCGCCAGCAGCGCGAAGATCCGCGACTCCAGCTCCCCGAGCCTGCTCTTCGACGCCTCCGGGTTGAACAGCTCGTCGAGCCGGTACTTGCTCGTCTCCCCCAGCGCGCTCCGCAGCGTCGTCCGCAGGATGTCCTCGGCCGCCGTGAAGTGGTCATCCGCCCGCCCGCCCGCGTTCGAGAACCGCTGGAAGAACGCCAGCGGGTTCGAAACGCGCCAGGTCGCGAACGCCTCCACGATGATCTGCGAGTCGTCCGCGGTCTGCTGCGTCTGGCTCCGCGTCTGGAGCACCCGCACCCGCGTGTCGTACTTCGTCACCGACTGGATCGGGTAGGGCCACTTGAACTTCAGCCCGGGCTCGGTGATCAGCGCGCCCTCACCGGCCTTGCCGAAAGTGGTCACCACCGCCTTCTCGGTGAAGCGGACGGTGAAGGTGAACGCGAACGCGACGATCGCCAGCACGAACAGAACGGCGAGCATGGGTCGCAGCAGTCTTTGCACGACGGCGCTCCTCGGGTCAGGGTTGAGCCTCCGACCCCGCCTCGGGGTCGAAGACATCGATCGCGGTGTCACGCGTCTGCAGCTCGAGGATGATCCGAAGATCCGTCAGCTTCTCCCCCGTCAGGAAGACCCGCGAATCCCGCATCGCCTCGGCCAGCGCGTCAAAATACAACTTGGAACGGTACAACGCGGGCGACGCCCGGTAGCCGGACAACTGCCCCTGGAACAACGCGGCCCGGCCCCGCTCGCCCATGTGCGTCGCCCAACGCTGCGCGCTCGCCTCGATCAGCGACGCCCCGGCGCCCCCGCCCGCTTCCTCGAGCAGCCGCTGCACCGCGAGCTCACGCCCGATCACCTCGTCGGGCGAGGCCCCCGAGCCGCGCATCGCCGTCAGACCGTCCAGCATCGCCACGATGTCCGACGCCGTCACCAACGAGCCGTCCTCACGCTCGATCGGCGGCGCCACCTCCGTCAGGATCCGGATCTGGTCCTGCATCGCCGACTCGATCTTCGACTGCATCACCTGCTGCGCCTGCACCACCCGCTCGAACGAGTAGGCCGCGTCCTTCGGCGGGTGCACCGACCCCGAGCCCACATGCGTCAGGCGGATGCCCGCCCCGCCGCCGTCGCCACCCGTCCGCGAATAGGTCGCCTCGAGCCGCTCACGCAGGTCGGCCGCCAGCGCCGTGCGCCCCGCCCCCAGCACCTCGTCGATGTTCATCGAGGAGAGCTGGTGCATCAGCACCCGCTGCCCGAGCGCACGCAGCAGCAGATCCCGATGATCGGGCTGCGCCAACTCGTCGTACAGCCGGACATCCGAGACCACATACTGCACCGGCGCCTCCACCGCCACCAGCGAGAGGTCCGCGACGCGACCCGCCGAGCCCTCCCCCGCCGTCGCCCCGCTCCGCAACGGGGCCGGCTGCACCAGGCTGAACACCTCTTCGAGCGTGTGCTCGTTGGTCCACAGCACCGCCTTCGCCGGGTCGGGCGGGTTCGTCCCGAGCGTGAACGAACGCACGCCCGTGCTCGTCCTGGTCTCGACCGTCTTCCCGTCCCTGTCCCTCGTTCGCGAGACCGGGATGTAGACCTCGGTCATGGGCCAGGGCGCCACGATGTGCAGCCCGGGGCCCACCTCGTCACCCTCCCGGTCCCCGAAACTCACCAGCGGGGCCGAGGGCTTGCCGAAGGTCAGCACCAGCGCGCGCTGGTGCGGCTCGATCACCACCAGCGAGGTCATCCCCCAGGTCACCAGCAGCGCCACCGCCACCAGCCCGGGCCACCAACGCTGAAGCAGCAGGTAAAACCACGACTTGGAGACCTCGACGCCGAATTGGTAGTTCAACGCCTCGCCGATGTTCTCCGCGATCTTGTCCGGGGCGGCCAGCAGGCCCAGCAGACGCGAATCGAACGCGGGCCGCGGGTCCTCGCCCGGCTTGCGCGGGCGGTAGACATCCAGCACCACATTCAGCAGCATCTCCGCGCCCATCACGAGCGAGAAGATCGGGACCGCGTGCGCCACCGGGTCCAGCGCGACCGTCCGGCCCGCCGTCGAGTCGATGAACTGCGTCACCGCGACGGTCAGCCCCAGCAGGGCCGTGCCCACCGCGTACGACGCGCCCGCCCGGAGCGAGCCCCACACGCGCTGCGTCGCCATCCCCGAGACGAACCGGGCGAAGACGAACGCGATCACCGCGACCGCGAGCCCCGCCGCGATCGCAAAGCCCTTGTTCACCGTCTGCGTCTCGCCGTCAAACCCGGCGCCGGCCCCGAGCCCGCGGAGCCGGACGATGCCCAGCGTCAGCAGCGAACCCCCGATGATCAGCCCGAACGCCGGCAGCGCGAACTTGCGCATCGCCTCGAGCGTGCGCGCCGCCCGGGGCTGCTCGACCCCCTCGAAGACGCTCGTCGATTCCTCCTGCGCCAGCCGCTCGATCTCCACCGCCTCACGCCGCTCGCGGCGGTGCAGGTCGAACAGGACGATCAGCGGGGCCCAGACCAGCAGCCCGAGCCCGATGTGCCACGCCGCCGTCACCGCCGCGTGGTCCCCCTTCGAGAGCCCCGCGTAGCTCGCCAGCAGCACGGTGAACACGCCCTGGAGAATCAACCCCAGGATCGAGACGCCCACCGCGCGCCCGTAACTCTGTGCGTCGCCCTTCATCCGATCCCTCGGGTCCCGGACCGATCGGGAGGCCCGACCGGCCCTTGTCTTCCACCCGGCCCCGAGACGACCCCGGTTCCCCGGGTCAACCTCGGCCCGCCGATTCGCCACCCACCCGCCCCGGATTCGACCGGGATCAGCCCGCCGCCCCGGCCCCAGGGGCCCGGCCGGCGGTGCGGAGCGTATTCTCAACCTCTGGGGGCCGACAGTCCACCGGCGGATGCAATCCCGGCCAGGACGCCCGCGCAACCCGATCAGATTTACGAGCCGCCCGAACCGCGGTTCAACGGCTCACGAAGAAAACGGGCGAGCCCCCCGCGGCTACCATCGCCCCGGCCCGGCCGAACCGCCCATGACGCCACTCCTCGCCATCGCCCGCAACGCCTTCATCGAGAGCCTGCGCCAGCCCATCGTGCTGGTCATCGTGCTCCTCTGCGCGGTCCTCCAGTACCTCAGCAACGCGATGAGCGCCTACTCGATGTCCTACCGAGATGTCGCCGGCGAGGTCACCGGGGACGATAAACTCCTGTTTGACATCGGGATGGGAACCGTCTTCCTCTGCGGCATCCTCGTCGCCTCCTTCGTCGCCACCGCCATCATCAGCCGCGAGATCGAGAACAAGACCGTCCTCACCGTCGTCTCCAAGCCCATCGGCAGGGCATGGGTCGTCGTCGGCAAGTTCTTCGGCGTCATGGCCGCCACCCTCCTCGCCTCGGTCATCATGATCGTCTTCCTCCTCTTCGCCCTCCGCCACGGCGTCCTCATGAACGCCGGCGACAAATTCCACCTCCCCGTCATCACCTTCGGCGTCGGCGCTATCGCCATCAGCCTCGCCATCGCCGCCTTCACCAACTACGCTTACGGCTGGCCCTTCTCACAGACCGTCTTGACGGTCTTGCTCCCCCTCATTCTGGTGTCTTACGGCCTCTCCCTCCCCTTCAACAAGAAGTTCGAACTCCAGCCCATCTTCACTGAGGTCAAGCCCGAGGTCATCAAGGCCTGCCTCGCCTCGCTCGGGGCGCTGGTGGTGCTCACCTCGATCGCCACCGCCGCCTCCACCCGATGCGGGCAGGTCCTGACCATCATGATCTGCCTCGGGGCCTTCATCCTCGGCCTCCTCAACGACTACTTCGTGGGCCGGCACGCCTTCGCGAACACTCCGATCGGCATCATCGAGACCGCCGAGCCCGTGCGACCCGGCATGGAGACGCTCGACCAAGCCAACGACCAATGGGCGATCTCCTTCGGCAGTCCCTCGGATTCGACGATCGCCGCGGGGGATCGGTTCTTCTACGGCCCCGCCCCGAACGGGCTGGGGATGATCCCCCCCGCGTTTGACCCCCCGGCCGAGGGGGTCGACCTGACCCGAGAGATGTTCGGGCCGGAGGTCCCCCCCGCGCTGGTGATCACCGAACCCGGGGAGTCCCGCATCGTGGTCAAGCGGATCGGCTCGGGATCGCTCGGGCTGGTTCGTCCACCAGAACCGGGGGACTATGTCTTCCTCGAACCAACCAAGGTGAACTGGGCCGCCCGAATCGTCTGGACCACCCTCCCCCGGATGCACGCCTTCTGGCTGGTGGACGCGGTGACGCAGGCGGCCCGGATCCCGGTCGAGCATGTCGCGCTGGTGCTGGTCTATTCGCTGGTCCAGGCCGCGGGGTACCTGGGGCTGGCCGTCCTGCTCTTCCAGGGGCGCGACCTGGGTTAGCCCCTCGCCTGAGCGATGAGCAGGCGGCGGAGCGCCCCGCCCACCCGGTCGGCCGCGTCTTCCATCGTGGGGCAGGTGTCGCCCAGTTCGGCATGCATGCTCGTGACCGCGCGCCCGACCAGGCCGCAGGGGACGATCAGCCCGAAGTGGTCCAGGTTTGGGCGCACATTGAGGGCCAGGCCGTGCATGGTGACCCATTTGCGGACGCGGACGCCGATCGCGGCGATCTTCGCCTCTCGTCCCGCGCGGGACTCGACCCAGACACCCGTGGCGTCCGGATCGCGGCGGCCCTCGAGGCCGTGGGCGGCGATCGCGTCGATGACGGCCTGTTCGAGCAGCCGCACAAACTCGATGACACGGATCCCGGTGCGCTTGAGGTCGATGATGGGATAAACGACCGCCTGGCCGGGCCCGTGGTAGGTGATGTCCCCCCCGCGGTCGGTCGGGTGGACCTCGACGCCGTGCCGGGCGAGCAGTTCGGGCGAGGCGAGCAGGTGCGAGGCGGCGGCGGGCCTGGGGGTGATGGTGATGACCGGGTCGTGCTCAACGAGGAGGATCCGCCCGAGTTCCCCCCCGGCGTCGCGGGCGCCGAGGACGGCCTGGTGATGGGCCCGCTGGGCGTCAAGGGCGGGCCCGTAGGGCATCCGCCCGAGTTGGACGATTGGGAAAGGGTCGGCGGGCACGGTCGATGCTATGTCGTGGAACGGGTCGTTCCTCCTACACTTGCGGCATGTCGATCCACCCTGGGGCGTCGGTTCATCCCACCGCGATGGTCAGCGCCGAGGCGACGATCGGCGAGGGGAGTTCGGTCGGTCCGCGCTGCGTGATCGAGGGCCCCGTGGTGATCGGCGAGGGGTGCCGGCTGCTGGGCGATTGCCGCCTGCACGGGGACACGGCCCTGGGGTCGGGCTCGGTGGTCTACCCGTACGCGTGCGTCGGGTTCGGGCCGCAGCATGTGAAGATCAAGCCCGGGGACCCGATCGGGGGCGTGCGGATCGGTCCGGGGGCGGTGCTGCGGGAGCACGCGACGGTGCACGCGTCGATGTACCCGGGTCGGCACACGACCGTCGGAGAGCGACTGTACCTGATGGTGTCGGCGCACATCGGGCACGACTGCGTGCTGGGAAACGATGTGATCGTGTGCAACGGGGCGCTGCTCGCGGGGCACTGCGAGATCGGGGACCGGGTCTATGTCTCGGGGAACGCGGCGGTGCACCAGTTCTGCCGAGTGGGGACGGGGGCGATGCTCGCCGGGGGCATGGCCTGCAACCTCGATGTCCCCCCCTACTGCACGCTGGTCGGCGCAAACATGCTCGGGGGGCTGAACCTCGTGGGGATGCGCCGGTCGGGCGTCCCGCGTGAGGAGATCACCCTCGCCCGGCGGGCGTACCGCGAGGCCTTCCGGGCCCGGGTGGACCGGGCCGAGCAGTTGCGGCGTCTCGAGGCGCTCGCGGATCGGAGCGCCCCCGTGCGGCTGATGGCCGACTTCGTGCGGGGCACGAAGCGCGGGGTGCTGTCGGGGGACGGCAAGCCGCGGGCGCAGACGCTCAACTGGCTGCACGCGATGCTGCGGCCCGAGGCCTGGGCGGAGTCGGCGCGGGGCGAGTTGCAGGTCGCGGGTGAGGACGCGGATGGCGTGGCGTGACCTGGCATCGCCGAGGCCGGCGCCCGCGGCGCCCGACCCGCCCTCGGGTGTTCGGGCGGGGCTGTGCGTGCTGGCGAGCGGGTCGGCGGGGAATTGCTCGCTGCTCCGGGTCCGGGCCGACGGGGGCCGCTGGCAGCGCACGATCCTGATCGACGCGGGGCTGAGCCCGACGCGGACGCGTCGCCTTCTCGCGGAGCGCGGGGTGGCGCTGGGTGAGGTCGACGACATCGTGCTGACCCACCTGGACCAGGACCATTTCCACCCCGGGTGGCGGACGGTGCGGGACTGCCGGGCGACACTCCGGCTGCACCGGCGGCATGTGGCGAGCGCGCAGGGGCGGGGCTCGCTGCTCCGGCGGAACGAGCCGTTTGAGCGGGAGGTGCAGCTCGCCGAAGGGGTCGCGTTCGAGGCGGCGCTGGCCAGCCACGACGATCTCGGGGTGGCGTCGTTCCGGTTCTCCTTCCCGTGCGCGGGGACGCTGGGGTTCGCGACCGACCTGGGTCGCGCGACGGGGGGCCTGATCGAGCACCTGCGCGGGGTGGATGTGCTGGCGATCGAGTCGAACTACTGCCCACGGATGCAGGAGGCGTCCGGGCGACCCGCCTTCCTGAAGAAGCGGATCATGGGGGGCTCGGGGCACCTGAGCAACGAGGAGTGCCGCGAAGCGGTCGCGCGGATCGGGCCCGGGGCGGAGGTGGTGCTGCTGCATCTTTCGAGGCAGTGCAACACGCCCGCGCTGGCGTCGGCGCCCCACGAGGGCGCGCCCTACCGCCTGACGGTCTCGAGCCAGACCGAGCCGACGCCGTGGGTCTGGATCCGCCCGACCGAGGGGCGGGCGCCGCGATCGCTGTTCGACACGGTGGGTGGGGCGGCGGGATGACGCGGGAGCGGCGAGCCAAGCCCGGGGACGCGCCGCGCCGGGCCGACCGCCTGGGCGTGACCCCGCGGGCGGGTGCGGTCAAGCGTGAGTCGCTCGGGGGCCTGGCCCGCCGGGTGTTCGGGCTGCACCGCCGGGCCGAGGTCGAGGGCGTGCGGTACCGGGAGCGGCACCTGACACCCCTGGACCGGGCGCTGTCGGCACGCGGGAAGGGGTGGAAGCAGTACGAGGTCCGGTTCCCGACGGGCCGCTCGATGTCGATCCGGGCGACGGCGTCGCGCCGGTACGCGGACCTGATGGATGTGCCTGAGTTGCGCTCGCTGCGGGCGGTGGAGAAGGTCTTCCGCCCGGGTTGCCGGGTGCTGATCCTGGGGTGCGGCACGGGGGCGCTGGCGGCGAAGGTCTCGGGGTGGATCGGCCCGTCCGGGGGGATCGTCGCGGTTGAGCACGACAACGAGTCGATCCGCTTCGCGCGCCGGCGGTACCCGCTGCCGCACGCGAGTTTCGAGCGCGGGGGCCTCGAGACGCTCGCGGGCGAGGTCGACGGGGCGTTCGAGATCGTCGTGCTCTGCGAGGGGTGGCTCCGCGGGGCGGAGGACACGGGAGCGGCGGTGGGCGAGGCGTGGCGCGTGACGGGCGAGCGCGGGCGGCTGGTGATGATCGGGGACCGGAGCAACGAGCACTTCCTGAGGCTGGCCGAGTTGGGCGCGGGGCGTGCGTCGCGGCTCACCCCGACGGACGGCGCGCCGATGGTGGTGGTGATCCCGCGTCCGGCGCGTCGTCGCGAGCAGGAGGCGGGGGGAGCCCCGGGGGAGGGCGGGGCGTGAGCGCCCCCCCGGAACCGGTCCGGCGGGTGGTCTAGGCTTGCCGGATGGACCACGACCGCGAGCCCGTTGAACACCGCAGCGATCTTGGAAGCCCGACGGACGCGGACGCGTACTCCCACGCGCCCGCGGACTCGCGGAGCACGGGCGACCCCGAGCGGACGCGCCGGTTCGCGCTGGAGTGCGCGAGGCTGTTCGCGGACGACAAGTGCGAGCACATCGTGGTGCTCGATGTCCGGGGTCGGAGCCAGGTGACGGACTATGTGGTCGTCGCCTCGGGGACTTCCGACCGGCAGATGGCCTCGGCGATCGACGACGCGGTAGAGCTCGGGGGCGAGCAGGGCTTCCCGGCTGTGCGCACGAACCGCGACACGCGGTCGACCTGGCTGCTGGCGGATTTCGTCGATGTGATCGCGCACCTGTTCGAGCCGAACACGCGGGCGTTCTACGACATCGAGATGCTTTGGGGGGACGCACCCAGGGTGGACTGGCGCCGCCCGGGCGACCCCCGGCGCGACGGGACGGACGGATGAGCGGGTCGGCGCGGCGGGTCCGGGTCGAGCCTTCGAGCGCCCCGGCGTACGAGGTCCGCGTCGGGTCGGGGGTCGCGCGGGCGTTCGCGGGGGAACTCGCCGGGCTGCTGGGCGTGCCCGCGGGCCGGCTGTTCGCCGTGGTCGACGCGGGGCTGCCGGCCTCCTGGGTCGACGGCGTGCTGGGCGCGTACGAGGTTGCGGGATGGGCGGTCACGCGGTGCGTGGTCGCGCCGAGCGAGCGGGCGAAATCGCTCGAAACGCTCGGGGGCGTGCTGGCGGCGCTGGCGGGGACGGGGCAGGAGCGCCGCGAACCCGTGCTGGCGCTGGGCGGGGGGATCGTGGGCGATGTGGCGGGGTTCGCGGCGTCGGCGTACCGGCGCGGCGTGCCCGTGGTGCAGTGCCCCACGACGCTGCTCGCGGCGGTGGACGCCTCGGTGGGCGGCAAGACGGGGGTCAACCTCGCGCTGCCGTCGGGGGAGCTGCTCAAGAACATGGCCGGCGCGTTCCACCAGCCGAGGGCGGTGCTGGCGGATGTCTCGGCCTTCGCGTCGCTGGGCGAGCGGGAGTTCCGCGCCGGGCTGGCCGAGTGCGTGAAGCACGGGCTGATCTCGGCGGACTGGGGGGACGAGGGGCTGCTCGCGTGGACGCTTGGCTCCCTTGAGCGGATCATGTCGCGCGAGGAAGAGGCGCTGGTCGAGTTGGTCGCCCGGAATGTGGGGGTCAAGGCCCGGGTTGTGGGCGACGACGAGCGCGAACTCTCGGAGACGGGGGGTCGGGCGCTGCTGAACTTGGGACATACCTACGCCCACGCGATCGAGACCCTGGCCCACCTGACGCCGGACGGCGACCCGGCCCACGCCCCGCTGCATCATGGCGAGGCGGTGGCGCTGGGGCTGATCGCGGCGGCGGCGTGCTCGGCGTCGATGGGGCTGGTCGAGGCCTCGTTGGTCGGGCGTGTGCGCGCGGGGGTCGCCGCGTGCGGGTTGCCCGTCGCGATCGGGGGGCTGCCGGATGACGGGACGCTGATCGCGCGCATGCGGCACGACAAGAAGGCGTCGGGGGGCCGGCTGCGGCTGACGCTGCCGGTGGGCGAGGGGCGGGCGCGGCTAATCGCGGACCCGCCCGAGGCCTCGGTCGCGGCGGGGTGGTCGGCGATCCGCGCGGGGTGATCGGGTCAGACACGGACGGCGCTTGCGTGACCCCCCGGAGTTGGGTTGGGCGTTGTGCTTTCAAGGTGATTTCGGACGCGGGCCGATAACCGGTCCGTTGAGCATTCGTCTGGCTCGGCGTTAGTGCACACGACCACTCGGGGCAGTCACCGGTCGGCCGGGGGCGGGAACGGGCGCATGCGGACGATCGCGATCATCAATCAGAAAGGCGGGTGCGGGAAGACGACGACCGCGATCAACCTCGCCGCGGTGCTGGCGTCTCGAGGTCGGCGGACGCTGCTGGTGGACCTTGACCCGCAGGCGCACTGCGCCGCGGGGCTGGCGGTGCCGCTGGAGCAGATCGAGATGGACATCGGGGACGCGATGCTTTCGGTCGTGGAGCGGCCCGTGGATGTGGAGCGTCTGCTGTGGCGCGTGACGCGGAACCTGGACCTGGCGCCGAGCCGGACGAAGTTGGCGGGGCTGGAGGCGACGCGGGGTGGGCTGGCGTCTGCGGCGGAGCGGGAGCGGCGGCTGGGGATGGTGCTGGCGAGCATCGGCACAGGGGCGGGCGGGGAGCCGTTCGAGTTCTGCGTGATCGACTGCCCGCCGAGCATCGGGCTGCTGACCTACAACGCGCTGACGACGGCGGGCGAGGTCTTGATCCCGGTGGAGACGAGTTTCTTCAGCCTCCAGGGGGCGACGCGGCAGGTGTCGACGATCCGTTCGCTGGGCCGGCGTCTGGGGACGAAGCCGGCGACGCGGATCCTGGCGACGATGCACGACGAATCGCACGCGCACGCCCGGGAGCTGCACGCGGAGCTGGGTCGACGGTTCAGCGCGGCGATGACGCCCGTGACGATCCGGCTGGACCCCCGGCTTCGGGAGTCGGCGTCGTTCGGGCAGGCGATCATCGACTACGACCCGGCGAGCACGGGCGCGGAGGACTACCGGGCGCTGGGTGAGTGGGTGTGTCAGCAGGGCGGGGCGGGGTCCGCGGCTGAGGTCGAGGTCCGCGAGGACGCGGCGCCGCTCGGGTCGCGTGCGAGCGCGGCGGGCGCGCGGCGGGTGGCGAGGCCGTTGCGGGCGGCGGATCGGGCGGACTCAGTGGGCGTGTCGCCGGGGACGGCGGAGTTGTCGGCGGGAGTCGAGGCTGAACTGCCCGGGGTCGAGACGCCCGCGGCGCTGGATGTGATGAGCCGGGTGGAGGACCTGTGCCGGCGGGCGCAGGCGTTGACGAATCGGACACGCGAGGCGGAGCCGGCGGAGGATCTCCGCGTCCGCGCGGCGAGCGGGTCGCTGCGGCTTGTGGAGCAGAAGTTCAGCGTGGACCGGCGGGAGAAATCGGTCTCGCGGCTGTACGGCGTGCGTCGGTCGGGGGGGAAACTGCTGTTCGTGCAGCCGATCGAGGTCGGGCTGGATGTCCGCGTGGCGGGCGACTTCAACGGTTGGAGCGCGACGGCGATGCCGATGCGACGGAACGAGGCGTTGGGGGTGCACGAGTTGACGATCCCGGCGCTGCCGTGCCGGATGCGGTACCGGCTGGTGGTGGACGGGGTGTGGGGCGAGGACCGCTTCAACCCGCGCCGCGAGCCGAACGAGTTTGGCGAGATGAACAGCGTCATCGAACGCGACTGAGACAGAGGCCCCACGATCGCACGGCCCAAGGCGATCGGACACCGAGGACGAGGATGGAACACCACAGCGGACCCGGAGGGCTCGGGCACCGAGCCCGGTTGCGGCTCGTCGACCCGGAAGCGGTTGAGGTCTGGGAGCCGGACCCGGCGGATGTCGCGGGGGAGATCGACGCGATGGACGCGTTGGTCGAGTTGTTCATCGGTGAACAGAGCGGTGATGGCGCGGGGGACCCGGGCTCGATCGACGAGGACGGGTTGGGGGGCGAGATCGGGGAGACCGCGTCCGGGGCGCCGGCGCTCGAGGCGCTGATCACGGGGCACCTGCCGGTGCGTGGCGCGGTATGGGTGCGGGCGTACGCGGCCCGGGTGGCCTCGACCACCGGCGGCCCGGTGGCGTTGGTGCGTGTGACGCCCGAACGGACGAGCGTGGAGTTGATCGGGTCTTCGGCGGAGGCGGACCCGGTGGCGGAGATCGGGACGGCGATCCGCGCGGCGGCGTGCGCGGCGGACCGGTTCCTGCTGCACTTCGACGAGTTGGACCAGGCGGGGATGATCCACGCGGGGGCGCTGGACACGGTGACGATCCTGAGCGGGGCGGACGAGCCGGCGATCGTGTCGGCGTACCGGCTGATCAAGTCGATCGTGGAGGAGGGGGAGCCCTCGGCGGGGGTCGGCATCGCCATCGTGGGGGCGGACGCGGCGAGCAGCGCGCGCGCGAGCACGCGGCTGGTGCAGGCGACGCGGCAGTTCCTGGGGATGGACCTGGCGGTGCGCCCCGGCGTGGCGCGGGTGCAATCGGCGGCGACGACGCTCCTGGGGCACACGGACCGCCGCCTCGAGCCCTCGGAGGTGCTCTCGCTGATCGTGGACGGGGCGGAGGCGCCCGCGAGCCCGGCGGCTCGCCCCGCGACGCGGGCGGGGGAGGCGGCGGTGAGCCCTGCCCCGGTGGCGACGAGCGGGGCCTCCTGCGTCCCGCACGGGACTCCCGGGCTGAGCGCGGTGGTGCGCGGGCTGCGCGCGTTGGGGCTGCCCTGCCCGGTGGCGCCGGCGGTGGAGTTGGCGATGGACGGGGAGGGAGGGCTCCACCTCTTGGCGTGGTGGAGCCCGGAGGCGGCGTCGGCGCTGATGCGCGCGGCGGCGTGGGCGAAAGTCAACATGCCGCTGCTGGTCAAGGTCTGCTCGGGGCTCTCGGGCGAGCAGGGGCCCCCGACGCTTCACCTGGTGTGCACCGATGCGGGGATCGCGTCGGGCCTGCACGGGGTGAGCGCGGCGGTGCACCTGGCGATGCCCGCGGGTGAGGCGACGACGCCGGGATGGATCTGCGGCCGAGTGAACTAGGCACTGCCTGGAGGATCGACCGGCTCCGGGCCCCGCGCCCGACAGGCCCTCGCTCAGGGTTCGGGCCTCCCGGGGGGCGACCCGGGCGTCACGCGGTAGGCGCGGACCGTGTCTTGACCCTTGTCGAGGCGGAACTCGGCGGTGGTCTCGATCGGCGTGGCGGCGAGGCCCGCGTCGGCGAAACGCTGGGCGGGCGCGGGCTGGCCGGGCATCGGGGGCTCGACGACGAGGATGGTCCACTCGGAGCCCTCGGCGGCGAGTTCGGCGGTGAGTTCGGGGAGTTTCGGCGCGATGTGGGGATAGCCGTCGACGAGGGGCATGCCGGGGCCCCGGTAGACGCGGACGGGCTGTCCGGCAGCGGCGTCGATCGCGCCGGTCCAGAAGTCAAGGGTGGCAAGGCGAGCGGGGTCGACCCCCTGGGCGGCGAGGAGTTCGGCCATGAAGGCGTCGGGGGATCGCCAGTCGTAGCCCGCGCGGTCGCGGGCGAAGCCGTACCACACGCCTTGACCGACGGCGAGGGCAATCAGGGCCGTCCACGCGGCGCGGGCGAGGGGCACGCGTACGGGGAGATCGCGAAGGGCGGCGGCGAACCACATGCCGCCGAGGAGGGCGACCCCCGGGAGGACGGGGAGGACATAGCGCTGGGTTCCGGTGCCCGCGACGGAGTAGAGGACAAAGCCCAGGGCGATCCAGCCCAGGACGACCC